>PPYE01776051.1_pt1 | contig 169968 bp, 152 predicted proteins | sample 1559881 | NCBI WGS metagenome assembly PPYE01 (sample SAMN08240022, study PRJNA423297) | Human gut metagenome, whole genome shotgun sequencing project. | reverse complement strand
GACTTATGAACTTGATTACAAATTTCATCGACACGATACAGGCTGACGAAGAAGAATACGATGACACTTATTACATTCACGACAGAAAAAAGCTTGAGAAAATCGTTGAGAAAATGAGAGCAAGAGGTTCTAAAATCACGCTTGCAAAACTTATAAAGATACTTAATTCAAAAACAGAACCGAAAGAAACTTATTATTTCGGTTGGTAATTTAGGAGGTTTACATATGAATAATGAAAATAAAAATGATGAGTTTGTATTTTTAACGCCCATGGATGTGGCAAAAATAATCGGTTGTTCAGTACCAACGGCAAGAAAACTTTTCTACCGTGATGATTTTCCTGCAATCAAAGTAGGTAAAAATCTCAAAGTCCTTAAAACTGAATTTATCAAATGGTGCAGTGAAAGGAGAATGTAATTATAGAGGATAAAAAAATCATAACCACTATCAACTAGTGGTTATGATTGAACAAGTCTATATTAATTATCTTTTGAAGAGGCAGATTCAATCAGATCAACTACAACTTCATTTAGTTTTTTTGCATCATTTGATGTGATAACAGGTTTTCCTGTTTGGCTTTCAATGGATCTTCTTGCATCTCCTGCAACCTTACCGCCTTTGTTTGCAACAGCTTTGTTTTCTTCAAAATTTTTTGGATTTTCTGACTGAGAAATTTCCTTTGTTGAAGCTTCAGCCAACATGGTCAAAACAAGTTCAAGGTCACTCATATTGTCACGCAAATTTTCTTTTTTTAATCCCTTAAGATTTTTATATTGCCTTGTGCTCATACCTGACCAAGCCTTTGTTATTTCATCTGTAAGGATTGCATATTCTTTGCCTTTTTCAACACCACGCTTTTGCCATTCATCAGTAAGTTCATTTCTTATACGAATAGACAAAAGTCTTTGATGTATCCAATCTTCAGAATATCCTTTTTTCTGGTATGTTTCAACCGCTCTGTCTATTGCCAATTCAGGATCAATAGTTTCTTCTATTCTTTCTCTACCAACCTGTGCAAGCCACATCTTAAATGGCTCTGCTTTTTTCGATGGCACAGACTGAATAATGCGTAATAATTGTTCTGTATCAGCAACATCAGTTTTGTATTTTTTTCCATCTTTCGGCGACTTTAATTTCAGTTGCTGACAATTTATCAGCAACTGGTCTGCGCCCTCTTCTTTCAAGCGTTGTTTCAATTTTGCCCAATAATTACTTGCACTTCTTTGTGTTGGCTGATCTGTCAAAACCGATATTACATCAACAATAGAAAAGTACCACTCTTCCTTTTCATCATCCCACGCAGTACGAATAGGCTTATCTTCAAAAAGTTGAATATTATTATCACCCATATTATTATTCTCCCTTTTATGATATTTTAATTTTATCATAAAAAAATTAGATCATCAATATGTTAAAAATCACATGCAGCATGCCATTGGGATGACATTCGGTTGGCATCCAACCCATCTTGAGCAATCTCAAGTTATCTCAAGGTAAAAACTCAAAAGGCTCTAAGCCCCGATTTTAAGGGGTTTAGAGCCTTTTGGCATAAGAAAAAGACGGTTTAGAAAACCGTCTTTTTTGGTCGAGGTGACAGGACTTGAACCTGCGGCATCCTGCTCCCAAAGCAGGCACTCTAGCCAAACTGAGTTACACCTCGATAAGATTATTTGATTTTTTGCGGCTGCGCTCGGTTTTGCTTTGCTCGCCCGGCTTGCGAAATTGTCGCGCTGAAACCTATGCGGTTCATCGCTCTGTTTCGCTGCGCTTCCTCAACCTCCCTTAATCTGCCATCGGCAGCGGTCGGTTTCGTCACCCAAAGCAGGCACTCTAGCCAAACTGAGTTACACCTCGATGATATTTTTGCGTTTACATTACGCCAAACCGAAGTTTGCAAGAAATATAATAATATATGACGGGGGATTTGTCAAGCAACTGAGCAGATAAAACATTATAATTGCAGATTGTTTGTCAGAAAAAGCGGCAAAATGCAATGCTTTTAATCTTAAATACTTGCATATGAAACCACGTGCTTGAAATTTTCTTGCAATATGGCGGCTCAAAGGGTATTATAATAATGTGTTTAAAAAATTAATGGGGTGTTTTAATGAAACGCTGTTTGATAGTTGTTGATTATCAGAATGATTTTGTGTGCGGCTCGCTCGGTTTTGATAAAGCCAAGCAGCTGGACGAGCCTATATGCAAAAAAATAGAAGAATACCGCAATGCAGGCGGAGATATTATTTTTACGCTTGATACTCACGGCAAAGAATATATGAAAACCCGAGAGGGGCGTTTTCTTCCTGTTGAGCACTGCATAAAAGGCTCTGACGGGCACAGCCTTTACGGTCAAACTGCAAAAGCGGCAAGGGAAAGCGACTTGTATTTTGAAAAAAGCACTTTCGGGTCAGATGCTCTGTATGAATATCTGAAAAAGAATTGCTACGAGGAGATAGAACTGTGCGGTTTGGTAAGCAATATATGCGTGCTTTCCAACGCCGTGCTTGCAAAAACAGCACTGCCTGAGGCAGATATTTCGGTTGACGCAATGTGTACGGCATCCGGTGACGACAGGCTTAATGAAGAAGTGCTGGATGTGCTTGCATCTATCCATGTTGAGATAAAAAACAGGGAGAAAATATGATGGAAAACAGAAATATGACAATGCTTTGTGATTTTTATGAGCTTACTATGGCAGGCGGATATTTCAAAAACAATATGCACAGGAGAAATGCGTATTTTGATGTGTTTTTCCGCTCCGTCCCGGACGGCGGCGGTTTTGCTATCGCAGCAGGTCTTGAGGAGATAGTGAAATATATTCAAAACCTTCATTTTTCTTATGAGGACATAGAATACCTGCGCTCAAAGAAAATATTTGACGAGGAATTTCTGAAATATCTTGAGAACTTCAGATTTACGGGAGATATTTATGCGGTTCCTGAAGGCACCCCTGTTTTCCCGTATGAGCCTATTATAACTGTTCGCGCTCCTGCCATTGAGGCGCAGCTTATAGAAACATTTTTACTGCTTCAGGTAAATCACCAGTCATTGATTGCCACAAAGGCAAACCGTATTGTCCGCGCGGCACAGGGCAGGGCTGTTCTTGAATTCGGCTCACGCAGGGCGCAGGGAGCAGACGGCGCGGTTATAGGCGCAAGAGCGGCGTATATAGGCGGCTGTGCAGGAACGGCGTGTACTCTGACAGATGAACTTTACGGAGTCCCCGCAGGAGGTACAATGGCCCATTCATGGGTTCAGATGTTCAACTCAGAATACGAGGCGTTTGAGGCTTACTGCAAGCTTTATCCGCACAGCGCTACCCTGCTTGTTGATACTTACAATACGCTTAAAAGCGGTGTGCCTAATGCTATAAAAGCTTTTAAAAACATACTTGTTCCTCAGGGCATAACGGATTTTGCAATACGTCTTGATTCGGGCGATATATCATATCTTTCAAAAAAAGCCCGCAAAATGCTTGATAACGCAGGACTTACAACCTGCAAGATTACCGCTTCAAACGCGCTTGACGAATATCTTATACGCGATCTTATGATGCAGGGGGCAAAGATAGATACTTTCGGCGTCGGCGAACGGCTTATAACAGCCAAAAGTTCTCCTGTTTTCGGAGGAGTATACAAACTTGCCGCTGTTGAGGATGAAAAAGGAAACATAATTCCTAAGATAAAAATAAGTGAAAACACCGCTAAAATAACCAACCCGCATTTCAAGCGCCTTTACAGATTTTATGACCGTGAAAGCGGCAAAGCTCTTGCGGACGAACTCTGCCTGCGAGATGAAGTCATAGACGAGAATCAGCCTCACACTATATTTGACCAAAATGCAGTTTGGAAGACCAAGACGCTTACCGATTACACAGTGCGTGACCTTCAGGAGCAGATATTTAAAGACGGTGAGCTGGTTTATGATATGCCTTCGCTTGACGAGATAAAGAATTACTGCCGCCAGCAGATAGGCACGCTGTGGGATGAAGTAAAGCGTTTTGAAAACCCGCATACCTATTATGTGGATCTTTCTAAGAAACTGTGGGATGAAAAGAGACGTCTTCTCAACGAAAAGGAGTATATACTCTAAAGCGGGAGGCTGTAATTTATGAGCAAAAAAAGAAAAACGATAATTGCCGTTATTGTGATAGTTGTTTTGGTAGCAGCGGCAGCGGCGGCATATTACATATATAATGCCGTGAATTCTGAAACTTCGCTCACTACAAATACTACTGCCGCGCCCGCAGAGGGGGAAACAACTTCCGTGCCGGCAGAATATCAGGAATACTATAACAGAAATAACGATTTTGTGGGCTGGATAAAGATAGACGGCACCGAAATCGATTACCCGGTTGTGCAGGCAGACGATAATGATTATTATCTGAACCATAATTTTGATAAGGAAAAGGAATCGCGGGGAACGATATTTATGGATTATACCAGCGATCCCAACCTTGGGTATATGAACACAGTTATTCACGGCCACAACTGGCTTGATGATACCGTGTTTTCAGAACTTCCGCAGTATTCGGATATAGATTACTACAGAGAGCATCCTGTAATTGAGTACAACACCCGTACCGAAATGCACAAGTGGAAGATATTTGCAGTGTTCATAACAACTGCGTCTGCCGATGAAGACAACGGCTATGTGTTCAATTATGTTTATCCCGATATGGGCGGTATCAATTTTGACGGATATATGGCGGAAATAAACAAACGCACTCTGTATTATACAGGTGTTGATGTTAATGAAAATGATAAGATACTTACTCTTTCAACCTGTACCCGTGAAGTTGACACACGTTCTTACAGAGCCGACTGCCGCATAGTTATCCTTGCGAGAATGGTGCGTGACGGCGAAAGCGAACAGGTAAACACCTCAGCGGCATACGAGAATGAAAATCCTAAATACCCTCAGATATGGTATGATCTGAAAGATATTGAAAATCCGTATAAAAATGATGAATTTTGGTATCCTTATGATACTATGAGCACGCAGTAATTATATCAAGTTTGAAAATAATTCGCGGCTTGTCTTAACATTATAAAAAGTATTAACAGAATGAAAATAATAAACGGCAAAGCCTGTGGTATGACGGCGCCGTAATTCTGGAGGAATTTTTATGGCAGAAAATAAAAAGATGCCCGGGATGGGCGGGGAGCGTTATGTTCCTTACAGTGAGCGCACGGGAAATGAATCTGTTGTATATTTTACAAGGGATTTATCCGCAGAGGGGCTGCGCAAAATTTTTGCCCGTGTATCCCAGCCGCTCACGGGAAAAATAGGCGTAAAACTTCATACTGGAGAGCCTCACGGCCCTAACATTATCCCGCATGAGTGGGTAGAGGCGCTTATAAAAAACGATCTGCCCGAAGCGCATATAGTTGAAACAAACACTTATTATGAGGGCGCAAGATACACTACCGAACAGCACCGTGAAACTCTTAAAACAAACGGCTGGACTTTCTGCCCCGTTGATATTATGGACGAGGACGGTACTGTTGCACTGCCCGTTAAAGGCGGAAAATGGTTTACTGATATGTATATGGGCAAAAATATTATAAACTATGATTCGCTGTTTGTTCTTACCCATTTCAAAGGCCACGTGATGGGCGGCTTCGGCGGCTCTAATAAAAACATAGGCATCGGCTGTGCGGACGGCAGGATAGGCAAAAAGATGATTCATACTGCTGAGGGCTCTGACGATTTGTGGAGCATTGCCGAGGAAGAGCTTATGGAGAGGATAACGGAATCTTCAAAGGCAACTGTTGATTATTTCAAGGACAGAATTACATTTGTAAATGTACTGCGAAACATGAGCGTATCCTGCGACTGTGAGGGAGTTGAGGCTGCGCCGGTTGTTACCCCGAATATCGGCATAGTTGCTTCTCTTGATATTCTTGCTGTTGACCAGGCTTCTGTTGATCTTGTTTACGCTCTGAAGGAGAACGAGCATCACGATCTTGTTGAGCGTATCGAAACACGCCACGGTCTGCGCCAGCTCTCATACATGAAAGAGATGGGAATGGGCAACGACAGATACAAACTGATAGATATTGATAACGGCGACTGCGAAGTTTCGCTCCAAGACGCCGTTAAAGATGTAGTACCGTTTAAAGCTGAATAAAAGTACAGCGCTCCGCTCAGACGGGGCGCTTTTTTCATGCTTGAATTATGGTGTAAATGTCTAATCAAAAATATTTTGTTAAGCTGCTAAACAAAGCTTGACAAGTATATACCTCCGCGCTATAATATGAAAAAACAGGACAGGGGGATTTATATGCAGTGCGAAATATCAAAGATGTTTTTTGATATGCTGGGCGAGATATTCGCAGAGCAGAAGCAGCCGCTTGACTGCGGCGGAAAGTTTATGCTTTACCGCTCGGAAATCAATCTGCTGGAGCTGATAGGAAGCTGCCCCGAATCAAACGTGAGCAAGCTTTCTGAAAAATCCTCCGTAACAAAAAGCGCGGTAACTCAAATAAGTATGAAACTGTGCGAAAAAGGACTTATAGAAACATACAAAAGTCCCCATAATAAAAAGGAAAAATATTTTCGCCTGACACCGGCGGGTGAAGAGGCAAAAAGGCAGTATGAGGAGCTAAACAGAAAAGCCGCCGCAAATATGCGGGCTTATCTATGCGCTCTCAGCATTGATGAAAAGAAAACCATAATGGATTTCATGCAAAAAGCAAAGGAATATATGCCGGCGTGCAGCTTTAGCTGCGGATGCGAGTCGGAAAACAAAGCGCCGTGCCTTTCGGCGGAAAAAAGGAGTAATGAAAATGCTTGAATTAAAGAATATTTCCTTTTCTGTTGAGGATGAAACAAATAAAAAGCAAAAGGAAATTTTAAATAATATTAGTCTTACTGTTGATGAGGATAGTTTTGTTGTTATCACAGGCCCAAACGGCGGCGGAAAATCAACGCTTGCCAAGATAATTATGGGTATTGAAAAACCCACTTCGGGTCAGATAATCTACAAGGGGCAGGATATAACAAATTTTGATATAAACGAGCGCGCAAAGCTTGGCATAGGTTTTGCTTTTCAGCAGCCTGTACGTTTTAAGGGGCTCACAGTGCGTGATCTTTTAAGCCTTGCAGTAAACAAGGCGGTGGATACCCACGAACTCTGCGGCTATCTTTCAGAAGTAGGTTTGTGCGCTGCCGATTATATAAACAGAGAGATAAATTCAAGTCTTTCAGGCGGCGAGCTCAAGAGGATTGAAATTGCGATGCTTATGGCGCGCGGAGTTGATTTTTCGCTGTTTGACGAGCCTGAGGCAGGTATAGACCTGTGGAGCTTTAATAATCTTATAGCTGTTTTTGAAAAACTCAGAGATGAAAAGCACGGTGCTGTTGTTATCATTTCACATCAGGAAAGAATACTTGAAATAGCAGACAAACTTGTTGTTGTTTCAGGCGGAGAGATAACGGCAGAAGGTTCAAAAGACGAGATACTGCCGGAACTTCTTTCCGATTCAAGCACGTGTAAATTTTATAAGGCAAGGAGGAGCAGCAATGAATGATATAAAGAATAACCCGGTTTTGGGCGGGCTGCTCAAAACGATTGCGGGAATTGCCGATACACCCAAGGGCGCATATAATATCAGGGTGGACGGACAGGGAATAGACCGCCGCAGTACAGAAAATATAGAAATTGTGCCTAAGCCGGAGGGCAAGGGCATTGAGATATATGTGAAGCCCGGCACAAAGGGAGAGTTTGTTCATATTCCCGTTGTTGTTGATGAAAGCGGATTTCAGGATCTTGTTTACAACGATTTCTATATAGGCGATGATGCAGATGTTGATATTATCGCCGGCTGCGGAATACACAATGACGGCGAGCACCTTTCACAGCACGATGGGATTCACACCTTCCACGTTGGCAAAAATGCAAAGGTGCGTTATGTTGAAAAGCATTACGGAGAGGGCAACGGCAGCGGCGAGCGTGTGCTCAACCCCGTAACCGTGGTCCATCTTGAAAAGGGCGCCTACCTTGAAATGGAAACCGTGCAGATAGAAGGCGTTGATTCCACAAAACGTGTAACAAATGCGGATTTAAAGGAAAACGCTCAGCTTGTTATTAAAGAAAAAATAATGACAAGCGGCAATCAGTTTGCAAAAACGGATTTCACCGTAGAACTCAACGGCGATAACTCAAGCGCTCAGATAAGCTCCCGCTCAGTTGCCAAGGGCAATTCAAAGCAGGAATTTTATTCAGCCCTTCACGGCAATGCGGAATGTTCAGGCCATTCCGAATGTGATTCAATTATTATGGAAAACGGCTTTGTAAAATCAGTGCCGGAGATCATTGCAAATGATGTTAACGCTTCTCTTATCCATGAGGCGGCAATCGGAAAAATTGCGGGCGAGCAGATAACAAAACTTATGACGCTTGGCCTTTCTTATGAAGAGGCGGAAGCTCAAATCGTAAAAGGTTTCCTCAAATAAAAAATATCGGCGGACAGCATATTTTATATGCTTGTCCGCCTGTTTTTTTATTCAGATATGGCTATATTAACGCAGAAAACGCAATCTGTAATAAGTGTAATACAGAGTTATAAATCTCTCTTCTGATAGCAAAAAGAGGTGTTGACTTTTAAAAATGTGCGTGGTAAAATACTGGCAATTAATGGTAGTTGCAGTTATGTCGAAGACAGAGCGAGACGAAAGTTTCCCTCTGTCTTTTTTGTTTGTAACGCATAAATATTTATCTAAAAGGAGAATTTAAAATGCCCAAAACAAAAATTCAGGAAATTGTATTCACGGTAATCATGGTAATCGTTATGGTCTATGCAATGATTTGCTATAATGTGGCAATATCAATGGGCGGTATGCAGAACAAGGTGTTTGTTGCCGCACTGAGCGAACTGCCGATAATGGGGGCAATAGGCTTTGTGCTTGATACTTTTATTGCAGGTCCCCTTGCGAAAAAATGCGCTTTTAAGATTGCTGACCCTCAGAAGGACAGCCCGTTCTTCATAATTCTTGCAATATCAGTATTTTCCGTTTTGTTTATGTGCCCTATGATGAGTTTTGCCGCCGCGATTCTTTTTAACGGCGGTTTTAATTCGGAGATAGCTGCCACTTGGATAGGGCTGACAGTTAAAAATTTCCCCATGGCTTTTTTCTGGCAGCTATGTGTTGCAGGGCCGCTTGTAAGATTTATTTTTTCAAAGATATTCCGCACAAAAGCAAAGGCAGCTAATGATTAATGTTTGCGCCAAAAGCGGCGCAAAAAAGAAAACCCGTGTCAGCTTTAACTGACACGGGGATTTTTTGTTATTATAAAACTCAGTCAACCTTAATCTCGTGAACCCAGCCTTCGGGGCCTTCAACAGTGCCCATCTGGATACCCGTAAGAGTATCGTAAAGCTTCTTGATAACGGGACCCATTTCTTCCATTCCGCTCGGGAAACAGATCTCCTTGCCGTGGTCAACAATCTTGCCAACGGGGCTGATAACAGCCGCTGTGCCGCAAAGTCCGCACTCAGCAAAATCCTTAACCTCTTCAAGAGCAACCTTTCTGTGCTCCACTTTCATGCCAAGAATGTGCTCTGCAACATAGCAGAGTGAACGTCTTGTGATTGAGGGCAGAATTGAACCTGATTTAGGAGTTACAACAGTGCCGTCCTTTGTGATGAACAGGAAGTTTGCGCCGCCTGTTTCCTCAACATAAGTCCTTGTAGCGGCGTCAAGATACATGTTCTCGTCATAACCCTCTTTATGAGCTTCAACGATTGCGTGAAGGCTCATTGCGTAGTTAAGACCTGCTTTGATATGGCCTGTGCCGTGCGGTGCGGCTCTGTCATAATCGCAAACGCGGATAGTGATCGGCTTTGCGCCGCCCTTGAAATAGGGGCCTACCGGTGTGCAGAAAATTCTGAACTGATATTCGTCAGCAGGCTTTACGCCGATTACGGGGTTTGAGCCGAACATATACGGGCGAATATAAAGTGTTGCGCCTGAGCCGTAGGGCGGTACCCATGCGGCATTTGCCTTTACTACTTTTTCAACTGCCTCAACAAATTTATCCTCAGGATAAACCGGCATTTCAAGTCTTTCAGCAGAAGCTTTAAGACGTGCCGCGTTAAGATCGGGGCGGAAGCAGACTATTCTGCCGTCAGCGGTAGTATATGCTTTAAGTCCTTCAAATACTGACTGAGAGTACTGAAGAACGCCTGCGCATTCGTTCATTGTGATATTGGGGTCGGATGTGAGAACGCCGTCGTCCCATTTGCCGTCCTTATAGTTAGACACGAATCTGGCGTCGGTGGGCATATATCCGAAGCCGAGATTTGACCAGTCGATATTTTTCTTTTTCATAAAAAAGACTTCTTTCTTCAGAATTTATTGTAATAATTTTACTACCATTATCCTATATTGTCAATAAAAACGAAGCGAAAACAAAAACTCTTAAACCGTAAAAATTGCGTAAATTATGGTTTTTTAAAATTTTTGTTGAGATTTTGAGATTAATATATTATTATATATCTGGAATTTTTATAAATATTCATTTATTTCAGGAGGATATGTTATGAAAAATTTTTCTGATTCCGTAAAATATATAGGCGCAGATGATAAAGATCTTGACCTTTTTGAGAGCCAGTATATAGTTCCCAACGGCGTTTCTTATAATTCTTATGTAATTCTTGATGATAAAATCGCCGTAATGGACACCATTGATGAGCGCAAAACTGATGAGTGGTTTGCAAATCTTGAAAAAGAGCTCGGTGGAAAAACACCTGATTATCTGGTTATCTCTCATTTGGAGCCGGATCATTCTGCAAACATTAAAAAATTTACTGAAAAGTATCCGTCAGCCGCACTTGTGGGCACAGCAAAGACTTTTGCAATGCTTCCGCAGTTCTTTGATATTGACGCTTCTGTTGAAAAGATTACTGTTAAAGAGGGCGACTGCCTTTCTCTCGGCAGCCATGAGCTTACATTTATAATGGCACCTATGGTTCACTGGCCTGAGGTTATGGTTGAGTATGAAAAAACGGAAAAGATTCTTTTCTCAGCCGATGCTTTCGGTAAATTCGGCGCGCTTGATACTGATGAGGACTGGGCTTGCGAGGCAAGGCGTTATTATTTCAACATTGTGGGAAAATACGGCGGCCCCGTTCAGACTTTGCTTAAAAAAGCGGCAAATCTTGAAATTAAAACAATCTGCCCGCTTCACGGCCCTATTCTTACAGAAAATCTTGAATATTACATAAACCTTTACAACACATGGTCATCTTACCAGCCTGAAAAAGACGGTGTGTTTATTGCCTGTGCTTCTGTTTACGGCAACACAAAGAACGCCGCTCTTAAACTCAAGGAGATACTTGAGGAAAAGGGTGTTAAAGTATCTTTTTCCGATATAACAAGAGATGATATGGCAGAAGCTGTTGAGGACGCATTTAAATATTCAAAAATAGTTCTTGCCGCTTCAAGCTATGACGGCGGAGTTTTCCCGCCTATGGAAGAACTGCTCTGCCACCTCAAGGCAAAAGCTTTCCAAAACAGAAAGATTGGCATTATAGAAAACGGCTCATGGGCTCCGAGTGCTGCGCGTACAATAAAAGCAGCTCTTGAGAGCATGAAGAATATATCTGTATGTGAAAATACGGTAACCGTAAAATCTGCATTTAAAGAAAGTGATGTTCCGGCGCTTGAGGCACTTGCTCAGGAAATTGTAAACGACTGATTGTGAAAGCAATTTCTCCTGAGAGAGGTGAAGGCGTGGAATCGGCTGCAGAAACACAGTTAAAAAGAAATTACGGCATAGACCTGCTTCGTATTATCTCAATGATTATGATAGTTACGCTGCATACCGTAAGGCAGGGCGGAATACTTTATTCAGCAGAGCAGGGCACGCCTTATTATACAGTTGTCTGGATAATAGAAGCGCTTTGCATAGGCGCAGTAAATCTTTATGCGATGATCAGCGGCTTTGTGGGCGTAAATTCAACAAAAACACGGTTTTATAAGCTGGCGTCAATGTGGCTTCAGGTTGAATTTTACTGCATAATATCAACAATAATTATCTATTGTGTCAGCAAAGAGCCGTTCGATTTCGCAAGGCTTATTAACCGCCTTACTCCCGTTTCAACAGACACTTACTGGTATTTTACATCATATTTTATAATGTTTTTCTTCACCCCGTTTTACAATAAACTGCTTTCTGTTTTAAACAGCAGGCAGCTTAAATATTTGGGCGTGATAATATTTGTGTTTTCATCATTTTGGCCTACTGTATGGCAGACCGATATAATGGAAGTCAACCGCGGATATTCTTTTCTTTGGCTGTCTCTGCTTTATATTCTCGGCGGAATAGCAAAAAAACTTGAACTGCACAAAAAAGTTAATCCGTATTTAATGACAGCGATTTTTGTTTTGCTTATGCTGTTAGGCTCTGGGTTCAAGTTTCTGTCTGAGAATTGCGGATGGGAAATAAATGATAATAATCTTCTTATTTCATATTATTCGGCAAATGTTTTGGCAGGCACGTTTTGCCTGCTTCTTGCCGCGGCAAAAACAGATATAAAAGCAAAGATACCGATCAAGATAATCAAAACGCTTGCACCGCTCACGTTCGGCGTATATATAATCCACACAAGCGAGTATATGTGGGGCTATGTATTGAAAGACGCGTTTGAAAGTTATAATACTATAGGCACGTTTTTCATGTTGCTTGCCGTAGTAGGTACGTCGCTTGGAATATACCTCGGGTGTTCAGCTCTTGACGCATTACGGCTCGCGCTTTTCAGACTGCTGAAAGTGGATAGATTTACAAGCAATATGGAAATAAAAATAAGATCGGCAGTAAACCGTTTTGCTAAGAAAAAAGAAAGTGTCAGTATGACGGATGAAACCTAAAAACAAAATTCTTCTTGCAGGGATAGACCTTGACGGCACTCTGCTGAGAAACGATAAAACTATCAGTTCTTTCACAGCTGAGGCAATGATTAATGCCGCCCGCCGTGGTATCTGCCTTGTTCCTGTTACGGGCAGACCGCTTTCCGGAATTCCGCAGTGTGTGCTGCAGCTCGGCGTTTGCGATTACGCTGTTACGACAAACGGCGCCGTGATTACCGATCTCAGAACAGGCGAGTGCGTTTACAGCGCCCCTATTACTCACAGCAAGACCGTTCTTATAATGAAAGAACTTGATGAAACGGGAATTTCTTATGAAGCGTTTGCGGACGGCTTCGGCTATCTAAGCCCTGCTGTTATGGAAAAATATAAGCGCAAATACGAATCAACTCCCGTAGGCGATTACATCAAAGCCTCAAGGAAAGTTGTGCAGGATCCTGCTGCGGAGTTTATCAAAGGCGGAAAATGCGCAGACGAAATCTTTATCTCATGCGGCAGCAGTGCCCGGAGAGCTAAGATTGCCGAGAGGTACGAAACTGACAGTGATATTCAGTTATGCTTTCTTGATGATACTTTTCTGGAGATAACGGCGCTTGGCGCAGACAAAGGCACGGCTTTCGGATATTTGCGCAGTATGCTTGGAATAAAACGTGAAAACACCATTGCTTTCGGCGATAATACGAATGATGTTTCACTTGTGGAAGCGGCGGGAGTTTTTGCAGCAATGGAAAATTCCTGCGATGAATTTAAAATGCAAGCCGATATTATTGCCCCGTCGAATGAGAAAGACGGCGTTGCAAAAATACTAAACAAAATTTGACAAATTATTTTATGCAAATTGCCCAAAATCATAACTTTGCTTTTCAGAATATGACGGCGAATTGTAGATTATGTATAAAAAATATTGACTTTGTTGTGCAAAAATACTAATATAGCAACTGTAAAGCTTTTTACTTTACTGAGCAATATTTTTTTAACATATAATATTTTGAAAGGATTTTTGATTATGGCAGTAAAAAAGAATGACGTTAAGCCGGCAGAAAAAAGCGTAAAAAAAGAAGCCGCAGCTCCCGTAAAAGCTGTTAAAGAAGAAAAAGCGGCAGTTAAAGCAACAGAGAAAAAGGCAGAAGAGAAGCCTGTTGAAAAGAAAGAAGAAAAGAAGGCTGCTAAACCAGCTGCAAAGAAAGAAGATAAGAAAGCTTCAGCAAAGGCTGTTGCAGAAGAAAAGCCTGCAAAGAAAGCCGCTCCCGCAAAGAAGCCTGCTAAAAAAGCTGAAAAGGCAGAGACAGAGGTTTACTTTGAGTTTGCCGACAGACAGGTTAAGGCTGCAGATGTTACAAAGGCTGTTGAGGCTGCCTGCAAAGCAAACGGTGTAAAGAGCGCTGATGTAAAGGGCGTTAAGGTATATGTAAAGGCAGAGGATAACGCTGCTTACTATGTACTTGCTAACGGCGAATCAGGCAAGATCGATTTATAATCTGAAAAATATATTATAAATTTTAGAAAATCCGCTTTGCGTGTTTTGCGCAGAGCGGTTTTTTATTTTGAAAACACACAGCAATTTGTTTTGCTGCCAGCTTGGCGGAGTGTTTTAGAGAACCTAAAAAAGCAAGTCCGCAGTCTGCGGAAAGTGCGCGGTATTCAACTATTCGATTGATTATGTGTATAAATTATGTTAGAATATAGAAAACGTAAAGAAAGATGTGCTGTTTATGGATAATGGTAATAAAAAGAAACTTGCGGGTGTTATTGTGCCCGTTGTGCTTGCCGTGCTTGTTATATGCGGTTTTGCTGTCAGCGGTCATATCACTAAAAATATGGACAGTGAAATGCCTACTGCGCAAACCACTTCAGAAGTTACAACTCAGGCAACAACAAATGCCGTATCAAGTGTTTCTCTTGTTGCGGTGGGAGATAATCTTATTCACAACACACTTATCAGCGCAGGTGAGCAGGAGGACGGCTCGCTTGACTACTCGTCATTTTACGAAAACATTAAAAACGATATTTCATCAGCTGATATTGCCGTAATAAACCAGGAAACGATTCTCGGCGGAAGTGAATTTGAATACACAGGTTATCCTGTATTTAATTCACCTTGGGAGATAGGCACGGCGGCTATAGATGCGGGCTTTGATATTTTTACCTGCGCCACCAATCATTCGCTTGATAAAGGATATGCAGGCATTGAGCAGGAATGTGCGTTCTTTGACCAGCATCCGGAGGTCGTTCATGTAGGTACTAATGACAGCGAAGAGGACTATAATTCCATAATCTATTATGAGAAAAATTCCATACGTTTCGCAATCCTCAATTACACATACGGCACAAACGGTATTCCAATTCCCGAGAGTTCGCCGTGGTGTGTCAATATGATGGATAAGGAAAAGATAACAGCCGATGTTAATGCCGCAAAACAGAATGCGGATGTAATCATTGTATTTCCTCACTGGGGAACGGAAAACAGCACTTCGGTTTCCGATTATCAGCGTGAATATGTACAGCTTTTCTCAGATCTCGGCGTTGATATTGTTATCGGCACACATCCTCATGTGCTTCAGCCTGTAGAATGGGTGGAGAATGAAACAACAGGCAAAAAAATGCTTGTCTATTATTCGCTTGGTAACTTTATTTCTCATCAAACCAGTCTCAATCAGCTCTGCGGAGGCATGGCTGAGATAAAGATTGAAAAGAAAAATGGTGAAATTTCTATAACCTCCGCAAAACTTGTGCCTGTTGTTTGCTGGTATAAGTCATCAGGAGATAAATATGAGTTTTCTGTTTATAAGTTTTCTGATTATACCGATTCAATCGCTGATTCACACGCGCAGAGGTCAAACGGCGCAACTCCCGATTATTTCAGGGAATACGCCTCGGATATTGTAAGCGATGAATTCCTGGATATGGGATGATTGTAAAAAATGCACAAATGAACAGATTTTTCAATGTGTAAAAATTACAAGTCAAACAAAATTGAAAAAAAGCATTGACTTTTCGTGGATCGAAAAATATAATGATATTGTATTCAGAACAAAGGCGTTCCGGAGTTTTTCGGAATGCCTTTTTATTTTTTTATGAGGAGTATTGATTATGAGCAAGCTTACTAAAGAAGATATCTTGAGAGACGCAAAAGAGAAAAACGTTGAATTCGTAAGACTGCAGTTTACAGATGTTTTCGGCCTTATGAAAAATGTGGCAGTAACCGTTTCTCAGCTTGAAAAAGCACTTGATAACGATTGTATGTTTGACGGTTCTTCTATTGATGGTTTCGTAAGAATTGATGAGTCTGATATGTATCTTCATCCGGACCTTGATTCATGGGCTATCTTCCCTTGGAGAACTTTCGGCGGAAAAACAACAGGTCGTCTTATTTGCTCAGTTTATATGGCAGACAACAAGACCCCGTTTATGGGAGATCCCAAAAATGTACTTGATAAGGTAATTAAAGAAGCAAACGAAATGGGCTTCGGCTTCAATGTTGGCCCTGAACTTGAGTTTTTCCTTTTCAAGCGTGACGAAGAAGGCAACCCCACTACAGAGCTTACCGATGCCGGCGGATATTTCGATCTTAATCCTAATGACGCAGGTGAAAACTGCCGCCGTGATATTTGCCTTGCTCTTGAAGATATGGGTTATGAGATTGAGGCGTCTCACCACGAGGTTGCTGAATCACAGCATGAGATCGATTTCAGATTTGATGATGTTATGACTACTGCGGACAGAGTTATGACTTTCAAGCACGTTGTTAAGACATATGCAACAAAGCATGGTCTTCACGCAACATTTATGCCGAAACCGATTTACGGCATTAACGGCTCCGGTATGCATACCAACATGAGCCTTTTCAGACTTGAAGACGGTTCCAATGCTTTTGATGATCCGTCTGATGAGCGCGGACTTTCAAAGACTGCTTATCAGTTTATAGCAGGTATTATGAAACACATTAAAGGCATTGCGGCTTTTTCAAACCCAACCGTAAACTCTTATAAAAGACTTGTTCCCGGTTATGAGGCTCCTTGCTATTTGACATGGTCTTCATCAAACCGCTCAGTTCTTGTAAGAATTCCCGCGGCACGCGGCAAAGGAACTCGTGTTGAGCTTCGTTGTCCCGATCCTACCTGCAATCCTTATCTTGAAATGGCTCTTTGCCTTGCAGCAGGCCTTGACGGTATTAAAAAAGGCATGACCCCTCCCGAGCCGGTTGATTACAATGTTTTCGACCTTACTGCAGAGGAATTGAAAAAAGAAAAGATCGATTGCCTGCCCGGCAGCCTTATCGAAGCTGTTTATGCAGCAGAGGCTGATCCGTTCATTAAGGAAACTCTCGGAGATCATGTATTCGATGCTTACATCGAAGGAAAGAAAAACGAGTGGGATGAGTACAGAACTCAGGTTTCACAGTGGGAAGTTGACAGATATCTTAAAAAGTAATTTAACCCTCTCTTTGGCAGAAATGCCTTTATAGGTCGGTGTGTTAAATCCGCACCGGCCATATAGAATGCATAACGGCGTGCATTGCGATGATGCAATGCGCGCCGTTTTTTATATAAATTTATAGGAGAAGTATATTATGACAAACATACTTGAAGTAGTACAAAACGAAGTATACGGCGTCTGGTATCTTGTAGGCGCCGCTCTGGTTTTCTTCATGCAGTGCGGCTTTGCAATGGTGGAAACCGGCTTCACTAGGGCGAAAAACGCAGGTAACATAATAATGAAAAACCTGATGGATTTCTGTATCGGTACGCCGATGTTTCTGTTGCTTGGTTTTTCGCTTATGCTCAGTGAAGATTATGTAATGGGTCTGATAGGAGTTCCCAATTTGGGGATATTTACGGATTACGCAAATTTTGACTGGTCTAATTTCGTTTTCAACCTTGTTTTTTGTGCTACTGCGGCTACTATTGTTTCAGGCGCAATGGCAGAAAGAACAAAGTTCAGCGCTTACTGCGTATACAGCGCGGTTATCAGTGCTGTCATCTATCCGATTGAGGCGGGATGGATATGGAATTCAGAAGGCTGGCTCGCTAAACTCGGCTTCCACGATTTCGCAGGCTCATGTGCTATTCACATGGTTGGCGGTATAACCGCATTTATCGGCGCTGCTATCGTAGGGCCCCGTATAGGCAAATATGTTAAGGATAAGAAGACCGGCAAGACGGTTGCAAAAGCTATTCCCGGCCACAGCCTAACTCTTGGTGCTTTGGGCGTATTTATTCTTTGGTTTGCATGGTATGGTTTTAACGGCGCTGCGGCTAAGAGTGTCGATTCTCTTGCATCCATCTTCCTCACAACCACATGCGCTCCTGCCATTGCAACGTGTGTTACAATGCTGTTTACATGGATCAAAAACGGAAAACCCGATGTTTCAATGTCGTTAAACGGCTCACTCGCCGGCCTTGTTGCGGTAACAGCAGGATGTGATGTTGTAGACGCTCTCGGCTCATGTATTATAGGTGCTGTTTCAGGTATCCTTGTTGTTGTTGCGGTTGAGGTTATCGATATAAAGATCAAGGTAGACGATCCCGTAGGCGCTGTTGCAGTTCACTGCTGTAATGGTATATGGGGCACTGTTGCTGTAGGTCTGTTCTCAACACAGGGTGGTCTGTTCTACGGCGGCGGTTTCAGACTTTTGGGCGTTCAGCTTTTGGGCGTGGTTTCCGTTGCGGCATGGACTATCGTTACTATGACAATCGTATTCCTTATCATTAAAAAGACTATTGGTCTGCGAGTTTCAAGTGAAGAGGAAATCAAGGGTCTTGATGCAACAGAACATAATCTTCCCTCAGCTTATGCGGACTTTATGCCTGCGCTTGCCATTGCAGGAGGCTCTGCGGCTGACACGGCAGAGGTTCATCAGGCTGTTTCAGTTGAAAAAGCAGTTCCGGTAGAATCTTATACAGCTAATACAAATGAAAGCGGAAAGCTTACAAATGTTGTAATGATCTTCAACCCCACAAAGCTTGAAGCAGTTAAGGAAAGCATGAACGAAATCGGCGTAACCGGTATGACGGTTACAAATGTTATGGGCTGCGGTGTTCAGAAAGGCCATAAAAAGATGTACCGAGGAATTGAGATAGAAGAACTCAGCCTCAATCCTAAGATGAAACTTGAAATGGCGGTTTCAAAAGTCCCTGTTTCAACTGTTATAGATGCGGCGCGCAAGGCGCTGTATACAGGCAATATAGGAGACGGAAAGATATTCCTTTACGATATTGAAGATGTTGTAAAAGTAAGAACGGGAGAAACGGGAGTTGCGGCGCTTCAGGGCGAAGCAGACCTTGAAAACGACTGATAGAATAATTTAGCTTAAAGGCTCATTGAGTTCAGCATTATCCTAAAAAATCAATATGGTGCACCGCATATGATGAGGTACAAAAAAATCAAGGCGGAGTCAACAGACTCTGCCTCGATTTTTAATGTCTATTTACTTTTGAAATATAAGTATCTATTACGGTGTTTTGAAGCGGCATCAGAAAGATTCGTGGTGAGGGATGAATTTATTTCGTTTGATGACAGCCATATTGTTTTCTCATATCAAAAAACAGCTGAATAAGGCTTTTATAATACGGAATAAATACGCCGTCATCTATCATTTTGTTTATTTCTTCTAATGCTGCCCATTTAACGCCCTGCACTTCTTCATACTGCAAAACTAAATCATTAATGTTTATTTCTTTTTCAATTAAGTAAACATCGTCAAAGCCTTCATTGAAATTTATTGTTAAATGTGGCTGAACGTCTTGAAGATGAATTTTTAATCCTATTTCTTCAAACAATTCTCTTTCAATAGCCGTTTGGCTTGATTCTCCGGATAATGCGCTTACTCCTACAGTTATATCCCACATATTAGGCCATCCTGATTTGAACGGCTGTCTTTGTTGAATTAACATTTCGTATTTTGAATTAAAAATGCAAGCATGAACTACAAGGTGGTAAGCGCCTTTTTCAAATTTTTCCCCTCTCACCATTGTTTTGTTTGTTTTTGTTTTATCTCTGTTGTATATATCCCATAATTCCATATAACACTCCGAACCAGTATAAACGGTTATGAAAGCCTGAGGGCATAGCGCCCTTATCTATTATAAAATTCGTTAACGTATCAAGAATATACGGCTTCCTCACTTTTTGTTATGACTGGGCAGAGCCGTACATAATATCTGGATAGTCGGTCATGATGCAGTCTGCTCCTATTGAACTCAGATAGTCAAAATCATCTTTGTCATTAATAGTCCAGTACTGCACCGCAATACCGTGCTCGTGCGCATAGTTTATAACTTGAGCAGTACCGAGGTTTGCAATCATGCGGTAAGGCATGCTGTAAGGAATCTGCAGCGCAATGTAATTTGCCTCAAAATTATCGTCATTTCTGAGTACGGCGGAGTAGAATTCAAGCACCTCATTGATAGTAGCGCTGCGGTAAAGATTGGGGTAGTTTTCATCGGCATGTATTGAAACTTCCTCTTTGAAGGTGCCGAAGATAACACGGTCAAGCAGATCTTTTTCCTCAAGTATAGTATAAAGAACGTCAAGCGCTTTTTTTCCGAGCTCTTCGCCGTTTTTAATTTCTATTATATAATTGTATGTTCCGCTGCCTACATCTTCTAAGTAATCAAGCACTTCTTCAACGCGCACTATTTTAAGATCGTTCGGAACCTCTTCTCCGCTCAGATCTGCATAAGGCATTTCGCCGTTTTCATTTTCAAATTTTGCGCCCATGTTGAGCATTCTGAGTTCCTCGTATGTTTTATCCTCTGGGCGTACTTCTTTTTCTCCGAAAACCGTTTCGCTGTCAGATGTTCTGTCCAGAGTATCGTCGTGAAGCAGAACAAGTACGTTGTCTTTTGTGATATGAAGATCAAATTCAAACCAGTCAACGGTAAAATTCTCATTTTCGGCACAGTTTTTAAATGCCATCATGGTTTCCTCAGGCATAATTCCGCCGCCGCTTCTGTGGGCGCTCATCTGGGTATTGCCGTCTGCTGCAACAAACGGGTTGTCAGTTTCATATGCAATAACATCCTCTGAGTCAGAGCGGTAACCCATGGAGATTATTTCTCCTGCGGCAAATACGGCAATAACGCATATAACGGCAATCAGCGCTTTAACAGCGCACGGTATTTTTTTCTTTTTGCTTTCGGTCATTGTTACCAGATCCTTCCTAATAAGATAATTATAAACTGATTATAAATTTTATGAATAATTCCGTCAAATTTCATGATTTAAAAAAGCACAAACCGCTGCAGCCATATAAAACGGTTTTTTATTGATTGTTGCCAAAAACATTATCTTTAATTTTTTTAATTGCAAAATAAATTGTAAAAAATTAACAAATAAATTTTGCTTTTGTGAAATTTTCTATATATGCGCTTATTACGCGCGCGATTTTTTTATAAAATGATGAAAATGTATGAATTTCATTGTAAACAGCATTTTTTAGCCGTATAATTGCAATGTGAAAAACTTCTGAAGGAGGAGTTTCAATGCTTAAAGAAGGGCAGGTAAGAATTCCGTCCGGCTGCGCTATCGCAGCTATAATAGACAGAAAAGGCGGAAAGATTAACGGTTCTGAAATTATCAAATCAATTGCGCTTATGCATGACCGCTCAAACGGACTCGGAGGCGGCTTTGCCGCTTACGGAATTTACCCCGAACATGCGGACGACTACGCTTTTCATGTATTCTATGAAAGCGCTGCTGCAAAAAATGAGTGCGAAGATTTTTTATTCAAGCACTTCAATGTTGATGTGTCTGAAAAAATACCCACCAAAAAGGTGGAATCTATTGCGAACGGGCCTGATATATGGCGCTATTTCGCAAAGCCAAATAAAGTAAGAATGAAAGAAGCACGCATGGACGAGGAGGAGTATACCGTTCAGTGTGTAATGCGTGTAAACCAGCATATTGACGGCGCTTTCATATTCTCAAGCGGCAAAAATATGGGCTGTTTTAAAGCCGTAGGTTTCCCCGAAGATGTAGGCGAGTTTTATATGCTTGATCAGTATGACGCCTATCTTTGGACTGCTCACGGCAGATTTCCCACAAATACTCCCGGCTGGTGGGGAGGCTCTCACCCGTTCAATATTCTGGATTGGTCAATAGTACACAACGGCGAAATATCTTCCTATGATGCAAACAGGCGTTACATAGAGCAGTTTGGCTATGTGTGCACAATGCAGACTGATACGGAGGTTATCACATACCTGTTTGATCATCTTATCCGCCATCACGGACTTCCCATTGAGGTTGCGGCAGATGTTCTCACTGCTCCTGAGTGGGACGAGATAGACAGAATGGATCCCGAAAGAAAAGAGTATTTTACAACTCTGCGCTCAATTTACAGCGCGGCGCTTGTAAACGGTCCGTTTTCCGTTATACTCGGCTCAAACAAGGGCCTTCTTGCTATTAATGACCGCCTTAAACTTCGTTCGCTCACAGCGGCAACAAAGGGCACAAGGGCTTATTTTGCGTCTGAGGAATCTGCAATCAGAATTATTTGCCCTGATCCTGAAAAGGTTTGGTCAGTAAGCGGAGCTGAGCCTGTTTTCGTTCCGCTTGAGCTTGATGAAAAGGAGGGCGGCGAAAAATGATTAATTATATTCCAAGAAGATTTACGATTGTAAGGGATAAAGACCTTTGCATAAATTGCGGCTGCTGTGTAAGGCAGTGCGCCAATGAGTGCCATTTTTTCTCTCCTAAAGACGGTGAAACAGTTGTATCAAAGTCAGACGCATGCGTAGCCTGCCACAGGTGTGTAGATCTTTGCCCTACCGGTGCTCTCAGAATAGAAAAATATGTGTGTGATTACAGGGAAAACGCAAACTGGACTCCGGATTATCAGCAGGAGATATGCCGCCAGGCAAACACAGGCTCAACCCTGCTTTCTGCAATGGGCAATCCCAAGCCTTTCCCCATTTATTGGGATAAGATTCTGCTGAACGCATCACAGGTTACAAACCCGTCTATAGACCCTCTCAGAGAGCCTATGGAAATACGCACGATTCTTGGCAGAAAGCCCGATAAAATGGTGGTTGAGAAAAAGGGCAAATCCTTAACGAAGATGCCGCCGCAGGTGGTTCTTGAAACACCCATTATGTTTTCGGCTATGTCATTCGGCTCTATCAGCCTTAACGCTCAGAAATCACTTGCCATGGCGGCAAAAGAGCTCGGCACCGTGTTCAACACAGGTGAGGGCGGCCTCCACAGTGAATTGAAGGAATACGGCAAATATGCAGGCGTTCAGGTAGCATCGGGACGTTTCGGTGTATATAAAGATTATCTTCTTAATTCAAAATTTATAGAAATAAAGATAGGTCAGGGTGCTAAGCCCGGTATCGGCGGTCATCTGCCAGGTGAAAAGGTAAATGTTGAGGTTTCAAATGCCAGAATGATTCCCGTCGGATCGGACGCTATTTCTCCTGCTCCGCATCACGATATTTATTCAATTGAGGATCTGCGCCAGCTTATCTGGTCATTAAAGCAGGCAACAAACGGCGAAAAGCCCGTTTCAGTTAAAATTGCCGCAGTTCACAATATTGCCGCCATCGCTTCCGGTGTTGCCAGAGCGGGCGCGGATATAGTTGTAATAGACGGCTTTAGAGGAGGTACGGGCGCCGCTCCCACAAGAATAAGGGATAATGTAGGTATTCCTATTGAACTTGCGCTTGCGTCCGCAGACCAAAGGCTGCGTGATGAGGGTATTCGTTCAAATGTTTCTCTTGTTGCCGCAGGTTCATTCCGTTGCTCTGCTGATATAGTTAAGGCAATAGCTCTGGGTGCCGATGCGTGCTATATTGCGTCCGCCGCTCTTATTGCTATGGGCTGCCATATGTGCCAGACCTGCAATACGGGCAAGTGCAACTGGGGTATTGCAACTCAGCGTCCCGATCTTACAAGAAGACTCAATCCCGAGATTGCTCACCAGCGTGTAATAAACCTTGTTAACGCGTGGAACCATGAGATAAAGGAGATAATGGGCGGAATGGGCATTAACTCCGTCGATTCTCTGCGCGGAAACAGACTTATGCTCAGAGGTCTCGGCTTAAATGAAAAAGAGCTTGAAATACTCGGTATCAAGCACGCCGGAGAATAAGGAGGGGTTACAGTTGAAAAAAGTTTTTGCTCGTGAAAATCTTTGTGTTAACTGCCGCCTTTGCGAGGTTTACTGCAAAACGGCTCACAGTAAATCAAAGGATATAGTAACGGCGTTTAAAGAGGAAGATCCCGCTCCGGTTGCAAGGATCTCTGTTTACGGGGGCAGGGAAGCTTCCGTTGCCGTAAACTGCCGCCATTGTGATGACCCCGCCTGTGTAAAGGCGTGTATCACCGGCGCAATGCATAAGGATAAGAAAACGGGTATAGTATCCGTTGATGAAAATAAATGTATCGGATGTATGACATGTCTTGCCGTATGTCCCGTAGGCTGTATAAAGCCAGGCAATATCGCATTCAAGTGCGATCTTTGCGGCGGCGAGGAGCCTGCATGTGTTAAGAACTGCCCCAACCGCGCTCTTGTTTGGGTAGAAACCGGAGGTGAGCAGAAATGAAGTATGTTATCATAGGTGCTTCCGCCGCAGGACTTGCCGCGGCTCAGCAGATAAGAGTAACAGACAGCGACGGCGAGATAACGGTGCTTACAAGAGAAGCGTATCTGCCGTACAGCCGCCCTTCAATAAGTTATCTGCTCAAGGGAACAGTTGAAGAAAAAAAGATGTTCCTTAAAAAACCGCAGTATTATTCAGAAAACAATATAAATATAGTTACGAGCGCTGAAGTAACTAAAATAGACAGGGAAAAGAAAGTTGTTAAGGCGGGCAGAAAAGAATATCCGTATGACAAACTCTGTATCGCCGCAGGCTCAAAGCCGTTTGTTCCGCCTGTTGAAAATGCTGACGGGTGTAAAAATGTGTTCACTTTTCTTGACCTTGCAAGTGCAAAAGCACTCAAAAAAGCTGTAAACAAAAAAACAAAGGCTGTTGTTATCGGCGCCGGACTTATAGGAATGAAAGCCGCAGAGGGACTTTCAAAAGTTTGCGAAAGCGTACATGTTGCGGAACTTTCCCCTCGTGTGCTGCCGTCAATACTTGATGAAAAAAGCGCTGTCTTTGTAAAAAAATATCTTGAGGAGCACGGAGGACTTTCATTCCATCTTCAGGATACGGTTGTAAAGGCAAATGTAAAAGGCGGATGCGTTAAATCCGTACTGCTCAAAAGCGGTAAAACACTTGACTGCGATGTGCTTGTTATAGCGGTAGGCGTACGCCCTGAAACTGCTCTTGCCGAAAAGGCGGGGCTTGAGGTCAACAGGGGTATAATCGTAGACCAGAAAACCATGCAGACAAGTGATGAGAATATCTATGCCGCGGGCGACTGCACTGTTTCAGTTGATATGCTTGACGGCTCAAATAAGATAATTGCCCTTTGGCCGAACGCTGTTTATCAGGGCATGGCGGCAGGCTCGCATATGGCGGGCGGCAGCCTTGATATGGGCGGAGCGTACAGTGTAAACGCAATTGATTTTTACGGCCTGCGTATTTGCACCTGCGGACTTATAAATGCGCAGGGTGAGCAGTATTATGACAGAATTAAAACAGGCGGCAATTCATATAAACGCCTTATATTCGAAGGTTCAAGGCTTGTTGGTTTCGTGCTTATCAATTCAAGCGAAAACGCGGGTATTTATACAAGTCTTGTATCAAATAAAATTGACCTGAGTAATCTTGAGGGCGATATTATGGAAACACCGTCGCTTTTCCTTTTCAACAAGGAAACAAGAACTCAGAAGCTGACGGGAGGTATTGCCTTATGAGCATTGAAGCAGGACTTCAGAGATACGAAACGGTAAATGATCTTATAAAGGCTGAGCTTTCCTCAAAAAATAAGGTAACGGTTAAAGACGTTAACGGCCAGCGGTATATTGGTTGCGCGCTTGATGCCGGCAAGACTATTGAAGTTCACGGTACTCCGGGAAATGATCTTGCCTGCTACCTTAACGGCGGAAAGATAGTTGTTTACGGCAGCGGACAGGATGCAGTAGGCAACACAATGAACGGCGGCGAGATAATTATTCACGGGCACAGCGGAGATGCACTTGGCTACGGCATGAGAGACGGCTGTATTTATGTGCGTGACAATGTTGCCTGCCGCGGCGGTATCCATATTAAGGAATTTGAGGCGATGAAGCCCGTTATAGTAATAGGGCAGAATGCCGGCTCGTTCTTAGGCGAATACATGGCGGGCGGCACGATCGTTCTTTTAGGCTTGGGCTTAAAGCGCGGCGAAAAGCTGTTCGGCACACACTGCGCTTCAGGTATGCACGGCGGCAAGATATTTGTTCGCGGCGCATTTCCTAAAGAAAATCTTTCTGCAAATATTAAAGTTTCATCACTTACAAAAGAGGATGAAAAAGAGCTTGACGGCTATGTTAAAAAATACTGCAAATATTTCGGGGCTGATTATAAAGATATAATGTCTAAGCCGTTTAAAAAGCTTTCACCAGCAACTTCAAGGCCGTACGCAAATCTTTATACGCCTAATTGATAAAAAACGGGAGCGTTAATCTATGTTCAACAGTATTCACGAGGAATGCGGAGTTTTCGGAATATTTGAAAATAAAACTACTCATGTTGCAAGGTCTGCATATCTTGCGCTTTATGCGCTTCAGCACCGCGGTCAGGAAAGCTGCGGCATAGCCGTTAATGATGACGGGGTTTTTTCCCACCATCGCGGAGACGGCCTTGTGCCTGATGTTTTCACCAAGGAAAAGCTTGAGGCGCTCGGAATGGGGAATATGGCTATAGGTCATGTGCGTTACTCAACAACGGGCGGCAAGAATCACAATAATATTCAGCCGCTTGTAATACGTCATATTAAAGGTAATCTTGCAGTTGCCCACAACGGCAATCTTGTAAACGCCGCAGAACTCAGAAAGGGTTTTGAACTCGGCGGAGCTATATTCCACGGTACTTCCGATACGGAATCAATAGCGTATTCAATCGTCAGGGAGCGCCTTACAAGCAAAAGCACTGAAGAAGCTATATCCAAGGTTATGAACCACCTTAGAGGTGCTTATTCCTGCGTTGTAATGACGGCAACAAAGCTGATTGCTTTCAGGGATCCTATGGGATTTCGTCCGCTCTGTCTGGGGCAGACTGATGACGGCGCATATGTTGTGGCATCAGAATCCTGCGCGCTTGATACAATAGGCGCAAAGTTTATCAGGGATATTAAAGCGGGAGAAATACTGACTATCAGTATGTCAGGGCTGAGTTCAGATACTTCTCACTGTTCTGAAAAGCCGAGCGGGCTGTGCGTTTTTGAATATATCTATTTTGCCCGTCCCGATTCAGTTATTGAGGGCGCTTCTGTTCAGCGTGCAAGAATAAAAGCGGGCGAGTTCTTAGCAAAGGAAAGTCCCGTTGACGCCGATATAGTTATAGGCGTTCCCGATTCGGGGCTTGATGCCGCTCTCGGTTATTCAAATGAAAGCGGCATACCTTACGGGATAGGTTTTATTAAAAACAAATATATTGGCAGAAGCTTTATTCAGCCAAGCCAGGATATGCGTGAAGATGCCGTAAGAATAAAACTCAATGTAGTTAAAGAAAATATAAAGGGCAAAAGAGTTATAATGATAGACGATTCGATCGTGCGCGGCACAACAAGCGCAAGAATCGTAAGCCTGCTCCGCGAGGCGGGCGCTAAAGAAGTGCATGTGCGCATATCGTCGCCGCCTTTTAAATTTCCTTGTTATTTCGGCACAGATGTTGACAGCCGTGATAATCTTATTGCCTGCAAGTATAACTCCGCAGAGGAAATTGCTCAGGTAATAGGTGCTGATTCTCTTGCATATCTTTCCGTAGAGGCAACACACCACCTTGCGGAAAATACGGGCATGGGTTTCTGTGACGGCTGCTTTACTGGCAATTATCCCGTTGAAGTTCCCAAGGAACAGCCCAAGGATAAATTTGAAACAAAGCTTAACAGATTTTCTCAGTATTATCAGGTGCTTGACTGATTTACAGCAATAATGATTAATTTTAAATCAGCACTTGACTAATCATTAAAAATATAGTAAATTATATGGGTGGAAATAATCCGCTCTGTATGCAGATGTGTCCGAGCTGGCCGAAGGAGCACGATTGGAAATCGTGTAAACGGCGAACACCGTTTCAAGGGTTCAAATCCCTTCATCTGCGCCAAGAAAGCCCCGAATATCGCATGGTTTAGCGGTATCCGGGGCTTTTATTTTTTGCTTTTTGTTTAAGTATATGGCAAGCATTTATTTTTTAATACTTCTAAGAAAAACCGCCCTGCAAAAAGCAGAGCGGTTTTGTTTTTTGATATTGATTGTAGACCTGCTTAAACAGGCTTTTTTATTGCGTTGCAGGGCAGCCGCTTTTGAATACGGTCTTATCGAGCACCGCAATGGCGATTATAACAGTCAGCAGTCCTACGGCGCCGCCCATTGCAACATCGGAAAGATAATGTGCTCCCATTACAAGTCTTGTAACAGCTACAACGCAGGTGTATATAAACGGCAATATGAAACAGAGCTGTCTGTATTTATATGCTTTTTTGCTTATGTATGGCAGCAGCATTGCAAGAAAACTCATTGCGGCGCCTGCTGTGTGGCCGCTGGGAAAAGATTTATTGCCGTTTATGCCGTTTATGACATACCACGGTGTAAATGAGTCGTAGTTTCCCATTGCAAGCAGGTCTCTGAAACGCACCCTTCCCCACAGATATTTCATTCCCTCAACTGCCGAAAGCTGAACTGCCATTACAGCTATTCCCGCAACAGCAAGCACTGCTATGGTTTTTTTGAGATGTTCGGGTATTTTTATAAATTTAGCGCCGAATATAAGCACAAGTGAAAAACCAACGCCGTAAACTATTCCGAAAGCAAGATTGTTTTCCTCCACAAAGAAATGCTTTGCAAAGTAATAGCCGAAATACGCTCCGCCGCCGAGAGATATACAAGCACCCACGAATTTAGCAAACTTTGAATCACAGCAATATAATATTGCAGTACCCGCAATAGGGCATATAAGTCGGCAGGGTATCTCTCCCGTATTGTAAAACCATACGGCAAAGGCGTTTTCGGGTGAATTCAGCAGAATATCCAGCTTCAGATCAACAAACACTGCGGCAATCAGAGCCGCGGCAGTAAGTATGTAAAAAACAACTATATTTTTTCTGTAAATTTTAAGCACGGCGCTCACCTCTTTCGGTTTAATTATACTATACGTGATCTAAACAATCAATTCATGATTTAAAATGAGAAACAGCCGCCTGTTACGGCAGCTGTTTCCATAATGGAGTTATTTTGATGTATTACCGATTATTCGGTAACCTTTTTCTTTGAAATGATAAGAACATAAGCAAGAGCAATGCCTGAGCATACTGCTACAAGTGAGCTTACACCGGTGATATAATCAGCTGTTCTGCCTGTATTCGGAAGTTTCGGATTAGAAGCCTTTGTGGGGGTCTTATCTGTATTTGCAGCAGTTGTTGACTCGCCTGATGTGGTAGGCTCTGTTGTTCCGGGTTTCTGAGTTGTAGGCTCCTCTGTTGTAGGCTCTTCAGTTGTTGGTTCCTCTGTTGTGGGTTCTTCGGGGATTTCTCTGCCTGCAAGAGATGCAACAGCTATAACCGCCTCATTGGCAAGATCATCGTTGCTCATATTAATGAGTTCAATAAGCTGAGCTTCAACTTCTGCGGGAATTTCTATCTTGAGAGCGCTTTCAAGCAAGCTTCCGCTTCCGTTATCTGTTATAGCAAATTCAAGTTTTGATCTGTTTGTTGAAATAAGGTTGTAAACATAGTCGAAAACAGCCTTGAGAAGATCTGCGTTTGTTGCTGTTTCGGTAACGTGTGTAAGGTCAATAGCAGGGATTTTAACAACGCTGGCAATAGCGCCTGCGTCTGCCTCTTCAAGGATAACAGGGATAGCGGCATTAATATCTATTCTCTTGAGTTCTCCTTCGCCTGTTGTGGGCAGATTAGACCATTTGGTGTTTATGTCATTAATGGTATTGATTACTTCTGTAAAATCAATGCCAAGACCTGAGAGACTGCTTTCAAGTACATTAATTATAGAAGCAAGATTGTTGAGTACCTTTGAAACGCCGTCATAAAGAAGAGCAAAATTATCATCTTTAAGTACATTGCGAAGCATATTGAGAATATTGTTTACTGAATCGGGGAATATTGCTTTTACAATATTTTTAAGATATCCTTCAATAAGCTCTTCGCTTGGTGCGTATGTTGAGAAGCCGAGAGCTGTGTCTGCTGTTACTTCTTGCTCAATTCCGAGAGCCTTGCATATTTCATCAAGTCCGTTGGCAAGTTCTGTTCCCTGAGCCTGAACACCCATTAATGGAATCATAATAAATGTCTGAGCAAGGTTAGGATCTATAAGCATTTCGATAGCTTTGTCGAGTTCAGCAGCGAATTCTTCTTCACTTGCTACGGTAATAGGATGATCAGCAAAGAATTTTGCAAATGTTCCTGGAATTACAGTGCCGTCCTCACCCTCTGAATCAGCAATTATCTGGCCGCTCTCGTCACCGTATGCTTCTAATTCGGCAAAGCGGTCCGGATCCAGATCCATATAGAAATATACGGTATCTGATGCTCTGGAAGTATTACCGCCCTGATTGAGCAATGCGCTGAGTGAAGGCATAAATGCGTATATTGCCTCTATTGTATCTCCGGTGAAAGCTATATTGTCGGCGATTGTTTTAAGGTCGTCAACCATAAGAGCAAAATCCTCTTCGGTGGCCTTTTCACCATAGGTAGGCTTGTAAGCGGCAGACGCGGTGATTGTTGCCGTTGTTGCCGAAAAAGCCATAAGAACAGCAAGCAGCAAGCTGACTATTCTTGTTCTTTTCTTTGTTTTCATAAATTTTCGAGCCCCTTTCTGCTGAAAAAATAATATGTGGGTTTGCGGAACTTTAAAATAACGTATCCAAAATAACTCCCCGCTCTTTAGCTATAGCATACAAAAAAAGCAAAAGCAATGACATTTAAATTGTATTTTTCCTGTTTATTATGTACTTTGATAAAAAATTAACAAAATAATTTTGGTACTTCCGAAATTTATATCAAAATAAGGAAGTGATAATTTTATAAATACAATAATAAAAAGAAAAGAGCCGCCGGAAATCCGACAGCTCTTTTCTTTAAGGGGTAAAAATTTATGTGAAGCAATTTTGCTTGCTGGCAAATATGGAGCGATAACGCTCGTATTATTAACGGAACCGGCGCGCACCGTTTGAGGAATCTGTATTCCTGAAATCAGTTACCGGGCGGAGCGAATTTTTGATGAGCGCACCTTTTATCAGGAAAAACGCTATATCTTTGCTCATGCCCTCGTAATCCACGTTTAGTATCTTAGAGCTTACATGCTTATTAAAGAAATTAACAAGCGGCCCCATACAAAACGCCGTGATCACCGTGCCTATTCCGATATTTTTTATTTCCGAAAAGTTTCCTTGTAAAGCAGCTGAAAGCCCTCCGCTTACCACAAATCCTATAAAAACAACGCACACATCTGTCATGACACGCGTCCATTTCATAGGGATTTTGATTGCCTGTGTCAGCATAAAGGCAAGTGTGTCATATGGCCCCACTCCAACATTAGCTGTAAAAAACAGGCTGCTTGAAAAGCACATTGTTACAATTCCTGCCGCAAGAAGCAGAAGCCTTACGGGAAGACCGCTGTTTGCAAGGGGAGAGAAAAGCTCTTCGAAAAACTCGCAGGTGTAGCCAACGAATATCATATTGAATACCGTGCCTATTCCCACAAGCCCGCGGTGGGCAACTATAACCACAAATATCAGTATTGCTATATTAACAATTAACTGATACGTTCCGAACCGTATACCCACAACGGATGAAACATTCATATTCATCGAGGTAAAGGGGTCAACCCCGAATTCTGAAAGGGAGAAAAGGGAAACCGCAAAGCCGGTAATGAAAACGCTTATGAATGAAAGCACTGTGCGTTTAACCATATTATGCTGGATAAACATATCTTTTATGTATCCGTATGCTTCACTCTTAAAGTGTTTCATCAACAAATCCCCGCGCTATTTTCCTCTCTTGCCATAAATTATATACAGTTGATTTAAAAAATCAATATTTTTCCATCAACTTCTATGTTATGAACACAATGCACAATGAACAACTTCGAAATTTGTGAAATATGCACAATGATTTGCAGGCTTATAACGGGTGTAGATTGATTTAAATATTTTCAGCTTCCTCTTCAGCTGCGTTTTCGCTGTCTGCTCTTTCCTTGAGATCCTCAATTATATGCTGCTGTTTTTTCTCTGTCATATCATAGAAGAACATGGGAATCACAGTAAGCAGGCATGAAACAACGGTGGTTATTATTATTATGTTGAAAATAGGAGTTCTTACTGCCGAATCGTAAAGAACGGTGTAATCCGTGCCCAGGCCGTAATGCCTGTAAAAATAAGGCAGTATAAACGCAGACAGCATAGTTGCGGCTGTAACAAGCATTCCGCCGAACTGAGTTATGAAGCCTTCAAGACGTTTGCCGGTTTTCCACTGCTGATAATCAAAAATATCTGCCGTTGCGGCGGAGGTTATGACTGCGTCACCGCCTGTTGCAAGCGTGGCAATGTAAAGACTTGCGAGGAACAGAAACGGACTGTCCGCAGTGAAAAGCATAAGCGCGGCAAAAACGGCACGCATAACATTGAACGCTATCAGGCAGTTTCTTTTTCCGAATTTTTTTGCAAGCAGGGGAGCAAGCAGCATTCCCGGAACGGATGCCGTGCCTATTACTGCATTCATGATACCCAGCACGCCGTCACTCATAATTACATAAGAACAGTACCAGGAGAGAATATTTCCTATGCCGCCTTTCATTACGCCGAATATCTGATAAAGGTATATGAGCCAGAAATACTTGTTGTTTTTTATCTCTTTTATGCCGTCTGTGAATTTTACTCTGGCAACATAGGTCTTGGGCACGATTATCTTTTCTTTTGTGTCCTTAAAAGTCCAGATGCTCAGCAGTATGCCTGCAACTGAAAATACCGGGAACATAACACGGTATACAGCTACTCCTCTCATACCGCCGGAGAAAAGTTCCGCAATTATAGGCAGTACTATTCCCACGATGCTGGGGCCAAGATTGTATATGAAAGCACTTACGGAAAGCAGGGAAGTACGCTCAGCGCTGTTTGGTGTAAGTACCTGAGCAAGGCTTGAATATGCAAGTGAATAGGTGGACTGAAACAGCATTGCAAGGGCATAAATCAAACACAGCAATACGCATTTCAGAGTGTAGTTGGCGTCTGTGGGTATAAACGCCATCAGGCATATAAGAAAAGCGGTGGGTATGCCTGTGATAATAAGATAAGGCCTGAATTTGCCGAATTTTGTATTAGTGTTGTCAATAAGCATACTTATAAACGGTGATTTTGCAAGGTTGAGTATGCTTACTATTGTTGACATCCAAACAAGGTGCACGGGGTCTATGCCGTAGGCGGAGCCAAGCAGCAGGCAGTTTGCGCTCAGTGCAACATAGTTGAAAAGTGAGTTTATTGTATTTACTCCTATGCCGCCTACGCTGTAAGCCGTAAATTCTCTGTATGATATGTATTTGTTTTCGGCGGGCTCTTTCCAGTGATCTTTTACATCTTTTACAACGCCTTTAACAAGTGATACTGCGCTCGATAATGATATTTTTTTAGCCACGGCTGCCCCTCCGTCAGTAAATGTTTCCGTTGTCAGGATTAAAACTCAGTGTGTGTACCGTATCTGCCAGTTTGTATTTTACTGTTATACGTTTTCTTCCGGTGTATTCTGCACTTATTATCTCAGCTTTATCTCCTGAGAAAATGCCTTTCAGTATATTCATTTGTTTTTCGTCATAATCGCTGACATTATCTGAAATGAACAGCAGAGAGCCGAAAAGAGAGTTTATTTTGGCAAGCAGTTCTCTTTTTTCAAGGTTCATTTTCATGTTTGTGTTTCTGAGCAGGAACACATCGGGATCGTTCATAAACGCCCTGCCGTCAAGGTGGCGGCGGAATATGGTATTGTTTACTGCGTGCGGAACTGAAACATCTTCACGTGTAGTCTTTCTTGCCGGGGACCAGTAGTTTGTTACATCAGCGCCTATGCGGCAGTAATCTACTTTGCCGAAAGCAGGCATCAGCGGCACACCGCATCCGAGTATCAGTTTGTCGCCGCAGCATTCACGCAAAAGATCCATAGCGTCGCACATTATTTCACCGCGTGTTTTTCCGTTTCGGGGCAGAATAGCCGCCGCATACAGGAAATCAAGTTTAACCAGGTCATATCCCCAATCGTTCAGAACGGTGTCAAATACTTTTCTTATATACTCGCGCGCATCATCGTTATAAATGTCAAGCGCATAGAATGTTCCCCAGTTGGGGCCTGATAAATAGGGCTTTGAATTGCTGTCCTTAACAAGCCATTCGGGGTGGTCTTTATAAACAGAGCTCTTTCTTGTGGCGGCAAAAGGCGCAAGCCACAGCCCTGCCTTTATTCCGTTTTTGTGTATTTCGTCGGCAATCGCTTTCATGCCACGGGGGAATTTCGATTGGTCTGTAGTAAGCCAGTCGCCTATTGCACTCTGATAGCCGTCATCTATTTGGAAAAAGTTAATTTTCACACCCGAATTTCCGATTGCTTTCAGATCTCTCTCAACGATTTTCTCGGTTACATCAGAGTAATAATTGTACCATGTAGTGTAGCCGCATGCTCTTTCCGCTCTCGGTGCAGGTATTTCAAGCAAACTGAAATATTTGTCAAACACGGCGTCATAATTTCCGCCTATAACAGCGAAAGACATGATTTCATTTTCGCCGAGAAATGTTTTGCCTTCAAGGTCTTTTTCAATGTATATGAGATTTTCCGAAGTGTTGTAGGTAATTATAGTGTAACCTGTTCTCTCACTCATAGAGCCGATAAGTTCCGTGCGCTCACCGCTGCGGACATATCCGTATGAAAAGCCGTAGAATATTCCCTTTTTGCTGGGGAATTTGTGAAAAGTGCAGTCGCCGGCTCTGTTCAGACCGGTAAACTGAGCGGCAGGGGAATTAATATATGCTTCAACCACTTTGCTCAGGCCGTTCATTTTTTCATTAGGCATATATTCGCGAGTATCCGTCCAGCTCTGAAAGCCGTTTGCAAAAATACGGCAGTCTTTTGAAAATGTGTAAGGCAGTATTATGCGGAAACTCTGTATGCTTATTTCTTTTTTGGAGTTCAGAGTAAGCTTTGTTATGCCGTTGTGGGCAGACATTGTTATATTGCATATGTCATCGGCTGAGCCGTTCAGCACTGCGGTTTCCGAACCGTGTGTGTATTCCATTCGAATTCTGTATTTCATGTTTTTACCCCCTCTTGAAAATGAGCAGCATTGTGCGCTATAATATATATTATCACATTGTAATAAGCGATAAAATTATATAAATACTCAAAAAAGTTAGGAAAATCAACATGTCTAAAGGAAAAACGGATACAGGCAGGTCTTATTGGCGTTGTTACGACCCGGAACTTCCTGTAAATATAATGGTTATAGGAAAAACCTTTTGTGAACCGGATTATTTCGTTGAGAGAAAAAATTCGTCAATAAGCGCTTTCGAATATATTGAAAGCGGCAGTGGTTTTTTGCAGGTAAACAATAAAAAATACATACCGCCCGAACGGTCTGCGGTCATTCTTCCTAAAGGCAGCAGTCACAGATATTATACGGATAAAGCTAACAGATGGAAAAAGCGGTGGATTGTGTTTGATTCCGATATACTGATGAATCTTGCCGATTTTTATTTGCCGCGAAGTGAGTATTGTTTCCCTAACTGTGATCTCGGCGCATTGTTTGACGAAATTGACGAAATCGCAGAAAAATATTCTGATGATTATTCGTTAATGTGCGATGCTGTTGCTGTTGTGCTGTATAAAATGATAATAAATATAAAGCGTGCAGTAGATGACAGCAGTGCAGATATATGCAAAAAAATATGCGCGGATATTAATTCAGCGGCAGGTTACGGTTTTTCGCTTGATAATCTCTGCAAAAAATACGGATATTCCAAAAATCATATTATAAGGATATTCAAGGAAAAGTACGGCGTTACTCCCTATAAATATTATACAGATAAAAAAATGCGCACGGCAAAGCTTTACCTGCGCAATACAGATCTTACGGTGGATGAAATTTCCCGCAGGCTGGGATTTACAGATCCGCACTACTTTTCGGCATATTTTAAAAGCGCAAGCGGAATCAGCCCTCTTAGTTACAGGAAAAACAGGACTTAATGAGAATTTGAATTGAAGACTATAAGAAAGCGGCGGAGCTTTAAAGCCCCGCCGCTTATTGCGTTATTCCATCTGTTTTCCGAGAAAAGCCGCCGCAACCTGCACAAGTTTTATTTCCGTTTCCGTGGGCAGTTTATTGTCGTCGCCCTGCATAAGCGCAACAGCGCCGGAAACGTCCCCGCCGTAGATTATGGGGTAAACTACATTTGCTTTTCTGTCAAAGCCTTCAATGGCGTTCATCGGCGGCACATCATTTGTTGAAATGTGCACCGATCTGTTTTCCATAAGCTCTTCAAGATTTTTGGTAACTCTTCTTTCAAGCACCTCACGTTTGCTCAGACCGGATGCCGCAATAACATGGTCATTGTCCATTATCGCTATCGGAAATCCGCCGCTTTTGTGAAGCACCTCCGCATACTGATTTGCAAAATTAGAAAGTTCGCCTATCGGTGAATACTTTTTAAATATTACCTCGCCCTCAGCGTCGGTAAATATTTCAAGCGGGTCTCCCTCTCTTATACGAAAGGAGCGGCGTATTTCCTTCGGAATAACAATTCTTCCCAAATCGTCTATACGCCTTACTATTCCAGTTGCTTTCATATCATCTTTCTCCCTTAAATTTGTAACTTTATCTGTAATATTTTGCACATATTACAGATAAGTATGCGATAATTATGAAAGCTTTTTTTGGAAAATTTTTGTTATGTAATACATTTGAGGAATGTGTAAAATTTTTAATTTTTCTGCGTCTCTTTCAGATTTTTCTTTGATGTATACGAAAAAACAATAACAGAGAACAGCGCTGTAATTATCTCCGTTATCCAGAAAGCGTTCCACACTCCGTCTGCGCCTGTGAGCTTGCTCAGAATAAATGCCGCCGGCAAAATAATTGCCACATATCTTAATATTGATATGCAAAGCGAGGTGCCGCCTTTGCCGAGACCCTCAAGCGCTCCCGAAACGGTTACGCTCAGTGCTGACGGGATAAATCCTATACATATTATTCTCAGCGCAGCGGTGCCTATCCTGATTGCTTCGTCTGATGAGCTGAAAAGACTTATCAGGCTTTGTGGCAGTGCGGCAAACAAAATTGTGCCCAGTGCCATAAATACAGCTATAAAAGAAAGGCTGACTTTGAAAATTGAACGCACGCGTTTGTATTCTTCGGCGCCGTAGTTGTAGCTTAAAACAGGTCTCATTCCCTGAACTATGCCGTTTGCGGTAAGATAAAGAAATGTCTGAAGTTTGTAATACGCGCCCAAAACAAGCACGTAAGTTTGTGAGAACACTGCAAGAATAGAGTTGAGCACTGATATCATGAGAGATGGCAGTGCCAAATTAAGAGCCGCAGGTATTCCTATTGAATATGTACGCCTGCTGATTTTTTTGAAATCCGTAAAATCTTTAAAACGGATCTGCACGGCAAGCCCCTTTGTAAAATAGATCACAAGATAGATCACCAGCGTAACGACCTGCCCGATCCCCGTGGCAAGCGCCGCGCCCTCTATGCCCATTTCGGGGAATATCCACCAGCCGAAAATCAGAACGGGATCCAGAATGATATTCGTTATGCACCCGATCAGCATTGCCGCCATTGAAACAGTCATTTGGCCTACAGCCTGATATGTCTTTTCAAAACTGATGCCCGCCGCAATCGGTATGCAGAACAGGAAAATGATGTTTGAATAGCGTATTCCGCAGTCAAGCACGGCGGCGCTGTCGGTAAACATTCTCAAAAACGGCGGCATTATGAATATGCACAGAAATGTAAGGATAAGCCCGTGCAAAAGGTTGAATAACATACCCGCAGAGGCGGCTGTGTCCGCTTGTTTCTGCCGCCCTGCTCCTAAGTAAAATGCTATTACCGCGTTTACACCGATTCCGTATCCCACTGTTATTGCGTTTACAAGGTTTTGAATAGGGTAAACAAGTGAAAGCGCCGTCATGGCGTCCTCGCTGATTTTGGCTATAAAGTAGCTGTCTACAATATTATAAAGCGAATTCGTAAGCATAGAAACCGTCATAGGAAGCGCCATTGTTATTACAAGCGGCACTATTTTGCGTTCTTTCATAAATGTCTGTTCCATATTTCCTCCTTGCGCTTTAAATTATATGAATAAGGCTCTGGCGGCAAACGCGTCCGCCTTATTGATTGCATTAAAAAAGCCACATAACCATAAAGCGGTTATGTGGCGAAAAATGAGAACTACTCAGAAAAATCCACAGCCTTTAAAAGGTTTTGGAATATTCAGTTTATCAGTCTCTGCGGGGACGGCGGTGACCGTCTCTTCTTGGCTTTCTGGGAGCCTCGTCAATATCGTTTTCAGGCTTCAGACCGTCAAGCTCAATAAGAGCATCACGTCTTGAAAGATTAATTCTGCCTTGATCGTCAATCTCTATACATTTAACAACAACGGTGTCGCCGATGTTTACAACATCTTCAACCTTGTCTACTCTCTTAACGTCAAGTCTTGAGATGTGAACAAGTCCCTCTTTGCCGGGAGCGATCTCAACAAATGCGCCGAAGTTCATAATTCTTGTTACAACGCCGTTGTAGAAAGCGCCAACCTCGGGATCTGTAGCTATAAGTTTAACAACGTCTCTTGCGCTGTTGCACTTGTCAATATCAATACCGCTGATGAATACTCTGCCGTCTTCTTCAATATCAACCTTAACGTCAAAGTCGCTCTGAATCTCCTGAATAACTTTGCCGCCCTTGCCGATAACATCGCCGATCTTGTCGGGGTCGATAGCAAGAGTAACCATCTTGGGAGCATACTTTGAAAGCTCCTTGCGGGGCTCGCTGATTACGGGAAGCATGATTTCATCAAGGATATAATTTCTTGCCTTGTGTGTTTTTGCAAATGCCTCTTTGATTATTTCAGGGGTAAGGCCGTGTACTTTAAGGTCCATCTGAATAGCTGTGATGCCGTTCTTTGTACCTGCAACCTTGAAGTCCATATCGCCGTAGAAATCTTCAAGACCCTGAATATCAACCATGGTCATGAAATCGCCGTAAACGCCTTCATCACCTGTGATAAGTCCGCAGCTGATGCCTGCAACGGGTGCCTTGATTGGAACGCCGGCAGCCATAAGTGAAAGAGTTGAGCCGCATACAGAACCCTGAGATGTTGAGCCGTTTGATGAAAGAACTTCTGATACTACACGGATGCAGTACGGGAATTCATCAACGCTCGGGATAACGGGAAGAAGCGCCTTTTCAGCAAGTGCGCCGTGGCCGATCTCTCTTCTTCCGGGGCCTCTGGAGGGCTTTGTTTCGCCAACGCTGTATGACGGGAAGTTGTAGTGGTGGATATATCTCTTTTCTTTCTGCTCGTCAAGACCGTCAAGCTGCTGGCAGTCGCTCATGGGGCCGAGTGTTGTAACTGAAAGAACCTGAGTCTGACCTCTTGTGAACAGACCTGAACCGTGAGCTCTTTCAAGAAGGTCAACTTCTGCGTTGAGCGGACGAATTTCGTCAATGCCTCTGCCGTCTACACGCTTGTGCTCGTCCTTGAGCCAAGAACGTACAACGTGCTTCTGAACAAGATACATAATCTCGTCAATCTTTTCTTCGCAGCCTTCGAATTTTTCATCAAACTTCTCATGAACTGCGGCATATATCGGAAGCAGAGCCTCGTCACGTACAAGTTTGTCATCTGTGTCGAGAGCCTTTTTAACATCCTCTATGCAGAAATCTTCAATTTCAGCAAGGATCTCAGGATCGGGATCTGATGATTCATATTCAAACTTAGGCTTGCCGATCTCGTCAACAATGCCCTGAATGAATTTAACCATCTTCTTGTTTTCCTCGTGACCTGCCATAATGCAGTCAAACATAAGGTCATCGGGAATTTCGTTACCGCCTGCCTCGATCATTGCAACAAGGTCTGCTGTTGAAGCAACGGTAAGTGTAAGATCTGTCTTTTCTCTCTGCTCAAGTGTGGGGTTGAGAACGATTTCGCCGTCAACAAGACCAACGTTTACTGAGGAGATCGGGCCGTCCCACGGAATATCGGAAACAGCGATTGCGGCTGAAACACCGATTGCGGCTGTTACTTCGGGAGAACAGTCGGGATCAACGCTCATTACTGTTGCAACAACTGAGCAGTCGTTTCTTAAATCTTTGGGGAAAAGCGGACGGATAGGTCTGTCGATACATCTGCTGGTAAGGATAGCCTTTTCGCCTGCTCTGCCTTCACGGCGCAGGAATGATCCGGGGATCTTGCCTACTGCGTACATTTTCTCTTCGTAGTCAACTGAAAGCGGGAAGAAATCAACGCCTTCTCTCGGCTTTGCTGAAGCCGTTACGGTGCAGAGCACCTGGGTCTCGCCGTATGTTGCGAAGAATGCGGCGTTTGCAAGGCCTGCCATTTTGCCTGTTTCAAGTGTGAACTTACGGCCTGCAAATTCTGTTTCCCATTTTTTGTAATTCTTGAAAAACATAACTTTACCTCTCTAAAAATTTTTATATTCCAAAGGAGGCGCAATAGTAATAAATTCAAAGCGCAATGTTTTGTGCCCTCAATTTACTACTATTTGGTGAGCCTCCTTACGGTCTGGTTTGTGCCCGCGGGCGTTTTTAAAGATAAAAAGCAGACGGCAGGTTTAATGCCGTCTGCAAAAGATTATCTGTCAAGAGTATCACGGATGCCGAGTTTTGCTACAAGAGCACGGTATCTGTTGATGTCAGTCTTGTAAAGATAAGCAAGAAGATTTCTTCTGTGACCTACCATTTTAAGAAGGCCGCGGCGTGAATGGTTATCTTTCTTGTGTATCTTCAGGTGAGCTGTGAGCTCGTTGATTCTTGTTGTAAGAACTGCGATCTGAACCTCCGGAGAACCTGTATCGTTCTCATGAGTTGCATACTCCTTGATGATAGCCTGCTTTTCTGCCTGTGTCATTTAATTTCACCTCTTCAAAATTATTAGCCGATAAGCGCAGAACTCAGAAAAGGGTAGGTGATCTCGCCATAGGCGCCTGCGCCCTGATCCGAGTAATTCGTATTCAGCTAATGAATTATAGCATACAAAAACAGAATTGTAAAGTATATTTTTATTTTAACTGTATTTTTTATAAATATCACAGTCCTGATAATTAGTTCCGTTCCAATCGGTACAGTAATTATCGTGTTTTGCTTCACTGACGGTGTTTTTGCATAAATCACATTTGTATTCACCGTCTTTGTAATACGGACACCACATAATCTTACCCTCCTTTATTTTCTAATCTTCATAAAGATTGTCATAATACATTTTTGAATATTTGCATCTATCAAATGCATAGGCTTTTTCACATTGGATATAGTCTGGATAATGTAGCTGACGACCCGTTACACAGCAATAATAATTTTCAGTATTTTCGTCATAGTCGCAGCAACAGCCTTTATTTAATTCCATTTTATAACCTATGACGGAATTATACTCAATTAAATATTTTGAGTTCAATTCAGATACCCCATTAGAAAATGCAGAATTATAGCTGTATTTTTTATCTTCTTTACGGCTGTAAATGGCGTTATTTATTTTCCAAATTATCAAAACTAATACAAGTAGACCGCAAAAAATCCAGAACATAATAGGTTGGTCTGTAGGTATACATACAATAGCACATAAGAAAAGTAGTGCTGAAATTATTGCAAGTGGTTTTGAACCTTTGTTTACTACTTCATATTTTTTGGATAGTTGTGAATAATCATTTCGATAGTTATCGTGAATTTTGCTGTATTTTTCTGAATTGACCTCCTGTTTATATCTTGCTAATATCTCTGAATTTTTCATAAGAATAACCCCTTTCATTTTGTAATTGACAACATAATTATAGTAAAAATATTTACTAAAGTCAATAGTAAATTTTTTTACTACATATAATTGTAGTGGAGGGGTTGCTATGGTATATATAAAACGCATACGCGATTTGAGAGAAGATAGTGACAAAACGCAGCAGGAAATAGCAGATTTTCTCGGAACTTCGCAGACTATGTATGCAAGATATGAGCGTGGCGCAAATGAATTGCCTATAAGGCATTTGATAAAACTTGCGGATTATTATGGTGTTTCTACTGATTATATCCTTGGGCGCACAAACAATCCTGATATTAATAAATAATCTAAAATAAATCTTGACATTATTATTTTATATGATATAATTATTAAGCCGCATATTGCAGGTATTAAAGAAACGCTTATGTTCACCTGCCATAGCGAGTCTGAATAAAGGAAGGTAAAATCTATGTACGCTGTTATCGTAACCGGCGGCAAGCAGTATAAGGTTTCCGAGGGCGATGTTGTTTATATCGAGAAGCTCGGTGCAGACGCTGAATCGGAAGTAACTTTTGACAATGTTCTTGCTGTAAGCGACGACAAAGGTATCAAAGTTGGCAAGGATTGCGCAAAGGCAACAGTAACCGCCAAGGTTCTTAAAAACGGCAAGGCTAAGAAAATCACTGTATTTACTTATAAGCCGAAGAAGAACGAGAAGCGCAAGATGGGTCATCGTCAGCCGTATACAAAGGTTGAGATCACTGCTATCAACGCTTAATTAAATGATCAAAGTAGAGTTTTTTAAATCGGAAAATCTTTTAACGGGTTTTACGGCAAAAGGCCATTCAATGAGCGCCCCTCACGGGCAGGATCTGATATGCGCATTCGTTTCAAGCGCGTGCCTTATGACGGCGAATACCGTAACCGAAATTCTGAATTTATCCGCTGACGCAAGCGCTGATGACGGATATCTGAATTTAAAGATAAAAGACAATCCGGTTTCCGCTCAGGATATTCTGAAAGGTCTTTTGCTTCATTTGAGCGAGCTTCAGAATGACTATCCTGAAAACATTAATGTGAAAATTTCGGAGGTGCAGTAAATGCTTAAGTTAGATTTACAGCTTTTTGCTCATAAAAAAGGTATGGGTTCAACTAAGAACGGCCGTGATTCCGAATCAAAGCGTCTTGGCGCAAAGAGAGCTGACGGACAGTTCGTTCTTGCCGGCAACATTCTTTACCGCCAGAGGGGAACTCATATTCACCCCGGCAACAATGTCGGCATCGGCTCAGACGATACACTTTTTGCCCTTATTGACGGCACTGTTAAGTTTGAGAGAATGGGTAAAGACAAGAAAAAGGTTTCTGTTTACCCTGTTGAGCAGTAATAGTTTAACACAGTAATATAAGCGCGGGCCTGCAACAGCAGGTTCGTGTTTTTTTATGCCCGAAAAGCGTTGCAATAATTTTCTGCGGTGCTATACTAATGTATATATTATATACATTTATATCTGCAAGCGGAGGTATTGATATGGTTGCGGTGATTACGGGCGCGTCGGGCGGTATAGGAAAAGAAACGGCGAAAATTCTTGTTAGCAAGGGCTGGGAAGTTATATGTCTTCAGCGCCGCGATTGCGAAGTTGAGGGCACTCAAAGTATAAAATGCGACATTACCAATCAGCAGGATATTGACCGTGCTTTTTCAATGATAGATAAAATCGACCTCCTTATAAATAACGCCGGCTTCGGCGTTTCGGGCTGTGTTGAGTTTACGGATATGAGCGAAATACGTTCTCAGTTTGAGCTTAATTTCTTTGCGCATATTGCCGTTACAAAGGCGGCGCTTGCGAAACTGCGTGAAAGCAAAGGCAGAGTGATATTCATATCTTCGGCGGCATCTGTTTTTTCAATTCCGTTTCAGTCTTTCTATTCCGCAACAAAATCGGCGGCAGAATCCGTTTCGCTCGCGCTTTCAAATGAGCTTAAACAATTCGGTGTGTCGGTTTGCTCTGTGCGTCTGGGCGATGTTAAAACAGGTTTTACAGCTGCTCGAAAAAAGGATTTTGCGGGCGATGATGTTTACGGCGGTGCAATTGCGCGCAGTGTGGCAGTTATGGAAAATGACGAGATAAACGGCATGAAGCCTGAGTATGTTGCACAAAAAATTGTTGAAATATCACAAAAAAAGCATCTTCCTGTTCTTGCAACGGTTGGAGGTACATATAAGCTGTTCTGCCTGCTTCAAAAGCTTCTGCCTGCATCACTTGTAAATAAGATAGTCGGAAAGATGTATATGCCTCCTGAAAAATGATACTGCGGAAAGCGGTATTTTCTGCCGCTTTCTTAGTCTTTAAGGCATAATCATAAAATTTTGAAAAAATGTGTTGACACCATGTGAAAATTATGGTATATTCTTATCGGTTAGTGAGGACTAACCGATATTTTTTATAACACAGTTAGCGCAAACTAACCAATGCGTTATAAACCGTTGTAAGGAGATGTAATAATGCTTCTTTCCATGGCCGATTACGGTGAAAAAAGAAAAATAACCGCCATAAACGGCAGGGATGATACCCGCAGGCACCTTGAATCCATGGGATTTGTGGAGGGTGCCGAAGTTACCGTTGTGGCAAGTCTTAACGGCAATCTGATAGTCTGTGTAAAAGACACGCGTGTTGCTCTCAGCCGCGCTGTTGCAAATAAAATAATTGTTTAACGGAGGATTTGCGATGAATTTAAAGGAAGCTGCAATCGGCTCAACCGTCACCGTCAAAAAGATAAACGGCGAGGGTGCGCTGAAAAGAAGAATTATGGATATGGGCATAACAAAAGGTGTTTCGGTCTATATCCGCAAGGTTGCGCCGTTGGGAGATCCCATAGAGGTTACTGTCAGGGGATATGAGCTTTCGCTCAGAAAAGCGGATGCGGCAAGCATAGAAGTGGATGCATAAACAGCTAATATTATTATTTTTATATATTGCGGTTAGGCAAAACTAACGTGATTGTCTGCCGCATATCAGGAGGAAAAATATGTCTATAAAAATAGCCCTTGCCGGCAATCCGAACAGCGGCAAAACAACTCTGTTCAACGCTCTTACAGGCTCAAATCAGTTTGTGGGAAACTGGCCCGGCGTAACAGTAGAAAAAAAGGAAGGCAAACTCAAAAGTGATAAGTCCGTTACCATAACAGACCTACCCGGAATATACAGCCTTTCGCCGTATACGCTTGAAGAGGTGGTTGCAAGAAATTATATACTTGATGAAAAACCGGATGCGATACTCAATATCGTGGACGGCACAAATCTTGAAAGAAACCTCTATCTTACAACACAGCTGCTTGAACTCGGCGTACCTGTAGTTGTTGCGGTAAATATGATGGATATTGTGAAGAAATCCGGCAGCAGGATAAACTGCTCAAAGCTTTCTGCTTCACTTGGGTGCGCAGTTGTGGAAATATCCGCTCTTAAAGGAAGCGGAATACAGGAGGCGGCAGATGCTGTGGTTTCCGCGGCAGGAGGCAGTCAGCCTATTGTTCACAAGTTCAGTGTGGGCGTGGAGGATTATCTTTCCCGCATAGAAAAAATGCTCAGTGTGCCAGAGAAGCAGAAAAGGTTTTACGCAATAAAGCTTTTTGAGCGCGACGATAAGATTGCCGAAAACGGTGAAAGTCTGCCGAATGTTGATGATATTATTGAAGAGGCTGAGGCGGAATTTGACGATGACAGCGAAAGCATAATCACGAACGAGAGATACGATTATATAACATCCATCATAGGTTCTTGCTATGTTAACAAACAGCGCGGAAAGTTGACTGTGTCAGACAAAATTGATAAAATAGTTACTAACAGATTTCTGGCACTGCCTATATTCGTTGTTGTTATGTTTTTGGTGTACTACATTTCTTGGACCACCGTGGGCACAGTGCTTACGGATTGGACTAACGACGGCGTTTTCGGCGACGGCTGGCACCTGACGGGTCAGAGTGAATATGATGAAGCTATGAATGCTTACGCTTCTGAATATATTTGGACTGACGATGTTGTAAAAACAGTTGACGCAGCTGCGGCGGCAGATGTACCCGGCGCGGCAGACATACAGTCTGCTATTGCAGACGGAGATTATTCAGCGTTTGACGAAGCATACGGCTCATATTCAGCTTCCCTTGCACAAGAGGGGTATGATATTTCCGCTCAGGTAGATCAAGCGCTTGAGGCGGATAATGTGCCGGCAACGGAAGATTACGGCATTTATGTTCCCGGCATACCCGCTTTTGTAGAACAGGGGCTTGATGCGATAAAGTGCACAGACTGGTTAAAGAGCCTTGTGCTTGACGGTATAGTCGGCGGCGTTGGCGCTGTTATCGGTTTTGTGCCTCAGATGCTTGTGCTGTTTATACTTCTTGCTATCCTTGAAGGATGCGGATATATGGCACGTGTGGCGTTTATTATGGACAGAATATTCCGCCGTTTCGGTCTTTCAGGCAAATCATTTATACCGATGCTTATAGGCACCGGCTGCGGTGTTCCCGGCGTAATGGCAAGCCGAACTATCGAGAACGACAGGGATAGAAAAATGACGGTAATGACTACTACATTTATTCCCTGCGGAGCAAAGATGCCCATTGTTGCCCTCATTGCAACGGCGCTTTTCCACGGCGCGTGGTGGGTGGCTCCCAGTGCGTATTTCATAGGTATTGCGGCAATTGTTATTTCAGGTATTATACTTAAAAAGACAAAAATATTTGCAGGCGATCCTGCTCCGTTTGTTATGGAACTTCCCGCATATCATCTGCCCACATTCGGTTTTGTTATCCGCTCCATGTGGGAACGCGGTTCGTCATTCATAAGAAAAGCCGGTACTATAATTTTGCTGTCCTCAATATTTATTTGGGCAGGCTCACACTTCGGCACAACTTCATCAGGCGGTTTCGGATTTGAACTTGAAATGGAGCTTGAGAGCAGTGTTCTCGGAATGATAGCTGATGTAGTTAAATGGATATTCCTGCCGCTCGGATTTGATAATATCAAGGCAACTATTGCAACAGTAATGGGCCTTGTTGCTAAAGAAGAAGTTGTAGGCGTATTCGGTGTGCTCGATTTTGAGGGCATGAGCGCCATTGCGGCATACTCATTCCTTATTTTCAATCTTTTGTGTGCTCCGTGCTTTGCGGCTATCGGCGCTATCAAAAGAGAGATGAACAGCGCAAAGTGGACTGCAATAGCAATAGGTTATCAGACAGTTTTCGCTTATTGTGTATCTCTTATGGTATATAATATCGGCGGTCTTATCAGCGGTTCAGTTGGATTTTCTGTATGGACGGTGCTTGCGATTGCGGTGCTTGGAATGTTCCTTTATTTCATATTCAGGAAAAACAAATACGACGAAAACCGCCTTTCATATACAGATACAAAGAGAAGAAAAAAGGTTAAGGTTACGGAATAAATTTCGGAAATAAGGTGTTTTTATGAATTGGGGAAGTATAGCAGTACTTGTAATCATAGCTGCCCTTGTTGCGGCCGTGATTGCCAAGATGATAAAAGACAAGAAAGAGGGCAAGTCATCCTGCGGCTGCGACTGCTCGTCCTGCGGCGGCGCTTGCAGCGCCTGCCGAAATATAGATCAAGAAACAAAAAACGCCGAAAAGAAACGCTGATTACGTTTCTGTTTCAGGCATAATACTCCTTTAAACGAAGCGCCTGCACATAACTGCGGGCGCTTTGCTTTTCAGTTTATAATGATTTAATTAGGCACTTGTTTTCCTTGAAAGTTAGGTCTATAATAAAATCGGGACAAGTGTTTGATTTTTTATAATATTGTAAAGGGGTGTTTGTTATGAAAAGAAATGCTGTGCGCATTATGACGTTGCTTTTGGCTGTTGTTTTTGCTTTCTGCGGCTGTGCTTCATCGCCTAAAAAACCTGTTTATGAGCTTTCGCATTATGCGGAAAATAATGACCTTTTAGGCGGAATGCTGAGAGTTGAGAACGGTGTGCTTGTTGACGAAAACGGCAAAGAGGTTATTTTGCGCGGAGTTAATCTCGGCAACTGGCTGCTGATTGAAACTTGGATGAGCTGGATTGAAAACTATTCCGATGAGTGGGGATATTACGATACAATTGAGGTGCTTTCAGAGCGCTTCGGTGCAGAGAAAACAGCCGAACTTATAAATACCTATGAAAATAATTTTATCCGTGATACAGATATTGAGCAGATAGAGAAACTCGGATTCAATTGTGTGCGTGTGCCGTTTTGGTACAGGAATTTTATGACGGAAAACGGGGAATGGCTTACTGAAAATCCGGACGATAATCCGGGCTTCAGGCAGATAGACAGACTTATAGAACTGTGCCGTGAGCGCAACATATATATCATACTTGATATGCACGGCGCACCCGGCGGGCAGAGCATGAATCATTCAACGGGAAAAGCAGGCAGAAACGAGCTTTATACAGATAAAAACTGTATGGACACCTGCGTTGAACTTTGGAAAGGCATTGCTGAGCGTTATAAGGATGAAGAAGTTATTGCCGCATATGATTTGCTCAATGAGCCGCAGAATAACGGCGGATACGAAGGTGAAAACGCATGGCAGGCTGAGAGTGATGAGGCAGTTGAAAAGACCAATGCGGCATACGATACACTTTATAAAGCGGTAAGGGAAACAGGCGACAATCATATTATCAGCTTTGAGGGAATATGGTCTGCCGACGTGCTCCCCGACCCCGAAGAAAACGGCTATACAAATATGCTTTATCAGATGCACCTTTATGATACCAAGGCGTCTGATATACGTTCACGTGTCAGGGAAATGGTTAAAATGCGCAAAAAGTGGGGCGTTGCCGTTTTCGTCGGTGAGTACAACAACGGTGAATATGAGGCTTATGCCGATATGCTTTATAAAGAAAACGGTATAAGTACCGCAAAATGGACTTATAAAACTTTCAATGCGGGTGAGCAGTGGGGTATATTCAACAAAGATACCGAGAGAATTGATATTAAAACGGCATCTTATGAAGAAATACTTGATTTTCTTCAAAACGAGCTTTTTACCGATTCGTTTACTTTCAACGCAGAGGAAATGGCGGCAATCTACTAATTACGATTTAGATAAGAAAAGGCAGGAACGATTTTTCGTTCCTGCCTTTTTGCTATTCTTTTTCATTGTCTATGACTGAAAAAAGTTCTTTTATTCTGTCCATCCTGCCGTTTATGTAGAGATAACCGAAAAGAGATTCAATTCCCGTTGCGGTGTGATACTCGGCAACGGTTGCGCTTTTCGGCATGTGGCCTGTTTTTGCGTTTCTGCCGCGCTTAAACTGAGCCGTTTCCTCTTCAGTGAGTAAATCTTTAATTTTTTCAAATGCTTCTGTCTGCGCCCTTGCGCTTACAAATTTAACGCTTTCACGGTGCAAATCGTTTACAGGTCTGTTTGCTTTAGCCACAAGTGTTTCACGCACAAGCATCTCGTAAACGCAGTCCCCGATAAAAGCAAGGTTCAGCGGGCTCAGCGCTTTAGCGTCAATGTCATAATCAGTAAATCTCATACAATATCACGGTACGTACTCAAACTCAATGTCATAAACGATAACCGTGTCTCCTTCTTCAATTCCTCTTTCACGCAGAGCGTCAAAGATACCGCTCTTTTCAAGCACTCTCTGCATATACTGCAGGCTTTCGTAATCCTCTGTGTCAACGCCTTTGAGTACGCGCGGGAACCACGATGCCTCAACAATAAAGCAGCCTTTTTCGGGCTGTGTTATCTTGAAACCGCCCTCGTTCTTAACAAGGCTTTCAAGCGGTATTTCTTCGGTTTCATATTCTTTGATAGGAGGCAGCGACTGCAGTTTCTGCCATGCGGCGTTCATCAGTTCCTGAGTGCCCTCTGAAATCGGAGCGCAGATAGAGTAATATTCAAGTCCCTTTGCTTCTATCCAGTTTTTGAAATCTTCAATCTGCTCGGGTTCCGCCATGTCTATCTTGTTGCCCGCAACTATCTGCGGCTTGTCTGCAAGTTCGGGATTGAACTTTTTGAGCTCGCGGTTTATGTTTTCAAAATCCTCTTTGGGGTCTCTGCCCTCAAATCCGCTTATGTCAACTATATGGATAAGCAGGCGGCAGCGCTCAACGTGGCGCAGAAATTCGTGCCCGAGACCGATACCCTCGCTTGCGCCGTCAATAAGTCCCGGAATATCCGCAATAACGAAAGAGTTGCCCTCTCCCATATATACAACGCCCAAGTTGGGTGAAAGGGTGGTGAAATGGTAATCGGCAATTTTCGGCTTAGCCTGTGAAACAACGGAAATAAGGCTGGATTTACCTACTGAGGGATAGCCTATAAGCCCTACATCCGCAAGCAGTTTCAGTTCAAGGCTTACTTCCCATTCTTCGCCGGGCACACCCGGTTTCGCAAAGCGGGGAGCCTGCCTTGTGGGTGTGGCAAAATGCCTGTTTCCCCAGCCGCCGTTGCCGCCTTTTGCGGCAACAAATCTCTCTGTTTTGCTCATGTCCGCCATAACGGCGCCGCTTGAGAGTTCTCTGATTATAGTGCCGCGCGGCACGCGTATCTCAAGATCCTCTCCGTTTTTGCCGTGTTTTTTGCTGCCCTCTCCGGGCAGACCGTTTTTAGCGGCGTATTTGCGCTTGTATCTGAAATCCGCAAGCGTGGCAAGGTTATCGTCAACAACAAAAACTATATCTCCGCCCTTGCCGCCGTCGCCGCCGTCAGGGCCGCCTGAGGCAACATATTTCTCACGGTGAAAGGCAACGGCGCCGTCTCCGCCGTTGCCCGCCTTTATCTTTATTTTAGCAATATCTACAAACATTGTTTTAAACCTTAAATCTTATCAAGTGCCTGCTGAATATCGGCAATAATATCGTCTGCGTCTTCTATACCGCAGGAGAAACGGAGCAGGTCGGGTGTTACGCCGCACTCCTCAAGCTCCTTGTCGGTAAGCTGGCGGTGAGTTGTTGATGCAGGGTGCAGGCAGCAGGTGCGTGCGTCTGCAACGTGAGTAACTATTGCGGCAAGCCTTAAACTGTCCATAAATACAGTTGCCGCCTTTCTGCCGCCCTTGATGCCGAATGAAACAACACCGCAGGTGCCGTTCGGCATATATTTCTTTGCAAGCTCATACTGCGGGTCATCTTCAAGCATTGCGCATTTTACCCATGTTACCTTATCACTGCTCTTGAGGAATTCGGCAACTTTCTTTGCGTTTTCACAGTGCCTTTTAACTCTGAGGTGAAGTGTTTCAAGACCGAGGTTGAGCAGAAAAGCATTCTGCGGAGCCTGGATAGAGCCGAGATCTCTCATAAGCTGAACAGTGCATTTTGTAATATACGGAGCGTCCGGGAAATCCTTTGTGTAGGTAAGGCCGTGATAGCTTTCGTCGGGTGTGGTAAGTCCGGGGAACTTATCGTTCTGTGCCCAGTCAAACTTGCCGCTTTCAACTATTGCGCCGCCGATAGTGGATGCGTGGCCTTCCATATATTTTGTTGTGGAATGTGTAACAATATCACAGCCGAACTCAAACGGACGGCAGTTGATCGGAGTTGCAAAAGTGTTGTCAATAATAAGCGGAATACCGTTTTTGTGAGCAACCTTAGCAAATGTCTCAATATCAAGCACATCAAGGCTGGGGTTGGAAATAGTCTCGCCGAAAATGCACTTTGTGTTGGGCTTGATTGCGGCCTGAATCTCTTCCTCGGTTGCAGTGGGAGAAATAAAGGTGAAATCAATGCCGAGCTTTCTCATTGTGACGTTGAAAAGGTTGAAAGTGCCGCCGTAGATAGCGGAACTTGAAACAACGTGGTCGCCTGCCTGGGCAATGTTGAATACGGCATAAAAGTTTGCAGCCTGGCCGCTTGATGTAAGCATGCCTGCAACGCCGCCCTCCAGCATTGTAATTTTGCCTGCCGCCCAGTCGCAGGTGGGGTTTTGAAGTCTTGAATAGAAATAGCCGCTCTTCTTGAGGTCAAAAAGATCGCCCATTTCATCGCTGGAATCGTATTTAAAAGTTGTGCTCTGAACTATCGGAATAACGCGCGGCTCACCGTTTTTCGGCTCGTACGCGCCCTGCACGCATATTGTATCTAATTTCATAATTATCCTCCTTAGAATTAATCGCCCATATACCCTTTATAAAGCAAATCGCCGTTCATTGCGTCAACGCAGTAATACGCAAAGTCACAAAGCTGGGTGTTGTCTTTATAGCTTACAACATAGTAGGAATGCCCTGTGTAATTTTCGGTTTCTTCAGTGTTGTTGTATCCGGCGTTGTAAGCCATATAGCTTTCGTCCTCAGCAAGCAGAGTTATGCTGTCAAGCGTGAAGTTTTCAATACTGTTTACATAGCCTTCTTCGCTCTGCTTTTTAAGCGCTTCATACGCAGCTTTCTGCGCCTCGTCTTCTGTTATTGCATAGGGTATTTCTTTTCCGGTATCTTCCTGAAGCATTGTTGAGGTCTCCTGCTGAGTTGCCTGAGTGTTCTGAACTGCCTGGGAAGCGTCTGTGTTGTTTTCTGCTGCCTTGTCAGCCGAGCAGCCCGCAAAAATGCATACCGCCGCCGCAAACACGGCAAGGCAAATTATAATTTTTTTCATATTTTCTCCGTTCAGCCTTTCAGGAAATGTTCCATAATTGACGGGCCGAAATCAACATAGATTCCCGTCTCCTTAGCTGTTTCCTCGTTTATCGTAACAACGCCGTCAATTTCTTTGTTCTTGTGATAAATCACGAACGGAACAGGGTCTGAGGCGTGTGTGCGTGTAACGATAGGTGTGGGGTGGTCGGGCAGGCACATGATTTTGTAATCATCATATTTTTCAAGGCCCTTGAACAGTATCGGCAATACTTTTTGGTCGATAAGCTCTATTGCCTTTACCTTGTTTTCAGGCTCGTTTCTGTGTCCGCATTCATCGGGAGCCTCAAAGTGGATGTAAACAAGGTCGTTTCTCTCAAGCAGATCAAGAGCGGCGTTTGCCTTGCCCTCAAAGTTAGTGTCGATATATCCCGTTGCTCCGGGAACATCGGCAACCTCCATGCCTGCGCAGCGGCCTATGCCTTTAATAAGGTCAACGGCAGAAACTACACCGCCTTTGATGCCGTATATCTCCTCAAACTTGCCCATTGCGGGTCTTGTGCCCTCGCCCCAAAGCCATATGGAGTTTGCGGGACGTCTGCCGTTTGCTTTGCGCTTCTGATTTACGGGGTGGTCTTTCAGAATATCGTATGATTTTTTCATCATTTCAATAAGCGGCTTTGCGTTTTCGCTGTCAGAAAGATATTCGGTAATAACTTTGCCCGTAATATCGTGAGGCGGTGTCATTGAGCCAAGGTCAGTTGTACCGCTGTGCCAAATAAGGCAGTGGCGGTAAGAAACACCTGCGTAAAAATGAAATGTTTCATTTCCAAGCTTAGCCTGAACGGCTTCAATAAGCTCATTTGCCTCTTCCGTTGAAATATCGTCTGCGCAGTAATCTTCTATCGTTTTTTCTTCGTACGGTTTATCGTCTTCGGAAAGTGTAACAAGGTTGCAGCGCAGTGAAACATCGTCAGGCTTCATGTCTATGCCTATTGACGCGGCTTCGAGAGGGCTTCTGCCTGTGTAATATTTCATGGGGTCAAACCCCATAACGCTCATGTTGGCAACATCAGAGCCGGGTTTCAGACCGGGGGCTACCGTGCGGATAAGTCCAACCTCACCGCGTTGAGCAAGACTGTCAAGATTCGGCTTTTCAGCCATCATCATCGGTGTTTTGCCGCCGAGAGCGGGAACGGGATAATCCGCCATTCCGTCATACAAAACAACAACATACTTCATTTATATAATCTCCTTTAAAAGCGCGGATATTACCGCGCTTCTGAATTATTTAAAGTAATTTACGCCGCTTTCAAACAGCTTGAGATCCTTTTCAAACGGCACATTGGCGTAAAGATTTTCGCCCTTTCTCTCGCAGTGGCCCATTTTACCGAGTACACGTCCGTCAGGAGAGGTGATACCTTCAACAGCGCATACGGAGCCGTTGGGGTTGAATGGCATTTCGCTTACGGGAGTGCCGCTGAGATCAACATACTGCGTTGCTATCTGGCCGTTTTCTGCAAGGCGCTTGATAGTTTCGGCGTCTGCTGTAAATCTGCCCTCACCGTGTGAAATCGGAACGGCAAGCACGTCGCCTGCGTTAACTCCTGCAAGCCACGGGGATTTAACGCTTGTAACTCTTGTGTAAGCCATCTGTGAAATGTGTCTGCCGATCGTGTTGAAAGTAAGAGTCGGGTCGGTCGGCTTTATTTCTCTTATCTCACCGTAAGGCACAAGGCCGAGTTTTATAAGAGCTTGGAAACCGTTGCAGATACCGAGCATAAGTCCGTCACGGCAGTTGAGAAGCTTTGAAACAGCTTCTGCAACTCTGGGGTTGCGGAATGTTGTGGCAATGAATTTGCCTGAGCCTTCGGGCTCGTCACCGCCTGAAAATCCGCCGGGCAGCATTACTATCTGAGCGTTGTTTATTGCTTTTACGGCTCTGTCTATCGTTTCGTTGATGGCAGAGGGTGAAAGGTTGTTTACAACGAGTATCTCAACTTCTGCGCCTGCTTTTTCAAACGCGCGGGCTGTGTCAACTTCGCAGTTAGTGCCCGGGAAAGCGGGGATAAATACTCTCGGCTTTGCAACTTTGTTTTTGCAGATGAATATTGAGCGCTCCTTGTAAAGCTCGATATCCTGAGGCATATCGGCTTTTACGCCGCTGTTCTGCGGGAATACCTTTTCAAGCTTTGAGCACCATGCGTCAACAAGTTCGTCAACTGTAAGCACTTCGCCGTCAATTATAAATACGCCGTTGTCATTTGTTGTGCCGAGCAGTACGGTGTCTGTGAATTTATCTGAAAGTGCGTCAGCACATTCAACTACAAAGTTGCCCTGCATAGGCGCAAACAGCGTGTTCATATCAAGACCCTGCTCAAAAGTGAAGCCGAGCTTGTCGCCGAACGCCATTTTGCATACGTTTGCAGCGGCGCCGCCTTCTTTAACAACACCTGCCGCAAGAATGGATCCGTTTCTTACTTCCTCGTAAATGTTCTTCATAACAGCCATTGCCTCGTTATATACGGGCAGACCTGTTTCGGCGTCAACGGGAATGTTTATCATATATACTTTTGAGCCGGCTCTCTTGAACCGTGTTGAAACGGTCTTTGAAGCCTTGCTCATGCCTACTGCGAATGAAACAAGGGTGGGCGGTACGTCAAGTTCGTTGAATGAACCGCTCATGCTGTCTTTACCGCCGATGGACGGTGCGCCGTATCCTATCTGAGCTGAGATGGAGCCGAGAAGAGCGGCGGCAGGTTTGCCCCAGCGTTTCGGGTCGTCGTTAAGTCTTTCAAAATATTCCTGGAATGTAAGACGCGCTTTTGATGGGTCACAGCCTACAGCCGCAAGTTTTGCAAGTGACTCTGTTACAGCAAATGCCGCTGAGTGGAACGGGCTCCACTCGGAAAGCTTAGGAATAAAGCCGTAAGACATTACAGTAGCGTCATCTGTTTCTCCCTTGAGTACGGGCAGTTTTGCCGCCATAGCTTCTTCGGGAGTGAGCTGATATTTTCCTGCAAACGGCATAAGTACGGTTGCGGCGCCGATTGATGAGTCAAATCTTTCGGAAAGACATTTCTGGCAGCATACCTCAAGCCTTTCAAGGTTTGCTTTGAGTGCTTTCGCCGTGCTGAGACCGGTGAGAGCCTGCGGAATATCTGTTCTGTAATTCTTGCTGTCGTCAACAGCTTCTATAACAGCGCTTGCGTGCTGTGTAACGCCGTTTGTATTAAGAAAATCACGGCTGATGTCAACAATCTTATCGCCCCTCCAGGTCATAACGAGCCTGTTGGTTGATGTTACTACCGCAACGGGTGTTGCCTCAAGGTTTTCTTCGTTTGAAAGGCGGATAAATCTGTCAACGTCATTTTTGTCAAGAACTACTGCCATTCTTTCCTGTGATTCGGAAATTGCAAGTTCTGTTCCGTCAAGGCCGTCATATTTTTTAGGCACTTTGTCAAGGTCAATGTCAAGTCCGTCGGCAAGTTCGCCTATCGCAACGGATACGCCGCCTGCGCCGAAGTCGTTGCATCTTTTTATCATTGTTGCCACTTCTTCATTTCTGAAAAGCCGCTGAATCTTTCTCTCTGTGGGCGGGTTACCTTTCTGAACTTCCGCGCCGCATGTTTCAATGCTCATGCTGTTGTGCGCCTTTGAAGAACCTGTTGCGCCGCCGCAGCCGTCTCTTCCCGTGCGTCCGCCGAGCAGAACGATGATGTCGCCCTCCTGAGGAACTTCTCTGATTACATTTTTCTTGGGAGAAGCGCCGATAACAGCACCTATCTCCATGCGCTTTGCAACATAGCCCTCATCATAGAGTTCTACTACCTGGCCTGTTGCAAGTCCTATCTGGTTGCCGTAGCTTGAGTAACCCTGTGCCGCGCCTGTTGTTATCTTCTTCTGAGGAAGCTTTGCTTCAAGTGTATCTTCAAATGAAGCGGTCGGGTCGCCCGAACCTGTAACTCTCATTGCCTGATATACATACGCTCTTCCTGAAAGCGGATCTCTGATAGCGCCGCCGAGACATGTTGCCGCGCCGCCGAAAGGCTCTATCTCTGTTGGGTGGTTGTGTGTCTCATTCTTGAACTGAACAAGCCACTGCTCCGTTTTGCCGTCAACGGTAACGGGTACTTCGATTGAGCATGCGTTTATTTCGTCACTTTCGTCAAGGTTGTCCAGAACACCGCGCTTTTTAAGAGCCTTTGCGCCTATGCACGCCATGTCCATAAGGCAAACATTCTTTTCACGGTCTCCGTAAACTTCGTTTCTGAGGTCAAAATATTCTTTTATTGCGTCCTCAACCGCTTTTGAGTACTTTGATTTTTCAACTTTTATATCATCAAGTATAGTGCTGAATGTGGTGTGGCGGCAGTGGTCGCTCCAATATGTATCTATAACTTTAAGTTCTGTAAGGCTGGGGTCTCTTTCTTCCGTCTTAAAATAATCCCTTACCCAGCAGAGGTCTGCAACGCTCATCGCGAATCCCATGTTTTTGTGGTATTCTGCAATCTCTTCGTCGCTCTTAGCCGTAAAGCCGTCTATTCTGATGATGTCTGCAGGCACTTCGGCAGTTATGTCAAGGCTCTGCGGAATATCCATTGATGCCTCACGTGATTCAACGGGGTTGATAATATATGATTTAATCTTGTCAAACTCGGCGTCAGTTATTGCACCTTTAAGCATATAAACTTTTGCGCTTGCAACAAGCGGCCTTTCGCCCTGAGTAAGAAGCTGGATACACTGAGCGGCACTGTCCGCTCTCTGGTCAAACTGGCCGGGCAGAAATTCCACCGCAAAATATCTCCATTCAGAGGGTATCTCAAGCTCGCTGTAAACATTATCAAGGTTGGGCTCTGAGAGAATCAGCTTGACGGCACTTTCAAACTCTTCCATAGAAAGGCCCTGAGCGTCATATCTGTTTATAAGCCTGAGGTCTTCAAGAGCAGTAATGCCCACTGTTGAAACAAGGTCTTCCTGCAGCTGCCTTGCCTCAATATCGTTTCCTTTCTTTTTTTCAACGAAAACGCGAAAAACTTTTGCCATATTACTTCTCCTTTTCGTAAATTTGCACCGCCCGCTCAGCGGCGCAAAGATGATCCCTGCCGGTGTTTGACCGGATAGAATATACTGTTTAAAAAATTACTAATTAGTATAATATCACAATGTTTCGGTTTTGCATATAGGTAAATTTATTTTTCGGCAGTTTTATTAACAAAAAATTCGCAAAAACATAATTTTTATGCTATAATGACGATATAATATAGTATCGGGTTGATACCCCGCCGGCAGCGACTTGGAAAGGAGTATAAAGCCGTGACCGAAACTAATGAGGACAGAGCCTACGAAGTTGAATTTTTAAATTGCGTTGTTGATAAAGAAGACGATTTTAAAATTGTTGATTTTGACAGCCATTTTGCTGAATTCGCAGGTGTGCATCCTTCTAAAATCAAACAGGGAAAACTGTTTTTACAGGATATTATAATTCCGTCAGACAGGCAGGAAGTAATAGAAAAGATCTGCAAAAAAGATTCTCGCTATATTTACATGGATGTGGATATAGTAAACGGAAGCGGAGAGCAGGTTTATGTTCACTGCACCGCTCAGAATATAGAGGATTCACCGCTGTGCAGAATAGTATTTGCCGATGTTTCAAAGAGCCGCGAAAAAAACAGACTGCTAAAGGAAAAAGCCAAGGAAATAAACCACCTTATAGACCTTGTAACAGGCGGTGTATGCCTATTCAAAGTTACACCCAGCATGCACTTTGAAGCGCTGTACATAAATGAGGGCGGATGCCGCCTTTTGGGCACCACCAAAGAGGCCTGCAGAAAACAGACCTACCGCCTTGACGAGATCATTCATCCTGAGGATAAAACGCTTGTTTTTCAGGCTGTGGGAAAGGCTATTGCAACGGGTGAGCCTGTTGATCTTGAATATAGAATACGCCAGCATAAAAACAAGTATATATGGTGCAAATGCAATGCCGCAGTACATAAAATAGACGATGACAGCTGCCCGATTTTTCACGCAATGTTTACCGATATTACACGCGTAAAAGATGCGGAAGCAAGAGCAGACCGCGCCAATGATAAACTTGTTAATCTGCTTGAAAATCTGAGCGGCGCAATATTTTTTACAACGCCCGATAAACCGTTTGAATGTGACCTTATAAGCGGCGATTTTGTTAAGCTTACAGGTTATTCAAGAACCGAGTTTTTTGACAGGTTTGACGGTGATCTTTCACGCCTTATAAGCGGAGATAAAACGGCGCTTGAAGCACAGCTGAAAGGCGATATTTTAAAAAGCGGAAAGTGCGAGGCGCAGTACACAATAAAGGCGCGCGGTTCTAAGCTTAAAAGAGTGCGTGACGTAAGAAAACTAATTACGCAGCAGGACGGCTCAATGGCGGCAATATGTGAGCTTGAAGAAATATGCGAGGCTTAATTTAATATCAGTGTTTTAGCGGATTCCCCGTGAATTTAAGGCGCGTAAAATGCCAAAAAACAGCATTTTACGCGCCTGTTTTTTATGTGTTAAGCTGATTAAATTAACTTGCGGACTTCCTATTTTTGTATGTTTTTTACTTTGCAAAAAGCGTAAAAATATTATTTTGGATAGAGACTGTATTATTTTATAATGCTATATTTAAATGAGATTTACGGCGCAAAATGCCGTGAGCGAATGCTCACAAATTTAAGGACAATAATACACAAATCGGAAATGTAAATTTTGTGAATTTTCACAATGGAATAAATATGTAAAAATTATTATAATTAATAAATAGTAATATGGGCTTTTATGTTTAAAGGTTTGTGTGTACTGTAAAAAACTACCGGAGGAATTTTTATGAAAACAGGAAAGAGTAAAAAACTTCTCAGCGTATTCCTGGCCGTGCTTACGGTACTGAGCATGGCGCTTCCCGGCCTTACGGCTTTTGCTGCGGAAATAGACGAAGGCGGCGGAGTTATAGGCGTATACGATATTGAGATTTTTTACGAGGACGGAAATCTTGTTCCCACCTATGCCGAAGATGGGGAGTCGGATTACATTGAGTATATGTATGAAGGCGACAAAAAGCAGTTTACATATCAGTTTATAGACTGTACGCTTCCCGATAACGGCTATGTTAAATGGACAAGCGATACCCCTACGGTTTGCGATGTTACAGAGGACGGTGTTGTCCGCGCGTTCGACTCATCAAAGGGCGCGGCTGTAAGGCTGTGGATAGATAATGAGGTAGCTACAATACCCGTTATCGGGTCTTTGCTCAAAACAATTTTTGAGAAAGCGCTGTTCAATGACACCGTAAATGTCGATACAATGGATACCGATGCCATTATCGCAATAGTTGAGGCGGCATTCGGCTCAGATTCAGTGCTTGATAAGTATATAGATTCTTATAAGGGAGAACTTATTGATTCTCTGAGGGAATATCTTAACAAAGTAAACACTAAGATTTCGGTTACAATGTATGACGCTGACGGTAATGTACTTGATTCGGACAGCTTCAGCGTATGCGTTCAGAAATCACAGGAGATTTACGCGGATTTTATTCCTAACGGTACGCATATCACAAATAAGCAGGATCTTCCTACTACCGTAGCTGTAGGCTCAAAGGTGCAGATATCAGCATGCACAACACCTACAAGGCTTCATATGGGCGTTATTTATTCCGTTAAGAATACTTCTATTTTCTCCAGCGGAAAAGTAATTGCCACTGTTGATGACAGCGGCCTTGTTACCTTTAAGAACACGGGCGAGGTAACTATTGTTGTTTCTCCGGATACAGACGGATTTATACAGAATCTGCTCAAATACATAAACTATATTTATGAGCTTGGCGATACTTCCACTATAGATACAAGCCAGATTGCGGATATTCTTATCAAATATGTAGGGCTTGATATCAACAGAACGGTGCTCACTGCTATCCTTGATGCCTGCTTTGCGATTTCGGATATTGTGGGCGACACGGCAGACCCCGTTCAGCTTACAGCAACGGCTGTAAAAGTAATTGCAAATATAATTCTTCAGTTTACAACTAACGATTCTATTACTTTCACCGTTGTGGACGGCGTGCCTGTTACCGATTTTGAGATTACCGGCGCAGATACAGTACGTGAGGGCACTGAGATTCAGCTTTCCATAGATAATGTTCAGCCTGAAGCTGCGGATACTTCAGATATTACATGGACTTCATCTGATCCGTCTATTGCAAGTGTTGACCCCGTTACGGGAACAATCACCGGCAGAGACGCAGGCGGCTCACTTGGTCAGTACTCACAGCAGACTGTTCAGATCACGGCAACATCTGCCGCGAATAATGTTTCGAAAACAGTAAATATAACCGTAACCGGCAGGGTCGGCAACTATCTGTCAGATGTTGAAGTCACGGCGGACAGCGATTCGCTCAATCTGGGGCAGAGCCAGTATATGCACGCAACTGTGTATCCCTCCCGTGTTGCGGATTCAAATAATCTTTATTTCACATGGGGCGTAAAAACCGTAAATGCCGAAACGGGTGAAGAGGAAGTCATCTGGGCAACAGAACCGTATCAGGAAAAAGATGCCGACGGAAATCTTCTTACAGATGAGGAAGGCAATCCCGTTATGAATGACGGCACTGCTACGGACGGTATAGGCAAGGTAGATTCAAACGGCCTTTACACGGCTGTAAGCGGCGGCAGCTGCACGGTTGTGTGCAAAGCGCAGACAGGATATTATGTTGGATCAAGCTTCCTTGAGATAAGCTCTGTAACAGGAGAAAAAACTATTGATAACGGCCAGCCCATAACAGATATTTCTCTTGAAGTAACAGGCTCTGCGGACAGCAGTAAATGCACCGTAACATCTGCTGACGTAAACGGTGAGACTCTCCAGTATGCCGTTGTAAAGATAGAAGTTGGTGACCCCAACATAACATATGTTGGAAAGGGCATAAATCTTAAAGCTAATATAAATCCTGAAAATGCTACAAATAAGAATGTAGTATGGTATGTTGATAATTCAAATTTTGAGATAGAGCAGGATAACGCCGCAGGCACAGCCACCGTCAAACTGAAAGCGGGTCATGAGAGTGCTCAGTGCGTAAATATCTACTGCATGTCTGAAGACGGCGAAGTAAAGAGCGATACAGTAACTCTTACGGTTGCCAGAAACTATGCAACAAGCAATACAATAGACGGCGATAATCTTTCAGTTACCAACGGCCAAACGCTCAATGTTACTCACTCAATGAGCTTCGGCGGTTCTTTGACCGGCAGCAACGCTGCCTGCTATGATGCAAACTGGTATTCTGCTGATGAGAATATCGTTTCCGTTGTAAGCAAAGACAGTTCAAACGGCAATGCGGTCATCAAAGGCGTTGACGTAGGTACAACAACTCTTTACTGCGTATCAGCGGACGGAGGTATCGTGGATACAGCCACAGTTACCGTTTATCCCGATAAAGCAAGATTACAGGAGATAATCGGACTTTGTGAATCTACGATAATTCACAGAACTGATGATAATAAGGATTATTATCAAAAATACATGCTTATGCTGAACTACGCATACTATATCAACAATGAAATGGAGCTTGCCGCTCAGTCTCTTGTTGATACCTATGCGGATGAACTGCTTTATGTATTCTATCAGCTTGGCGGTTATGTAGGTCTTAACAGCATCTCCGTGCTTGACACTTCTGCAAACGAAGCCCCCGATTATATCAGCGTTGATGTTTCAACACTTTATTACCATAACACTTCTTATCAGCTTGATTATGATCTGCAGCCAAAGGGCGCGATGTACAGGGATATAACATGGACATCAAGCAACGATTCAGTTGCAGTTGATTCAAGGGGTAAATGTACTCCAACAACAGATTATACTTCCTGCTATGCAACCATAACCGTAACGGCAACCGATTATTTCGGAAATACGGTTTCGGACAGCGTTGTAGTTGCTTTTTCAAGAACTCAGGCAACCGGTATAACCATTGATCCTACTGAGATAACCGGCAAAACAGGTGAATCACAGCAGATAAAGGCAACTGTTCAGCCGTCAGCGCTTGGAATTACCACTGCTGATATTGATGATGTAATCTGGTCTTCAAGTGATGAGAGCGTTGCAACTGTTGATAACGACGGAAATGTTTATTTCGTTTACGGCGGCGAATGTGTTATCACGGCAACCACGGCGGACGGAGGCCATACGGCTCAGTGTGCTGTAACCGTTCTTACAAACTATGATGCTCTTCAGAAACTTATAAATACATATAAAGACCTTTCTCTTTCAGCGCAGAACTATTATCCTGATACGTATAATGCGTATATCGAGAAGCTCAACGAGGCTCAGGCGCTTGTTGATGCAAATAATTCTTCGCAGGATGAGGTAGATGAGATGTACGCACAGCTTGAGGCGGCGTACAACGGCCTTAAAAAATACACCTTTATTCAGAAAGTTGAACTCTACCTTGACGGAGAGGAAACGGACAATTATTATCAGTATGACCTGTCACTTCTTGACGAAGGACTTTCATACAAAAACGCCGAACTCAATCTTAAAGTAAGGCTTTATCCCAATAATGCAAGCTATGAAAAAGTTGAGTGGAGCACCTCTACTGATACTATATCTATCAGTCAGGACGGCGTTGCAAGCCCGGCTCAGGATTCAAGCTGTTACGGTATGGTAACATGTACTATTACAGACCATTTTGGAAATAAATACAGCGATGATGTGTGGGTATCTTTTGCATACTTCCCAGTAACGGGCGTTGAGATAAATCAAAGTGAGATAGGCGGCAGCATAGGCGAGCAGTATCAGCTCAACTGCGTTGTTTATCCCACAGGCGATTCTGTTTTCCATATCGGCCAGGCAAGCATTAAGGATGTTGTATGGACATCAGATAACGAAAGCGTTGCAACAGTAGATCCCACCGGTCTTGTAACATTTACGGGAGCCGGCGCAACAACAATCAGAGTTACCACTTATGACGGCGGCTACTCTGCAGAGTGCCGAGTTTCCACAGAGGGTGACAGAAGCGCGCTCAATGACGCGATTTCAAAATACGCTGATGTAAATTATATGGATTATCAGTATGAGTACGGTATGGCGTTCAAGCAGGCGTATGAAAACGCTCAGGCGGCACTCAATGATAATTCACTTGTTCAGAGCGAGATAGATGAGATAGCTCAGGAACTTAACCAGGCAGGAGAGGCGCTTGCAGGTCATGAATTTATTGCGGCAAGCGTGATAAATCTCACTTACGACAATCAGAAGCAAAATCTTTTCGGCCAGTATGGCTCAAAGGGCAGCGGCAGCATAAGCGCTGATGCTGTTGCGCATACATACAACTCATCAGACGGAGCAGGTTACAGGGCAAAGACCATTATTACTGCTTCCCTTCCCGCAGAAGCTGCATCAAACTATAAGGATATCTCATGGAGCGTTGTAAGCAAGTCTGACAGTACAGAAGTAAATATTAATGGCGCAACTGCAGAAGTTGTTCAGGGTAATTCAATAAGCGCGGCTCAGGCACAAATTCTTGTAACCGCCACGGATTATTACGGCAGAACCGTTACAAGAACTCTCAGAGTAGTTGTTTCTGATACTACCGTAAACGGAATTACTCTTGATCAGACAAATGTTGAGAGATATGCAAACGAGGGTGCGTTCAAGCTTACGGCAACCGTTAATCCGGATGACGCTGATATTAAGGATGTTATCTGGACATCAAGCAACGAAAACGTGGCAACGGTTGACAGCAGCGGAAACGTAACTCCGGTGAATACAGGCTCTGCGGTTATAACTGCGGAAACTTATGACGGAGCTTATAAAGCAACATGCACCGTTACATTTAAGACTGATTTCACTCAGCTTGCAAATCTGTATGCTCAGTATAACGAATTCTACCAGAGCACAAAGGATACTCATACTTACACAAATGCTTCACTTGAGAATTTCAGGCAGGCGCTTGAAATAGCAAACAAGGTTATAAGCGAGGCAACAGCTGATCAGGCAGATGTTAATACAACTATAGATACTCTGAATTCCGCTTACAATTCACTTGAAAAGTTTGTACCCGTAACAGGCGTAACAATTACTCTTCAGGAAAGCGATAATGCTACTATGGTAAATGACGGCTTCGTCAGATATCAGGCAGTTTCGCTGAACGGCGGCACAATTCAGCTTTCAACATCGCTTGAACCTGAAAACTGCAGTTCCGGCACAACGGTTGAATGGAGCTCATCAAGCAGTAATATTTCAGTTGATCAGTACGGACTTGTTTCAAAGAGCGGTATTGCCGCTGATTACGCAGTTATAACAGCTAAGGTAACTGATGAGGCAGGCAACACAGCTGAAGACAGCATTTATGTTTCCTTTGTACTTACTCCTGTTCAGTCAATTTCGTTTGATGAAGAGTTTGTATACGGCGCTCCGTCCACAACGGTAACTCTTTCTCCCAAGTATTCGGGATCAACTTCAATCTCAATACCGAGTATAAGAAAGAGCATATATGTATCATCTGATCCTGAAATTGCAACGGTTGATGAAAACGGAGTAGTAACATTTATTAAGGGCGGCGAATGTGTAATTACCGCATATTCGGTAGACGGCGGCCACTCTGCAACGATTAGGGCAATTACCACAAATGATACTACTGCGCTTAATGCGGCAATCAGTGAGTATTCTTCCGTAAATTATATGGATTATGAATATGAATACGGAACTGCATTCAAGGCGGCTTATGAAAATGCGCAGGCTGTAAGTGCAGACTATACTGCAACACAGGCTGAAATAGATAATGCTCTTGCGGCTCTTCAGACTGCTTACAATGACCTTGCAGAACATCCGTTCATCGGCGTGGGTACTGTTGCTCTCAAGATAAACGGCACTGATGTTAAAGACGGAGAATCTTACGTTAAAGATTCAGCCAGCAACAGTGTTGTCATAACCGCTTCTCACGCAGATGGCGCTATGATAAAATCAGCAGAACTTACATATTCTGATGCTGAAAATGTTACTGCACAGGTAGACGGTAATGTTATTACCATTATTAAGGATAATGACGCCGAATTCGGCAAGATCACCGTTAAATATACTGTAACGGATGATTATGACAGAGTTTCGGAGATTACAAGAACAATAATGGTTACAGATACCGTAAAGATGATAGATTCGTTCAAATTCGTTTATGAAGGTGCAGAGGTTGACCGAGTTGATTACAAGGCTATTAACCTTTACGGAAAGAGCGTTCAGCTTTCGATAAATACTTATCCGGAAGCGGCTGAAAGCTATACTGATATTAAATGGTCTTCCAACAATTCAAAGATAACTGTTGATCAAAACGGTCTTGTTCAGATATCCGGCGTTATCCTCGCAAGCAATTACAGCGCTGAGATAACCTGTACCATCACGTTAAGTGACGGCTCAACAATTTCAAATACTATTCCCGTAACATTTACCGTATCAAGATAAGAAAGGAGTGCGGGCAATGAGTAAAAGCATAAAAAAGAAAATATCCGCATTCCTTGCGTTCGTTCTTGTTCTTACATGTTTTACAGGCTTAACCCTTGTAAGCGCACAGGACGGAATTGAAATCAATTCGGTAAATTTTCCTGATGATAATTTCAGAAGTTTTGTAACTCTTAATTATGATACAGAGCCTGATTCCGTCGGCGTATTAACGCCGTCGGAGATCTCGGCTGTAAAGAACATGCCTGTTTTTTCGTTCAGTGCGGACGGAATTAAAACTCTTAAAGGTATAGAATTTTTTACGGAGCTTGAAAGCGTTTATGCGGGTGCGCTCGGTCTTGAGGAAGCGGATTTTTCCGCTCTTACAAAACTGAGAAGTCTTACTGTTAACGGTAATAATCTGACTTCTCTTGATGTTTCGGCAAACACAGCGCTTGAAACTCTTAACTGCCGCGGTAACCTCAGCCTTGAAAGCCTTGTTCTTCCACAAAGCATAAAAGAGCTTCAGTGTGACCAGTGTGCACTGACTTCACTTGATGTAAGCGACTGCACAGGACTTGTAAAACTTCAGTGCTATGATAATCAGATATCTGAGCTGAATCTTTCTCAGAACACTGCGCTCACAACCTTGATGTGCAGCGGAAACAGAATATCGTCTCTTGATCTTTCTGCAAATACTCAGCTTACGCATGTTACAGAGCAGTATATAGGCAATCAGAATATTTATGTAAGCGCAACTGCCTCAGAAAAAACGGTTTCCGTACCCGTCAGTGGTCTCAATGTCCAGAATATTGTTTCAACAACACTTTCTGACGGCGGTTATAATTCAGAAAACGGCGCGTTTGAATTTTCTGATTACAACAGCGCGCAGAACGGATTTGATTATTCTTATAATGTAAATCTCGCAGGCGCTGAATATATGAGCGTTCATGTTAATGTATCAAAGGATTTTTACAGAGTTGCATATTATGAGTCTCAGGATGGAAATATGATAGATTTTTCCTATGTTGCTCCAGGCGGAAGCGTAACAGCTCCCGATTTTCCTCAGGCTCCGGAAGGATATGTATGCCCCTCGTGGAGCTCAGAGGCTCAGAATGTTACCCAGGATACGGATATATATGTTGTATGGCATGAAAGCCACAGCTATTCTGTTGTTGATTACAAAGAACTTGATGCAACTATAAGATGCTCCGTCTGCGGTGACGAATATCAGAAGAGTCTGTATGACTGTTTCAATGCTTCACTTGGTGAAGCCGATTATGACCCGCTTATGGACTATAACCATGACGGCCATATCAATTCCAGAGACCATGCTCTTATGTATCATACTTTTGAAGCAGAATAATTAAAGCTTGGTTTTACAAAATATTTGGCTTTAACGCACGCCGCCTTACCGAAAATAAACGGTAAGGCGGTTTTTCAATATAAATACAAAAACGCGGTCGTTTTTACACATATGCATAAAATGGCAGTTGATTGAAGTGCTGATTTATTTTATAATAAATATAAAAGATACATGAATTATCTTAATGGATTTTTTCTGAAAGAAGAATGAGGTGTAAAATGAAAAAGTTTTTAAGTATTGCGCTTAGCATAATTATGGCTCTTTGCGTAATGCCGGCAGGTGTGGCATTTGCCGGCGGTGAAAGTACGATTACAGTGGGAAACCCTGTTACGGTAACGCTTAATCAGGACGGGGATGTATATATTCTCTATTTTACCCCGACAAGAACAAGTACTTACCGTATTGCTTCCCATACCCAAAATATGGAAGATCCAAACTGTGTTATTAATGACAGTAAAGGCGAATTTGTTGCGTCTTGCGACGATGTTGAGGGTGATATCAGAAATAACAATTTTGTGATTACTCAGGAACTGCAGAAAGGTGAGACATATACTATCGTCTGCGGCGGAAACGGCATAGGCGACGGTATTGAATACACAGTAGATATAATAGATACCACTCCTGCTGTAAAACCTTCAGCGCCTCAAAATCTTAAAGTAACTGATCTTACTGAAACAGGATTTAAATTAAGCTGGGACGCTGTTGAAGGCGCTGTTAAGTATTTGGTTTTTGATCCTGCAACTGAGCCAAGTACTGCTAAATATGTAACCGAAAATTACTACGTTTTCAGCAACCTTAAAGTTGAAACGGAATACACTATTAAAGTTTTGGCTGTAGGCGAGGGAGGAATGAACTCTGATTCTACAGAGATCACTGTAAAAACCTTGGGTGAAGCACCTGCAGCTCCTATAGGTTTTACAGTTGAAAATATTACTTCAACAGGCTTTAAACTTTTGTGGAACGCTGCCGCAAATGCTGATGAATATGATGTTTATATCGTGAGTGAAGACAGCGAAAAATTTGTCGGCACAACAAAAGACACATATTATACTTTCTCAGATTTAACACCCGGTCAGAATTACAGCATAAAAGTTGTTGCAAAGAATGAATACAATGAAGCTTCTGCAACAGCATCAGCACGAACTGCTCCCGCTGTTCCCGGTAATCTTAAAGCTTCTAATGTAACGCAGACGGGATTTAGCCTTGACTGGGATGATGTGTCATCAGCAAGCAATTATAGAATTACCGTGAAAGGCAACGGAGACACGAAAAACATTGAAACAACAGAAAGCAAATGCAGTGTAACAGGACTTTCTGCAAATACAAAATATACCGTTACTGTTGTTGCTGAAGATGAAGAGGGTCTCGTTTCTGATTCAGCGAATATCGAAGTAACAACAGATAAGGCGTCAACAGGTACAAAACCGTCAGCTCCAACAGGCTATAACGTATATGCACGCGGAAACGGCGGCAAATCGCTTTATCTTGAGTGGAAAGCATCTTCTAATGCAGACGGATATAAAGTATATATCGTTTCCGGAAGCACAGAATATTTCAAGGGCGATGTTAAAGAAAATAAATTCACATTCACAGACCTTGCTCCTTCATGGGAATACACAGTAAAGGTAGTAGCGTACAATGATTACGGCTCTTCTTCATCACCGCACCTACATGGTACAACGTATATGCACGCGGCAACGGCGGCAAGGCGCTTTATCTTGATTGGAACACCATTTCAAACGCAGACGGATACAAAGTATATATCGTTTCAGGCGATAAGGAATACCTTAAAGGCGATGTAAAGGAAAGCAAGTTCACTTTCACAGACTTCACTCCTTCATGGGAATACACCGTAAAGGTAGTAGCGTACAATGATTACGGCTCTTCTTCATCAACAACAACCGTCGGAGCAGCTCCTGCGGCTCCAACAGGACTTGAAGCTGAAATGAGCGGCAGCACAATTAAAGCCACATGGGATGTTGCGTCATGCCACGGATATTACATTCAGTGGGCAACAGACGAAAGCTTTAAGAATGTTGTAGGCGGTGAATTTGTAAACGACTCAGGAAGCACAAGCTACACTATCAATGCAGACACTACACAGTCTTACTATGTAAGAGTGAGAACTTGGAAGAACTACCAGGGCTCAAAGCTTTACAGCGTCTCTGCTCCTGTTAAATCAGGTGCAAAACCGTCCGCACCTACATGGTACAACGTATATGCACGCGGCAACGGCGGCAAAGCGCTTTATCTTGATTGGAACACCATTTCAAATGCAGACGGATACAAAGTATATATTGTTTCCGGAAGCACTGAATATTTCAAGGGCGATGTGCAGGACAGCAAGTTCACATTTACTGATCTTACTCCTTCATGGGAGTACACCGTAAAAGTAGTAGCATACAACGGCTACGGCTCTTCTTCATCAACAACAACCGTCGGAGCAGCTCCTGCGGCTCCTACAGGACTTGAAGTTGAAATGAGCGGCAGCACAATCAAAGCCACATGGGATGTTGCATCCTGCCACGGATATTACATTCAGTGGGCAACTGATAAAGACTTTAAGAATGTTGTAGGCGGTGAATTTGTAAACGGCTCAGGAAGTACAAGCTATACAATTAAAAATATCAGTTCCTCAAAAACTTGCTACGTAAGAGTGAGAACATGGAAAAACTATCAGGGCTCAAAACTTTACAGTGATTTTACTGCTGCTGTTGAAGCGTAACTGAAATCAATATTTGCCAAGTGTTAGGCAGATGTTTAAGAGAGTTTTCTTTCTGTGAACATGGTGCAAAACAAATTGTGTTAAGGAATGCAATATAAAAGCATATAAACTTTTGGTTTTAATTTAAAATAAAAAGATCCCGTTGATACTTTGTGTACCAACGGGATTTTTTAATAAACAGTTATGGATTTATTTAATCATGAAGTGTTTGTCATGGTGTTACTATAATGGTATATTTTATTCTTATATTAAACATATATAAAAAGGCGGAGCGGACAAATAGTCCGCTCCTATTTTACGGCTTGCGCCGGTTTTATCACCGGGGTGTTAGGTGGTGATAAATACATATATATTTTAACACATTGTATTTCCATTGTTAGCTAATATGCAAAAAATATGGAAAAATAATACAAAAACACACAATTATATATTTTATACATTAAATTTCGTGTAATTATAACAGGAAATAACAATCAATTTGCATTTTATTGTTTTTTGACTACTTTCTTACATATATCGGGCATTGTATTTTTTATTGCTTAATAATATCTATTGTTATATTAGTTTGAAGAAGCTCCGACAGCGGCAGAAAAATTTATAAAACAGCCTAAACAATACATTAAATATTTACCTCATTTACAGAAATAGTTTATTTTATAACACAGCCGCGTTTTCGCGGCGATTTTTTTTGCACCCAAAAGGGTGGAATTTTATTAAAAAGAGTAGATAATTGTGCTAAATTGATAAAAAATTAACTTTATGTTTAAACATTTTATTAAAAAAGTATAGATTTTTGTTAAAATTTATAGTAAAATTAAATTCAATTCATTTTTTCAAAAAATGGGGGAGTTTTATGAAGAATATGCTTACTGACGAGACCCGCAGTCAGAGAGAAAAGCTAAGCGAAGTCTTTGAAAAATATAAGGACACACCCGGCAGGCTAATGCCTGTTTTGCAGGAGGCTCAGGATATTTACGGTTATCTGCCGTATGAGATTCAGCAAAGAATTGCCGAAGCGCTTAATATTCCCATAGCCGATGTATACGGTGTTGCTTCATTTTACAGTCAGTTCAACCTTACGCCGAAGGGCAAGCATCAGATATCCGTGTGCCTTGGCACGGCGTGTTATGTTAAGGGCGCAGATAAAGTACTCAAAAGAATAGAAGAACGTCTGGGTATAAAAAACGGAGAATGTACGCAGGACAGGTTGTTCAGCATTGATTCCTGCCGCTGTGTGGGAGCGTGCGGACTTGCTCCCGTAATAATGATAGATGATGAGGTATACGGCAACCTTGACGTGAATAAGGTTGACGCAATACTTGATATGTATATTGAAAACGAGAAGGGCGGTGAGTCTGATGACGATAAATGAGCTGAATGAGATAAGAGATAAATACAGGGATCTTGTACTTGTTCGTAAGCTTGCCGCCTCTGAAAGTGAAAAGCTTGAAAAGAAAACGGAATACAGAAAACAGGTGCTGGTATGCGGAGGAACAGGCTGTACTTCGTCTGGCTCAAAAAAGGTTCTTAAAGCGCTCAGAAAAGAACTCGAAAAGCAGGGAATAGATGACGTCCTTGTAGTAAGAACCGGCTGTTTCGGTCTCTGCTCCCTTGGCCCTATTATGATAGTTTATCCGGAGGGTTCGTTTTACAGCAAGGTAACTGCGCAGGAAATACCGGAAATTGTTGAGGGGCACCTTAAAAAAGGCGGAAAGCCCATCAATAAATATCTTTATCCGGAAACGGTACATAAGGACGGCAGTACAATTCCTCTTGCCGAAACGCCGTTTTATAAAAAGCAAATGCGTATCGCGCTTAGAAACTGCGGTATGATAGATCCTGAAAATATTGAGGAGGCTATCGGCGCAAACGCTTATCAGGCTCTTGCCAAGGTGCTTACCCAGATGACTCCCCAGCAGGTTATTGATGAACTGCTTGAGGCAGGGCTTCGCGGCAGGGGCGGCGCAGGTTTCCCCACCGGGCGCAAATGGTCTTTTGCCATGGCTCAGGATAATGACGTAAAATATGTGTGCTGTAATGCTGACGAGGGCGACCCCGGCGCGTTTATGGATCGTTCCGTTCTTGAGGGCGACCCGCACGCAGTTATTGAGGCAATGGCTATCGCAGGCTATACGATAGGCGCAAAGCAGGGTTTTGTTTATGTGCGCGCTGAATATCCGATAGCTGTTTCAAGGCTCAGGATTGCAATTCAGCAGGCAAAGGAATACGGACTTCTCGGCAAAAATATTCTCGGCACTGATTTTGAATTTGATATTGATATAAGACTCGGCGCAGGCGCCTTTGTCTGCGGAGAGGAAACGGCTCTCATGACATCAATTGAGGGTCACAGAGGCGAGCCTCGTCCGAGACCGCCGTTTCCAGCTGTAAAGGGTCTTTTCGGCAAACCTACTATTTTAAATAATGTTGAAACATACGCAAATATTGCGCCTATCATTCTTCGCGGCGCAAAGTGGTATTCTTCCATAGGTACAGAAAAATCAAAGGGCACAAAGGTTTTTGCGCTCGGCGGCAAGATAAACAATGTCGGTCTTGTTGAAGTGCCCATGGGCACCACTATCCGTGAGATAGTAGAGGAGATTGGCGGCGGTGTTCCAAACGGCAAAAAATTCAAGGCGGCTCAGACGGGCGGCCCGTCAGGCGGCTGCGTCAGTGCTGAATACATGGATGTTCCCATTGATTATGACAACCTTATAGAAATAGGCTCAATGATGGGTTCGGGCGGCATGATAATCCTTGATGAAGATACGTGTATGGTGGATATTTCAAAATTCTATCTTGAATTCACCGTGGATGAAAGCTGCGGCAAGTGTACCCCCTGCCGTATAGGAACACGCAAACTGCTTGATTATTTAACAAGGATTACGGACGGCACCGCAACTATTGAGGATCTTGATAAGATAAAAGAACTTTCAAATCATATGAAAAATTCCTCGCTCTGTGCCCTTGGTCAGACTGCGGCAAATCCCATTCTTTCCACGCTCAACGCATTCGGTGAGGAATATCTTGAGCATATTAAAAACAAACGCTGCCCTGCTCATGTGTGCACGGCTCTCCTTTCATTCACAATAAACCCGGAAAAATGCCGCGGCTGCACGCTCTGCGCGCGCAACTGCCCTGTAGGCGCTATCACCGGAAATGTGCGTGAGCCGCATACCATAGATGCAGACAAATGTATCAAGTGCGGTTTGTGTATGAGCAACTGCCACTTTGAGGCAATAGAGAAGAAGTAAGGGGGCGATGAATATGGTTAAACTTAAGATAAACGGAATACCCGTTGAGGCGGAGGAAGGCACCACTATCATAGAAGCTGCAAGGCTTGCAGGTATAGATATACCGTCGCTCTGCTATTTGAAAGAAATAAACTGCATAGGCGCCTGCCGTGTGTGCATAGTTGAGGTAAAGGGAGCAAGAAGCCTTGTAGCATCCTGCGTATATCCTGTTGAAGAGGGTCTTGAGGTGTGGACTAATACACCCAAGGTACGCCAGTCAAGGCAGACAACTCTTGAACTTCTGCTCTCGGAGCATCACAAAAAATGTCTTTCCTGCGTTCGCTCAAGCAGGTGCGAACTTCAGAAACTCTGCAAGGATTACGGCGTTGATGAGGATAGATTCCCCGACACGGAAATGCTTCAGGAGGTTGATTATTCCTCATCATATCTTGTAAGGGACAACAACAAGTGTATTCACTGCATGCGCTGTACTGCTACCTGTAAAAATCAAACTGTGGGCGTTATCGGCCCCAGAAACAGAGGCCACAACAAAACAATCGGCTGTGCTTTTGATATTCCGCTTCAGGAAACGGCGTGCGTTGGCTGCGGTCAGTGTGTTGTTTCATGCCCCGTAGGCGCGCTCTATGAAAAATCAAGTGTGCCCGATGTGTGGGAAGCTATCGCCGATCCGTCAAAAAGAGTGGTATTTTTCACGGCTCCAGCTATCAGAGCAACGCTCGGTGAGGAGTTTGATCTGCCGATAGGCACAAATGTTGAAAAGAAACTGCCCGGCGCTATCAGAAGGCTTGGTGCGGACGCCGTGTTTGATATGGACGTTACAGCCGACCTGACAATTCTTGAAGAGGCAAACGAACTTATTGACAGGATTAAGAACAAAAAGCCCCTTCCTATGTTCACTTCCTGCTGCCCAGGCTGGGTTAAATTTGCGGAGCATAACTTCCATTCGCTTCTGCCAAATCTTTCAACATGCAAATCACCTCAGCAGATGTTCGGCGCACTGCTCAAAACATATTACTGCGAAAAAGAGGGCATAGATCCAAAGGATCTGTATGTTGTATCCGTAATTCCGTGCACGGCAAAGAAATTTGAGATAACACGCCCTGAAATGGAGGGCGATGTGGATGCGGCTATCACCACACGTGAACTCGGCCAGATGATAAGCGGAGCCGCCATCAATTTCAACGCACTCAAGGATGAAGAGTTTGATTCACCGTTTGACGTTGCCAGCGGCGCGGGCGTTATTTTCGGCGCAACGGGCGGCGTTATGGAAGCGGCGCTCAGAACTGCCGCAAATATTTTGGACGGAGATTTCAAGCTTGTTGATTTCAGCGAAATCAGGGGCGTAAACGGCATAAGAACTGCCACATATAATGTTGCGGGAATTGAGATAAAAGTTGCCGCGGCAAGCGGTCTTGCGGATGCAAGAAAGCTTTGTGAAGAGGTTGAAAGCGGAAACTCGCCTTATCATTTCATAGAGATAATGGCGTGCCCCGGCGGCTGTATTAACGGCGGCGGTCAGCCTATACAGAGAGACGCTACACGAAATACAGTTCCTATTAAAGAGCTTCGTGCTAAGGCGCTATATGATGAGGATTCAGCGCTCAAGCTCAGGCGTTCTCATGATTCTCCCGTTATAGAAAGGCTCTATAAGGAATACTTAGGAAAGCCCAACAGCGAAAAGGCGCATCACCTTTTGCATACAATGTATACCCCCAGAGATAAATACTGATATTTAAGTCTTATGGCAGGCAGACCGAAAAGAGTAAATTTTCGGGCTGCCTTTTTTTGATAAATTTGTGACTTTTTTGTGTTCCCAGTTGTGTTATGGGTGAAAGACCTGATCAGGCTTTTGCTTTTATTTGTATATTTCGCTTTTTTAGCGGGGAAGGAGGAAAAATGGCAGATAAATATATTGAAGAAATTTTCCGGTAAAAATATGAAAAATACTCTCAATTGATATTCAAAATAGCGTTTCTGCATATGGGCAGCACCTGTGATGCTGAAGATGTTATGCAGAATGTGTTTATGAAACTGCTTTATAATTCCCCCGATTTCAAGGACGACGAGCATGAAAAAGCCTGGCTGATACGTGTTACCCAGAATATGTGCCGAAATTCCCTGAAAGTCCGCGCAAGGCAGTGCGCCGAATACAATGATGGTGTTGCGGCTGATAAAGAGCGGGATATATCCAAAGCGATTGATATTAGTATGAAGATAAAAGACCTGCCCGCAAGCTATAAGACCGCAATATTCCTTTGTTATTATGAAGATATGACGATAAAAGATATCTCAAAAACACTAAGGATAAGCCAGTCGGCAGTAAAAATGCGGCTTAAAAGGGGCAGGGAATTGCTTAGGTCTGAACTGGAGGAATACAGATATGAGTAATACTGAATTCAAAAAAGCGTTCGACAGCGTTGCGCCCGATCCGTATATGGAATCCAGAGTGCTTGAAAATATAAAAACTTCAAATAAAAAGCACTTCCCGTTAAAGCCTGTTTTAAGCGGCGTTTTAGCGTTTGCGGTAATAGCCGCCTGCGCAGGCGGAGTGCATTATAAGACCACTTATACTGACAGACCGTTTTCTGTAATTGTTGTATCGGCTTCAGATGAGATTACGAACAGCGCCGTTATAGGTGATAAAGAGATATCTCTGCCGGAACTGACCGTTGAAGCGGATGCGGACAGCTCCGGCGATACGGGTGTGTATACAAATAATAATGCAGGTTTTGCCGTAAGCGGTGATGATATTGATTATATACAGTATAAAAGTGAAAACGGCTACTTTTTCTATGCAGATGAGCTTAAAATGATACGCGATAAACTTAACGGCGATTATTATGCGGCTGTTATCCCTGTTTCCGACGCTGACGCACAGAATATTAACAGCCTGCTTAAAAGCAAGAGCGTGGAGACCGTTTTCGACGATTACGTATCATCGCATAATGTTTCTGAATATTTCAGCGGCATAAGCACAGATATGTATAATTATCAGGTGGAGTTTTTAAAATGCTCTGATGAGATAGGTTATGATGACGAAGACGGCTATGCGTTTTTCCTTACCGATCTTTCAAAGACTATGGATTATTATAGCGGCACAGGCATTGTTGCAAACGGCGCCGAAACGCTTACCGTTGACAGATATGATATTTCCAAAGAAGTGCTTGAGAAATATTATAACGAGGATGAAATACTGATGATGACAAATGTCGGTTATCAGCCGCAGGCGGCGGTGGATGCCCTGCTTAATGATCCCGATATGGATAAAAGCGCTCTTCCGGGAGATGAGATTACGATAACCGTTACTTTTAAGGACGGCAAAAAGGCAAGAAAAGTTATAACCGTTTCGTTTGACAGCAAAGGCGCGGCGCATTTTGCTTACAAATAAATACCGAAACCCCTACCTCCGGGCGGCTGAGAAATCAGTCGCCTTTTTTTATTGCTTTTTTTCGGAATTATGCCCTTTTAACGCTATTGAACAGCCGTTTTCCGCCCTAAGGGTGAAAGGACCTTTCAAAAATTAACGGAGGCGTATATGGGAAGACGAAAAAAGAAAACTCCGCAGGAGGAGATTTGCGACGGCTTCAGACAGCTTGCATTCGGTACCGTGCAGGACGCCGTTGCTCTTCTTTTTGCGGACGACCGTGAAATACTTGAGAAACTGCCCGAATATGATCTATTCAATATCAGCGAGATCAAAAAGCCGAAAGGCGGCGGTATGGAAATAAAGTTTTTTGACAGAATTAAAGCGCTTGAGAAGCTGTGGGAATTTTCTGAAACAGGTTCTTCAGAACCACTCAGCTTTTACAGGGCTCTTGAGGAGGGCGCCAAAAACGCCGCAGGCACCCTCGGCGGTGATTATGGCGAATAGCTTTTACCCTTTTTCGCCGAAACAGCTTGCCGTTCTTACGTGGTGGTGTCAGGGCAGTCCCGCCGCTGATAAAAACGGAATAATATGTGACGGCGCTGTGCGATCGGGAAAAACGCTTTGTATGAGCATTTCCTTTATAAGCTGGGCATTTTACCGCTTCAATGAAACTTCTTTCGCAATCTGCGGCAAAACGATAGCGTCGCTCAGGCGCAATGTTGTAACACCGCTGATTCCCGTTCTTACCTCCCTTGGCTTTGCCTGCAGTTACAAGCTCAGCCGCAACTTTATAGAGATAGAAAGGGGCGGAAGGCGCAACCGCTTTTACCTTTTCGGCGGGCGTGATGAATCTTCTGCCTCTTTGATTCAGGGTATGACCCTGGGAGGCGTTATGCTTGACGAGGCGGCGCTTATGCCCCGCTCCTTTGTTGAACAGGCGCTTGCGAGGTGCTCGTTGGAGGATGCCAAATATTGGTTCAACTGCAATCCCGAGCACCCGTTTCACTGGTTTTATAACGAGTGGATTTTGAAAAAACAGCAAAAGAATATGCTTTATCTCCATTTTACTATGGAGGATAATCCCTCTCTTTCTCCTGGGGTGATCAGCCGCTATAAAAATCTTTATTCCGGCGCTTTTTATGAAAGATTCATAGAGGGAAAATGGGTTGCGGCGGACGGCCTTGTATATCCTATGTTCAGCCCCGAAAGACATATCAGAAAAAGCAGCGGCGGTTTTTCTCAGTATTATCTCTCATGTGATTACGGCACAGTAAATCCGTTTTCACTTGGGCTTTGGGGCAAAAGCGGCTCAAAGTGGTACAGAATCGGCGAATACTACCACAGCGCAAGGGATGCGGGCGTTCAGCTTACAGATGAGGAATATTACAAAAATCTGTGCGACCTTGCGGGAAACAGAAAAATAGAAGCGCTTATCATAGACCCGTCTGCGGCAAGCTTTGCAGAAACAGTGCGCCGCCACGGTAAATACAGGGTCATCAAGGCGGACAATGATGTTCTAAAGGGCATAAATCTTGTGTGCCGTGCGCTTAAAGAAGATGATATTTATTTTTATCCGTGCTGTGAGGACACGATCAGGGAATTTTCGATATACCGCTGGGATAACGATATAAAAAGGGATTCGCCGAAAAAAGAAAACGACCACGCAATGGATGATATACGCTATTTTGTTTCCACCGTTTTATACGGTAAAAACAGCGATATCTACACATTCGCGGTAGAAAGGATGTGAAAGCTTGGGCCTGTTCAGTAAAAGAAAGTCGGGCAAAGCCGCAGGCACTGCCGCAGCGGCGGTGCAGACGAGCGCTTTTTCAAATCACCCTTTTGTAAATCTGGGCGGGTTTATGAATCTCGGTCTGAACAACCGCGTTTATAAATCTCTCAGGGAAAATGTGCCCGTCATAGACGCGGCAGTGCTTAAAATAATCAGGCTTATAAATGATTTTGAGTTTGAGACGGGAAACGATCAGACAGACGCGCAGATGAACAAGTTTTTTGAAGGTATCTGCGTTGGAGGAAATCAAACGGGTATCAGCGCGTTTGTTTCCACCTATCTTTCTGACTTGCTCACTTACGGCAGTGCGGCAGGTGAAATGATTGCCGATGACAGCGGGTTTTACGCGCTTTATAACGGTGAGCTCAGCGCTCTTGAGGTAAAAAGGGCGCAGAACAATCTTGATATTGAGTTCTACAACAGCGGCAAAAAACTGCCTCGTCAGGATCTTATCCTGTTTTCCGCTCTTAATCCGGAGCCCGGCAGTATTCTGGGCACAAGCCTTTTGAGGGGACTGCCGTTTATTTCTGACGTACTGCTCACAATCTACAACACCATAGGTGAAAACTGGGAGCATGCGGGCAATCTCAGATATGCTGTAACATATAAACCTGCTGACGGTGACACGGATGCTGGTATAGCCCGTGACAGGGCAAGCCAGATTTGCCGTGCGTGGCAGGACGCCATGAGCAGCAAGGATACCGTAAAGGATTTTGTTGCCGTTGGCGATGTAAGCGTGAAAGTAATAGGGGCAGACAACAATGTGCTTTCAAGCGAAATACCTGTAAGGCAGCTTATGGAGCAGATAGTTGCAAAAACGGGCCTTCCTCCGTATATGCTTGGCTTTTCGTGGTCTACTACTGAGCGAATGAGCCAGCAGCAGGCGGATATGCTCACAACTGAGCTTGAGGCATACAGGAAGATAATAACGCCCGTTCTTATGAAGATAGCGGCAAAATATATGGAGGTCAACTCCCTTTATCTGCCTGTAAAAATCAAGTGGGCAGATATCACGCTTCAGGATGAAACGGAGCACGCTAAGGCACGCCTTTACAACGCCCAGGCAGATAAATTACTCAAGGAGGGCACTGATGACTGATATACTTACAGTTAAAACATACACGCCCGACGAAAGCGATTTTGAAAAGATAAGGGCGTTTACGCGCCGTGAGTTTTCAGAGGACGAGCTGTATGTGTTTGAGGCAACTTTATGTGACAACGATATAGACAGGGATTTTGAAAAATTCTCGGATAGTGCGCTCAGCGCGCTTCAGAAGCTTTTTATAGGCAAGACCGGCATAAAAGACCATTCAATGAAAGCTCAGGATCAGACGGCAAGGATTTTTGATACCCGTCTTGAAAAAACAGCGGGCAGAACAACGGCAGACGGCGAGCCGTATATTGCGCTCAAAGCAAAGGCGTATATGGTTCGCACCCCTGAAAACGAATCGCTTATAAAGGACATTGATGCGGGAATTAAAAAAGAAGTTTCCGTTTCATGCAGTGCGAAGAAAAGGATATGCTCTGTCTGCGGGTCAGACAGATCCGAATCGTACTGCGGTCATATAGCAGGCAAAACCTACGGGGGGAAACTCTGCTACACGATTCTTGACGATGTTTCCGACGCTTATGAATTCAGCTTTGTTGCCGTGCCCGCACAGAGAAACGCGGGCGTTGAAAAAGCGTTTGATACAGAAAAGGACGGTATTATGACTGAAGATATTATAAAGAAACTCAAAACGGGCGGCACAACTGTTTCCGATTCCGAGGCGGCTTATATAGTTGAGCTTGTAAGCGGCCTCAGTGATGACGCCGCTCTCGGCAGGGAATACAGAAAAAGTCTTATAAAAGACCTTGTAAAGCTGTGCAGCAAAGAGCTGCCGCAGCTTGATATTGAAATATTCAAAAAACTTGCCGATGTTATGACAGCGAAAGAGCTTGTATGCTTTAAAGAAGCGTTTGAAAAGCAGCGCGTTCAGCGTGAAAAGCCCTCCCCTCAGCTTGCAAAGCAAAAGGAGCAGGGCGCAAAAGGCTCTTTCAATGAATTCAGAATTTAGGAGGAACACAAATGAGAGTAGGATATAAGGGATTTAACGAACAGGTGCTCACCTTTCCTGCCGCAGATGAGATAACTGCGGGCAGTCCCGTTACCATTGCGGATACGGGTCTTATTGCAAACAGCACAGCAGACGCAGAGTTTGCGGGCATTGCTACACAGGGCGGAGATAAATTTGCCCCTGTTATGGTGAGCGGTTATACAAAACTTTCATACAGCTCAGGTACGCCGAAATGCGGCTGGCAGTATCTTACCGCAGACGGCAGCGGCGGTGTTAAATTTGCCTCCAGCGGCAAAAGAGCATATCTTGTTGTTGAATTTGATACAGACGCCAAGACCGTCGGCGTGATTCTTTGATGCAAAGGAGGATTTATAATGGCATTTGATAATATTAAGCTTGATAAGGGGCTTTATTCCTCTTCAAAAGGTTTTACCGCTTCTCTTGAGGCGGCTGACCCGTCCGAAAATTATATCGGCACAGAACTGGAGGGACTTGATGCTTACCAGCGTCAGCTCAAAAGATTTAACATTAAGGTTTCCGGCACGGGGTCGGACAGCGTTTCTAAATTCTTCCAGACAAGTGATTCAGCTGTGCTTTTCCCTGAATATGTCAGCCGTGCTGTGCAGCAGGGTATTGAGGAAACCGATCTCCTTTCAAAGATAATAGCAACCACAACAGAGGTGGATTCACTTGATTACCGCTCTGTGGAAAGCATTCCGTCAGATGATGAAAAAGAGCTTGCCGCAGTAGGCGAGGGCGCATTTATTCCCGAAACTACCATAAGGGCAAAGGATAAACTTACCCGTCTTTATAAAAGGGGCAGAATGCTTGTTGCGTCATACGAGGCAATCAAGTTCCAGAAGCTTGATCTCTTTACCGTAACACTCAGGCAGATAGGCTCATATATCGCCCGCTCACAGTTTGCGGACGCTATTGAGGCGCTTGACGACGGCACTTCTGAAGTTATCTCTGCTTCGGGTGATACAGTAACATACAACGATCTTATCAATCTTTGGGCAAAGCTTTCGCCTTACAACATGACTACGGTAATCGCGGGCGTGCCCAGTATTTCTGCTCTTCTCAATATGGATGAATTTAAGGATTCGGTTGCGGGTCAGAATTTCCACGGAACGGGTAAAATGATAACTCCGCTCGGTGCGGAAATCGTAAAATGCAACGAGCTTGGCGCAGACAAGATTATTGCGCTTGATAAAAACGCGGCGCTTGAAAAAGTGTGCGCAGGCGGTGTTGTTACCGAGTATGACAAACTTATTGACAGACAGCTTGAAAGAGCAACTGTTACCACCATTGCGGGATTTTCAAAGATATTCCCCGATGCGTGCAAGTTTGTTGAATTCGGCGAGTAATAAAGAAAGGAGTGCGGGCGATGATAGACAGGGCGGAAGTCCTTGAATGCCTGAAAGAATTAGGCTTGTCCGAAAACCCTGAAAGTTACGGCGCGGTGATAGACTGTGCCTGCAGCAGCGTTTACGCCCGCTTAAAGGACAAGGCGTACGAAACGGACTGCCGAGCGGTCTTTCTTGCCGCCGCGCAGGCAAACTATATTATCTGCTGCGGCAGTGAACAGTCCGGCGGGTTTGATTCCTTTACCGCGGGCGATGTTTCGTTCAGCGGCTCAACAGGTGCGGCACAATCGGCAAAAGCCGTTCTTGCCGCCGCAAGGGAAAACGCCGCCGATCTTATTAATGACGGCGCCTTTGCTTTTAAGAGTGTCTGAATGAACAGAGCTATAAAAATTAAAAACGGCCTTAAAAAAGCAGGAAAACAGGTGTATCTTAAAGACGGCGAATGGGTCTCTACCCCGTTTTATGCCGTTGTTGCGCAGAAGTGGAGAAGCAACAGGTCAAACTTTGAGCAGGTGCAGACAGCGGCAGGTTCGGTCAGCAAGGACTATTTTACTTTTATAGGGCCTTATGATCACAATATAATTTCTCTTTCCGATGACGCGCGGGTGCTTTTGGGAGATGAGGAATTTGTTTTTAAAAAGAAGGAAGAGGTAGCGGCAGGCGGCGAAAAGTTGTTTTACTGGGGTGTTCTGAGAAAGGTATGGTTGGGCGAAGATGATTGATTTCAGCAAAATTACGGCTCAGATAATAGAAAAGCTGAGTCAGAATGATTATTTTGAAAACTTTAAGATAATTTCGGCTTTTGAGCCGCGTCAAAAACCTACGATACCTAAAAGACCGGCTATAGTATGCGGAATTTCAGAGGCAAGCGCGCAGACAGCCGCCCTTGGGGAAGATGTGCTGGCAGGGCAGGTCACTGCTTATGCGGATATCTATGCTCCTTACAGTATGCGCGGCTTTGATTTTCTGCAGACGGCAGGCAGGATATTTCAGTGTATTTGCAGTGATGTCCCTGTCTCTATAGGCGCAGGTTCAATTACTGCGGATGATGAGTCCGAATGTTTTGTAATGCGCCTTACGGTAACCTTTTCCGATAAGATTAATTTTGATTAAGACTGATACGGTGATTTTATGAATGAATATAGTGAAATTTATGAGCTTTCCGAGTATTTGAGGCTTGATTCAAAAAGGTACGATTCTTCAGTCGGTGGTGAATAAGAGATGATGATAAGGCTTAAATACAAGGATTTTGAGTTTGAGCAGAATCCCGCCGAGATCAGCGTCGAAAAATCAAAGAACATAAGCGAGCGCTCCCTGCCGTCAGCGGGGAGCGCCGTTGAGGAGATAGCGCAGAATGCGGCAAGTATAACGGTGAGCGGAAGGTTTTACGGCGCCGGCAGTGCTCAAACTGCGGCAAAGCTTGCCGCTCTTTATGATGACGAGGGAGCGGGCCCGCTTTTTTTGCCTGACGGAAGATTCTTCAGCGCCTATTTTTCTTCGTTTTATACTAACCTGAATGCAGCTGAAAATTCTGTGGAATACAAACTCGTTTTTAAAGAGGAAAGCGGCGGAGCCAGCTATAAAAAAGAGCGCAGTTTCGTTTTTGCAAAAGACGGGGAAAACTGCTTTGATATAGCTTATGCTAATTCCGTAAAACTTGAGGATATTATAGAACTAAACGGTTTCAAAACGCCTTTTGACGTGCAGGAAGGCCAAAGGGTGAGAATAAGATGATATTTGAAATTTTTGATTCGTCCGGCAAAGCATTAACAGATTTTGAAGTTGTATCGTATGAGCTTTCAAGCGAGATTGCGGCAGCGTGCGACGGACTGCGGCTTTATATTTTTACAAAAAAAGCATTATCAGATGTCAGAACCGTCTGCGCGTATCAGGACGGAGTTAAGATATTTTACGGTTTTGCGGATAAGTTTCAGCTAAGCTATGACGAGAACGGATATACGGCTTTTGTTTACGCTCGGTCAAGCGCGTGTGTGCTTGTTGATAACGAAGCGTATCCGGGACAGTACAGCTGCCCCACATCAAGGCAGCTGTGGTACAATCACGCAAAGCCGTTCGGGTTTACTTTCGGTCTGCCGGAAGTGTTTACACAATCGGAATATATAGTCAGCAAGGGGCAGAGCTGTTTCGGAGCAATAGATAAGTTTATGCAGTATGCCTGCGGCAAAAGAATATATGTTACACCGGAGAATGAGGTGTGTGCTTTTGACACATCCGAAAATGTAAGATATCTTGATGCGGATAAAATAGTTTCTGTTTGCGCCACTGTTGATAAAAGCAGTGTTATAGGCAGAATAGATTATAAAATTAATTCGGATGAAAAATATATTTACCGTTTGGAAAGCCGCTTTGCTGATGACAACGCCGTAACATCCAGAAAGCTGATCAATCTTTCTTCCCTGCCTGTGTGGCAGAGAGAGGCAGAGGCTCACAGGCAGATATCTGAATCACTTGAAAACTATTTTACGGTTACAGTCATCCTTGCGGGAGATTGTGATTTAAGACTGTCTGACAGGGTGAGCGCCAATTTTGAACGGCTGGGAATAAGCGGAGAATTTATTTTAAGTTCTATTATCCGCGCTAAAAATTCAAAAGGTACAAAAACAACTCTTACATTAAGAAAAGAAATAGACGGGGAGCTGGTGAATTATGTGGCTGAGCAGGAGCTTTAAAAGTACGGAGCAAAACGCCGCCGAAACAGGAGTAATAACTCTCAATACAGACGATGTTACAGAGGCAAATTCCTCTTTGCCGTCAAGAAGTGCGCAGTGTTTTTCGCCTTACGGTTATTCATCACGTATTCCCGTAGGTGAAGAAGTGCTTATTGTTAACGGCGCGTCCGGTTTGGCGGTTGCCGGCACCAAAATGGATTCCGGCGCTCTTGAACAGGGCGAAGTTGAGATAAGGTCTCTAGGCGGGGCAAGTATTCTGCTGAAAAATGACGGAAGCGTAGTTATTAATTCCCTTGTTATTGATAAAAACGGAAATATTGAAGAGAGGTGAGCGCTACGGATATTTTTAACAGCGAAAGTGAATATGAAGCTATGGTGCTTGAAAACACAGCAAGAGTCATAAAAACTCACAGGGGTGATTTTTACCCTGACTGCGATTACGGCAGTGATGTCTATAAGACGGCAAATGAGCCTAAGGCGCTTTACGCTTTAAGTGCAGTGTGCCGCGCGCTGTATAAAATGGATGGAATATATCCCGTAAGCGCGCGCAAAACTGAAAACGGTTTTGACTTCACCATATTGCTCAACGGAGCGGAAAGGCAGGTGAGCGTTTCGTTTTGAGTATTACTTATGATGAGATATTACATGAAATGGAAACGCAGTTTTATAACGAGTGCGGCGAATACGTAAAGGATTATCCTGAAGTTGAGCTTAGATTTAAAGCGGTTGCAAGTGAGATATATGCAGCCCATACTGCGGCTGATTTCGCTCTCAAGCAGGCGTTTGTTCAGACGGCAACGGGCGAATACCTTGATAAGCATGCCGAGATGCGCGGCATAACCAGAAAGGGCGCTTCACGCGCAACGGGGTATCTTTCTTTTTTTGTTACACAGGAATATGAGGAGAATGTCGATATACCGGAAGGCACTATCTGTTCCGTAAAAGACAACCCGCTTATTCAGTTTGCAACAAACTATCGCGCGTTTATATTACCAGGCGATACCGGAGTTACCATAGAAGCATCCGCGCTTAACGAGGGCGAGGAATATAACGTGCCTGCAGATAGTATTACGGTAATGGTAAATCCGCCCGAATATATATATTCCGTTACTAATCAGCGCGCATTTACCGGAGGCTCTGACCCTGAATCGGATGAAAGTCTTAGGCAGCGAATAATAGATTCTTACGGCAGCGCGCTCAGCAACGGCGTAAACGTGAAATCTATGATAGAGCAGATACTTACCATTGATGATATAAAAGACTGCAGTATTGAATATGACCCTGAGGAAAATATCACCCATGTGTGGTTAAGAACAGCCAGCGACGAACCGCTGGATTCCTATATCACAGATAAAGTTGAGGAAAAACTCGGCATTCTTGAAATATGCAATGTGGATTACGATATAACGCTTGCGCAAAAAAATGCGTTTTCTGTTTTCGCCGCTGTCAAGGCAGCCCGCGGTGCTGATAAGGAAAAACTGCTTTCCGATGTGGAAACTGCTATAAGGGAAGCATGTTCGGGTCAAAAGATAGGCACTCAGATAAATCTTTCAAGCGTTACTGCTTCGGTTATAAGTGTTGATAATGTGGAGCTTGCTGAAATCTCTGCCCAGCCTTCTTATGAAGGCGTTATTCCGTGCCCCACCGGCGGTTATTTATCTCTTGATGATGTGCAGGTGGAAATATATGAGTAATACGGTTTATGACAGGCTTTCCGCACTTATGCGGACTGTTGGCCTTGAAGGCGAGGAAGGCAGTGTTCAGCGAGCAGAAATAATTGCGTACAGCTATGCGGTTTCTCTTGCCCAGAACGCGGCGGAGCAGGCGCTCAGCGAGGTGTTTACAGACACTATGGGAGAAAAAGGACTGCTTATGTACTGCGATTTGCTTAACATAGAAACAGGAGAAACTCCTGAAGAAACAAAAAGCAAGATAATCGAACGCTTAGCTCAGGGCTTTTATACAATAAGCCTTGACGAATTCCGCACCGCAGAGGAAAACACCCCCGGATATAATTATACGTCTACATTTGACGGAGAAGTGGTAACCATTGACCCTGTCAGCAAAGACTCACTTGCGGGGTTATCAAATCTGATTCAAAATTATTATCCCGCGTTTTATTTTCCGCAGTTTAAGGGGAAAGGGATTACTTTTGACTATCTTGATTCCCTTGATTACCGATGGTATGAAACGGACAGGCTTTCCCTGCCATTTTTTGTGTGGGAAAGTCTTGGGTAATACGAATTATCATATCGCGTATCCCACATACGCGCAAAAAAGATATGGTGGGGGAAAGGCAGGAAGATATAAATGAGCGCTACTAACCAAACTTCTTTTTTAGGTCTGTCAAGCTGGCTGGGAACAGACAAACCTCAGAGAACTGATTTTAATGCGGATAATGAAAAAATAGATAATTTTGCATCGGAGCACACTGCCGATGTCAAATGTCATCTTTCCGAAGAGGACAGGGAAAAATTTGATACTCCGTATTTTACGGGTGTGTATTTCGGAAACGGAAAAGAAAATCAAACCGTTTCTACAAACTGCCCGTTCAGTCCCAGCTTCGGATTTATATTCTGCTTGAATAAGCCGTGGCAGGAAACGGATTTTACAAACAAGAAAAGTTACAGCTATGCGGCAATTTTCGCGTCAAGAGGAAGTATGCCGGGCATAAGCATCTCCGACAAAGATCTTGTGGTGTCAAATACTATTACGGCTGTATCCAACACTGAATATTCAAATATGAATGAAAGCGGACGGACGTATTTTTATGCCCTTTTCAGATAAAGATATTCTTTAGGATACGGCTTACAATTAAAGATAGATTTAAGTGCTCAAAGCGGTTCGGATTTTACCGAACCGCTTTTTTCTTTACTTTATGAAAAAAGTATAATATAATAGTTTTTATTGATGCTGCGGCGCCGTTGCGCTGCTGAAAGGCGGTCTGATTATGATACTTGTTGTTGATGTAGGAAACACAAACACGGTTTTGGGCGTGTGGGATGCAGATAAACTTGTCTGCAGCGGCAGACTTTCCACTAATACGGGCGAAACCGATATTGAGTTTTCCATGAAACTCAGAACTTTCCTTGACTTAAATGGTGTAGGGCAGATAACGGGCGGCGTTATATCCAGCGTAGTTCCCGCTCTTGTGCGCACTATTAAAAGAGCCGTTGAAATGATATGCGGGGCTGAACTGATAGTTGTAGGCCCGGGAATAAAAACAGGGCTTAATATTAAACTTGATAATCCCGCAGAAATGGGCGCGGATCTTGTAGCGGGCGATGTTGCGGTTATAAACAAATATAAGCTTCCCGCAATCCTTTTTGATATAGGCACGGCAACAACCGCTTCCGTTATAGATAAAACAGGCGCACACCTCGGCGGAGCTATAATGTGCGGCGTCAAAACGGCAATAAACGCACTTTCAAGCGGCACGGCACAGCTTCCGCAGATAGATATTTCCGCTCCGTCCAAGGTCATAGGCGCAAATACTATTGACGCAATGAAGTGCGGCTCCGTAATAGGTACAGCGGCGCTTATAGAGGGCATGGTTATGCGCTTTGAAGAAGAGCTCGGAGAGAAAGCAACCGTAGTTATAACGGGCGGTCTCGGCGGCTCTATAGCAAAAGAACTCAGAATTCCCGTAACAGTAGATGATAATCTTCTGCTTGAGGGTCTCAGAATAATTTACGAAAAGAACCAGAAATAATCAGGAGGCAATATTTTGGCTGTATTCAGACCATTCAAAGCATTCAGACCGGCTGAAAAATACCAGCGTCTTATCCCGGCACTGCCGTATGATGTTATGAGCAGCGACGAGGCGCGTGAGGCAGTTCGTTCAAATCCGCTTTCTTTTCTTCATGTGGACAGAGCAGAGATAGATTTTCCGCCTGGAAAAAGCCCGTATGAAAAAGATGTTTATGAAAAGGCTAAAGAAAATCTTTTAAACCTTGAAAAAAGCGGAGCGCTTGTTCAGGACGAAAAACCGTGCTTTTATATTTACCGCCAGGAAATGAACGGCAGAGTGCAGACGGGTATTGCCGGCTGTGCTTCAATAGATGATTACATGAATAATGTAATCAAAAAGCATGAGAAAACGCTTGCCAAAAAAGAGGCGGACAGGATACGCCACGTAAGTGTAACCAATGCAAATACAGGCCCCATCTTTCTGACTTACAGAAAAAATGATGAGATAACACGCATAATCAACGATTTTGCAGATAAAAACAGACCTGTCTACAATTTTGAGGCGGCAGGTGCGCTTCAGACGGTGTGGGTAATAGACGATGATGAGATAAATTCCCGCCTGAGCGAACTTTTCGGGTCTGTAAAAGCGTTTTATATAGCAGACGGTCATCACAGATGCGAATCTGCTGTTCGTGTAGGTCAGATGAAAAGATATGAAAACAGCAGTTATACGGGGGATGAGGAGTTCAACTTCTTCCTTGCCGTTGCTTTTGCCGATTCCGATCTGCGCATTATGGATTACAACAGGGTTGTAAAGGATCTCAACGGATTTTCTCCCGCTGAATTTATCGGCAGAATATCTGATTCTTTCGAAGTGAAGAAGCAGGATAAGCCTTATTCCCCTTCAGAAAAACATACTTTCGGCATGTTTCTTGACGGGCAGTGGTATTCGCTTAAAGCAAATGAGAAAATAATTAATGATTTTAACCCGGTTGAGGCGCTTGATGTTTCTGTGTTACAGAATAATCTGCTTGATCCTGTTCTCGGAATCAAAGATCCTAAAAATGATGAGCGCATAGATTTTATAGGCGGTATAAGAGGGTTAAGCGAACTCGAAAAAAGAGCAAACACAGATATGAAGCTTGCTTTTTCAATGTATCCCACAACGGTGGGTGAATTAATGGCGATAGCCGACGCAGGCGAGATAATGCCGCCGAAATCAACATGGTTCGAGCCGAAACTGCTTTCAGGTATATTTATTCATCATCTTTCATAAGCGCAAATTTTGTAGCGGTTTATAATTTGTTTATAATCTGAGTTGTAAAACGGCGTTTAATATGTTAAAATAGTACATCATAATATTTAGGAGCATTTGAGTATGAAAATCGCACTCGAATACGGCAAGGATTTTGATATAAAACGTCAGACCGAATATGCCGTAAAAGGAATTACAAAAATCTGTAACAAAATCGGCCCCAGAAAGCCCGGTTCACCTGAAGAGTACCGTGCACAGCAGTGGTTCCAGAAAGATATGAAAAACTACTGCGAGGAAACAAAAATAGAGGAGTTTACTCTTCACCGCCAGGGATTTATGGGATTTATTCCGTTTACGGTTGCCTGCGGTATCGCAAGCGTGTTCGTAAACTGGTTTGCAAGCCCGATAGCTGCATTTATCCTTTGTATACTTGCATTTATTCCGCTTGTATTCGAATTCCTTATGTATAAGCAGTTCGATGATTTCCTTTTCCCGAAGCAGACTTCACACAATATGGTAGCGGTAAGAAAGCCATCGGGCGAGGTTAAGAAAAGATTTGTAATGGTAGGCCATTCCGATTCACAGTTTGAATGGACTATTAACTACCTTATAGGCGGACTTCAGGCAAAGCTTTTTGTTGAAATTCCCGCTGTTGTAGGTCTTGTTGTTGATACAGTTTTTGCACTTGTCTGCATAATCGCCGGCAAGGGTGCTGCAGCAATGAGTATAGAAAACACAAAGTGGTTCTTTATCACATTCTTTGTTGTTTCATGTGTGTTTATCCCGTTTGAGTTTGCATTCCTCTTTTTCCAGAGCTGGACTAAATCAGTTCCCGGAGCATCTGATAACCTTTCAGGATGCTATGTAGGAATGGCTACTATTAAAGCACTTGCCGAGGCAGGCATACGCTTTGAAAACACTGAAGTAATGCTTGTATGTTCAGGTTCTGAGGAAGCAGGACTGCGCGGAGCTAAAGCATTTGCAAAGGCTCATGAGAAAGAGCTTAAAGATATTCCTACATGTGTTGTTGCTATTGATACATTTAGAGATCTTGAAACAATGGCTGTATATCACAAAGACCTTTCAGGCACTCTTCAGCACCATGAGGGCGCAAAAGTGCTTATGCATGACGCAAGTGCAAACTGCGGATTTGACGTTAAGTATGAATCTATTTACATAGGCGGTTCAGACGCTGCGGCATTTACCCAGCGCGGAATACCCGCAACGGGATTTGCAGCTATGGATCCTGCCCCGCCGAGATATTACCACACTCGTCTTGATACTCCGGAAAATCTCAGACCGGAAGCAATTGAAGCGGGTATTTCAATTATGGTTGAGGCGTGCTGTATGTTTGATAAAGACGGCGCCAAGGGCATTACAGACTGATTATTATTGCATTGCCGGCTTTCACTGGGTATCCTAATGAAAGCCGGTTTTTTAAAGGCTGAAAACGAATGATTTTCTGGCAGGTGATTTGATTGAAACTTCTTGTGCTGGACGGAAACAGCATTATAAACAGGGCGTTTTACGGTATAAAGCTTCTTTCCACAAAAAGCGGCATCTACACAAATGCGGTATACGGATTTCTGAATATTCTTCTTAAACTTAAAGAAATTTCGCAGCCGGATGCAATCGGTGTTGCTTTTGACGTTCATGCCCCCACTTTCAGGCATAAAAAGTATGATGAATACAAGGCGGGCAGGCACGCAATGCCCGATGAACTGAGAATGCAGATGCCGATATTAAAAGATATTCTTAAATCTCTCGGCATAAAGACTGTGGAATGTGAGGGCTGGGAAGCGGATGATATCCTCGGCACCCTTGCCCAAGCTTGCCGTTCAGCGGGCAATGAGTGCTTTATAGCCACGGGAGACAGAGATTCTCTCCAGCTTGCGCACGGCGGAGTAAAGGTGCTGCTTGCGCATACAAAAGCAGGCAGGCCCGTTACTGATATATATGATGAAAATACCGTTATGGAAGAGTACGGTGTAACCCCCGCAGAGCTTATTCAGGTAAAGGCTCTTCAGGGCGATTCAAGCGATAATATTCCCGGTGTTGCGGGCGTAGGGGCAAAAACGGCGCTCGATCTTATTCAGCGATTTCATAATATCGATTATATTTATGAAAATCTTGATGAGATAGATATAAAGAAAGGCGTGCGTGAAAAGCTTGCCCGTGATAAGGATAAGGCATATCTTTCACTTGATCTCGGCACTATACGCACGAACGCCCCCGTTGATACAGATATAAATTCATATATCCCCGGCGATAATTCAGGTGCCGCAATGCTGCTTGCAAAATATGAGCTTTACAGCCTTATTGATAAATTCGGGCTTAATGCTCAGCAGGCGGTTGAGCCTGTGCGTCAGGAAGAAAAAGCTACAGTTACGGTGAAAGAAATGGAAGACCCCGCTGATTTCAGCTTCGGCGAGGAACTTTATTTCACTTTTGATATTGAAAATAACGAAATTTCACGTATGTACTTCGCAAACGGAGATACCGTTATCAACGTTTCCGCTTCGGATGCAGGCTTTGAAGATTTTGTAAAAAGGCTGTTTGAAAGCGATGCTCGTAAATATTCCTACAATACAAAGTATCTCCACCGCCTTGCCGCAACTCTCGGCACGGACTGCAAAAATGTCTGCGGCGATCTTATGCTTTCCGCATATTTACTGCGCCCGTCAGACAGCAATTATGATATTGACCACCTTTGTCTTGAATACGGAATTGCTCTGCCTGACGGCGGCGAAGCAAGCCAAAATGCCGTTTATGCGGCAGTGCTGAAAAGACTGTTTGAAAAAACCGATGTTCTCCTCAAAGAGGCGAACCAAACAGATCTTCTGAATAACATTGAACTTCCGCTTGCACGTGTGCTTGCAAAAATGGAGACAGCAGGTTTCGCTGTTGATAAAAAGGGTATAGAAGATTTCGGAAACCGTCTCGGCGGCAGGATAGATGAGCTTATTGCTCAGATTTACAGCGAGGCGGGCAGAGAGTTTAATGTAAACTCACCGAAACAGCTGGGAACAGTGCTGTTTGAGGAAATGCAGATACCCTGTAAAAAGAAAACCAAGAGCGGTTATTCCACTAAAGCGGAAGTGCTTGAGGAGCTTGCCCCCGATTATCCAATCGTAAAACTAATACTTGAATACAGAAGCCTTGCCAAACTGAAATCAACTTACTGCGACGGTTTGCTCAAAGTTATTCAGGCGGACGGCAGGATACACACTTCGTTTAATCAGGTAGAAACACGCACGGGCAGAATTTCGTCGCTTGAACCCAATCTTCAGAATATTCCTATCAGGACGGAACTCGGCAGGGAAATGAGACGTTTCTTTGTTGCCGAAAGCGGCTCAACTCTTATTGACGCCGATTACAGTCAGATTGAACTCAGAGTGCTTGCCGCCCTTGCTAATGACGAAAATATGATAAATGCCTTCAATAACGGCGAAGATATTCATAAGACTACTGCCGCGCAGGTATTCAATCTGCCGCCCGAAATGGTAACACCTCTCCTGCGCTCACGCGCAAAGGCGGTTAATTTCGGTATCGTTTACGGCATCGGCGCTTTCAGCCTTGCAAAAGATATCGGCGTTTCCGTAAAAGAAGCAAAGGATTATATAAACGGCTATCTTCACCATTTCAGCGGAGTTGCCGAATATATGGATAAAATGATTGAAACCGCCAAGGATAACGGCTATGCCGAAACTCTTTTCCACCGCAGAAGGTATCTGCCAGAACTCGCTTCATCAAATCATATGATGCGTGCTTTCGGTGAAAGAGTGGCAAGGAATATGCCTATTCAGGGCACGGCGGCTGATATAATCAAAATCGCAATGATACGCGTGTGCGAAAGCCTTGAAAAGGAAAATATGAAATCCCGCCTTATACTTCAGGTGCATGACGAGCTTATTGTTGAATCACCTGCTGATGAAGCTGAAAAGGCGCTTCAAATAGTTACAAGAGAAATGGAAAATGCCTGCGAACTCAGAGTGCGCCTTGTAGCAGACGGAAAAATCGGAAAAACCTGGTACGATTCACACTGATTTAATGCTATGGAAATAGAAAAATTATCTGAAAAATATATTAAAGATGTTGCTCAAATAGAAAAAGCGTGTTTTTCAAAACCGTGGGATGAGATATCTATTGCCGCAGAACTGAAAAACGAGTTTTCTGAATTTTATATTGCCGTTGAAAACGGCACTGCTGTCGGATTTGTAGGGCTTTATGCTCTGACAGGCGAAGCGGATATCGTGCGTGTAGGCGTTCTGCCGCAGTACAGAAACCGCGGCATAGCGCGCGCAGTTCTCACCAAAAGTCTTGAAAATGTTGACGGCGATGTTTTTCTCGATGTCAGGGAAAGCAATGTCCCTGCCATATCGCTTTACCGTTCACTTGGGTTTTATGACACGGGTGTGCGAAAGGATTATTATTCCGATCCTGAGGAAAATGCTGTGCTTATGAAAAGAGATGCCGTTAAAGGAGGTAACGATATTGCTGATACTGGGAATTGAATCCTCTTGTGATGAAACAGCGGCTGCCGTTGTTGAAGACGGCAGAATTGTAAAGTCAAACGTGATAGCTTCCTCTTTGGAGGAGCATAAGCTTTACGGAGGCGTTGTGCCCGAGATAGCGTCCCGCCGCCATGCTGAGGCTATCAGCGGCGTTGTTGCTCAGGCGCTTGAGGACGCAGGCTGTTCGCTGGATGATATAGAGGCGGTAGCGGTAACATTTGCCCCCGGGCTTATCGGCGCTCTGCTTGTGGGTGTAAGCTTTGCAAAGGGGCTTGCTGTTTCTGCTGATAAACCGCTTGTGCCTGTTCATCATCTGCGCTCGCATATCGCGTCAAATTATCTTACAAGTGATGTTGAGCCTCCGTTTTTAAGCCTTGTTGTCAGCGGCGGTCATTCGCATATTGTTGCGGTAAACAGCTATACGGATTATAAAATAATAGGAAAAACACGTGATGACGCGGCGGGCGAAGCGCTTGACAAAGCGGGCAGAGCAATGGGCCTGCCGTATCCGGGCGGCGTCAGCATAGATAAGATAAGCCCTCAGGGCAATCCTGAGGCATATCATTTTCCGCATCCGAAAGTTGACGGCGCGCCTTATGACTTTTCATTCAGCGGTCTTAAAACCTCCGTTATAAATACAATACACAACTCGGCGCAGAAAGGCATAGAGATCAATACCGCTGATCTTGCCGCTTCATATCAGAAAGCCGTTGTAGACTGCCTTGCAGGCAATCTTGAAAAGGCGGCTAATGATTTCGGCTATAAAAAAATAGTGCTTGCAGGCGGTGTTTCGGCAAATTCTCTGCTCAGAAGCGAGTGCGAAAAGCTTTGCAAAAAGCACGGAATAAAGCTTTATAAGCCTGAACTTAAGTATTGCGGAGATAACGGAGCAATGGTTGCGGCTCAGGGATTTTATGAGTATAAAAGCGGCGTGCGTGCGTCTTCAAATTTAAATGCTTATGCAAATATGCCAATAGATATCGTTAAATTTTAGTGAATTAGTATAGTATCACTATTGAATTTCAAAAAATAGTTGGTATAATATTAATGACAAATGAGCCTGGGGCTCTTTGTCCTGAAATTGTTAATAATTAATAAAGGAGAATAAATATGGAAACTAATCTTACAAAAAATCCATCACTCCTTGCGTGGCTTGACGAGAAAATAGAACTTCTCAAGCCCTCCAAGATTATGTGGATTGACGGCTCAAAAGAGCAGATTGACGCCCTTAAAGCAGAAGCTGTTGAAACAGGCGAAATGATTAAGCTCAACGAGGATTTGCTTCCTGACTGCTATCTTCACAGAACAGCGGTTAACGACGTTGCCCGTGTAGAGGACAGAACTCTTATCTGCTCACGTGAAGAGAAGGATGCAGGCCCCACAAACCACTGGATGGATCCCGTTAAAGCTTATGAAATGCTTTACGATATTGCTAAGGATTCATATCAGGGCAGAACAATGTATATCATCCCCTATTCAATGGGCCCCGTTGGTTCACCGTTCTCAAAGATCGGTATCGAGATCACGGATTCAATCTATGTTGTTCTCAATATGAATATTATGACAAGAGTAGGCAAGAAAGTTCTTGACGCTCTTGGAGATTCAGATGACTGGGTACGCGGCATGCACTGCAAGTGCGATGTTGATCCCGAAAAGAGATGGATTTGCCAGTTCCCCGAGGATAACACCATTATCTCTGTTAACTCAGCTTACGGCGGAAACGTTCTTCTCGGCAAAAAGTGCTTTGCACTTCGTATAGCTTCATATCTCGGTAAAAATGAGATGTGGCAGGCAGAGCATATGCTCATTCTCGGTGTTGAAAAGCCAAACGGCGAAATCAAATATATCTGTGCCGCTTTCCCGAGCGCTTGCGGCAAAACCAACCTTGCTATGCTTATTCCTCCCGAGGGATATAAGAAGAAGGGTTATAAGGTTTGGTGCGTAGGCGATGATATCGCTTGGATCAGAAAAGGTCCTGACGGCAGACTTTACGCTATCAACCCCGAAAACGGTTTCTTCGGCGTTGCTCCCGGCACAAACGAAAAATCAAATCCGAATGCTCTTGCTGCTACTAAGAAGGGCACTATCTTTACAAATGTTTGCCACGATCTTGACAATAACTCAGTTTGGTGGGAGGGCCTTGATGATAACCCGCCTACAAACGCAATCAACTGGAAGGGCGAACCCTGGAACGGCAAAGAGTCTGATGAAAAGGGCGCTCATCCCAACTCAAGATTTACTGCTCCCGCAGTTAACTGCCCCTGCATCTCTTCAGAGTTTGAAAATCCGCAGGGTGTTCCGATTTCAGCATTCGTATTCGGCGGCCGTCGTGCTAAGCTCACTCCGCTGGTATATCAGTCAAAGAGCTGGAATCACGGCGTATTCGTAGGTTCAATCATGGGTTCTGAAACAACTGCTGCAGCTACAGGCGCAGTAGGCGTTGTTCGCCGTGACCCGATGGCTATGCTTCCGTTCTGCGGCTACAACATGGGCGATTACTGGAAGCACTGGATCGAGATCGGTGAAACTCTTGACGAGGATAAGGCTCCCAAGATCTTCAATGTTAACTGGTTCCGTAAGGATGACGAGGGTCATTTCCTGTGGCCCGGTTTCGGCGATAACCTTCGTGTTCTTGATTGGATTATCGACCGCTGCGAGGGCAAGGTAGACGCTGTTGAAACAGCTATCGGTTACCTTCCCAAGGCTGAAGATATCAATCTTGAAGGCCTTGATATGACTAAAGAGGATCTTGAAAACATCCTTGATGTTGATAAAGATGCTTGGAAAGAAGAACTCAAGGGCGTTGAAGAGCTTTACGCTAAATTCGGCGATACTCTTCCCAAAGAGCTTGAGGCAGAACTCAATACTGTTAAGGCAAACCTTGACAAATAATTAGTTCACATTCGCGCTGTGTAAGGAAATCCTTATGCAGCGCGATTTCGTTTTTTTACTTTATTTTTCTTGAGTTTTCTTGTTTTTATCTGCAAATATTATCCCTTTTCTGCCATTATTTTCCTGATTTCAAAAATACACAAAAATATTAACGAATTTGTTAAAAATCTGACATAAATGCTTATTGATATTGTGAAACCATCAATGTATAATAATCATTGCAGATAATATAAATTATTATCCGCTTTTTTACGGAGATGAATAAAAGTGGATTTTTTATGCGAAAATTGCCGCTGGTATATATGTGATGAAGATAGCGGAGAGGAATATTGCAACGCTCTTTTGGATGAGGATGAGTATGCGGAAGTTACTCAGAGCCTCAGCAGGGGAAAGTGTAAGTATTTCTGCCCGGACGGCGGCGAGTATGAAATTGTCAGGAGGCAGAATTGATTTATGTTTGCTACGCGAAAGAAATCAGTAAGCATAAAAAGCGCTGCAATTTTTTTGGCAGTTCTGCTCTTAATATCGTTCGTATCTGTTATTGTTGACCGCAATGTTAATGCAAACACCGTTTATGTTAACGGCAGGGCAATGGTGCTTGGCGTCGGGCAGGAATATGAATATCCCGTTCAGGGAGAGGAAATAGTTCATTTCAAAAGTTATAACAAAGATGTTGTAACAGTTGATTCGCAAGGCGTTTTCAAGGCGGTTGCCAAAGGCTCCGCTCTTGTTAAGGTAGGCACTTCCAAATTTACCGTCTATGTAGAGGATGCCCCCACAGCCCTTTCATTTGCAGAAAGCGATTTTTCCATCGGAACCGGAGAAAAATATATGCCCGTTCTTAATGTTGAGGGCAGTGAGCTCAATACGGGCTTTCAATTCACATCTTCTAATCCCGATGTTCTCGGCGTGGACAGCGCAGGAAATGTTATCGGTGTTTCACAGGGCACAGCTGATCTGAATGTTAAAAGTTATAACGGCCTTTCGGCGAATGCAAAGGTAAGCGTTCTTGCCGCTCCCGAAACGGTGCAGTTCCCTGCTCAGGAGAAAACGATTTATATAGGTACCGAAAAATATTTCCGCCCAACTGTTTCGTCAGGCAGTGCCTCAAAAATGATTTATATTAATTCAGATAATACAAACGTCCTTAAAACGGAAGGCTCAAAGCTTATTCCCGTTTCTGAGGGAGAGGCAAATATTACGGCAACAACTTATAACGGCAAAACGGCAACATGCAAGGTAACTGTTTTGAACGCGCCGTTTTACATAAGAACGGATCTTGACCCTTCTAAACCTATGATAGCCCTTTCGTTTGATGACGGCCCAAACAGCAGAACCACTTCCGTTGTGCTTGATACACTTGAACAGTATAACGGTTCAGCAACATTTTTTATGGTCTCAAACCGTCTTTCACGTCAGGGAAATGCTGATTGCGCTAAAAGAATGGTGGAACTTGGCTGTCAGCTTGGAAACCATACTTATGACCACAGTCATTACGGTAAAGATGTAACGGCTGATGATATCAAAAACGGCGCAAACGCAATTAAGGAAGTTACAGGGTATTATCCTTCGGCGTTCAGACCAACAGGCGGATATCTGTCAGATACTATCAAGCAGAATGCAAACGCGCCTATATGTCTTTGGAGTGTTGATACGAACGACTGGAAGTATAAAGATGCCGAAAAAGTAAAGAATTACGTGCTTTATGCGGCGGGGGACGGAGACGTCATCCTTATGCACGATATTTATAAAACAAGCGCCGAGGCTGTTCAGATGTTTGTGCCGGAACTTGTTTCGCGCGGATATCAGATTGTAAATATCGCAGAATTGGCGTATTATAAAGATGTGGATATGAATAACGGGCAGATTTACAGCTCGTTCTAATAAAATGGAGGTATTGCTTTGGTACAGCTCAGAGGTTATAAGGTAAATAAGCTTGAGATTGAAAACAGAGTTAAACCCGGGGTACAGCTCAAACTTCAGAATCAGGTAAAATACAACGTCAATTATATGGATGACGCAAAAAGATGCGTTGGCATAGTTGAGTTCAGAATTACCGATTCTGATTTAAATCCATTTGAGATGCGCCTTGAAATGGTTGCCGAGTTTACTTTTGAAGACGGCGATGAAAAGCCTGATATTCATACTCAGTCTTTCGATCAGCTTTTCCCGTTCGTAAGAATGACAGTTAATACTGCCGCGTCTTTAACAGGGCTTCCGGGGCTGATGATACCAATAATGCATCTAAATAAGGATACAGTAACGGTAGGAAAGCCGCAGGAACAGGAAAAAAGTCCGCTTAATTGAGTCTTATTTATTGACTTGATTTTTAATATGGGATATAATCAAACAGGGAATGGAGCTCAGTGCCCCGTTCCCGTTTTGCGCGTAATAAACGAATAGCCTTGAGCTTTCGTATTTTATTGATAGGAGAATTTTAATTATGGTTAGAGCAATAGTAGGTGCCAACTGGGGCGATGAGGGTAAAGGTAAAATTACCGATATGTTCGCGCAGCAGGCGGATATAGTTATTCGTTTTCAGGGCGGTGCCAATGCGGGCCACACAATTATAAATGAACACGGCAGATTTGCGCTTCACCTTATGCCCAGCGGCGTTTGCAGTGAAAACACAGTCTGCATCATAGGAAACGGCGTTGCGCTCGATATTGATAAGTTTATCAACGAACTTAATGAGATTAAAAAAACCGGTCTTAATCCTAAGCTTCTTGTTTCAGAACGCTGCCAGATTCTTATGCCCTATCATATAAAGCTTGATGAGTATGAGGAAGAACGTCTCGGAAAAGCTGCTTTCGGCTCAACAAAAAGCGGTATAGCTCCGTTCTTTTCGGATAAATATTCCAAGATCGGTATCCAGGTAAATGAGCTTTTTGATGATGAAGTTCTCAGGGCAAAGCTCAAAAATATCTGCACTCTTAAAAATCTTACTTTAAAGTATGTTTACAATAAGCCGCTGCTTGATGAGGAAGAGCTTTATAATGTATGTATGAAATACAAAAAGGAGATTGAGCCGTTTGTATGCGATACTCATACATATATTCAGAATGCTCTTAAAGAGGGTAAGGAAATCCTTCTTGAAGGTCAGCTCGGTACTTTAAAAGATCCCGATTTCGGTATTTACCCGATGGTAACCTCTTCTTCAACGCTTGCGGGATACGGCTGTGTAGGCGCAGGTATTCCTGCAAACCAGATAAAAGATATCGTTACAGTTACAAAGGCATACTCAAGCGCTGTCGGAGCAGGTGAGTTCGTTTCTGAAATTCTTGATGAGGACGAGGCTCAGGAGCTTCGTATCCACGGCGGTGATAAGGGCGAATTCGGTGCCACAACAGGCCGTCCGCGCCGTGTTGGCTGGTTTGACTGCGTTGCAACACGCTATGGCGTTGAGTGCCAGGGCGCAACTCAGGTAGTTATGACCGCTCTTGACTGCCTTTCATATCTTGAGGAAATCAAGGTGTGCGTAGGTTATGAGCTTAACGGCGAAGTAATAAAATACTTCCCCACAACTCCGTCACTCAAAAAATGCAAGCCTGTTTATAAAACATTAAAGGGCTGGCACTGCGATATTAAGGGCATCAGAAATTATGATGAACTTCCTCAGGAAACAAGAGATTACGTTGAGTTCATCGAAAAAGAGATCGGTCACCCGATCACTATGGTATCAAACGGCCCTGAAAGAGAAGCAATCATTTACAGAAATAAGTAACAATAAAACCTCCGCTGTTTTCAGCGGAGGTTCGTTTTTAAGGTTTTCTGTCTTGAAATAACCGCATAAATTGTATATAATAATATTCCTATAGACAATTAATTAATCAGGGAGGTTTTTATGGAAAAAATTCTTGTTCTTGATTTCGGCGGGCAGTATAATCAGCTTATCGCGCGCCGTGTGCGCGATAATAATGTTTACGCAGAGATTCTGCCTTATACAACACCGATTGAGGATATCAAAAAGAATGGCTACAAGGGCATAATTTTCACCGGCGGCCCCAATTCCGTTTATGATATGAGCTCACCGCATTATTCCAAGGAAATTCTTGAACTCGGTGTGCCTGTGCTCGGTATCTGCTACGGCTGCCAGCTCATAGCTTGGATGCTCGGCGGCAAGGTGGAAACGGCACCCGTTTCCGAATACGGTAAGATTGAGCTCCATGCAAAAAAATCTCCGCTGTTTAAAGATGTGCCGGAAATCAGCACTGTGTGGATGAGCCATACAGATTATATTTCAGAGGCTCCTCAGGGCTTTGAAGTTGTAGGATTTACAAACGATTGCCCCTGCGCCGCCATGCAGAATACTCAGAAAAAGATTTATGCCGTGCAGTTTCACCCTGAGGTTACACACAGTGAGTACGGTATGCAGATGCTTCGCAATTTCCTTTATGAGGTTTGCGAATGCAGCGGCGACTGGGTTATGGATAATTTCATTGAAACCACTGTTGAAAAACTTCGTGCCCAGATAGGTGATAAGAATGTAATTCTCGGCCTTTCGGGCGGCGTGGATTCTTCAGTTGCGGCAGGTCTGCTCTCAAGAGCTGTCGGCAAACAGCTCACTTGCGTTTTTGTAGATCAGGGTCTTATGAGAAAGGACGAGGGCGATTTTGTTGAAAAGACTTTTACAAGCCTTTTTGATATGAATTTTGTTCGCGTAAATTGCGGAGACAGATTCCTTGCGGCGCTTAAAGGTGTTACAGATCCTGAGCAGAAAAGAAAAATAATCGGCGCTGAATTCTTTAATGTTTTCTGGGACGAGATCAGAAAACAGAAAGATAAGGGCTTCTTTGCACAAGGCACCATTTATCCGGACTGCATCGAAAGCGGTAAGGGCGATGCGGCTGTTATCAAAACACATCACAATCGCGTTGAAATGCCTAAGGACGTTGAATTTCTCGGCGTTATTGAACCGCTTTGTGACTTGTTCAAGGATGAGGTTCGCCGCGTCGGCGAAAAACTCGGTATTCCCAAGGAACTTGTATGGCGTCAGCCGTTCCCCGGCCCCGGTCTCGGCGTGCGCGTTATAGGCGAACTCACCGCTGATAAGATAAAGGTTCTACAGGAAGCAGACTGGGTGCTTCGTGATGAAATGGCTAAAAACGGTTATGAAAAAAATCTTGCGCAGTTCTTCTGCGTTCTTCCTAATGTTCAGACAGTCGGCGTAATGGGAGATCATAGAACTTATGACCACCTTATAGCTATCAGAGCCGTAACTACGGATGATTTTATGACTGCCGATTGGGCAAAGATACCTTATGATATCCTTGCAAAAGTCTCAAACCGCATTACAAACGAGGTCGAGCACGTCAACCGCGTTGTCTACGACATCACTTCCAAACCTCCCGGAACCGTGGAGTGGGAATAAATCGTAAAGCCTAAAAAACCGCATAACTAAAGGATATTTGGCTTGAAAATTTACGATTTGATAGCAAAATGATAGCAGGTTGCAAAACGCATTTATTTTGCGTTTCCTGCGGCTTGCAGGTATGATTATCTTAATAACTTAAAAGGCATTACTGACTTTTGCAGTCGGTAATGCCTTTTTTGTTTTATTGCTTTGTGAATTTTTTAAATCTTTTTGTAAGCTCATCGCTTAATTCCTGTGACGGAGATATTTTTACCCAGTTTTGAGATTTATCAAGTTCGGGGAACTTATAACGCCACTTGTCATAATTATCTTTAGTTATTTCTCCGTTTGCGTATTTTTCTGACTCATCTGCCCAAGCCGCAAGCATTTTATATATTGACCTGCCGGTAGCAGGATTATTCTGAGGAAAACACAGATGTATTTCATCGCCCACCTTTTTCGCTTTTATACCATACAAATCTTCAAGTGTAAAAAGTGTATGCATTATTCCTATACCATTATCAATATTAGGCACATCTAATGCCTCAGGCGAAATATCAAATATATGTGACAAAGTCTTAATTAAGTCCGCTTTCGGTGTTCTCGTTCCCGATTCATACTGCGCCATACGAATATCAGCAGTTTTTTCTGAAAAGCCAGCCAAAATACCAAGATATTTTTGTGTCATTCCGTTAAGATTACGAAAAAAACGAATTCTTTCTCCAATAGCCATAATTAACAACCTTTCATTTTGTAATGACAAAATCATAACATATAAGTTTAAGTTATGTCAATATACATATAGCAAATATGTTATATTTTTTCTTGCTAACCACTTGACATAAGCAAATAAGTTTAGTATTATGATACTAAACAGAATTGCTTAGTATAAGTAAAGGAGATATAAATTATGTCAAATAAAATATTTATGCGTGTTGAAGAAGTTGCAGAAGAAATGGGAGTGTCCGTTCCCTATGCGTATAAGCTGATACGTAGGCTTAATAAGGAACTTAAAGAAAAAGGCTGTATTACCATTGCAGGAAGAATAGACAGAAAGTTTTTCCACGAAAAATTTTATTCAACAAAATCTAATGACGAAAGGAATGAATAAAATGGGCGCATTCAAAAACGAAAAGAACGGAACTTGGTATGTGCAGTTTCGATACACTGACTGGAAAGGCGAAAGGCAACAGAAATTCAAACGAGGTTTTACAACAAAACGAGAAGCTCAGGAATGGGAAAGAGAGTTCCTATCTCAAAAGCAAGCCGATGTAACAATGTCGTTCAGCACATTCTCCGAGCTTTACGAAAATGATATAAAACCACGATTAAAAGAAAACACTTGGATAACCAAAGAAAGTATTATTGAGAAAAAGATACTTCCGTATTTCGGCAGTAAAAGGCTTTGTGACATCACTGCAAAAAACGTAATTGAGTGGCAAAACGAAATCAGAAAGCTTACTGACAAAAGAGGAAAAAAGTATTCTAAAACATATCTAAAAACTGTTCACAATCAATTAAGCGCTATGTTGAATCACGCAGTACGCTATTATGGTTTAAAATCAAATCCGGCTGCAATTGCAGGAAATATGGGAACCGAAGAACGCAAGGAAATGCAGTTTTGGACTTTAGACGAATACAAAAAGTTTTCAGAGGCGATGATGGATAAAACTGTTTCGTTTTACGCCTTTGAAATGCTCTACTGGTGTGGTATTCGTGAGGGAGAAATGCTTGCCTTAACTCCTAAAGATTTTGACTTCAACGCAAAAACCGTAACTATTAACAAGTCATATCAAAGACTTAAAGGCAGAGATGTTATTACCTCTCCGAAAACCAAAAAAAGTAACAGAACGATTAAAATGCCGAATTTCTTGAGTGAGGAAATGCAGGAATATATAAATATGTTTTATTCGGCAGGTGACGATGACCGAATTTTCCCAGTTTCAAAAAGCTATCTTCATCACGAAATGGACAGAGGGTCAAAAGCTGCTGGAGTAAAGCGTATCAGGATACACGATCTGCGTCACAGTCACGTATCACTTTTAATTGATATGGGATTCACAGCCTTGGCAATAGCAGACCGTTTAGGACACGAGAGCATAGAAGTAACTTACCGATATGCTCACCTGTTCCCATCAAAGCAGACGGAAATGGCAGAAAAGTTAGATTTATTAAGCAAAGGAGCTGTTTGAAATGTCAGAGAAAAACCGTGACGAACATAACCGCTGGAGAAATAAGACTGTAGCATTTCGTATGTCGCCTGAGGAGGCACAACTGCTTGACGATTATGTCAAATTATCAGGTCTTAACAAGCAGGACTATATCATAAGCAGAGTGCTGCAAAGAGATGTTATTGTTAAGGGCAGTCCAATAGTTTACAAAGCTCTGCGCAACGAGCTTATGCAACTAACCGAAGAACTGAAAAATCATACCGTTGCCGATAATGAATTACGCTTGCTTTTAAAACAATCCCTGTCGATACTTTCCGAAATGAATAATACGACTTAAATTATGAATAAGCCCCGCAGGGCGCAAGGGCACTTTTGATGCGAAGTGTCAAAAGTGCTTTTGCGTTACTCTTGACAAGAGTAACAGAACTTCTGTGGTATAGCTGAAAGAAAATCATATGAAGGGAGATGATAATTAATGATTTTGACAAGTATAAGCATTGAACTGGGAAAGGGTGTTTTAAATCATAATAACCGCAAATTCATTGCTGATAATGTTGATAAAAACAGGACGAAAGACAACATAGAATATGAAAATATCAGTCTTGAAAATGCGTATCACGACCTGTTCGATGAAGCCTTGAAACGGTATAATGACCGACAAAAAAGAAGCAACAGAAAAATAAAAAACTACCTTGAACATATCCAAAAAGGCAAACAGGAAAAGCCGTTTTACGAGATAATTGTTCAGGTAGGAAACAAAAATGATATGGGTGTTAATACTCACAACAAAGACTTGTCAAAAGCAATTCTTGATGAATATATGAAAGAGTTTCAGAAACGAAACCATAACTTGTATGTTTTTAACGCTCATCTTCATATGGACGAAGCAACACCTCATTTGCATATTGACTTTATACCTTTTACAACAAACAGTAAAAGAGGTTTAGACACCCGTGTGTCAATGAAACAGGCGCTTTCAAGTCAGGGATTTAAAGGCGGCACCCGTGAAGAAACAGAATGGAGTCAGTGGGTAAATTCTGAAAAGCAAGAGCTTTCAAAAGTAATGCTTGAACACAATGTGGAATGGGAATATCAGGGCAACGACAAAGAGCATTTATCTGTTCTTGACTACAAAAAGCAGGAGCGAACAAAAGAAGTTGCCGAACTGGAACGTCAATGCAGCGTTTTAAAAGACAATATTGTAAATTTAGCAGACTGCAAAGAAAAAATTGAAGATGTGTTTTCCGAACAGCAATTTGACGAAGCATACGCTCTTCCCGAACCTAAAAAATTTGAAAATGCAAAATCATACAAAAACCGTATAGAACCGATATTTTCAAAACTCGAAGAATTTGCCAAAAGGTGCCTTATAAAATATTTCAACTATAAAAATCAGTACCGTGAAGCCAGCAGTAAAGTTCAAAATTTGCAAATGGAAAATCACGAACTGAAACAGTTAAACACAAAATACCTCAAGGAAAATTTGCAGTTGAGAAAGGAGCTGAAAGATTTTAAAACAATTAAACGATTTTTAAGCAAGGACAAACTTGCAGACATTTTGTCACAAATTAAAAACCAAACGAAAAATAAGGAAAGGAACTTAAAATTATGAAAGACGAAAGAACAGAACTTACTTACAGACAAGTTGCCGAGGTTTATCTGCCAAACCTAATCTCATTAGATACCAATTACCCAATTGGTATATGGGGACAACGCCACAAAGACTATCTGTTGGAAAATCACAGACTTTTCTACTACAATCTTCTGACCACAGACAAGCTCAACTCGTACCTCCACGATATTGATGTAAGTGCCAAGGAAATGTACGACCGCTTAATCAAACAAATGGCAGAGCAAGAAGGCGTGACAGAACAGCTCAAAGCAGAGAACCAAATGGACTGGGTCGGCAAAATCAACAACATTGCCCATCGTGCAAGGGAAATTGTCAATGATGAGTTAATTTACAAAGCATAAATGAAGAGGCGGAATATACTGCCTCTTCATAGTTTATTGGAACCTCATAATCTTAATTGACTTATTATTAAAATAAATATATAATATATGTGTATATTCAAAAACGCATATATGGTATAAAACTGCATTTAATATAGTACCAATTATTGTACTTTAAATGCAATGTGTTTTAAAATATGTTATGATATGAAAGAGGTGTATGAAAATGAATATAGCAGCGAAAAAAACATATAAAACATCTCTTATAAATAACAGAAGATACTTAGGCAATAAATATAAATTATTACCTTTTATTAAGGAAGTAATTAATAATAATTGTGAAAATGTAAATTCCATAGCAGATATTTTTGCAGGAACAGGAGCTGTTTCATCAGCTTTTCCTGATAAAACAATAATTACAAATGATTTAATGTATAGTAACTACATTTGTAACTATGCTTGGTTTGCTCCTCAAGAATATGATCCAGATAAAATTGTAGAATATATTATCTCGTTCAATGAGTTTGATAGATATGAAGATAATTATATGACAGCAAATTTTGCGGATACATATTTTAGCAGAAATGATTGCTCAAAAATTGGGCATATAAGAGAGTGCATCGAAAATTCATTTAAAAATGGTGATTTAAACAAAAGGGAAAAAGCTATACTAATAACTTCTTTGCTTTACGCAATGGATAAAATCGCAAACACTTGCGGTCATTATGATGCTTATCGTAAAGGTGTTGAATTTGAAAAATCACTCGAATTATATGTACCATTAGCTGAGGTTAATAACAATCAGAACAATGAGTGCTTTAATATGGACGCAAATGAGTTAGTGAAAGAAATAGCAGTAGATTTAGTGTATATTGATCCACCGTATAACTCCAGACAATATTGCGATGCTTATCATCTGCTTGAGAATGTTGCCAGATGGGAAAAACCGGAAGTCTTTGGCGTAGCAAAAAAAATGGATAGAAGCAATTTGAAAAGTAAATATTGCACACAAAGTGCAACAGAAACTTTCGAACAATTAATCAGTAGTATTAATTCAAAATATATCGTGTTGTCATATAACAATATGGCAGAAAAAGGTAATAACAGGTCAAACGCAAAAATTTCTGATGAAGATATAATGAGAATTCTCGAAACAAAAGGAACTGTTCAAGTATTTTCAGAAAGTTATAAAGCATTTACAACTGGAAAATCAGAAATAGCGGATAATGAAGAGAGATTATTTTTATGTACTTGCAACGAAATGAAAAGAAAATAATTCAATCTCCTCTTAACTATACAGGAGGGAAATTCAAATTACTTCCTCAAATTTTACCCCTTTTCCCAGAGAAGATAAATTGTTTTGTTGATTTGTTTTGCGGAGGTTGTAATGTAGGAATAAATGTTAATAGCAAAAGTGTTATTTACAATGATTTAAATGAACATTTGTTATATCTTTATAACACTTTTAAAAACCTTGATAAAGATATAACTTTCGAGTTAATATACAAAACAATAAACGATTATCAGCTCTCTCTTGTTAGTGAAAATGGCTATGAATTCTATAACTGCGAAAGCGGAAAAGGATTAGGTGACTACAATAGAGAGCATTTTTTAAAATTAAGAAAAGATTTCAATGATAGAAAAGAAGAAGATTATTACTATTATATAATGCTTTATGTGATGATTGTATACGCTTTCAATAATCAAATTAGGTTTAACTCAAAAGGTGAATTTAATTTGCCAGTCGGTAAAAGAGATTTTAATAAGAATATGCAAAATAAACTATCAGAGTTTATAGACAGAATAAAATCTCAGAATTGTAAATTCACTTGTAAAGATTTTAGAACTTTTGATGTTGCCTTTTTCAATAATGATGACTTTATATATATAGATCCACCTTATTTGATTACTTGTGCTACATATAATGAACAAGGTGGCTGGAACGAGCAAGATGAGAAAGATTTATTATCATTTTTAGATAATCTAACAGAAAACAATATTAGATTTGCACTTTCTAATTTGTTGCGCAGTAAGGGTAAAGAAAATACCCTCCTAATAAATTGGCTGAAAGAAAATACAAACAAATATAAAATCCATAATTTAAATTACGGATATTCAAATTCAAATTATCAAACAAAAAACAGGGACTCAAAAAGTGAAGAAGTATTAGTTACTAATTACTAGGGAGAAATAGTATGGCAGTAAATATTCCTTACAAAAGTTTTTGTTGGGGGCTTGGTACAACAAGTTTCAGAACTAAAAATTTCAACAAGACAATTGAAGAACAGTTAACTCTCTTAGATGAATTTTGGGCTCTCCCAGAAAATCAAAATTCGAATTGGACAAGCAATAATGAACTGCAAGCTCGTTATTATGATTTTATGAAAGATAAAGGATTTGTTAAGGGTGAAGCAAAAAACAAGCCAAAGGATGCTAGAGAGAAAACATCAGGACTTGTTGATATTGGTTTAATCAATAACAATAGAAAAATTACTCCTGCCGGAGACGAATTGTTAGCCATTAGTAGAACTGGTGATTTTTCAACAGATAACACTTTACAAATTGATAAAGATAGTTTTGTATATTTAAAACAATTGCTTAAAACATTTAATTGCGTTAATGGCGACATAGTGAGACCATTTATAATATTATTGTATCTATTGTCAAAATTAGATTATCTGACACTTGATGAATACACTTATTTATTGCCATTATGTACTGATGTAAATAATACAGAATATATTCGCAATAAAATTCTTGAATATAGACAAGGCAGGATTACGATTGATGAAATAATAGTTGATAAATTGCTTACAATGGATAACTATAATCGGGCATTGTCATTATTTTTAAATAATAATGTTGATGAAGAACTTATTTGTACCATTGGTATGAATAGAAAGAGTAGAAATTATGATAAGCCATACCTCCCTCTTTATAATGAACTTTATAATTTGTTTGTAAACAACAATCTTGATTGTGCTCTGAATGTTTTTGAAGCAACAAAAAAGGTAAAAATCGGAAAGCTGTGGAGGAGTTACTTATTTGATACTATATCAACAAAACTGATTGAAAAAGATCCGATTAAACATATAAAAAGAAATGCATTTTCAGATGTCTCTAACGAGCAGGATTTCAAAATAGCTTTCTTTAAAGTAATGCATTTACTGAAAGCTAAAGCAACATTATCTGACTATCTAGATCTGAATAGAAGATATATTAAAACCACAGAAGTAATAATCTTTGAAGATGAGTTAGTAAAGATAGATATTATCCCTAAACAATTTTTTAACTCTGTTATTGATCGTTTATATTCAAGTGCTTTTGAGGAGTCAGATTTATTATTTGCTGCTTGTGAATTAACCGATATTGATCCTGTCTTAACAGTAAATGAAACCGCTATCATAGAAGGTATTAATGCGGAATTTAATGTAAATGTAACTTCAATAGATGAAGCTTACAGAATTGTTAATGAGAATCGTTATCAACGATTTAATCATCTTATTGATGAGAAATTTACTGACGATAAATTAATAATTCTATTAGACTTGTTCAAATCAAGAAATGATAATGAAATTAGAAATATGGTAACGGATAATGCAGATATTCCAACTATATTTGAATATGTGCTTGGGATTATCTGGTACAAAATCAGTGATAGACAAGGCGACATATTGAGTTATATGAAATTATCATTGGAAGCTGATTTGTTGCCAAAAACCCACGCAGGTGGCGGAGAAGCAGATTTGGTATATGAATATCCTCAAACCCAGTACTATCCGCAGCATTCTTTACTTATTGAGGCAACTCTCGCAACGGATACAAACCAAAGAAGAATGGAAATGGAACCAGTATCAAGACATTTAGGAAAACACCTAATAAAAACTGGAAATATGAACTCTTATTGTGTGTTTATAACTCCGTATCTTGATATAAATGTCATTGCTGATTTTAGAAGCAGAAAAACAACACCATTTTATGATCCACAAGATTATTCAAAGTCAGTAAATGGAATGAAAATAATTCCTTTGCAAACATCTGAGTTGAAAAAAATTGTGTCTAATGGCAAAACATATAAAGAATTATATTCAATGTTTGAAGAGGCATTTAACTCAAAATTGCCTCCACACATATGGTATAATGAAACTTTATTGAGGAGTATAATATAATTAAGTAAATAGGAGAGTATTAAAATGAAAATAATTCAAAAAGCAATTCATATTATTGACTATGAAAATAGCGATGTTATTTCAAGAGATATTCCAACTGAATTTGAATCCTATGTCACTGATTTGATAAACCATATAAGTGATAACGATTCTGTGCGTGAGTATAAAACACGCTCTAATTCCACAGAGGTAGTCAGTTGCATTCTTTCAATATGTAATGGTTTATCAGATGAAAACGCTGTATTATCTAAAATGGAGACTATTGCTAAGAGACTATTGCTAAAAGAAACAGAGGCGCAAGAACAAATATCACGCACCAGAACAAATGTTCAAAAAGGAAGCTTGATTCAGGCCTTATTGCTTTCTTGTGATGAAAAAAAATATACATATCTTCTTGCTAAAGTTGAACATAGTGAATGGGTTGATGATTCGGATTTTTCGTTTAAAACCGGTTTTTCAAAAGACAAAAAAACTATATGGAAATCTTGTCTTATTGATATTTCAGATTTAAATAGCGTTGAGTTTTATTCAAAAATTTATTCAAATACTGTTGCAAAATATTGGAGTGATGGTTTCCTTGAATTTGATGAAATGAATAGTGATGAATCAAATACTTTGAAAGCATTTAAAGCGATAGAAGCAACATTAAACCAAAACTTTAAAGGTGTAGTAAGTCCGGATCATACTATTATTCGTAATCATTTTATTGGATATTTTAAGAATAACAGCCACATCGATTATAATAATATGATAAATTCAGTATTAGACCAATATCAGCCTGTAGATTCAGTTTATATGACAGAAGAAAGAATTAAAAATCTACAAAATAAAATGTTAGAACTGCCACAGAAAAGACATTTTGATAAGCAGTTTTCACCTGTTAGTAGTGTTATTAATGCTCGTATAAGAAAGGTCTATCCAATAACGGATGGTATAGAATTGAAAATTAATAGTAATATTGAAGATATTGCTAATACTGTGCAATCAGTTGAAGAGAATGGTATTAAATATATTCGTATTAGATCTACTAATGACAATACTTTCAAACGATTTCGAATGTAAAACGATTTAAACAAGCTAAAATTGGTAATATCTATATGAAGGGAGGAATTATTGTGGGATTCTTTTCAAATATTAACAAAGTGTTCAGCGATACGGATATTGTTGTTCAAGAACGTTTAGACACCGTTGAGGCCTGTTTTAATATTACTTTAGATAAACTTCCATCTATCGAAACATTCAATAAAATTGTAACAAATGTACCAAAGCGTGATTCTTTAAAAATTTTATTAATAAATGACAGCGATGATCTGATGACAATCACAAATAATTGCATTGATACCGCAAAGTATTCTGAGTTTGTTGAAGAATCGCAAAATGATGATAATATAAGAATTAGTATTCAAATTAATAAAACAGTAGAAAATAATAAATTCTCAATTTATTCATATGAGCTGTTTTCTGATGATCTGCTTTCAAGACCTGTGGGTGAAATAATGAGGTGGTTTTCTAATCATCTTTCTAATCAAGAAAGTTTGATTTTTGAAGTTTTTGATTATGAGATTTCATTATCGACAAGAACAATAGCATTTATGTCTTCTAAAGTTGCAACATTCATTCCATCGGTTAGAAGAATTTCACGATTAGAAGATTGCAAAAGTAATTCTTCTTTTTACAATATGAATCTTTTTGAATTAATTCCAGATGACTTTATTATACAAGGAGCTATTCAAAACGATGAGCGTTTACAACCATTGTTTAATAAAATTGCCACAATTTTGTCAATTGCATATGTTTCGTCATCATCATCTTTGTCGAATGATATGATTCACATTCAAATTAATGGACAACGAACAATTAATTATCAAATACCAATCGCTTCTATCTACGGAGATGAAAAATGGCAAAATATTTATACTTGGATATACACAGATGGAAATTCAACAGATAAAACTTTGATTGTGCACAATGTAATAACATTGTACTGTAAATATGAATCAATACTATATTTAGATGATACTGTTTTTGAGGCAATTAAAACAAATTATAATTTGTATCTGCATAATAATGTTGATCAGTATTTGAATTTAAAAAGAGATATTGCAAAATTTATTAAAGAAACAGTAGGTCAAGTGGGCGAATATGCGACTTCGATTTTAACTAAATTCAAAAACAATTTACTTGCAATATTCGGTTTCCTTTTTACGGTAGTACTAACTCGTATTGGAAGCACTCAAAAATGGGAACATATTTTCACAAGAGAAACTATATATGTAATTGAGATTTTTGTTATTGGATCTTTTTTTTACTTGATAATCTGCATATTTGAGACGAGGTTTAAAATTAAGAAATCTCAACACGCTTATTTCTGCCTTAAAGATAATTATTCGGGGGTGTTATCAGTAGCCGAAATTACGGAAGCTTTTGATAATGATAAATTACTGAACGAAACGAAAAAAAGCGTCGTTAGAGGTATTGCTATTTGGTCAATAATTTGGGGGTTAATACTAATAATTGCAGTTCTTGTTATTGAATGTCTAACAACACATCAAGGACTAATTGTGTGGATGTTGAAAAAGCTTGCTATACTCAAATGATAAGAAACAGTTTAATTTAATCATTGTAGAGAGTATTTTTATGATAATGACAAACAGTATTATATGTGACACTTGAATAATCAAGTTAATGTTACATTTGATAGCATCAGAATGATAGCTATTTGATAGCAAAAGTCAATATACCTTATAGAACTAAGATAATATATATCATTTTATATCAAATTAAATCAAAACTCCTAAACGAAATCAGTTAATATCTGTTTTGCACTTAGGAGTGGGAATAAAATGAAACACCGTAAAAACCCAGTATTTATGTGGGTTTGCGGCGTTCACAAAAGTCTTTTGATAACAATTTGATAACAGCCATACAAGAGCCATTATTCTTGCAATCCGATGGTTCGCGGGTTATGGAATGATAAAAGGCGGCTTGTGTGGTGGAAGAAATCCATATTACAAAGCCCTTAGCTGTGGGTAGTAACTCATAGCTAAGGGCTTTTGTCGTTTTCCATAAAAACACTGAGGTTTAACAAAAATACTTGCGGTAACTCTGTTAGTACAAATGGATATATTACGCCAATCTGCTGACAAGCGGCAAGCTGAACAGTTACCTTGCCGATATCAATGAGCAAGCAGAAGAGATGTTTTCACGGCTGGTAAAACAACTGGCGGAAAAAGAAAATGTAACGGGAAAGTTCAAGGCTGAAAATCAAATGGAGTGGGTTGGGCGAATGAATAATATTCGTAACCGAGCAACTGAAATTGTCAACGCAGATTTAATTTACGCATAATGCAGAACGGCGGCAGGGACTAAAATTCCTGCCGCTTTTCACTATTAAGCAGAAAAAGTAACAATTTAGTGATATAATAACTCTAATAGTTGTAAAGGAGCGTCGAAAATATGCCTATCACACTTGACCATCAATTAAAAGAATATATACCGCACAATGCTGTGGAATTTCCAATCAGTTATTTTCACGATGAGCTTGCAACGCTACCAAACTTTGCCGGACCTTTGCATTGGCATCCTGATTTTGAGATTGCAACGGCAGAATGTGTAAGTTTAGATTACCAAGTTGGCGAAAATCATATTATACTTGAAGCAGGCGACAGTATCTTTGTCAACCGCAATACTATACACGGTATAAAACAGTTATCAGGGGGAACGCCCGATCCAATGCCCAACATTGTCTTTTCGGGTACATTGGTAGCTCCGGAAACAAGTACCATTTATCAAAAACATATACAGCCATTTGCCCAGTGTGATTTTCTGCCCTTTATTGTTTTCCGACATAACGACAGTTCACATACGGAGATAAACTGTCTAATTAAAGATATTTATAAGCAAATGAACGAGAAGAAAGACTGTTATGAATTGACTATTCAGCGTAATCTCAATTATATATTTGAATACATATCTTCTAATTTTTCTGTTCTTCCAAAAGTACAAGCAACACGCATAGAAATAAATAATCAGATTCGTCTTCAGAAAATGTTGACATTCATATATGAAAACTATGCTGACTCCGTAACACTTGAGGATATTTCAAAAGCGGCAAATATTAGTCGGAGTGAAGCCGGGAGATGTTTTCGTAAATATATGGGTTGCTCACCCATTGAAGCACTTATCAGTTACCGACTTCAAACCGCACACCGATTACTCGGTGAAAAGGCACTTTCACTTTCAGAAATCAGTTTTGCTTGCGGATTTAATTCGGTAAATTATTTCAGCCGTCAGTTTAAGAAAGTCTATGGCTATACGCCCAGACAAAGTTGCGATTTGGGTAAATAGTGCTTCAATTTGAAGGTATAGTGCATTTATTTTTAAGAAATTTGGGTATATAATGAACTTAAATTATGAATTTAAGGAGTTCTTTTATGAAATTTAAGTGGTTAAACGAAAGCGCTATTAATGAGTTTGAGAACAGGATCGAGATTATGGCTCCGGCTCAAACCGATTTTTTCTGTGGTAGCATTGACGAATGCGAAGAAGGTATTCTTCCTGAGTCCCTTTGCAATGCACCTTATTACTATACAGAAGTGGAAGGAGATTTTGTTCTTCGAGTTAAAGTATCCCACGATTTTAAGGATACATACGATTCCGCATCTGTTATGGTTATGAAAGACCTGAACTGTTGGGGAAAATGCTGTTTTGAACTGACCGATTTCGGTACACACGCTGCTGTAAGTGTGGTTACAAAAGGAGATTCTGATGACGCTAACGGATGCAATCTTGAATGCGATACCGCTTGGCTTCAGGTTTGTCGAGTGGGTAACAATTTTGCATTCCATTACTCTGTTGATGGTGTCAACTTCTTTATGATGAGATATTTCCATCTTCCTGCCGAGCCGACTATTAAAGTGGGACTTTTAGCACAGGCTCCGGTTGGAAATGGCGGTATTCGAGTGTATGAAAATCTCAGCATTGAGAACAAAACGGTAAAAAACATTCGTGCAGGTAAATAATATGACCGAAAAACTGAATTATAAAAAAACACTTATAGCGTGTTATTTAGGATTCGTAACTCAGGCAATATCCGCAAACTTTGCTCCGCTCTTGTTTTTGACATTCAAAAGCAGCTACGGAATATCTTTTGAAAAGATAGCAATGATTCCGCTTGTGTTCTATTTGACACAATTACTCGTTGATCTTGCGGCAACAAAATTTGCCGATAAAATCGGATACCGCACTTGCGTGGTGTTTTCACAGATTTTGTCCGCAGTAGGTCTTGTTTTAATGGCATTCCTGCCGGAAGTAGTGCCTTCGCCGTTTATAGGTATTCTTATTTCGGTAGTCCTTTATGCCATAGGCAGTGGTCTTATTGAAGTTCTTGTAAGCCCTATCGTTGAGGCTTGCCCATTTGAAAATAAAGAAGGTACTATGAGTCTCTTGCACTCTTTCTATTGTTGGGGTGCAATGGGTGTTATTATAGGCTCTACACTCTTTTTCTCGATATTCGGTGTAGAGAATTGGAAGATACTTACTGTCATTTGGGCGTTAGTTCCACTATATAACACATTTAATTTTATTAACTGTCCGATAGAACGCTTGGTTGAAGATGGCAAGAGTATGGGTATCAAAAATCTGCTCAAAACGCCTATCTTTTGGCTGATGATTATTCTTATGGTATGTTCGGGTGCATCGGAAGCTACTATGGCTCAATGGGCATCAGCATTTACCGAGTCCGCTATTGGCGTATCCAAAACGGTTGGCGATTTGGCAGGACCGTGTGCGTTTGCAATGTTTATGGGCATCTCCCGAATGCTCTACGGAAAATTCAGCGAAAAACTTGATTTAACCAAAGTTATGCTCGGATGCGGAATACTGTGTGCCTGCTGTTATTTGTTGGCATCGCTCGCTACATTGCCAATTCTCGGACTTGTAGGCTGTGCTCTTTGTGGTTTAGCAGTAGGCATTATGTGGCCGGGTTCTATAAGCCTATCCTCGAAGAAATGTCCGCTGGGTGGAACTGCTATGTTTGCGTTTTTAGCGTTAGCCGGAGATTTGGGTGCTATGGTAAGCCCATCTATGGTGGGAACGCTATCCGAAATGGCAGGTGGCAATCTGAAAGCAGGACTGCTTGCGGCTACAGTTTTCCCTATCGTTCTTGTGTTTGTATTGTTTATCCTAAATAAAAATAAATTGAATAGCGACAGGGTGTAAAATCCCTGCCGTTATTTTTACAAACCTCTTGAAAAACTTAAACTTTTATGCTATAATACCTTACGATAAAGCACAGCCGCTTGCGACAATTCTTTTCTCGCAACCATCGGTTTTATCGCACCTGATAAGATATTGGTAAATTCTCGTCGTACAGGCAGTATAATATGGATTATCAGAATAATACGAAAACTACATCACACGGTTTATAAACAAAAAGCGTTAAGTTGTGGATTTCGGCAACGAGTGGGAGTAATACAATGAACTCAACAAACCCAGTGTTTATGCGGGTTTTCGAGGTTTCAAAAGACTATTTGATAGCAAAATGATAGCAGGTTCCAAAACGCATTTATTTTGCGTTTCCTGTAGCTTGCAGGTGCAATTATCTTAATAACTTAAAAGGCATTACTGACTTTTGCAGTCGGTAATGCCTTTTTTGTTTTGTGTGAAAGAAAGGCAACCACCTGCTATGCAGGTGGGAAAGGAAAAGCTTAAGCGAGGAAAGAAGTGACAAAATAAAAAACCTTGATATATTAGAAATGGGTTTGCCGACCAAAAACTAAAATATCAAGGAGGTCTTAATCGTGAAAGAGAAAGACACAAATAGTTTAGACCATACAAGGTGGAGATGTCAATACCACGTAGTGTTTGCTCCGAAATATAGAAGAGTGGCAATATATGGAGAAATAAAAGCAGACATAGGGAAAATATTGCGACAATTATGCAAGCAAAAAGGAATAGAAATAATAGAAGCAGAGTTATGTAAAGATCATGTACATATGCTGATAAGTGTGCCGCCAAAATATAGTATTTCACAGATAATGGGATATCTCAAAGGGAAAAGCAGTCTGATGATATTTGATAGACATGCAAATTTAAAATACAAATATGGAAACAGACACTTTTGGGCAAGAAGATATTTTGTAGATACAGTAGGACGCAACAAAAAGCAAATCCAAGAGTACATACGAAATCAACTCACAGAAGATAAGATAGCAGATCAAATAGAATTGAAAGAGTTTGTAGACCCGTTTACGGGTAGCGTGAACAAAAAAGCATAAAAATAACCACTTGAGGGGTAGCCTGAAAAAAACAATGCGGTTGGCAAACTTTTCAGTGCCCCTTTAGGGGTTATGTCTGTAAAAAGCCCTTCTAGGGCTTACTCAAGCCTCCGGCTTAGCCGGAGGTCTTGACTATTATTTTTTGCAACTTAATATGAAGATATGCTGTTGTCACACGTTTTTTCTTTTTAGCTGAAGCTGAGTTGATTCCCTTATTATAAATTCTGTATTGAGCATGATGGATCTTGAATCGAGCGAGTTGTTTGAAACAATGTCGTGAACCATATCGCAGGCACAGAATCCCAGCTGATATGCAGGCTGGCTTACCGTTGTTATGGAGGGCGAGGTCATTACAGATATGGGGCTGTTGTCAAATCCTACAACGCTTATGTCTTCAGGCACATCAAGCCCTGATTGAGTTACGGCTTTCAGAGCAGCAGCGGCAAGAATATCAGAAACAGCAAATATAGCATTCGGCAGTATTCTGGAATCAAGCATCTTTCTTACAGATGTGTATGCCATATCAAAGTCTACTTTCGGCAGCTGTATACACCAGTCGGGTCTGACCGATAGATCGTAATTGTTCATCGCGTCCATATATCCGCGTCTTCGCTCAATAGCATACTGATAAGAAAGAGGCCCGTTAAGAAACGCTATTTTATGTCTGCCTGACGCAATTAAATATTCAGTTGCCACTTTTGCAGATTCGTAGTTGTTAATGGCAACATAGGGCAGATTTGATTCGGGGTTGTATTCGCTGCACTGAACTATCGGAAATTCTTGTGAAATGGCGTCGAGACTTTGAGTTGGAAGCGCAGAAAGTAGAATTACCCCCGATGCTTTTACATTTTTAAGAAGTCGTATGAAATCCGGGATTCTGTCCCTCTTTAATGAGGACTGGGTGATGATCAAATCACAGCCGTGTGATTTGGCGCTTATATTTGCGCCGTCCATTATTTGCTGATAAAAGGTGTTGCGTATGTCCTGCACATTTAAAACTATTATATTTCTGGAGTATGAATCCTGAACGGCGTTTTGCTTGGGGTAGACGCCCAGTGCCATCATGGCATCCTCAACTGATTTTACTGTCTGTGCCTTTACGAGTTCCCTGTGATTTATAACTCGGGAAACGGTTGCGCTTGATACGCCTGCAAACGCAGCAATGTCGCTTACTGTAACTTTTTTAGACATTTTGACTCACCTGAATAATATATTTTGCTTTGTATGTTTTTATTATATTTCACAAATGAAAGAACTGCAATAACTTTTCATAAAACATGAAAACTTTTCATAAACTTTTCATATTTATTTGTGAAACATGTATATACGAACTTGATATATATAGTAATTTTTATACAAAGTTGATTTGAAATTATTGTATTGCGATATTTCATTTGCTATTATGAAGGCGAAATGAAAAACGTTTCAATATATTGCAAGGGGGGATTACCGGTGTTTAGAGTCGGCATAATCGGATGTGGAAAAATAGCCCAAACAAGACATATACCTGAATACTTGGATAATCCGTATTCAGAAATAGCAGGTTATTATGATTTTAATATGAAGCGCGCGCAGGAACTTGCCGAGAAATATTCAGGCAAGGCGTATGAAAGCGTAGAAGAAATGCTTTCAGATGACAGTGTTGATGCGGTTTCGGTATGTACTTCAAATGATACACATGCGGAAATTACGATAGCAGCGCTTGAAGCCGGGAAACACGTGCTTTGCGAAAAACCTATGGCTACCACGCTTGAGGACTGTGAAAAGATGTATGATGCCGCTGTTAAGAATAACAGATATCTTATGATAGGTATGAATCAGCGGCTTGCCAAGGCTCACAGAAAGGCTAAGGAACTTATTGAAAACGGAGAGATCGGAAGGATAGTAACATTTAAAACTACTTTCGGCCATTCGGGTCCCGAAACGTGGAGCATAGACCCCGGTATGAACAGCTGGTTTTTTGATAAGAAAAGAGCTGCAATGGGCGCAATGGCTGATCTTGGAGTACATAAGACGGATCTTATTCAGTATCTTACCGGTCAGTATGTTACAGAAGTTTCAGCAAAAGTTATTACCCTTGATAAGAGATATTCAACGGGCGAGCTCATTTCAGTGGATGACAACGCTTTTTGCATTTACAAAATGAATGACGGTGTTGTGGGCACAATGTGCGCAAGCTGGACTTATTACGGGGCAGAAGATAATTCAACGGTGCTTTACGGCACAAAGGGAATAATGAGAATATACGATGATCCTGATTATTCAATAACCATAACAAAAAGCAATGGTGAAAGGGTCTTATATGATATAGATAAGATTCAAACAAATGATAATCAAACAAAATCGGGTATTATCGATATGTTTGCTCAGTGCCTTGAAAGTGATACCGAACCGACTATCTCGGCAAAAAGTGTATTGCCGGCAATGCGTGCTGTGTTCGCGGCAATTGAATCCTCAAATACGGGAAAGACGGTTATAATAGATAAGAACGGGGGGATCAAATAGTATGAAAATGGGCTTTGTAAGCTCCATACTTGAAAATTATACTTTTGAGGAAGTAATTGATTTCGCCTCAGAAAACGGTTTCAAGTGCGTGGAGCTTGCTTCGTGGAAAAAAGAAAAGGCTGAAAGGCGTTATGCGGGCGTAAGCCATCTTGACGCGGAGGGCCTTACGGATGAAAAGGCAAAATATATTCTTGATTACTGCAAAAGCAGAAATGTTGAGATTTCGTCTCTTGCCTATTATCCCAACACCATGGATCATGACCTTGAAAAAAGAAAGGCTAATATAGAGCATCTTATTAGCGTCATAGATGCTTCCGCAAAGCTCGGTATCAATATGGTCACCACATTTATAGGCAGGGATCAGTATAAAACTGTTGATGAAAATCTGGCAGAGCTTGAATCCGTATGGAGACCTATAATCAAGCATGCAGAGCAGAAAAAGGTTAAGATTGGAATTGAAAACTGCCCTATGCTTTTCGGGACGGATCAGTGGCCAGGCGGGCAGAATCTTATGACAACGCCGGTTATCTGGCACAAGGTATTTGATATTCTCAACAGTGATTACCTTGGAATCAACTATGATCCGTCACACTTCGTATGGCAGATGATGGATTATATAGCACCTATATATGAATTTAAAGATAAAATCTTTCATGTTCATTTCAAGGATATAAAACTTTATCCTGAAAAACTGAAAAGGTGCGGCTCAATGGCATATCCGCTTGATTACATGGCGCCCAAGCTTCCCGGTTTGGGAGATGTTGACTGGGGCAAATATGTCAGCGCGCTTACCGATATAGGTTATGATTCTTATGTTTGTATTGAGGTTGAGGACAGAGCGTTTGAGAACAGCCGTCAAAAAATTGAGGACAGCATAATTCTTTCAAAGCGCTATATGGATCAATTTGTTATATAAATCTATTACCGGTTAAACCGGATATATAGAAAAAATTTTTGGAGGGAAAATTTATGAAAGCTAAAAAAATAATCGCCGTCATTCTGGCAGTGCTTATGGTTGCAGCTTGTTTTGCCGCTTGTTCAAATTCATCTGATGAAGGCGGAACAACAAGCCAGGCATCACATATCTATATTCTGACGGCGGCTGAAGACCACGGCTGGACCGGTTCCGTAGCTACATTCGCTAAGGAAAAGGCAGAGGAGATCAACAATGCAGGCAAATACACCGCAGAAGTTATCACCGCATCAAGTGCTTCAGACCAGATCACAAAGATCGAAGACATCATCGCTAAAGGCGAAAAGGACATTGCAGTTGTAGTTCAGCCTATGGACGATACTGTTCAGTCCGCTATCCAGTCACTTGTTGACGCAGGTATTCCTTATGTTGCTTTTGACCGTATTATAGATGCTGTTTCATCATCAGCAGTAGCAAACGTTAAAGGCGATAACGAAGGCATCGGCGCAGGCGCTGCTGCATACTTCGTTGAAAACGGACTTACCCCGGGTGAAAGCATTTACGTTTATGAGGGCGATACATCTTCAGTTACAACCCTTCGTAACGATGGCTTCACAAAGTATCTCACCGGTGAACTTGCATTCAACGGCCAGACTATCCCCGAGGATAAGAAATGGACAGAAGAAGATCTTAAATCTATCACATATTCAGGCGCAATGAACTGGAGCAGAAGTGATACAAAGACTTCATTCGAAACCCTTATGGGCGATGCAAACAACGCAGATATTAAATGGTTCTACGCTCAGGACGACGAGCTTACAATGGGTATCCTTGAGGCTCTTCAGGGCGGCGGTATAGCTGATTCCACAAAGAGCGCATTCCTTGAGAATAAGCCGTTCATCACAGGCTGCGGCGGACTTGAAGAGCTTTATGCTGTACTTCGCGGCGAGACCTACACTGATATTTCTTCTCAGTGCGGCGGCATCATGTCAGTAACATATTCACCGTCAATGATCCAGACAGCTGTTCAGGATATGGTTGATTATCTTGACGGTAAAGAAGTTACTCAGGATCACGTAATCGCTTGTGAAAATGTAACATCCGAAAACGTATCAGAATACAAATCTTTCTCATAACAAACTATTTAATCAATACAAACATGAACGAAACGATGTGCAAGGCCGGCAACGGCCTTGCACATTAAATAATCAAAAGAGGGAATGTAAATGAAGCTTCTGGAAATGAAAGATATTCATAAATCTTTTAACGGCGTTTCAGTTTTAAACGGCGTTAATCTAAATGTGAATACAGGTGAAGTACATGCTCTTTTGGGAGAAAACGGCGCGGGCAAGTCAACGCTGATGAACATTCTGACAGGTGTTTATCAAAGTGACGGCGGCGAGATTGTTTTCGATAATAAAAAGGTAAGCCACGTATCTGTTAAAGAAAGCGAAAGTATGGGCATAGCTTTTGTTCATCAGGAGCTCAATCTTTTTAATGACCTTAAAGTATATGAAAACATTTTTTTAACTAAAGAGTATAAAAACAAGCTCGGTATCCTTGATAAAAAAAGAATGATAAAGGAAAGCAAAGAGCTTTTTGATAAACTGGGTGTTGATATCGACCCGAACGCAATGGTATCAGACCTTAAAACAAGTAAAAAGCAGCTGCTTGAAATTGCAAAGGCGCTCTTCTTTGACGCTAAGCTGCTTATTCTTGACGAACCTACCACTTCTCTTACAAACGATGATGTCGATCACCTGTTCTCGATTATCCGCTCGCTTAAAAAGAACGGAACATCGTTTATATTTATCAGTCACAAAATGCCGGAAGTTTTTGAGATAGCAGACAGATATACCGTTTTCAGAAACGGTAATTACATCTGCGAGGGCAATATAAAAGATACTACTCCCGAGGAAGTTACCAAAAAAATGGTTGGTGAAAAATATTCGGTTGAGGATGTTTACAGCCCCAGAAAATTCGGCGACACTGTACTTAAAATCGAAAACTTGACCGGAAACGGTTTTAAAAATATTAATCTTGAAGTCAAAAAAGGCCAGGTAATAGGCCTTACAGGACTTCAGGGCTCAGGTTCAAGCGAACTTATGCAGTGCATTTTCGGTGCAGGCGAAAGCTATAACGGCTATATATATATTAACGGAAAGCCGATGCATAAAAATTCAATCCACTTTGCAATGAAAAGCAAAATAGCAATGCTTCCCGCAAACAGAAAGGAAAACTCCGTTCTGCCGGATATGAGTATTCTGGAAAATACATATATCAGCGAACATACACTTTCCGGAAACAGACCTTTAATAAACGTAAAAAAAGAAGCCCAGCGGTATGATTCATTCAAAGAGGAACTGCATATTAAGGCTCAGTCGGCAAATGATGCGGTAACCTCACTCAGCGGCGGTAATCAGCAAAAGATATTCATCGCAAGATGGCTCAATACCCAGGCGGATATTCTGCTTTTCGATAATCCTACTCAGGGTATAGATGTAGGCGCAAAGGCTGAAATATACAGGCTTATCCTAAAACTTGCGGAATCGGGAAAGACAATCATTATCAATACGCTTGAGATACCCGAACTCCAGAAAGTTGCGGATTACTGTGCTGTGTTCTATAACGGAAGCATAGTAAAAATGCTGCCGCACAGCGAGATTAGTGAAGAAAAAGTGATGATGTACTCAACGGGTACTTTTAAGGAGGCAATGTAATGGGCGCTGAAAAAATCAAAAAGGCGGGGAAAAGCCAGATAGGCTCAATAATCTCGCAGTATAGTTACATAATTGTTTTTGCGGTAATATTTGCAATATATGCAATAATCAGCCAGGGCGGTCTTACATGGAGCGGCGTAATGAATATTTTCCGCCACTCAACCGTTATAGGAATTATAGGTATAGGCATGGGCCTTGTGTGCCTTACCGGTGAGATAGACCTTTCAGTAGGCTCAATGCTTGCAATGGTCAGCGGATTTTCGGTAATGGTATTTAATATGACGAACAGTATTGTCATTACCCTTCTGTTCGCTATCGTTTTCGGCGGATTGCTTGGCCTTATTAACGGTGTCCTTGTAGGCGCTGTAAAAATGCCGGCTTTCATTGTTACATTGGCAACAATGCTTATTTTCCGTTCGTTTACTCAGTATCTTTGCCAGCATGTTGATAAAGATCTCATCGGCGGTGGCAGCTCAGTTTATAAAATGTCAACTGCTCTCAGCAGCTATCAGGGCTTTTATCAGTTCGGAAACGGTAAAGTAGCAACGATACCCATCGTTGGTTTGATATTAATTATAATTACAGCTATTTTCGTATTTGTTTCCACCACAACAAAATACGGCAAAAAGGTTTACGCAATAGGCAGTAACGAAAAAGCGGCGTCTCTTGCAGGTATCAATGTTTCACTTATTAAAGTAAGCGTATTTGTAATCACCGGCTTAATGGTTGGCCTTGCTTCATTCCTTTGGATAGCAATGAACGGTTCTTCAGACCCTGCTACAACAGGTTCAAGCTATGAGATGTATGCAATCGCTGCTGTTGTTCTCGGCGGTATCGCTATGAGTGGCGGCAAGGGCAGAATCCTCGGCGTATTCTTCGGCGCTCTCAGCTACACTGTAATCGATAAGATCATAGTTGCTCTTAAAATGGATTCTCTTATCAACGATACGATCAAAGGTATTATCCTTATCATCGTTATTCTTATTCAGGTATCAGGTCCTCAGATCAAAGAAAGATATCAGCAGAGAAAGATCCAGAAAGAGTATAAAGCTGAAAAGTAATCGTTTAAATAATAAAAACAGGGCAGTCTGCAACAGCGGACTGCCCGTTTTTTTATGTATTATTTTAAATAAGACCCATTATGTGCTGAAGCAGCAGGCTTACGCCCGTAATGCTTACCCAGCAGCAAAACCCAAGGAATATCGGTTTTGCTCCGCTTTTTACAAGCTTAACAATATTTGTGTTCATACCGATTGCCGCCATTGCCATAACAATTAGGAATTTGCTGAGCGTTTTTAAAGGATCAAACAGGTCAGCGCTTACACCGCAGCTTACTGCGATTGTTGTAATTATTGATGCACCTATAAAGAACAGTATGAAAAACGGAAAGATTTTTTTGATGTTTATTTTGCCGGCATTGTTTGACTTCTGCTTTTTTGCTCTTGCAAAAGCAAGTACAAGAGTAATCGGTATTATAGCAAGTGTTCTTGTCATTTTAACAGTTACTGCCTTGTCAAGTGTTGCGGTGCCGAGATTGAACATTCCGTCCCATGTTGAGGCAGTTGCAGTTACTGATGACATATCATTTACTGCCGTGCCCGCAAAAATGCCGAAAGCTTCGCCCGAAGTTGTGTCAAATCCTATAAGCTGTCCGAATGAGGGGAACAAAAGCGCAGCAAGCATGTTGAATAGAAAAATAACGGATATAGACTGCGCAACCTCTTCTTCGTCCGCGTCAATAACGGGTGCGGTTGCTGCAATTGCAGAGCCGCCGCATATTGAAGAGCCTACACCTATAAGAGTAGAAACCTTTGCGGGCATCTTTATAAATTTATTGATAAGAAATGCCATAATAAGCGATATGCCGATAGTGAATATTATTATGGGGAGCGATTGTTTGCCTGTTTCGAGCACAACATTTAAATCCATGCCGAAGCCAAGCAGTATAACGGCCCACTGAAGCACTTTTTTTGAAGTAAATTTTATTCCGGAATCAAGCACGCCTTTATTTTTTATTATCAGTGTGAGTACCATTCCGGCAAGTATTGCGATTACTGCACCTCCTATAATGGGGAAAGCTGTTCCTATAAACCAAGAAGGTATTGCAATGGCAAGGCACAGCAGTATTCCGGGAGTATTCTTTTTGATCCATTCCATGATGTTACCTCGTTTTCCTTTTTTCTCCTGCGTATTATATAACATATTTATCAAAAAGAAAAATTATTTATATTGATAATATAATAAATATTTGTTATGATAAAAAATATTAAAGGCGGTGGTTTTGTGCTTGATTTCAGAATAGAAACATTTTTATGCGTATGCAGGCATATGAATTTCACTTACGCAGCCGATGAGCTGCACATAACACAGCCGGCAGTATCACAGCATATTCGTTTTCTTGAGAATTATTATTCGGCAAAGCTTTTTGAGCGTGACGGCAAAAAAATAAAATTAACCCCTGCAGGGGAAACTCTGCTCAAGGCAATGACTGCTATCAGAAACGATGAATCAGCAATAAAGGAAAATATAAAAAGTTCAGCCGCGCAGAAAAAGGTGCTCAGGCTGGGCGTTACACTTACAATAGGAGAATATGTTATAGCAAAGCCGCTTGCTGAATTTATAAAAAGGCATCATGACACGGATGTAGTCGTAAAATTTGCAAATACGGCTCAGCTTTCATCATATATTACAGACGGCGAGCTGGATATCGCTCTTGTTGAGGGTAATTTTGATAAGTCCGTATTTGATACATGTGTGTTTAAAACAGAAAAATTCATTCCCGTCTGTTCGTCAAATCATCAGTTCGGCAATCAGGTTCACAGCCTTGCAGATCTTTTGTCAGAGCGCATCATAGTGCGTGAAAGAGGATCAGGCACAAGAGATATACTTGAAAAAAGTCTTGAGTTGAGAAATATAAGCATAGCTGATTTTTCAGGCTGTGTTCAGGCAGATAATATTCATCTGATAGTAAATCTTGTTAAAAGCGACTGCGGCATATCGTTCTTATATAAAGCCGCTGTTACTGATGAGATAATCAACGAAACGCTTAAAGAAATAAAACTCAATGATTTTAATATAGAGCATAATTTTACCTTTTTGTGGAACAGGGGAAGCGTCTTTTCTCATGAATACCATGAAATATGTGAAGAACTCAAAAGCGCATATTAATGTTTGCATGGAAAAATTAAAACGCCGGATAGTAATATCCGGCGCTTTTTATTTATCCTATTTTATGTTATCAGTACTCCTCAGCGTCTTTTTTTGTTTTGTGTACTGTATCACACGGATGCTGGGGAGGAGCGTATATTGAATAAAGCTTGAGCGGCGTGCTGCCTGTATTTATAATGTTGTGCCAGTAACCGGCAGGTATCACAATACCGCAGTTTGCGTCTGCTTCTCTGCATAATTCAGTTTCATTTTCACATTTGCCCATAATCACTTTGGCTGTTCCGCGCTGAATTTTTATAAACTGATCGACGTCGCTGTGCATCTCTTTGCCGATGTCGCATCCGCACGGAATACTCATGAGTGTTATCTGTAAATGTTCTCCCGTCCACAAAGCTGTTCTAAAATAATTGTTCTTTTTTGAACAGCAGTTTATATTAAAAACCAAAGGTTCTTTTTTATAATGTTTTTTGCATGTACAAATTTCACCTTTTTTCACCTTATCACCTCCGAATCGGGATTCATACCATTATATGAATATAAATGCCGATCCGTTAAATGTTCGGTGGTGCTCAGTATCAGTCCTGATCATATGCCGCAAGTACAGCGGCTTCAAGGTTTGCTAAATCGTTGCTGTCAGGGTGGCTTTCGGCGGCGTCAAAATTAGCTATAAGTATATGCTTCTGCGCCGTGTCTTCCATTGTCTCATATCTTTTTCTAACAGAGGCAGGCATCTTTCCCTGGCACATAAATTCGCCTGCTATTATGCAGTTTTCCGAAATGTTTTGTTTTACTGCTGAAAGTATCTTGTCAAAATAGTCCTGAGATCCTCCGAAGCCTGCTGTGCCGAATAAAAATAACTTCTTTCCGGCTGCAGATTGCAGAAATTCTCCGAAACCTTCATCGCAGGAGCCTTTGTCGGTCCAAAATCCGGCAAAAATCATATCAGCGTCCAGCGCCTTTTTATCTGCTTCACCGAAATATTCACACTCCCCGCTCGGAAGAATGTTTTTTATGTGTTCTGCAAGCGCTTTTGTGTTTCCCGTTTTACTGCTGTAAACTACCGAGTATTTCATTTGAAGGCTTCCTTTCTTAATCAAGATGTTTTGCATATGAATTTGCGGTTATGCGGCGAATTGTATTAGTCTTACGCCGCAAACCGATTATATCATAAAGCAAAGCTGTTATCAATCTGTTGCAGTGTGGAAAACTTTTCATTAACATAATCAGACAGAAAGCGCAAAAACTGTGCGGTTAACAGCAAAATAAAGAACCCCAAAGATAGCTCTTAGGGGTTCTTTTAATGTTTCGTATTAACCTGATGTTATGCTGTTACAGTTTCCTCTGCGATTTCTCTTGCGCGGATCTCATTATACAGTTCTTTGATCTCATCAAAGTGAGTATAATTTTCTGCCTGTCTCAGCAGGTTACGCGCATCAAGATACGGCTTTGCAGAACGGTTGTAGTTTGTGCGGTGGTTCTGCTCATCACGGATCTTCTTGTTGAGTTCTCTGAAATCGCCCTTGAGCACTTTGATATCAGCCTTGATATTTTTGATCTCGTCTTTGTCTTTTGCTTCCTGAGCTTCATAAAGCTTCTTGTAAAGAGCATCTTCTTTTTTATCGTACTGCTCTTCTGTTTCAAACAGTGCGTTGAGCTTTGAATCATCAGGAACAATAATATTGCCGTCACTGAAGTACTTTCCTTCATATTTTCTTGCAGTAAGTCTTGTTCTTGCAAAATGAATTGAATACTGGCGGAATTCTTTTTCGTCTTCAGTCTTCTTAGGAAGCTTCTTTGCGTCTTTGAGTTTTCTTCTGAGTTCGCTTGTGCTGTGATTTGCAAGACCTTCAAGGCCTTCATCATATATCTTCTGTGCGTGCTCAATCTGAAGTTTGCCGAGTTCGCTCTCAAATCTTGACATTTCTTTAAGTACAAACGGTGCAAGCTTGATTTTCTGATTGCGCTGAAGTGCTGCTTTTCTTTCTTCTTTTGCTTTCTTAACAGCTTCTTTTATCTGTTCTTTAGTGCCATTAGTTGCCCTTGCGGCTTTTATGCCGTCCTTGGTAACTTTAGCAGGTTCTTCGTTTATAAGTTTCTTAGCTTCCTCAACCATGTCAACAACTTCAACCAAGTTGTCATCGCTCAGGGTGTTGTTGCCGAAGTCTTCAAAGAATGCGCGGATTTTAAGAACTCGTACCATACCCTGCTGTTTAAGTTCTGTAAGGTCATAGAAGAAGTAAGGTACAACGTTGATGAAAGCACCTGCTATTGAGGCGAGAATAAGAACGCCGCAAATAGTTTGGAGTACATCGCCGTCATAAAGAGAGAAGTAAGAGATACTTGAGGTGTCTGCCTGTGCTATTACGTCTTTTACAACAGAGCCGTTTCTGAGCACCTTGTTCATTACTTCGGGGTTGTTCATTACCTGTTCAGCGGTTTCAATATTGATACCGAACTTGTCATAAAGGAGGTTTACAATACCGCTGCTGGCAACGGTAACAAGTCCGCCTACGGCAGTGATGGTTGAAAACATTCCGTCAATTCTTTCACCGCTTACATACTGCTGATAATCTCTGATATCAGCGTTTACTGACGGTGTAAGAATCTGCATGAACGCATTCATAAGGTTGTTCATCCAGTAGCATACAACAAGCAGGATAAGAGGCATCCAGGTGTGAAGAGCGCTTGTGCTCTCACCGGTCATATCGATTGTTTTTACAACGGGGAACATAAGTGCAATGAACACGATGTTCATAACATTTGTGCTGATAAGCACGAATCTCTTGCCCCATTTTCTGATAGCGAACGGAGCAAGCAGCATGCCTACAAGGCCGGCGTTCTGGCAGATAAGAGTGATTATTGAATATGTAGTACCGTTGCAAATACCGCCGTAGTTATACAGCCAGCCGAGCACAACGGTCATTGATGACTCAAGGAAACCGAGCCATGTTGCCATAGCGATTACCCAGAAATACTTGTTGCGAAGTACTTCGCGCAGGGAGTCCATAAATTTGATCTGGATAACGTGGGTTTTTGCCTGAACAATCTTTTCCTTTGTGTTAACGTAAACAACGATGCTGAGCATAACGGAAAGTATGGCAAGAGGAGGATAAATGTATCTGTAAAGCCTGATGTCATACATATTGTTGTTTGTAAACAGCTGTGCAAAAATAGGCATCGCAAGGTTCAGGATTGAAGGTGCAAGCGAGTAGATAACGCCTTTGATTGTTGAAACGTCAGCTCTTTCCTGAGTGTTGGGGGAAAGAACGTGAATGAGGTTATCATATGCCTCGGAGAAGAAATAGTAGAAGAAATTCTGAATGAAGTTGAATATCAGAATTATGGCACAAGTTATAACATAAGCCCTGTCTTTTCCGAAGAAAGTGCCCTCACCGAAAAGTGCGCCGAACTGATTGTACGGGAACCATACGAAAAGTATAGTAACTATGGCGCTGGGGATACCCATCTTAACTATGTAGGGTCTGTATTTACCTTCTTTACTTCTGGTGTTGTCTATTATATTCGCCCTTATACCGGAAAGAGGAATATTTACAATAACAGAAATAAAATACATGATATACATATCAATCGGTTCAACGCCGAGTGTGTTTCCGATCAATACGTTGGTTGCGGAAAGAATCATATTCGTTGCCATAACGGCAAGGAATTTTACGCCTATGCCTCCGCCGGCGTAGGATAAAACTTCTTTGAAGGGCATGTAGTGCCCTTTGGGCGGCTCGTTCCAGTACATTTTAACGTCTTTTGCAAGTCCGCCGATTTTCTTGACCAGGTTTGCCAAACCTTTTACCCCCTAAAATTAAAGCGTTTCCGCTCTTGATTATGCTTCATTCCCTTTTATCCATTCTGTTGAAAATGATGCGAATTTTATTTCCCTGCATTCATTGTCCGGCTCAAACAAAACGCCTATTTTTCCGTTTTGCATCTGTGCCGCGGCACTGTATACAAAGTCACCGTCTTTTATCTGCCTTGACCAGCCAAAGGTTTCTCCGTCATCTTCGGACAAACGAACTGTTCCGTTTCTGCGTTTTTGCCTGTCGGCAGGGTTGATGAAAATAACCGTCGGTTTTTCTGTGCCTTCAAGCTTAATAACGCTCATCTGGCAAATCGGCTGGGGCAGATTTTCGTCCAGCCTGTAATCATACCAGCTTTCTCCGCCGTTGTCGCTGTAGGCAACTGCTGTGCTGCGCTCTTTGCCGTGGTTGCGCATAAAGTATTTAAGTCTGCCGCCCTCCTGCTCAATGAGCTGGGATTCGGTCAGCATGTCCTGCTGTTTTATTGTCATGCAGTCTGCGCGTTTTCCGTTTATCATTCTTGTGTTGTTGGGTGTTTCACCCATTGTCCAAGTTTCACCGCCGTCGTCGCTGTAAATCACGGTGCATGACAGCCTAAGCGGAAAAGTTCTTGTTCCGAAATATACGGGCACAACAAGACGGCCCGCATATTTACCGCTTTTTATTTCAATTCCGCAGCCCGGTCCGGGGCCTATAAAGCTCATGTATTCCTTTTTTACCATTTTATTCAGAGAGCGCGGAGCAGACCATGTTTTCCCGTTATCGTTGCTGTATACCATCATAAGGTACGAAGTGCTCTCTTCTTTGAAACGGCCGCCTGTGAAAATGTTGCAAACGGTCTTGCCGTCTTTAACAACATCGCCGTTATCTTTTACTGTGTAGGGCGTTTGAGCTCCGCTTCTTTTATAAAGTCTGTTGCCTTTTAAAATGTATTTTGAAAATCTGCCGCGTATGTATTTGTTGCCGTTTTCATCTTCGCCGCGGCTGACCTTGCTGTTCCTTATTCCTATACCGGCGGGAGTGTGCGAGTAAATAAGGATCACCCTGCCGCTTTTTTTGCTGTATACCATAACAGGGTCGATTGCGGCGGAAGATTTCATCTGTTTTGTGCCGTGCTCTTCAACGGCAATTACAGCGTCTTCCCAAGTTTCTCCGCAGTCAAAACTCCTGCGGATTACTTTGTCTATCCTGTTTGGATTGTCCATTCCGGAACAGTAGCGCGCGTCTGCGCAGGCGATGAGTACGCCGTCTTTTGCGGTGATAAGTGAGGGTATTCTGTAAAAATTTGACGGCCCTTTTATTTGAGGACCGAATACAGTTTTGAATTCCATCTGCGCGCCACCCCTTCTGGCTTTTAAACATACTGGTGATATTATAACAAATGGAACTCTTTATATCAAGAGTTAATATTGTATAATATTAATTAAAAATTTTTAATTCTATTATGTAATTTTAGAAAAAACAACTATCACGTATTATGGCTTTCTCCGCTTGACTTTGAATGCTTGGTGTGATATTTTTACAGCAGTTGAAAACAGAATTGTTACACATCTTTTGGAGGCTTTTATGAACAGACAGGAAAGACAAACTGAGGATTTTAACAGGATTTTGCAGGTCCTTGATGAATGCAGAGTGTGCCGTATTGCTCTGAATGATGAAAATGCGCCGTACATCGTGCCTCTCAGCTACGGTTACGAGTCCGTTTCTGACAAGCTTATTCTTTATTTTCACTGCGCGCGCAAAGGCAAAAAGACTGATCTCATAAGGAAATGCCCGTCGGCGGGCTTTGAAACGGACGTTTTCCGCCGGCTTGTAGCAGCTGAAAAAGCTTGCGGCTATACTGCTAAATATTCCGGTATTGTCGGTTGGGGAAATATTGAGTTCGTTGAAGACAGCTCCGAGAAGGAAAAAGCGCTTTGCCTTATAATGCAGCATTATACGGGAAATCATCAGTGGGAAATACCCAAAGCGGCGCTTGATGAAGTGTGTATTTTTAAAATCAGCGCGCATGAATATTCTTGTAAGGAAAATTTGTGATTTACTGATAAAAGTAATTATCGCAAGGATAAGCAAATTTAATTTTTCGTCGCCGTCAATTTTCTTTTTAAATTCAAATTTCATTTCGGTTTTGTTATATATGTTTGATAAGCGTAGCTTTTTGCGCTGCCTTTATTGTAAATAATGCACAAATAACGGGTATAAATTTTTATATTCACTGCTATTAATAATTTGTTAATATATTTACAAAGCCTCAAATAATGCTTTATAATTAAATAGAGTTTTTATGCTCAATTTTTATTTTTTAAGGAGTATTATTTATGGAAGTTGTTGCACAAAGGGTGTTTGAGCCGTTTTATATGTGGCTTGACATTGCGTTTCTTGTAGTTTTTGCAGGGCTGCTGCTTTATAAGAAAAAGTACACAACCGTTATTGTAGGATTCCTTGCCGGAATATTATATCAGGTTGTTGATTACGGTATCTTTCACCTTGCTACCCATTCACGTTCCATTTCTGAGGGGCACAGTCTCTTTTGGGTGCTGCTGTGGATGAGCATGAGTTACGGATTTACAAATTTTGCATGGATCTGGCTTTGGATTTCAAAAGATAAAAATCTTTTTGAATGGACTATACTGATACTTGGCTGGTGGCTGTGCTGCCCGCTTTTGACCCAGACTTTCGGCCCTCACGACGATTACATAACTATCCAGCGCACAACAGGCGCTTATCACGGCTGGATGGCACTTATACTGTTTGTCGGCTATCTCGGTTTGATAATTTGGAATGTAACGCGCAAAAAGAAGAGCGAACGTGTTAATATACCGTGGCTATTAGCGATAGGAATACTTGTTCAGTTTGGCTGGGAGATCGGACTTTACCTCGGCGGTATCAGAAGTGCTGAGCTTTCATCAATTGAAGAAAAAATTGCTCCTATGATAATTAATTCATTGCTTGAAACCAATCTTGGAATGCCTTATATTTTCGTTATTTTCATTGCTGTTTCAAGGAGATATAAAGAAAAATTCGGCAAGCGTTCAAGGCGCCTTGGATTTACCGAAAGGATAGTTGAGAACAACGCCGAAAAGGTAAAGAATTATGAAAATGTATCCGAATATCTTGCGTAGTGTCAAATAATAATATAAAATCTTTGCGGCGGGTAAATATCCGCCGCAGTATTTTTTGAAGGGGATTGCAATGGATAATAAAACAAGAATGGAAAAGGGAATGGCTTACAGGGTGGATGATACTCTTGCTGAGCTAATGAAGCAGAATAAAATGCTTCTTCATAAGTTTAACAATGTTGTTGACCCGTGGGAATTTGAACAGCTTATTGAAATAGCGCATAAGATGTTCGGCGCTTTAGGCGATAATGCGTGGATAAACCCTCCGTTTTATTGCGATTACGGTAAAAATATTTATGTGGGGGACTGCTTTAACGCAAACTACAACTGCGTTATTCTTGATGTGGGCAGGGTGGATATAGGAAACAATGTTTTCTTTGCACCTAATGTGTCAATCTATACTGCGGGGCACCCCGTTCACCCTGTTGCACGCGGCACTATGTATGAATACGGTATACCCGTTAAAATAGGAAATGATGTTTGGATAGGCGGCAACAGTGTAGTTCTTCCCGGTGTAACTATCGGCGACGGCACTGTTATCGGCGCGGGCAGTGTTGTTACAAAGGATATACCGTCGGGTGTTATAGCGGCAGGAAATCCCTGCCGGGTTATAAGAAAAATAACCGAAGAAGATATAGAATTTTATTTTAAAGACAGAAAATTTGATGCTCAGGCTTTTGCAATAGTTAAGGAAGCTGCCAAAAAAAGAAAGCAAAAATAATCAATTTTTTGATTATTTTTTTAGCTGTGCTATTGATTTATAAACACTTTTGCCATATAATATGTAAGTACAGACGGTTGTACACGCGTGCAGCCGTCTTATTCTTTTTTAAGGCATTATCAAAGAGGGAAAAGGGATATGTATAAAATCGGTTTTGATAACAATAAATATTTGCAGATGCAGTCCGCGCGTATAAGAGACAGAATATCTGAATTCGGCGGAAAGCTTTATCTTGAATTCGGCGGAAAGCTGTTTGATGATTACCATGCGTCACGCGTGCTTCCGGGCTTTTTGCCTGACAGTAAACTTCAGATGCTGCTTCAGCTGAAAGATGAAGCGGAGATCGTTATCGTTATAAATGCTGAGGATATAGAAAAATGCAAGGTAAGAAGCGATCTTGGCATTACATATGACGTAGATGCGCTCCGCCTTGTAAAGGCATTTACGGATTGCGGCCTTATGGTGGGCAGCATAGTGCTCACAAAGTATGCCCCTCATCCGCGTGTGCTTGCTTTTGAAAAGAAACTTGAAAAAGAAGGCATTGAATTTTATCATCATTATATAATTGACGGCTATCCGTCAAATATTGCAAATATAGTCAGTGACTCGGGCTTCGGTCAGAACGATTACATAAAGACTACAAGAAAACTTGTTGTTGTTACGGCGCCCGGCCCCGGAAGCGGAAAAATGGCAACCTGCCTGTCTCAGCTTTATCATGAAAATAAGAGAGGCGTAAAAGCAGGCTACGCAAAATTTGAAACTTTTCCAATATGGAACCTTCCCCTGCGTCACCCCGTAAATATGGCATATGAGGCAGCAACGGCAGATCTCAACGATATAAATATGATTGACCCGTGGCATCTTGAGGCTTACGGCGAGACTACTGTCAATTACAACAGGGATGTGGAAATATTCCCTGTTCTTAAAGCTATATTTGATAAGATATACGGTGAGTGCCCTTATAAATCACCCACTGATATGGGCGTAAACATGGCGGGCAACTGCATTTTTGACGATGATGCAGTCTGTGAAGCCGCAAAGCAGGAAATTATACGCCGCTATTTCAATGCGGTCAGAAACGCAGCAAAAGGCGCGGAAAACCGTGATGAGATATATAAGCTTGAACTTCTTATGAAGCAGGCTGATATAAGCGAAACTTCACGCAAATGCACTGCTGCGGCAAGAGAGATATATCAGAATACCGGAAAACCCGGTGCGGCAGCGGAACTTGCGGACGGTACTGTTATCACCGGTAAAACATCAGCTCTGCTCGGCTGTATTTCGGCAACTCTTATAAACTGCCTTAAACACCTGGCGGGAATAGATGATGATGTGCTTCTTATAGACCCTGAGGTTATCAGACCTATTCAGGAACTCAAAGTAAAATATCTGGGCAGCAAAAATCCGCGTCTTCATTCTGACGAGGTGCTTATTGCCCTTTCAATATCAGCGCGCAGCGATAAAAATGCGGCGGCGGCAGTTGCGCAGCTTGAAAATCTTAAAAACTGCGAGATGCATTCTACCGTGCTTCTTTCTCATGTTGATGAAAATGTGCTTAAAAAGCTCGGTATGCGTCTCACATGTGAGCCGGAGAACAATTAGCCGGCAGTAATAAATTTTAGGAGGAATAATTGTGAATAAGCCAAAGTACATTTTTGTTACAGGCGGTGTTGTAAGCGGACTTGGCAAGGGTATAACAGCTGCGTCCCTGGGCAGGCTGTTAAAAGCCCGCGGGCTTAAGGTAACGGCGCAGAAGCTCGATCCTTATCTCAATGTAGACCCCGGCACCATGAATCCTGTTCAGCACGGAGAGGTATTTGTTACGGACGACGGCGCTGAAACAGACCTTGATCTGGGCCATTACGAAAGATTTATTGATGAATCCCTTTCCCAGAACTCTAACCTCACATCAGGCAGAGTATACTGGAATGTTATTGCGGACGAACGAAAGGGTGTGTACGGCGGGCAGACTATTCAGATAATTCCACATGTTACTAACGAAATCAAGAGGTATATTTACAGAAATGCAGAAACAGGTGCGGATATATGCCTTGTTGAAATAGGCGGCACTATCGGAGATATTGAAAGCCAGCCGTTTCTTGAGGCTATACGTCAGTTTTCTGTTGAATACGGCAGGGAAAACTGCCTGTTTATCCATGTAACTCTTGTGCCATATCTTGCGGCTTCGGATGAACTTAAATCAAAACCCACACAGCACAGCGTTAAGGAAATGCTGGCTCTCGGTATTCACCCCGATATCATAGTGTGCCGTACGGAGCATCCTCTTACGGACGATATAAGAAATAAAATTGCGCTTTTCTGTAATGTTGAAAAGGACTGCGTTATCGAAAATAATAACTGTGATATTCTTTATGCTGTTCCCATGATGCTTCATGATGAAGGGCTTGACAATGTTGCTGTCAAAAAACTTGGTTTGGAATGCGGCGAGCCTGAGCTTTCAGACTGGCAGGAAATGCTTGACGCTCTCAGAAATCCCGTTCGCACGGTAAAGATAGCCATGGTCGGCAAATATGTTGAACTGCACGACAGCTATATTTCCGTAAACGAGGCGCTCAAGCACGGCGGAATAGAAACTCATTCAGCAGTTGATATTCACTGGATAGATTCCGAAACTCTTGAGCCTGAGGGCACAGACCTTGATACAATTCTTGGAGATATGGACGGTATACTTGTTCCCGGAGGCTTCGGAAGCAGAGGTGTAGAAGGCAAGATCAAAGCCGTAAACTATGCCAGAACACATAATATTCCTTTCCTTGGAATATGCCTCGGCATGCAGGTTGCGGTAATTGAGTTTGCAAGAAATGTGCTGGGACTTGCTGATGCCAATTCTGCAGAGATAAATCCCGAAACAACAAATCCTGTTATTGATATTATGCCTGAGCAGAGAAATGTTCAGGAAATGGGCGGCACAATGCGCCTTGGTCAATATCCCTGCGTACTTAATCCCGAGTCAAAATCTTACCAGCTTTACGGCGCGTCTATGATTTATGAGCGTCACCGCCATCGTTATGAGGTAAATAATGACTACCGCGAGGAGTTTGCTAAGAGCGGCGTTATATTTGCGGGTACTTCACCTGATAACCATATTGTTGAAATGATGGAGATACCGTCACATCCCTGGTTTGTTGCCTGTCAGTTCCACCCGGAATTTAAGAGCAGACCAAACAGACCTCACCCGCTTTTCCGCGGCTTTGTTTCAGCGGCGGCAAAGCTTCACAGCAGCAAAAATTAATATGCAATGTGTTTCAAAGCGCGTTTCGGATATTTACCGGAACGCGTTTTTTACTGTTTATCTTTTGTTTATAAGCATTTTGTTGACCTCCTTTGATTTTTGTGCCATAATAAAATCAAAGGGGTGATTTTTATGCCTAAAACAAAAGTAAGTTCAGCAAAACTCGGTGCTCGAATTTGGTTCAGCGTGGTGCTTTTCGGACTTATAGGGCAACTTGCATGGGTAATTGAAAATATGTATTTCAATGTGTACCTTTTTGATGCGGTCGGCGGCACGGCAAACGATATTGCCGCAATGGTTGCAGCTTCGGCAGTTACCGCCGCAGTCACAACGCTTGTTATGGGCGCTCTTTCTGATAAGATAGGCAAGCGTAAGGTGTTCATTGTTACGGGTTACATATTCTGGGGTATCGTTACGGCTTCATTCGGTTTTATAACGGTAGACAATACCCAAAAGTTCTTCCATACTGCAAATGCAGCCGCCACAGCGGCGCTTCTTGTAATCGTCATGGACTGCGTTATGACTTTCTTCGGCTCAACGGCTTTTGATGCCGCTTTTAACAGCTGGGTAACTGATATAACCGACGATTCAAACAGAGGCAGGGCAGAAACTGTTCTTCAGGCGCTTCCGCTTGTTGCAATGATTCTTGTTTTTGGTGTGCTTGACGGCTTTAAGCAAAGGGGAGAGTGGCAGACATTTTTCCTTATCGTCGGAATCGCCACCACGGTTTGCGGCTTCCTCGGCATCTTTTTCCTTAAAGATAAGCCGGGTATAAAAGCAAATAACGAAAATTATTTCAAAAATATCATCTATGGTTTTCGTCCGTCCACAGTAAAGAAAAATCCTCGCCTTTACATTGCGTTCGCGGCATTCTGCATATTCAGCATCGCTTATCAGGTGTTTATGCCGTATATCATTATCTATCTTGAAAAAACTCTCGGCATAACGGATTATGCAATACCGCTCGGTGTGATACTTATTTTGTCGGCCGTTATTTCCGTTCTTCTTGGTCGGGTTATAGATAAGTTCGGCAAAATACGCTGTCTGCTTCCCGCCGCAATAGTGCTTATTGCAGGCTTTGTGCTCATGTACTTTGCCAAGGGAGATAATCTTGTTATACTAATGGCTTTCGGCACGGTAATGATGGGCGCTTATCTGGTTTCTTCGGCGTGTATCTGCGGTACTATCAGGGATTATACACCCACAGATAAAGTGGGTCTTTTCCAGGGCGTCAGAATAGTATTTCAGGTGCTTATACCGATGGTAACGGGGCCGTATATAGGAGCCGCCGTAATAGCAAACAATAATCAGACTTATGTTGAACTCGGAACGGTAAAGACTATACCTACGGCGAATATTTTCCTTGCTTCCGCCGCGGTTGCAGTTTTCGCTCTGATACCCATAATCGTGCTTCTTAAAACAGAAAAAAGCAAAAAATCAATATAATCACACTGTCTTTTGCACGCTCTTTTGTTTAGATTTAACAAACTTTTTTAAATGGAAAAAAATGCTTGATATTCGCAGTGAAACAGTATAAAATATATATCGATAAAATATTGACAATCCAATATTTTAAAATAAAATTTACGGAGGTAAATTCCAATGGTAAAAGTTGCTATTAATGGTTTCGGCCGTATCGGTCGTCTTGCTTTCCGCCAGATGTTCGGCGCAGAAGGCTATGAAGTTGTTGCTATCAACGACCTTACAAGCCCCAAGATGCTTGCTCATCTTCTTAAGTACGATTCATCTCAGGGCAAATATGCTCTTGCAGATAAGGTAGAAGCAACAGAAGATTCTATCATCGTTGACGGTCAGGAAATCAAAATTTATGCTAAAGCAGACGCTTCTGAGCTTCCTTGGGGAGAACTCGGAGTAGACGTTGTTCTTGAGTGCACAGGTTTCTACACCTCAAAGGACAAGGCTTCAGCTCATATTAAGGCAGGTGCCCGCAAGGTTGTTATTTCAGCTCCCGCAGGCAACGACCTTCCCACAATCGTTTACAATGTAAACCACGAAACACTTAAGCCGGAAGATACAGTTATTTCAGCTGCTTCCTGCACAACAAACTGCCTTGCTCCTATGGCAAAGGCTCTTAACGATTATGTTGAGATCCAGAGCGGTATCATGGTAACAATCCATGCTTACACAGGCGATCAGATGACTCTTGACGGCCCGCAGAGAAAGGGCGACCTTCGTCGTTCTCGTGCTGCTGCTGTTAACATCGTTCCTAACTCAACAGGCGCAGCTAAGGCTATCGGCCTTGTTATTCCTGAACTTAACGGCAAACTTATCGGTTCTGCTCAGCGTGTTCCTACTCCTACAGGTTCAACAACAATCCTTACTGCTGTAGTTAAGGGCGACGATGTTACTGTTGACGGCATCAACGCTGCTATGAAGGCTGCTGCAAACGAGAGCTTCGGTTACAACACTGATGAGATCGTTTCTTCAGATATCGTTGGTATGCGTTACGGCTCACTCTTTGATGCTACTCAGACAATGGTTGTTAAGATTGCTGAAGGTCTCTATGAGGTTCAGGTTGTTTCTTGGTATGATAACGAGAACAGCTATACTTCACAGATGGTTCGTACAATCAAGTACTTCTCAGAGCTTGGCTAAGCCGAAATCTACAATTAATAAACAGAGCGGAGTCTTCGGGCTCCGCTTTTTTTACACCTTTTTATCCGTGTAGAAAAAAATATAAAATATTGATAAATTTTTGACAAATTCAGTTGAAGTTAAAAAATCCCGTCATATACTTTTATTTAAGCTTTATGGAGGGTCTGAAAATGAAAAAGCAGAATTTTACATTCTTTCAGTATGTATGGATATTTGTTGCAGGGTGCTACGGGGGCTTTTTGGTTGAAACGGTTTGGTGCCTAATAAAAAACGGTTATATTGAAAGCCGCAAATCACTTGTGCTGGGTCATCTTAGTGTTGCATATGGTATGGGAGCTGTCCTGCTTACTCTTATACTTGTGCATTTCCAGCAATCAAAGCTGTGGAAAATTTTTCTTGTTGCGTTTTTGTCAGGTACGGTTACGGAATACATATGCTCTCTCGGGCAGGAAATATGCTTCGGCTCGGTCGCTTGGGATTACAGCAAACTTCCTCTGAATATAAACGGCAGGGTTTGTCTTTTGTATTCTCTTTTCTGGGGAGTTCTCGGCGTTTTTTGGGTAAAGGCTGTGATTCCTTTGCTGCAAAAGGTTTTCAGTTCTGTAAAACTGCCGCACGAAAGGCTGCTTGTCAGCGTGTTTATTGTTTTTTTCGTGTTTGATTGTGTGCTTTCCGCTTCTGCCGCGCTTCGTATGAACGAAAGAGCTCAGGGAGTATCTCCTTCAAACAGAATAGAGCAATTTCTTGATACTCATTATCCGGATGAAAAAATGAATGAAATTTATGCAAATTCAAAACCTGTAGAAAAATAAAGTATATTTTTCGGATAATAACATACTTTTGCAAATAAAAGACCTGCGGTAATCACCGCAGGTCTTTTATTTATATAAAGAGTTTTTATTGAGCTGCTTTAAGTGAAAAGCTTCCGCTCACGGTTTCAACTTCTATCTGCGTTGAGCCGTTGCCGTAGGTTGCCGTGCCGTTTCTTGAAGAGCCGTTTGTCTGGGCGCCGAAATCGTTGCTAATGCTGCCTGACACAGTTTCATATTCCATATAGAAACCGTTTAAGCTCTGAGGAACGGTTATTGTGATATTGCCGCTTGTTGAATTTGCGTCTATTTTGTTTATTGTTTCGGAGGTATTTGTTACCTGCGCGTTTCCTGAATTAGTTTCGACATCAATTGATGTGAACGCGCCTGTTGCGTTAATATCACCCGATGCGCTGTGAAGCTCAATAGAGGACGCACTGATACCGTTTATCGTAATATTTCCTGAACCGCATTCTATATCAAATTCTCTGAGCGTCATTGAGTTTGGAATGTTTATCTGCAGGTCTTTCTGCTCTTTTATATTTGAGATGCCGTTTCTCTGGAAATATATTTTAAGTTCTCCGTTTTCTATTCTGCTTACAAGAGCACAATCGTCATTTGCGTCAAGTCCGTCGTCATACTGTATCTCAGTTCCGTCATAATAAGAAACATTTATGTTTCCGCTGCCCCATTCAACGGATATTTTGCTTATTGCAGACGCATCTGCCGAATTAGCTCCCGGTGTTCCGCCCTGTGCCGAACTGCTTGGTACCTTGGTTGTTGTTACCGTTGAATTTTCCATTGCGCTTTCAAGGCGCTCTTCTCTGATTTCAGAATATGCCTCAATACCAATTACTGCGGCTATTATTATCAAAGCCGCTATAACGGCAGCTATTATTCCTATTTTAGCGCCTTTGCTTAGTTTCTTTTTCGGATCGGGAGAATAATATGCTACATTTGCGGGGCTGTTTGAGTAATTTTGCGCATTTCCCGTGTTAGAATAATAAGCAATATTATCCTGCGGCTGTTCTGTAGGAACTGTATAATCGTTTCCTTTTGGAACTTCTTCAGCTTTATCCTCTGTGCTTTCTGTTTCGGTTACTGCGGCCTCTTCGGCTGTTTCGCTGTTTTCGGAGGCAGTGTTTTCCGCTTCAGGTTCCTGCTTTGCCGGTTCTTCATCACCCATAAGCAATGTGTCAAGAGATACGCCGTACAACTGTGCAAGCGCTATCAAATTATCTGTATCAGGGCTGCTTTCGCTTCTTTCCCATTTTGATATTGCCTGCCTTGATACTCCTATTTTTGCGGCTAACTCTTCCTGCGAATAACCGTGTGCTTTTCTGTATTCGTAAAGTCTTGTAGCTGTTTCAATATTCATATCATCACCTCGGCTTCATTGTAGCAGATAAATTCGGTTGCACACCACCAATTCTGGTTTGAATTTGCGCAACTATCGGTTGCATTTTATGATATTATGCATATTTTTATTGTTATTCTGCCGTAAATCTGAATTCTGTAACTGTTTTGAACTCTTTATTCGGTTCAACATATTTAAACGGGAATTTGTCTGCATGATTAACGCTGTCAGGGTAAAACTGAGTTTCAAGAGCGGCGCCTCGCCTGTATGTTACTGCACCGTTAGCCTTTCCCGGGTTGCCGCTTTTTGCAAGCCATCCTCCGCAGTAAAGCTGAACTCCCGGCAAGTCAGTCCAAACGCTCATTTTTCTGCCGCTTTTCTCATCATAAAGCACAGCGGCTTCGGCAAGTTCGCCAGACTTGTTTCTCAGGCAGTAGTTGTTATCATAACCAATACCGTCAATTATTGCTCTGAAAGGCTCGTCAATTTTATCTCCGATTTTGTGCATTTCGGAAAAGTCCATCATGGTGCCGGCAAGCTTTCCGAGTTCTCCTGTGGGAAGTTGGTCGGCGTCTGTTTCAGTAAAGAAATCGGCGTTTATTTTAAGCAGATGATCTTCTATATCAGCCTGCGGGTTGGCGCTTAAATTAAAGTATGCGTGGTTTGTAGGGCAGGCCACTGTCTTTTTATCGCTTATAACAGAATATTCAACACGCAGTGTGTTTTCCTCAGTAAGAGTGTATGTAACTTTCATCGTAAAATTACCCGGAAATCCGTCTTCCATATCGGGAGAGAATTTTTTCAGGGTGATGGAATTATCTGCAGTGCTTTCAACTTCCCACACAGAAAAACTGAATCTGCCGCCCCCGTGAAGTGTCCATGTGCCCTGATTGTTCGGCGTGTGGTATTCAACGCCGTCCATAACGAATTTTGCGTCCCTTATTCTGTTTGCCACTCTGCCTACAACAAGCCCTTGGTATCCCAAATCAGGGTCGGCATAATATTCGGGTTTGTCAAACCCAAGCACAACGTCGCCCATAACTCCGTTTCTGTCAGGCACGTTTATAGCCTGAATCCCTGCGCCGAAGGTCTGTATCGAAACGCTTGCGCCGTTTTTGTTTGTAATAGTGTAAAGGTCAACATTCTCGTCCTTTACCTTGCCGAAAAAAGTTTTAGTGATACTCATAATTTACCCCTTAATCTATATTTTATAGTATGTATCGAGTATAACCCGAAATGTAAATAAATTCAATATAATCTTGACAATTTAAAATTTCAAATATATTCTTATACTGAGTAAGTTTTATTATTACGGCTTTTTGCCGATATTGAGAGAGGTGTTTTTATGCAGGATTTACTTGATATGCTTACCTCCGTAATGCGGTATGCGTTTCCCGCTGCGGCGGTTATAGTTATTTTGACCTGCGTTGTTTCGCTTTTCAGAAACAGACCCAGAGTGCATAAAATGGCACAGCTGACTGATGAAAACAATGATTCTGTTATTGAGATAAACCACTGGGAGACGTCTATAGGCAAGTCAAAGGCAAACGATATCGTACTGCCGCTTCCGTCAGTTTCAAGATTTCATGCAGTTATCGCAAAAAAAAGCAGAGATTGGGTAGTAACGGATACTTTCTCTAAAAACGGAATACTTGTAAACGGAAAAAAGATAGACGGCAAGGCTGTTATTGAGGACGGCGACGTTATATCAATAGGAACTGTTCCGCTCAGGTTTGAATGTGCGGACGCCATTTCAAGCTCAACCAAAAAACAGATAAGGCAGAATGCGGGCGGCCACACAGTTGCATATGCTGTTCTTGTGGATGTAAAGAGCCGCAAGCCAGTATATCTTAAAAGAAATGATGTTCTGATAGGCAGGGGAGAGCAGTGCGATATCAGGATACTTTCTGATACTGTATCCTCAGAACACGCAAGAATTTATAAAACTACGCGCGGCTGGGCTTTGTGCGATCTTGATTCTCACAACGGCACGAAGCTCAACGGCAGATACCTTACCCAAACACAGCTCATTTTTGACGAGGATACTATTACTTTCGGGGACAGGGTATTTATCTTTTATGAAAAGTGAGGCGAAGTCCGATGGGAAAAGAAAAAAAGGCAGTAAAAAAGAAAAAGCTGCCTAAAATAAAACCTATAAATAATTTTGCCCTGATGGCTTTTCTCACACTTTTTGAGGTTATCACCGCATTTATGTCCGCCTACGCCGCGGAGGATGCAATAAGCTTTCAGGCGCTTGCCGCAATGGGCATACTCATTGTTGTTGAATGGGTTTATCTTATAGTTTTTTACACTGCAATGCACCGACGCAATTTTGAACTTGAAATGATAGCGTTCTTCCTATGCGCAACAGGCATTTCGGTTATAGCGTCTGTAAGTCCGTCTGCGGCGCTCAAACAGTGCCTTATGATAGTTGCCGGCGTAATAGTTTACATCGTGATGGTGTTCCTGCTCGGCAATGTGGATCTGTGTATGAAACTTAGGCTGCCCGTTGCAATAGCGGCATTGCTGCTTCTGCTTGTCAATCTGATAATAGCGGAAACCACAAACGGAGCCAGAAACTGGATAAGAATTGGCGGAGAAAGCTCCGGTATAATGCTTCAGCCGTCTGAATTTGTTAAAGTGGCATTTATATTCGTAGGCGCCGCAACCCTTGAAAAGATACAGACAAGCAAAAATATTTTTGCTTTTATCGGCTTTTCTGTTGCGTGCGTAGGTTCGCTGATACTTATTAAGGATTTCGGCACAGCGCTGATATTCTTTGTAACATTCCTTATTATTGCCTTTATGACATCGGGCGATATAAAAACAATAATCCTTGCAATAGCTTCCGCTGTGCTCGGAGCAGGTATTGTGCTGAAATACCGTTCGTATGTTATGGCGCGGTTTTCCGTTTACCGGCATGTGTGGGAAGCGGATTACTATAATTCAAGCGGCTACCAGCAGACAAGAACGCTTGTGGGCCTTGCCTCGGGCGGACTTTTCGGACTTGGTATCGGCAATGGATATACACGCACGGTGTATGCGTCCACCACAGACCTTATTTTCGGAGTTATCTGTGAGGAGTGGGGATATGTTTTCGGTATAATACTTGTATTAGCTTTTGTTGCCATTGCCGTATCCGCTCTTGTAAACTCAATAGCCGCCCGTTCAACATTTTATTCAATAGCGGCTGTTGCGGCAGCAGGTCTTATGCTTTTCCAGACAGCTCTTAATATTTTCGGCATAACCGATGTACTGCCGCTCACCGGCGTTACGCTTCCATTTGTAAGCCAGGGCGGCTCATCCATGATAAGCTGCTGGGCACTTCTTGCTTATATCAAGGCATCTGATGTGCGTACCTATAATTATCTGGGAGGCGCAAAGAAGAAATGAAAATGATTACAAAAAGAGGAATTTTCCTCTGGATATTATGTGCCCTCTTTATATGCGGCATAGCTTTTCTTACTTTCAGTCTTGTTACCGAAGGCTCGGAATGGGTAATGAAAAATTATAACCGCCATGTTTACAGTGACGGCCAGCTAATAGCGGCAGGCGCTGTGAAGGACAAAAACGGCGTTGTGCTCTCAGAATCCGAGGATGGCAAAAGGGTTTACAGCGATGATAAAGGAACACGCCTTGCAACTCTGCATGTTGTAGGCGATACAAGAGGATTTATTTCAACAGGCGTGCAGACTCAGTTTGAATCCCAGCTTGTTGGGTATAATGTTGTTGACGGTGTTTATAATATCAAAAAAAATTCCGGCGGCAATGACCTTGTTCTAACTATAGATAGCGAGATAAACAAAGTGGCTCTTGATGCTCTCGGAGATTATAAAGGCACTATCGGCGTTGTGAATTACAAAACGGGCGATATAATCTGTATGGTTTCAAATCCCACTTATGATGTAAACAATGTTCCCTCTGATATAGATACCTCAAGTGAATATGAGGGCGTTTATATAAACAGATTTCTTACAGGTCTTTATACACCCGGTTCAACTTTCAAAGTAGTTACTGCAATAAGCGCTCTGCAGAATATGGGCGACGATATTTATGACAGAACATGGCAGTGTAGTAAAGTGTATGATGTTGACGGAATTGAAGAGGATAATATAATCTGCAACGCGCGCCACGGCACTATTGATTTTGAAACGGCGTTCGCAAAGAGCTGCAATATCACATTCGGTAAAATAGCTATTGAACTCGGCCCTGAAAAGCTTGCAGAAACTGTTGATTCTCTCGGGCTTACTCAGGCTGTAACGGTAAGCGGAACAATTACTTCTTCAGAAAGCAGATTTTTCCTTGAAGCCGGTGATGCAGACGCTTATACGGGCTGGACGGGAATTGGACAGGGCGATACGCTTGTTACTCCCGCCGCCATGCTTCGCCTTATGTGCGCAATAGCAAATGACGGAAAAGCCGTTTCTTTTAATATTGTAGACAAATTTGAAAATTCTTCAGGAGATATTGTGGATATCGGATACACAAGCACCGAAACACAGGTGCTCAGTTCGGATATAGCTTCTCAGATGAAGAGCCTTATGAGAAACAATGTAAAGGTACAGTACGGCGAAAGCAAGTATAAGGGACTTAATCTCTGTGCCAAGTCAGGTACTGCACAGATAGATGATGTTGATGAGCACAATACCGCATGGTTTGTTGGATTTATGGATGACGAAGATCATCCCTATGCGTTTGTAGTTGTAGCGGAGCGCGGTAATTCCGGTTCACAGACGGCAGGCCCAATGGCTAAAAAAGTGCTCAACGCCATAATTGACAGCGAAAGCGATTGATTGAGGAACAGATATTTTGGAGTATACTGAAATACAAACGGACAGCACCCCCGAAAAAGCGGTGCTCATCTGTGTTGATACAGGTGATTTTGACGCTGAGGCGTCAGTAAAAGAACTTGAGGAACTTGCAAAAACGGCGGGCGCTGAGGTGCTCGCCGCAATTATTCAGCGGCGTGAAGCTCCGTCTCCCTCGTCCTATATCGGGCCGGGCAGACTTGCAGAACTCGTTGATTTCTGCAATTCAAATGATGTGGATATCGTTATTGCGGACGGAGAGCTTTCTCCTGTTCAGGTCAGAAATATTGAGGATGCATGCTGTGTGCGCACTGTTGACAGAACTGCGCTGATACTTGATATTTTTGCCGCCCGTGCAAGAAGCGCTGAGGGCAAGATACAGGTAGAGCTCGCTCAGCTCAAATATCTCCTGCCGCGGCTTTCGGGGCAGGGAAAAAGTCTCTCCAGACTCGGCGGAGGTATAGGCACAAGAGGCCCCGGTGAAACAAAGCTTGAAACGGATAAACGGCATATCAGGCGCAGAATAGAACACCTGAATGACAGCCTTGAAAAAATAAGAAAGCGCCGTCTTGCCACTCATACTCGCAGACAGAAGAATTCGGTGCTTTCAGCCGTTATAGTAGGCTACACAAACGCAGGCAAATCAACTTTAATGAACAGACTTACAAATGCCGGCGTACTTGCTGAGGACAAGCTTTTTGCAACGCTTGACCCCACTGCAAGGAGGCTTGCTCTGCCTGACGGCAGGCATATAATGCTTGTTGATACGGTAGGCCTTGTGCGCCGCCTGCCGCACCAGCTTGTTGATGCTTTTCGCTCAACGCTTGAGGAAGCATTGTGGGCAGATGTAATACTCAATGTGTGCGATGCTTCAAGTCCCGAGTGCGCAGAGCATATAAAAGTGACTAATGACCTTCTGTCATCACTCGGCTGTGACGGCAAACCCGTAATCAATGTTCTTAATAAATGTGATCTTGCCCCCGAAATGCTCGATTACCCCGTTATTGGCTCAAGTGTCAGAACAAGCGCAAAAACAGGCTATGGTATGGATGAACTGCTTGACGCCGTTTCAAAGGCGCTTCCCGCATCAAGGCGCAGGGTAACACTGCTTATTCCGTTTTCACGCGGAGAGATACTTGGCGAGATAAGAAAATACGGCGAAGTGATTTCTGAAAAATATATGGACGAAGGAACCGAAATAGATGCTTTTGCCGATGTTTCATATCTTGATAAAATAAGTGAATATATTTTGTAATCCTGATTATATTTTATTCCGCCGTTTCATAAAATCATTATGAGGTGGTTTTATGAAAATGTTTACGCTCAGGCTCAAGCCGAAAACGATATTCGGCCTTATTCTTATAGCGGCGGGCATTATCGTTATTGCAATAACTTTCTTTTCAAATCACGCAGCTTTAAGCAGACCGGCAGCAAACGATGTTTCGCTTGAAACTGACGCGCAAAGAGAAGAGTATCTTACTTCACTCGGATGGGAATTCAATACACCGTGCGAGGAAAAAGAAGTACAGATACCGCAGGAATTCAACGATACATATACGGATTACAATGAGATACAAAAGACACAGGGCTTTGATCTGGAAAAATACAAGGGGCAGACCGTAACCGTATATACTTATAACATAACCAATTATGCCGGCTATGAAAACAGGGACTGCGTTTACGCCAATCTGCTTGTGTGCGGCGGAGTTCTTATAGGCGGCGATGTGTGCTCAACATCCGTTTCAGACGGCTTTATAGAGGCGCTTCAGAAGGAATAAATAATGGAAAGACTGGATAAGTTTTTATCACGTGAACTGAATATTACCCGCACTCAGGCAAAAGCCGTGATAAGATCGGGCGGCGTAACCGTGAATTCTTTTCCCGCCAAAACAGCGGATATGAAGATAGACCCGTTGAAAGATCTTGTTTCGGCTAACGGCACAGATGTTTCATATAATAAACATGTGTATATAATGATGAATAAGCCTAAGGGTGTTATATCATCGTCAGACGGGCATAAAACAGGCGAGAAAACCGTAGTGGATATTCTGCCGCCGGAGATGAAACGGAAAAATCTTTTCCCTGCCGGCAGACTGGACAAGGATACTACCGGCTTCGTGCTCATAACTGATGACGGCGAATTTGCACATGACATTTTGAGCCCTAAAAATCATATTCCCAAAACGTATACCGCAGTGCTGGACAAGCCGTTTAACAGCGCTGTAAAAGCGGATTTTGAAAACGGTATGGAGCTCAGCGGCGAGAAATGCATGCCCGCTTTTCTTGAAAGCCTCAGCGCTGACAATAAACAGGCAAAAATAATTCTCAGGCAGGGTATGTACCATCAGATAAAAAGAATGTTTAAAAAACATTCCATAACTGTGCTTGAACTCAGACGAGTTGCTATGGGCGGTCTTGAGCTTGACAAAAATCTTGCTCCGGGTGAAGCAAGATTTATAGATGAAAAAGAACTCTCTCTAATAACTTTTGCTGATTCTATGGACATTAAATGATGAAAAACACTATATATTGTGGTTTTCAACGCCCCTGAAAATGAGTTTATGCAAGTTTAACAAAAAAGCATAAAAATTTTGGCAAAAAGCTTGCAAAATGTTGAACGTCCTTGTATAATATGAACAAGATAACGCAGTTGCTTTTGTGCATAATTTCAAGCGGCTTTTTTATTAAGGAGGAGTTATTTTGCCTAACAGATTATTTCAGGGCCTTGTAAATCAGATGAGGGATACAATGGACCGCGATTTGGGCGTAGTTGATGAAAGTGGTACAGTTATTGCCTGCTCAGAGCTCGGCCAGATAGGTGAAATCAGAAAAGGTGTTGTTTCCGCCGGTGTATTCGCAGGTCTTCAGACTTGTGTGGACGGTTGCACCTACAAAGCTTTCGGAAATTCGGTGCATCCGGAATACGCGGTTTTTGTTGATAATACGGATGATTTAAGCAAGCACTACGCGGATATAATTTCCATTGCATTTAATCAGATAAAGCAGACAAATGACGAAAAATTTGACAGGTCAAATTTCGTTAAAAATGTTATATTAGATAATATTCTTCCTGGCGATATATATATAAAAAGCCGTGAACTGCATTTCAATAATGACGCCACAAGAGTTGTTTTTATAATCAGGGTTCCGCAGAAAACAGATGTTTCCGTTTTTGATGTTATTCAGAACTTTTTCCCTGATAAGGCAAAGGATTTTGTTATAAACGTAAATGAAACAGATATTGCGCTTGTAAAGGAAGTACGTCCCAATGTTGAGATGAAAGACCTTGAAAAGCTTGCTCGCTCTATCTGCGATACGCTGTCAACTGAATTTTTCTGCACAGCTGTTGTAGGTATAGGCACTTGCGTAACAGGTGTAAAAGATCTTGCGCGCTCATTTAAGGAAGCACAGGTATCTCTTGAGGTCGGTAAGGTGTTTGATACCGAACAGCCTATAGCAAGCTATGAAAATCTGGGTATTGCTCGCCTTATTTATCAGCTTCCCACAACTCTGTGCGAAATGTATCTTAAAGAAGTTTTCAAGTCAGGCTCAATTGATTCACTTGATCAGGAAACTTTGTTTACTATTCAGAAATTCTTTGAGAATAACCTTAATGTATCTGAGACAAGCCGAAAACTGTTCGTTCACAGAAATACGCTTGTTTACAGACTTGAAAAAATTAAAAAGATAACAGGCCTTGATTTAAGAGAATTTGATGACGCTATCGTGTTCAAGGTAGCCCTTATGGTTAATAAATATCTTGAATCAAGCCCGGTAAAGTATTAAATCAGAAATTTTTCGGCAATACTTTTTGTGTTGCCGATTTTTTTATTTTTGATTATAAAAAGCTATGCAAAAAAACACAAATTTTTACAAAAACACCTCTATTGTCCTGCTTATTACAAATTCATTACATGATTTACAAAATAGAAACATTTTATCCTTGATTTATTAGGTGAATTGCTTTATTATATATAGGTGGCAGAGTTTAAAGATTTAAATATGTTTCAATAAATTAAAGAGGGAAATTAAAAGTGATTGAATTTCGTGATGTAACCAAGGTGTACGGCAGTAACGGCACCAAGGCACTCAATAATGTTAATATAAAAATCGAAGACGGCGAATTCGTTTTCGTTGTAGGCGCGTCGGGCGCAGGTAAAAGTACTTTCCTCAAACTTATCATGCATGAGGAAAAACCCACCGACGGCGTTGTTATCGTAGGCGATTACCGTTCCGATACACTCAAAAAAAAGCAGGTGCCTTATTACAGAAGAACAATGGGCATCGTTTTCCAGGATTTCAGGCTTATTCCTAAGATGAGCGTTTATGACAATGTTGCTTTCGCAATGCGTGTTATCGGCGCCAAGGAAAAAGAAATCAGAAAAAGAGTTCCGTATATTCTTCAGCTTGTAGGTCTTTCACACAAGGCGCGTTCAATGCCGAATGAGCTTTCAGGCGGTGAACAGCAGCGTGTTTCTTTGGCAAGAGCACTTGTAAACAATCCAAAGCTTATAATCGCGGACGAGCCTACAGGTAACGTAGACCCGGAAATGAGCCATGAGATTGTTGAGATGCTCACCAAGATAAATAATAACGGCACTACCGTAATTATGGTTACGCACGAGCATACGCTTGTAAAAGCGTTTCCTCGCCGTGTAATCGTTATTAAAAACGGCGAAGTGGTTTCCGATACTCCGGATCCAACTCATGCTCAGTTTGAATCGGCTCATCCCGAGAAATCAACTGATATGTATTTCTTCAACGAGGATGTTAAACTCGGAAGTGAGATTGAAGATATTTTTGAAACTATTGACGACGGTTCTTCTCCCGCCGAAAATGAAGATGCAAAAGACGGAGGTGAGGAATAATGACCGGCTCAAGCTTCAGATACCTCTTTAAAGAGGGTTTTAGAAATACATGGTCTAACAGAATGATGAGTATTGCGTCTATCTGTGTTCTTATGAGCTGCCTTGTTCTTATAGGCTGTGCGTCAATGATATTCCTCAACATTGAATCTCTTCTCGGCAGAATCGAAGAAGAAAATGTTGTTATGGTTTATATTAAAGATGATACGGCAGATGCTGATATCACAGCTATGGGCAATACTCTCAAGGGTATAGATAATGTTAAGGAAGTTGAATTCGTTCCCAAAGAGGACGCATGGGCAGAGCAGCTTGCCACAATGGAAGAGGCTCAGGCAAAATTCTTTACGGAGATAAGCTCTGATATTCCGCTTCCGGACGCTTATAAGGTTACAGTAGATGATCTTACTTATTTTGACCAGACTGTAAACCAAATAGAAAAGCTGGATCATATAGACACAATAAGAGAAAATAAGGATCTGGCTGAAAAACTTGTTACAATTCGTCACGGTGTTGAGGTTATCTCAATAGTAATCGTAGCGGTTCTTCTTGCAATAAGTGTATTCATTATTTCTAACACGATCAAACTAACCGTATATTCAAGAAGACTTGAAATCAGCATTATGAAGTCTGTTGGCGCTACAAACAGTTTTGTAAGGCTGCCGTTTGTTGTAGAGGGTATGATACTCGGTATAATTTCCGGTGTTATATCGCTGGGGCTTGTATGGGCGTTCTATGAATTCGCTATTAACCAGTTCAGCGATCTCCTCACCTCTCTTCAGCTCGATGCGCTCAACTTTGCGGATTTCGCACTTCCGATGCTCGGCATTTTCGTTGCAATAGGTATCGTAACCGGTGTCGGCGGCGCGTTGATTTCAATGAGCAGGTATCTTAACAGGGAAGGCAGTGAGATAAGTGCAATCTAAAATAAAAGGCAAAGCTATTTTAAGACTTCTTTGCCTTGTATTCAGCGTAATGCTTGTATTCTCTACAGCATTTACAGCACAGGCAAAATCAAGTTCCGAACTCAATAAAGAAAAGGATAAGATTGAAGCTGAAATATCCGAGTCGAAAAAGAAGATAGAGACTCTTAAATCAGAAAAAGCTGATAAAGAGGCATATGCCGATGCTCTGATGTATCAGGTTGAACTGCTTCAGGACAAGCTTGATAATCTTGAGGACAGCAAAGACGCTCTTCAAAGTGAAATAGATGCGGTTCAGAAAAGAATTGATGAGACCCAGGCCGAGATAGAAAAGGCAGAGGTTGAAATCGAGGCAAAGGAAAAAGAATTTGACGGCGTTTATGAAGAATATTGCCAGAGACTTCGCGCGATGTATATTTCGGGTAATGTTTCAATGCTTGAGGTGTTGCTTGAAAGCGGTGACATCAGCTCCATCCTTACAAGAGCCGAAATGGTTAAATCAGTTTCTGAGCAGGACAGCGCTACACTTGATGAACTTATGACCAAAATGGAGGAGATCAACAAAGAGCGCGAGGAACTTGCTCAGGATAAGATACAGCTCGGCAAGGATAAAGACAGCCTTGATTCGCGAAAAGCTGAACTTCAGGAATCAATTGATGATTATAACGCTTCTAAAAAGGAGCTTAACGCACAGGTTGCTGAATGTAATGCCGCAATCAAAAGTATTGAGAATACACAGGCTGAGATTCAGGAAACGATTGATGATAATTCAGAAGAGCTTGCAGCAATCAATGCGGCACTCAATTCATCAAGCAATAAACCCGGCAGTGATAATTACACACCGGGTACCGGTCAGCTTGCGTATCCCACAAGTTACAGAACTATTTCAGCAGGCTATCCGAATTACAGCAACGGCTCTTACCACGGCGGTGTAGACTGGCCTTGTCCCACAGGTACTCCCGTTCACGCATCCGATTCAGGCGTTGTAGTAATTGCCAAGAAACTTACATACAGCTACGGTCAGTATATCCTTATTGACCATGGCAACGGGCTTTCAACTCTTTATGCTCACAATTCATCTCTTGTTGTAAGCCAAGGAGATTCAGTTCAGAAGGGTCAGATAATAGCTTATTCGGGTGAAACCGGTAATGCAACAGGTCCTCACGTTCATTTTGAGGTAAGAAAGAACGGAACACGAGTAAACCCGATGAATTATCTTTAATTAATTACAAAAAATTTAATACATATAAAAAGATTGTAAATAATATTTACAGTAACTTTAATTTATTATATAATAGGAAGTGGAGTCAATGAAACTTTTAAGCATGTTCAAACAGGGAATGTGTGTTTTATTGGCTTCACTGTTTGTTTTTTTATTTGCTCTTTATCCGTTTAATCAGAATGTTACTGCTGATGCTGCAGAGCTTACTCCCCAGCAGGAAAAAGCACAGCTTGAACAGCAGATAAAAGAGGCTGAGGAAAAACTGCGCCAGCTTGAGGCGGAGTCGGCAAGCACGCAGGAATATTTCGATACGCTCACAGAAAAGATAGATTATCTCAACAGACAGTATGAACTTGTCAGCGATGAAGTAGAGAAAGATAAAAATCAGGTAGAGATTTTAAAAGATACTTATGCCGATAATGAAAAGGAAATTGCTTCCATAGGTGACGATATAGAGCAGCTCAAAGCAGACTGCGCCGCCGCAGAGGAGGAGTTTTCACAAACATATCAGTCATTTGCTAAACGTATGCGCGCTATGTATATAAGCGGCGAAACCAATGTGCTTGTATTTCTTATCACAAGCAACGATATATCTCAGCTTCTGACAAGACTGGAAATGATAAAACGTGTTTCAGAGATGGACGGGGAACTGCTTGAGACCATCAATAAGGAAATTGATGAAATAAATACTTCGCGCGACGAAATAACAAAGAAAAGAGCGGAGCTTCAGGTAACACAGGTAACCCTTGAAAACACAAAATCTTCACTTGAGGCCGCTATACCTGAACTTGAACAGAAACAGCAGGAGCTTGAAACTAAGAAAACAGAGCTTGATAAAGAGCGCGGTGACGCAAATACACTGCTTAAAGAACTCAATGATGAAACGGGTAACTATACCGAATATCTTGAGGATAACAAAGCGGCTATGGCGGAAGTGGATGCAGCTATCGCGGCCGCTGAAGATAAGTACGATAACGATGATAAAGACGAAACAACTGAGCAGGAAAAGCCAACTTCGGGCGGTTCTTCTGAAAACACAACGTCAGGCACTACTTCCGGCAGTTCTTCAGGCAGTAAATATATCAGTCTGACATATCCGGTTCCGTCACAAAGAACAATAACCTGCGGCTTCGGCGAGTACTCAGGCCACAGCGGGGCAGATTTCAGCTGCCCGTCAGGATCTAAAGTGGTTGCTGCCGAATCAGGAACGGTAATTATTTCGGAAGATCTTAAAAATGCTGACGGCACTTACAGAAGCTATGGCAGATATATTGTAATTAAACATGATAAGACAACTTCATCCGGCGATGCAGTTTATACACTTTATGCTCATAATTCGGAAAGACTTGTATCAGCCGGTCAGCACGTTGAAAAGGGTCAGCAGATAGCAAAATCCGGCTCAACGGGCAATTCTACGGGTCCGCATTGCCATTTTGAGGTAAGGACACCGAGTTCAAGTTATTCTTCATGTAAAGATCCTGCCCTTTACTTACCGTAAGGGCAGATAACTTTGGGGTAAAATTTATTTATAAGGTTGCTGAATGGTAATGAAGCACAACAAAACATTGAAATTATTGTCTGCGCTGCTTGCTGGGGTAATGGTGTTTACACCTCTTTCATCAGGTGTTGCTCCTGCCTTTGCCGCAGAAGAATCTTCTTCATCAGAACAGGAAAGCACAACTGCACCTGAAAAGACAGAAGAGGAAAAGCGTGAGGAGGCAAGAAAGAAGCTTGAGGCACAGAAAACTGTGCTTGAGGCTGATCTTGAGGCTGCGGAGCAGCGTCTGCAGGCTCTTGCCGCAGATTCCAAAAACACGGAAGAATACATAAACGCGCTTGATGAAAAAATAGGTATCATAAACCAGCAATTGACCGTTTTGGACGAACAGGTTATGGATTATGAGGAGGATATTAAAGTTCTCCAAACCAATATAGAAACAAATCAGAAACAGGCAGATGAGCTTCAGGCACAGGTTGATGCCGTTCAGAAAGAGCTTGATGCGCTCAACGAAAAATTCATGGCAAAGTATGATGCGTATTGCCTTCGCATGCGTGCCATATACATATCGGGCAGTTACAATCTTATTACTGCTCTTTTAACCTGCAGTGATATATCAAGCCTGCTTACACGTTATGAAATGATAAAAGCAGTTTCAAAGAGCGATGCAGAGCTTATGCAGGAGATTCAGGATCAAACAAATCGCATACTTGAGCGTGAATCTGATTTAAATGAAAAGAAAACAGCGCTGGACAATACTAATATGACTTTGCTTGCTCAGCAGAATGAGCTGAAGTATAAGCAGGAATCGCTTACACAGACGCAGGAGGATATAGCCTCAAAAAAGATAACACTTGCTCAGGATAAAGCAGAAAGCGATCAGCTTTTTGCACAGCTTACAGCCGAAACAGGTATGTATACTGAGTATAGAAATGAGGATGCCGCTCTCAGCGAGGCTGCCGAACAGCAGATAGAGGATCTTATGAACGGTGTTATTTCTCCCGAAGAAGTATCTGATTTCACAACAGGCAGCAGAGATGATGAGCCGAATGTCATTTACAACAACACTGATGTTTATAATAAATCAGACGGCGTTTATAATATGACTTATCCTGTTCCGGGTCACTACACTGTTTCTGCTGGCTTCCCCAATTACAGCAATGGCTCATATCACGGCGGAATAGATTTTCCGTGTCCCACGGGCTCAAAGGTGGTTGCCGCTCAAAAAGGTGTTGTTGCCGGTGTAAAGCGTCTTGATTACAGCTACGGTTATTATGTACTCATTTATCACGGCACTGATGCAGACGGAGCCAAGGTATTTACTCTTTATGCACATAATTCGGAGATACTTGTTTCACCCGGCGATTCGGTTTACAAGGGTCAGCAGATAGCAAAATCGGGCTCAACAGGAAATTCAACCGGCCCGCACTGCCATTTTGAGATCAGAGTAGGCGGCACAAGAATAAATCCGAAAAATTATTTAAGTAAATAAGTTATGAATAAAATCAATTACAGCAAAAAAACAGAATCTATTATTGAAGAAAACAAGAGAGAGCATATTTTGCCCTCTCTTTTAATTCATGCGTGTTGTGCGCCGTGTTCCAGCGCATGCCTGGAGTATCTCAACAAATATTTCAGGATTACGGTGTTTTATTATAACCCCAATATCACACCGCAGGCTGAGTTTGAAAAACGCCTTGCAGAGGAAAAACGCCTTATAGATAATATGCCGTTTGAAAATGAAGTGGGCATAATAGAGGGCCGCTATGATTACGGCGAATTCCTGCATATTTCAAAAGGTCTTGAAAATTGCCCCGAAGGCGGGGAGAGGTGCTTTAAATGTTACCGCCTTCGCCTGGAGGAAACGGCACGCCTTGCAAAAGAAAAAGGCTTTGATTATTTCTGCACAACTCTTTCTATAAGCCCGCTCAAAAACGCGCAGAAAATAAATGAGATAGGTTATGAGATTTCTGGAAAATACGGTGTAAAATGGCTTCCGTCCGATTTTAAGAAAAAAGAGGGATATAAGCGTTCCATAGAGCTTTCCCACCAGTATGATCTGTACCGTCAGAATTTCTGCGGCTGCGCTTTTTCAAAAAAAGCCTCACAGGAAAAGGAGAAAAATTATGAATGATCCCCTTGCGGCAAGAGTAAGACCAACAGAGCTTTCGGAGGTTGTAGGTCAGCGTCATCTGCTTGAGCCGGGCAAACCGCTTTATAATCTTATAGAAAGCGGCAATATTCCGAATCTGATTTTTTACGGGCCGTCAGGCACCGGAAAAACCACTGTTGCTTCAATAATAGCCAGAAAAACAAACAGAGCACTTCGCCGTCTTAACGGCACCAATGCCTCCACCAAGGATATAAAGGAAATCGTTGGTGAACTTGATACTTTTGAAACCGTAAACGGCGTGCTGCTTTATCTTGATGAGATACAGTATTTTAACAAACGCCAGCAGCAAAGCCTGCTTGAATACATAGAAAACGGCAAAATAACGCTAATAGCGTCAACAACTGAAAACCCTTATTTTTATATTTATCCCGCAGTTCTTTCCCGTTCAACAGTCTTTGAATTTAAAAGCATTGAGTGGCAGGACGTGGTGCCTGCTGTTGAGCGTGGATTTAACATTCTTGCCAAAGAAAACGGTGTTGAGGTAACGGCGGATAAAGAAGCTGTTGAGAAAATTGCCCGCGGCTGTTCAGGTGATGTACGAAAAGCTCTGAACTCAGCAGAAAACTGCTTTTTTGTAACGCCAAGCGTTGACGGGAAAAAGCATATCACGCTTGAAACAGCGGCTCAGCTTACTCAGTCCAGTTCCGTAAAATATGACCGTGAGGGCGATGAGCATTACGATATTATTTCTGCTTACCAGAAAAGTATGCGCGGTTCAGACCCGGACGCCGCTTTGCATTATCTTGCAAGACTGCTTTCTGCGGGCGATCTTCCGTCTGCATGCCGCAGATTGTTGGTATGTGCGTGTGAAGATGTCGGCCTTGCTTATCCTCAGATAATTCCTATAGTTAAAGCAGCAGTGGATACAGCTATGGCAGTAGGACTTCCGGAGGCACGTATTCCGCTTGCGGATGCTGTTATCCTTGTGGCGTCTGCACCAAAAAGCAATGCGGGCGAGGCGGCTATTGACGCCGCTTTGGCTGATGTTGAAAAAGGTAAATACGGCCCAATTCCGCGTAATCTTCAGAACAAGCATTTTGACGGAGAGGACGCAGAGGTTAAAGGTCAGTTTTACGTTTATCCCCACAATTTTGAAAATCACTGGGTGGAGCAGCAGTATCTGCCCGATGTCATAAAAAATGTTAAATATTATAATCCCGGAAATAACAAAAACGAACAGGCATTCAAAGCCTACTGGGATAAAATAAAAAATTCAAAAAATAAAAAATGATAAAGAGGAAATATCATGACTAAAAAAGAAAGAGCACTCAGAGCCGTGGAGATACTTAAAGAGCTCTATCCTGACGCTGTATGCTCGCTTACATATGAAACCCCTTTTCAGCTTCTTGTTGCCACGCGTTTGTCTGCCCAGTGCACAGACGCAAGAGTTAATCTTGTAACTCCGGCTCTTTTTGACAGATATAAAACCATGCAGGATTTTGCGGACGCAGATGTGGCGGAGGTTGAAAAATATATTCACTCCTGCGGCTTTTATAAAAGCAAGGCGCAGTCGATAGTCGGAATGGCGCAAAAAATACTAATCGATTTCGGCGGTGAAGTGCCTGATAATATTGATGATCTGATAACTTTGCCAGGCGTGGGCAGAAAGACCGCCAATCTGATAGTGGGCGATATTTTCGGAAAAGAAGCAATCGTTGTTGATACCCATTGTATCAGAATATCAAACAGGATAGGTCTTGTTGCGGATAAGGATCCGAAAAAAATTGAATTTGCGCTCAAAAAGATAATTCCCCCGCAGGAGGGATCTGATTTCTGCCACCGAATTGTGCTTTTCGGACGGGATGTGTGTACGGCAAGAAAACCAAAGTGCAGCGAGTGCAAAATGAAAGAAATTTGCAGGCAAACAGGAGTGAAAAAGTGAAAAAACCGCTTATAAACGAAGAAAATATTATTCTTATAGGTATGCCGGGCGCGGGAAAATCAACTTGCGGAGTCCTTGCGGCTAAAATTCTGCTCAAGAATTTTTTTGATACCGATCTTCTTATTCAAAGTATGGAAAATAAGCGCCTTCAGCAGATAATAAACGAAATGGGCGTTGAGGAGTTCAAAAAGGCAGAGGAGGCTGCAATACTTTCGCTTGACCTTAAAGGCACGGTAATAGCAACCGGAGGCAGCGTTGTTTACAGCCCTGCTGCAATGGCACACCTTAAAAGCATGGGCAAGGTGATATATATGCACCTCAGTTTCGAAGAAATGGAAAAACGCATTACCAATCTCTCAACACGCGGTATCGTACTTGAACACGGCGAGACGCTGCTTGATATGTATAACGAGCGTTTTCCTCTGTATGAAAAATATGCCGATTTCGTAATAGACTGCGACGGAAATACCATTGATGATACCGTAGCCGAAATAGTTGATGTGTGCGAAAAATAACACTTGATTATAAAGCCTGTTTTATGATATTATAGATTAAATATAATAACAATTTTCAGGGAGGATTATTAAATGAGCGAATACGGTGCAAAATTTGTTAAAGAAGGGCTCACTTTTGATGACGTTCTTCTTATCCCCGCGGAAAGCGACGTGCTTCCCAACGAGGTGGATCTTTCAACCAATTTATCAAAAACTATCAAACTTAATATCCCTCTTATGACATCCGCTATGGATACTGTAACGGAATCCACTATGGCAATTGCTATTGCGCGTGAGGGCGGCATCGGCGTAATACATAAAAATATGACCATTGAGGAGCAGGCTACAGAGGTAGATAAGGTCAAGAGATCTGAAAACGGCGTTATTACCGATCCGTTTTATCTCCACCCGCAGAGCACGGCTCAGGATGCAGAAAATCTTATGCGCAAATATAAGATAAGCGGCGTTCCGATCTGTGAGGATGACGGCACACTTGTAGGTATCCTTACAAACCGTGATATGCGTTTCATGACTGATTTTTCAGTTAAGATAGCTGATGTAATGACTCCCAAGGAGAAGCTTGTTACCGCAATGAGCGGCACAACTCTTGATGAGGCAAAGAAGATACTTATGGCATCCAAGGTAGAAAAGCTTCCTCTTGTTGATAAAAACGGCAAACTTACAGGGCTTGTTACTATCAAGGATATTGAGAAAAGCCTTAAATATCCCAACACAGCCCGTGATTCTCAGGACAGACTTCTCTGCGCGGCAGCTATCGGCATTACAAATGATATGCTTGTTCGTGCAAAAGCACTTGTTGACGCTCATGTTGACGCACTCGTTCTTGATTCGGCTCACGGCCATTCAAAGAATATAATGAAAGCTGTTGAAACAGTTAAAAATGCATTCCCCGAGGTTTCACTTATCGCCGGCAATGTTGCAACGGCAGAGGCTACAGAGGCGCTTATCAAGGCAGGCGCTGACTGCGTAAAAGTTGGTATAGGCCCCGGTTCTATCTGTACTACCCGTGTTGTTGCAGGTATAGGTGTTCCTCAGATTACAGCTATATATGACAGTGCTGAAATGGCAGATAAATACGGTATCCCGATCATTGCGGACGGCGGTATCAAGTACAGCGGTGAGATTGTAAAAGCAATTGCGGCAGGCGGCAGCGTAGTTATGGTTGGTTCTCTTGTTGCAGGTTGTGAGGAAGCTCCCGGTGAAACAGAAATATATCAGGGCCGTCAGTTCAAGGTATACCGCGGCATGGGCTCACTCGGTGCAATGAGCAAGGGTTCGGCAGACAGGTATTTCCAGACAGGTACCAAGAAATTCGTTCCCGAAGGCGTAGAAGGAAGAGTTCCTTATAAGGGAGCTGTAGGCGACACTGTATTCCAGATGATGGGCGGTCTCCGTTCAGGTATGGGCTATGTAGGCTGTCATAATATTCAGGAACTTCGTACAAAAGCCAAGTTTATAAAGATTACAGGCGCCGGACTTGTTGAAAGCCACCCGCATGATGTTTATATCACAAAAGAGGCTCCTAACTATTCAGGCAGCAGGCAGGATTAATTTTTAAGGGGCATTAAACGGTTTCGTTTAATGCCCTTTTCTGATTAGAGGGTATTTGATGGCAGAGAAGATAACCAGATGGCAGAAATTCAAGAAGTTTCTAAAAAGAAATATGACTCCCACCTGGGCAAAGCATTTCAGCTATCAGGTGATTTCGTTTATTCTTTCAGTGTGTCTTGTTATCGGCGTTACGGTGTATGCCGTAAACAAAAGCTATGATGAAAGGACTCTGAGTTTCGTGCAGGGATTTACAATAACAGCGCATACAGGCGCTTTTGATACTCCGGAAAATTCAATAGAATCTATACAGGCATCAATAGATAATAATGTGGAGATAATTGAGGTGGATGTGCGTCAGCGTCCGGATAAAACTCTTGTTATAAGCCATGATATCGTTGTTATGAATAACGAGGGTATTCCGCTTGCTGATGTTTTTGAGCTTCTTCAGGAAGATGACTGCCTTATCAATCTTGATATCAAAGAAACGCGGACATTGAATGCTCTTCACGATATGCTGATTGAGTATAATCTGTTGGGCAGGGCGTTTTTAACAGGTATTGACCAGCTCAACGTAAATGCCGTAAAGGAATCTGCCTGTGCGGATATGGATTATTATCTTAATTGTCAGCCGTCGCGTATAAAGATATTTACGGAAGATTATAAGGTTAAGATAATAGATATGCTTGAGGAAACGGGCGCAATAGGCATAAACTGCAATTATAAGTATGCCTGTGCAACTCTTTCCAATCTGCTTCATGAACACGGCTATAAGCTTTCGGTATGGACTGTCAACACTAAGTTTGATATGAAAAGAATGCTTGTTACAAATCCGGATAATATTACCACAAAAGAATACGATAAGCTTATGTCTGTTATAGACAACTGGGGGAAATAAAATGACCAATGAGGAATATTTGAAGGCGATAGATATGCGTTCGTCCAGGCGCACATTTAAAAACCGCCCTCTTGATGATGATACTCAGCAGGTAATAAAAGACCTTGTTGATTATGTCAATAAAAAGGCAGATTTGAATTTCGTTTTTATGAGCGACGGAAGATTTGCATTTAACGTACACTCGGGTATGACAAGTCTTATAGCAGTCTGCGGGCCCGATACTATCCCCGCAAGGGAAGCGTGCGGATATTACGGCGAGGTAATCGTTCTGCAGTGCGCTTATCACGGTATAGGCACATGCTGGGTAGGCACTTATAATGAAAATAAGGTGCTTGAGAAGTTAGACCTCCCAAAAGGTATAAGACTTTATTGTGTTATAGCAGTCGGTAATGTATCTCAGAGCAAAAGCCTTAAAGAAAAACTTATTTATAATACAACTCATAAAAAAAGCAAGCCTTATCAGAAAATGTTTGAGGTGTGTGACAGAAAACTGCCGGATGATATAGTATTTGCAATGCGCCTTGTAGAAAAAGCTCCAAGCTCGGTCAACCGGCGCCCGGTAAAATTCAGGTACGAAAACGGAAAGCTTACCGCAAGCGTAAGTGAGCCGTATTCGGATAAAAGCATCGATTTCGGCATAGCTCAGCTCCACTTCCAGCTTGGCATGAGCGCAAAGGGAGTTAAAGGCGAATGGGAAAACGGTACTTTCGTAGAGGATACGCAGAGGATACTGAAATTCCCAAATGTTGAAAATCAAAATGAAGAGGGGGAAGACACAAATGAGTGATACCGCTAAAAAGAAAATTAGCAAAAAGAAAAAAATACTTATCATAGTTCTTTCTGTTCTGCTTGCGCTTGTTATTCTTATCGTTGCAGGCGGCCTTATTGCTCTCAACTGGTATTGCAAAACTCCGGATTATACCGTTTATCAGACCACGCAGGACGTTGAACTTGTGGCTCACAGAGGCTTCAGGGCGGTAGCTCCTGAAAACACTGCACCTGCCTTTGAGGAAGCGGGAAAAGCAGGCTATTACGGCGCTGAATGTGATGTTTACAGAACTGCGGACGGTGTATGGGTAGTTCACCACGATTTCAATACATACCGTATGACGGACGGCATGAGCACTATTGAAAGCAAAACTTATGAAGAACTTATGCAGGAAACTGTTGATAACGGTTCTAATATTGATGATTACGATTCCCTTAAAATGTGCACCTTTGAGGAGTATCTTGAGATATGCAGCAGTTATGGTATGGTGCCCGTAATCGAACTCAAAAGCGAAAACAATACTGAGTACTACAGCGAGATAACGGATATGCTTACCAAATATCCGGATCTTAATCCCGTATTTATCTCTTTCCATTATGAGGATCTGACCGCTATGCGTGCCCTTACGGATGCGCCCTGCTGGTATCTTGTGCAGACCATTACCGATGAGGATATAGAGCTTGCCCTTGCAATAGGCGGGGACTGCGGAATAGATTTCAATTACGCAAAAGAGGATAATACGGATGAGATTATCAAAAAATGCGTTGATTCCGGTCTTACAGTAGGCGCATGGACTGTTAATGATCCTGAGGCTGTAGACAGACTTGCTTCTCTCGGAGTTGAATACATAACTACTGATAATATAACATATTAATTATTTGCAAAACAAAAGCCCGGAGCTTAAGGGCACCCTTGATAAAGAGGGTGCCCTAAAACTTTGTAAACAGCTAAAATGATTTGATTGCAGGTTATAAGAAAATATTTTTTGGAGGAAAAGCAATGAAATCATTAATGGAAGAAATGGGTATCGGATACAGACAGGTTAAAGAAGTACAAATTCCGAATCTTGTTGTTGCAGATACAAATTATTTTATTGGCTTTTGGGGACAAAGACATAAAGAATATTTAAAAGAAAATCATAGGTTAATATACTATAATTTGCTTACAACAGGTAAATTAAACGAATATCTACACGATATAGATGTAAAATCAAGGGATATGTATGAAAATCTTGTAAAACAACTTGCCGAACAAGAAGGCATAACAGAACAACTCAAGGCAGATAATCAAATGCTGTGGGTACAACAAATGAATAATATTGCAAATCGAGCAAGAGAAATTGTGAATGCTGAAATAATTTATACATTATAAGAAAAACGGCGGCAGGGAAAATCCTTACCGCCATTTTTTATCTTATCTGTCTTACTAAGGTGCCAACTTCTACATTTTCAAAAGGTAATTGAACTGTTTCAGGGTCATAGGTTTCTTCAACTTCTCCAGATGAAAAGAAAGAATTGCGCTTGACAATAGTTTTAGTTTTTCGTGTTTCATACCTGTCTGATGTCACTGTTGTCATATGTTCTTGAATGTGTGTGGGTTTGCCTTCACCACATACTATTTCAAGCGTTCCTAAACTTTCTTTTGTGTCTGGATCAAAAAGTTCTTCTCCCAAACTGTAAATAAGGAAACGATTTCCTAATGTTACGCCATCAGCTGCCCCTTTGTTAATAACAATATTATTTTCATCCGAGATTTTAACAACCTTTCCAGTTATGATGTCATTCATCTTAATCTTCCTCCAATAATGCTTTGTAAATACTTGGTTTAATTAAAATAGAACTACGAAATGCTGCAGTGTTTTCAATTTTACCAACAATTTCTTCTACTTTTGAATCTTTAATAAGTCTCACAATTGAAATTTGCAAACATCCTGCAGTAGTTGTTGATTGAACATACCCTAATCCAAGAGTAAGCTCAAGCTGTTCAGGATCGGATTGATAACAAATAGTCACATATGATCCTTGACTGTACAAATCATTTTTTTCGACTATAAAGATCATTTTTATTTCGTCCTTATAAATGCTTCTGATTTTTGGCAATCTATATATAGATTCTTTTGATTTTGTTGAACATACAGCATATACGATGAGACAAATTATGTAACACAAAATTATTACCAATGATAACAGCCACATAGGAACAGTCGTATCTGCACTCCATATCCACCAAATAAATCCAAGCACAAAAAAGATAAAGACGGTTAGTCCACTAAGCAGAACTTTATCTACCTCTTTGAAAAACTTTTTCATCCTTTGTGCCTCCATATCAAATGTGAAACTTTTTTCATTTTTTCACGACCTCTTTTGTTTTCTCAATTTTTCTGTCCGCATAAATTACAACATCTTTAATAACAAGCTTTTGAACTGCGGATATGAGTAATTCCATAAATTGATAATCAGGCGAGTCATTTATAACTGGAAGTTTCATTTTAAAATCCAAACTTTGCGAACTTCTAAGTTTTTTTCCATAAGAGTATTTACCCTCAATAGATTTACTCATTGAAGTTGCAAAAAACAGCATAATTTCTTTTGAATACGATATTGAACTATTCCAATATACTCCAGTATCATCACCAGCACCAAAATCATAATTTCTGTAGAATGTATTTCCGAAAATATCTATTGTAATTGAATTTTTTGGGAATGATGCAACAGGATTTGACACATAGTTAACTACGCCTGTATTTGTTGTTCCTGCCATTACAAAAGGAATTTCTCCAGGAATTTGATCATCTTTCTTTAACCTTCGTCCTTGCTTTATTCTATTGAAAATTTCTCTATACTCAAATTCCTTTAATTCAAGGGTTTCATACTCTTGAAGAGCTCTCTCTTCTTCACTGGATAACTCATAGTTATCTAGACCGCTTACTTTTAAGTAAGCGGCCAGCTCCGCTACTCGCTCCGCCTCGAGCTCCGCTACTCGCTCCGCCTCGAGCTCCGCTATAAATTCTTCCATAAATTCAAAATCAATTTCGTTGTTAATATTTATTGGAAGATTTACAATATTATTTAAAAATGTTTCATCTACATTACGAACAAGCACCGATAACAATATAGGTTTAAGTTTGTTTAAAACAGTTGTAAAATAAAGAATAGCACCTTGGGGAATTTCAATTTTAGGAACAATTTTTCTAACAAATTGTCCTGCATACCAAGGCTTCTTTCGATAAAAGAAATCCATCTGAAGCAAACCAAGACTCCAAGTGCCTGCATTATTGATATTATCATCATTTACAAAACCTGTTGTTTGTAAAACGCCTTGATTCAATGAGGTTCTTGTTATATAGTCGTATTCATCACCATCTGTAAGCATATCTGTATTAAAACTCAGAGTATTTTTTATGTCAAATAAATCTCCAAGCCTGTATTCGCCCCACTTAACCTTGCTTAACTTTTCGTTAAGTGAGGCATTTATTTTCCCAGGCGGTCATCCTTTACACTTTCATTTTTCAGAAGGTTTGATACTTCCCACGCAAGATAATCGCTGACTGTTTTCTTAAAATCATCTAAAGTAGGTTTTGTATCAATAGGAGCGGATTGGTTCCAGTCTGCACCATTTTCGGGATCTATGTAACCTTCGTAATACTCTTTTTCGGTAAGAATATTCAGTTTGCCTTTGCCAAAGCGTACCAAATCTACTACTTCTTGATAACGCTCTTTTGCACGGTTGGTATCTCTTAAATTACAACTTGCTTTTTTTCGGTTGGTTCTTGTGTATCCGTCATTTGAAAAATCGATAAATTTTACAATATCATCTTTTTGATGTGCTTCTCCCACACGGAAAACATATACATTAGTCTGAACACTTGATTTTCCTATAAACAAATCTATGGGCATTTTAATACTGGCAAGCAGAGTACTATGTTTTAAAATCCTTTGGTTGTATTCTATCGCTTTACCGCTGCCTGCGGAGTTTTGAATAATGATAGCAGCATAGCCTTTACTCATCATTGACAATGCTTTTTCAACGAATATCATACCGTTGCCCTTGGCAGAATAAGGAGGATTAAGTACAAAAGCGTCCGCTGGAAACTTCTCATTTGTTTTTCCAAAACCGTAGTTACCATTAAAATCTGTCAATGAGTCTTTGTTCAAAATATTAGAACTACCGTCACCCATTAAAATCATATTAAGAATGGCAAGCATATAAACACTCGGAAGAATTTCAAGACCGAGTAGCTGGTTAGCTTTAATTTGAGCTGATTTTACTACCAATTCATCGGGCGATTTGATTTCGTTTTTGGCATCAATAAGCATTTCGTTCATTGCAGCAACAAGCAGACCTGCTGAACCTGTGGCGAAGTCCCAGACATAAGAATCTTTATTTACTCTTGCCAATTTTACAAGCAAAGTTGCAACATAAGACGGAGTAAGCACAACATCGTTGAGCTTATCCTGCGAAAAACCGAGCCAGCTATACATCTCGTTAAACAATTTTCCAGTAAAATCAGTGGTCAAACCGATTTTGTAGTAAATGCCCAAGTCATCAACTATTTTTGTAAATACACGCTTTAACTGACTTTCGCCATTTTTCGCTTTATTGATATTGTCTGTTGTAAGTGTATTTTGCAGTGTTCTAACAATTAAATCTCTTTTTTCTTTCGGCAAATTCTTTTCGTTCAAAAATGCCTTAATTTTACGTAAAATAATGTCTCCGTCACGATTTCCGTCCTCTGAAGAGGATTTGAGCTCAGACTTTTCAAGCGCAGCAACCTTATTTGGTACACCTAAAGTAGCAATAATAGAAGCTGCAACAAGATAAACACGGTCGCTTTCGCCGAGACCTTTTTCATTTTGATAAATGTCGTTATTAAGTTTAACAAGACTTGCATTTATTTCCCGTTCACGCTGTTCCTTTAACTTTTCAATTTCTTCTTGTGTTAGTTGCAAGTTTTTTACTTTTTCAATGAAAGTATCAAAATTTTCTTTTTTAAGGAAGGAAAGATCAGTATAATCATCTACTTTTTGTCCGATGCCGAAATTGCTTTTGGAAACATAATAAACACCGATTGAATACTCAATATCACCGCTTTCATTTTTAAAACCAGTCATACCTATTGCGATGATATCAGTATAACTTGTGTAATGCAAAAGGGCATTTGCATAGTGTACCGCACCATTTACAGCGTAAGAATTTATATTTTTAAAATCAGGCTGATTTTTTGCTGTTTTGTTTGCAACTCTGCCCTCGTTATCAAGTTTGACAAGTTTATCCTTATATCCTTTATATTCGATAAGAACAGGATAGTTGGCTAAGTTCTTGTCCTGCAATAAGAGCTTTGCATCAGGTCTGTTGCCGCCGACACCGCCGTTTTTAGAATAGTAATCATCAAGCGCTTTGTCAATTTCTGCGTTCAATGATTCCTGTTCCAATTTATAGTCTAACTTATATGATTTAAGCCATCCATTTGCCAAATCAGCAATATTCGGTTCAATTGATTGTGTCTTTGCCATTATTTCTCCTCCTGAATTACTCCCATTCACAGATGGAAGCAGACCATTTTCCATTTAATTCTTGCAGTTGATCCCTGCTTTAAACTTCTATTTCTTGCAATAATTTTCATATAATACTGAAAATATTTGTCTTGCTTAAATAAAATATATAACTTATAGTTTAACTAATTTAAACTATTCATATGCTTGAGTATTACCCCACACAATATTAACTATATAATATCAAAATAATAATTATTTATCAATACCAGTAAAATACAACGACCAATAAATTGTTAAAGTAAAACAATTTTCAAATGCAATCAATATAAATTCTTTATTCATTCATATATTACTTATTTTCTGCATTTTGCACAAACAAAATAAAGGGTTTTAGGGATTTATCCCTAACGAGTTTTTACTGCTTGGAATTACGAATGTAATTACAAACAGTCTGCTCGTTAAGGCGGTGCAAGGACAGTGGGGTCTATGATTTTAATCTTTGAAATATGGTTTG
>PPYE01511056.1_pt1 | contig 171224 bp, 160 predicted proteins | sample 1559881 | NCBI WGS metagenome assembly PPYE01 (sample SAMN08240022, study PRJNA423297) | Human gut metagenome, whole genome shotgun sequencing project. | reverse complement strand
GTCCTATGCGTCCCCTCAAATGGTTTTCGCCTATCGAATTTCTTAATAATAGTGTCCAATATGATTGACAAACCTACACGGAGCGGTATTAAGTGAGGAGTGAGGAATGACACAGCCGAACAGAGAAAGAAGCCAATGCAAAGCAGAGAAAACACCGAGCGAAGCGATTTTGCGACAGTAGAACTTGAAGCCAAAATGTAGGGGACGGCGCCCCCGACGTCCCGTTTCGGGGAAGTTCCAAGGTATGGATTTTTTACAAAGTTGAGTGGGTGAACGAAACGGGCGAACTACCGAGGTTTGTAAGGTTATCAAGGTTTGCGTGATAACCAGTTCGCCAAAACCCCAAGTTCACATACAAATGCGGCACGGCATTTTCAGCCGTACCGCACACCTCACTATTTATCACAGTTACAATTACTTCCCCATGACGCCATTGAAAGCCTGATATAATATCCCTGCGCTTCTCCGCAAACAGGACACCTCTCAGGGGCTTGTGTGCCCTCCACGATATAACCGCAGTTCAAGCATACCCACGTTTCAGACTGGGAGGAAGAGAACAGCTTTCCCTCTTTCATAAGCTTGCCAAATGCCGCAAAACGCTTGCCGTGAACATTCTCTATCTTGGCGATATTCGTAAAGTCCTGAGCTATCTTTCCATAGCCCTCCTGCCTTGCAATATCCGCAAATGCAGGATAAACGTCGTCTGATTCCTGACGCTCGTTGTGGTCCGCCATACCAAGCAAGGTACACATATCCTCCGAAATATCCACAGGATAACCGCCGTCAACAAACACGCTCTCCCCTGACAGCTCTTTGAGATGCTCGTAGAATATCTTTGCGTGAACTTTCTCCTGATCGGCTGTGAATTTGAATAGGTCGGCAAGCACATAAAGCTTCTGCTGTCTTGCCTTTTCCTCCGCCATTGTGTAGCGGTTTCGTGCCTGACTTTCCCCTGCAAAGGCTCTCATAAGGTTATCTTTTGTCTTTGAATTTCTGAAATCTGACATTTTTTTATCCTCCTACTTTATACAGTCAGTGTTCCTGACTTGCTTTCCACAAGAATGAGTATCTGCTCCTCCTCAGCGGTCTGTGCATTTATATATACAAGCACGTTCCTGCCGTTTTCCGCCCTGCACCTGAACTCATAACACAGCTTCTCCTCCAAACCGTCGGTAGGGATAAGTGCAAGCCTGCCGGATACTATTTCAAGGCGTGGGGACACGCTCTCTTTCGCTCGGCTTTGGGATATATCCGCTTCGGGAATATCTCTGTCATAATGGTTCACCAAAAAGCCCTTTGCGTCAAAGCCTAATATCTCACCGTCGTCCATTGCTACTGATACCTTTATAAGGTCGGTGTAACAGCACACGTCAAGGTCGTTGTAGGCGAAATTCACTGTGAGAACGTTGTCGATATTCTCATAGTAGGTGGTTTTCATGGACAGTATGCCGAGGTCATCGAGAAAATCCTCTGCTGCCTTTACTCCCTGCTCGTTTGTAAGCTCTGTGCTTTCGCTGATACGGCTTTTGAGGAAATATGAGATATATCCACCCTGCTTTGTCACCTCGCAAGCCACCGTCTTATCCTCGTTTGAAAATCTCCAGCATGGCATTTTGCCCTCTACCTCTGAGATATCTGTGAACACTGTGGAGTTCATGTTAAGCCCCAGGGAACAGCGTTCAAGGGCTTTGGTCTGTGAAACGTTCTCTGCCTCAGATGTCATGCGTGGGGTACGCTCCATGATATTGTCTGAGAATGGGCCGTCATAAATAAGGCTTGGATAGCTTTCAAAGCTTCCCTCAAAGTCTGAGAAGCCCTCTGTCACTGTGGGCGGATCGCTCTGCTGTGAGCCTGTTTGGGTGAGTGCTATCTCACCGCTGTTCACTGAGCTTTCAAGCTCCCACATATCCTCGGAAAGTTCTTTGGAAAAGTCATAGAGCGAGGATATGTTCTCATACTCCTCGTCTGTTATCTCCTCGCCGTTCATGAGCCTCTCGCTCACTGCCATGGAGTAGTTTCCTACCTGTGAGAGAAATTTGTAGGTGTTTTCAAGCTGCAGCTCTTCTATGGGAAGCTGTGACAGAGCCGCCTTTGCCGAGGACGCTTCTCTGTAAAGCTTCACCGCAAGTGACTGGTGCATTTTCCCTGAGCCTGCATAAAGTTCCTTTTCAAGAGTGTCGCTCACGTTCTCTACTGCGTCGCACAGGTCGCCCATGGCTCTTGAATAGGTGTAGCTCACACTACGCAACGCCCTTTTTTCGCTGCTCATAAGTTGTATATTTCTCACCGCAAGCACACCCACGACAGCCACTGTGAAAGACACTATCCTAACTGCGTTTCGCTTTGATATATCCATTTTTTATGCTCTCCTTTTCTTTTTTCTCCATTATTATGCCAGCTAAAATGCTGATTATTCTCATTAACTGTGCCTTGCAGTGCCATTTAAGGCATATCATGATACACAAAATTTCTTTCCTAATCTTGTGTATCATGAACATCTTTACTTACTTATTATTACATAAATCTCAAAATAAGTGTAATGATTTAACTTTAAAATTACTGAATTGTATTTATTTGTATAAATGCGAATTTGACAACGTGCTGAAAAAGGGCTATAATAAAGGGTGTGTAAAAATTATCGTGTAAAATGGCAGGAAAAATGTTAACTCTGCCTACAATTCTACGGGAGGAAATTATGAAATTTATTCCAAAGCTGACTGGTGTGGTTTTGTCAGCGGCAATAATGGCTCAGTCTGTTCCATTCGTGTATGCGGCAGAGAAAAGCATTGCGTCAAGTGAGCTTTCAAATGATATCCAGATATCAAAGCCTGAATATGCTACAGGCAATATGGAGGCTGATGGTCTTTTAGAGCCTGTCACTGAGGACGACCCTGAGTATCATAAATATCTTGAAAACAACGATCCATACGGCATTATGACAATGTCTGCTCTGTGGGGGGCTGACAGCCTTACTCATCAAAACAGATTCAGCGGTGTTTCAAAGGTCTATGGCATTGACGTTTCCTATTATCAAGGCAACATAGATTGGAAAAAGGTCAAAAACAGCGGTGTGGAATTTGTTATCATAAGAGTAGGCTACCGTGGCTATGGCAGTGCAGGAACGCTTGTTGAAGACCCTAAGTTCAAGACCTATCTTGACGGAGCTACCAAGGCAGGGCTTAAAGTTGGCGTATACTTCTACACGCAGGCGATAACCACAGCCGAGGCTAAGGCAGAGGCTAAGTTCGTTCTTGACAGGATAAAGGGATATTCTCTGCAAATGCCTGTTTATTACGATATCGAGTCTGTTGACTATGACACTGGCAGACTTGACAGCGCAGGGCTTTCCAAGGCTCAAAAGACCGCTCTTTGCACAGCTTTTTGCGACACTATCATAAAGTCTGGCTACAGCGCAGGTGTTTATGCAAACTACACATGGCTAAACTACTACATTGACGGAGCAGGGCTTGGCAAGAAATATCCTATATGGCTGGCTCACTACACAAGCAACACCAATTATGACCAACGCATGGATATGTGGCAATATTCAGGAAGCGGTACTGTTTCAGGCATTTCAGCCTACACTGACGTGAACGTATGGTATTCGGGCAAGCTTCCGCTTTATGTGTCCGACCTTATCTCAGTGTCAAACACCTCCACCTCCAACAAATTTGCCTGGAACGGCGCTCCTGACGCAACAGGATATGAGGTATATCAGGGAACAAGCCCTAGCGACCCTCACAAGAAAAAAATAGGGGATACAAAGGATACATATTTTACAAACTCCAACAAGTCCACAGGCACTATGTACAAATACATGGTGAGAGCCTACAGTGACGCTTCAGGCAAGCGTGTTTACGGGGATTACTCTGATGTTTTCACCACCTGCACTCTTCCTGCGAACATCTCAAAGATATCCGCTTCTGCAAGGGGAACTTCTGTCACCATTAGCTGGGACAAAGTTTCAAAGGCGACCGACTACATCGTGGAGCATTATGTGAACGGTGCATGGAAGCAGGTCGGCACAACTTCAAGCTTATCATACAAGGTGAATGGTATCACACAGAACGGCGTTAATAAGTTCAGGGTAAAGGCGAGAAGAAATTACTGTGGCGTATATTACAATGGTGGCTACACATATGTAAACGCTGAGGTCACTGACATACCAAGTACAGTAACAGGCATAAGAAGCACTTCAAACACTTCTACATCAAACACCATAACATGGAACGCTTCCAAAAAAGCGGAAGGCTATGAGATCTATCAGTGGATAGGTACTAACGACAGCTACAAGCTCATAGGCACGACCACGTCCACAAAGTTCACAAACTCAAAGAAAAGCTCAGGCACGATGTACAGATACAAGGTAAGGGCATTCAACATTGTTGACGGACAGCGTATCGAGGGTGCATATTCCTCTGAGCTTACCACCTGCACTCTTCCTGCAAACGTATCATTCTCCCTTTGCTCCACTGACGTTGATTCCATAACACTCAACTGGAACAAGGTATCAAAGGCTACAGGCTATCAGGTAGAGATGTACACAAACGGAACATGGAAAACTCTCTCCACCCTTTCGGGAACGAGCTACACTGCAAGCGATCTTTCACAGAAAACAGCGTATCGTTTCAGAGTGAGAGCCATAAGAAATTATAACTACATAAACTACTACGGTGACTACACTGAAAAGGACATCACCATTCGTCCTGCAAACACACCAGAGGGGCTTTCCTCATCAGCGAACACATCAAGTTCTAACACTATCACATGGGAAAGCGTGAATGGAGTATCTGGCTACAGCGTTTATCAGTGGATAGGAACGTCAGACAGCTACAAAAAGCTTGGGGACACTGCTTATCCATACTACACCAACTCAGGCAAGTCATCAGGCACTATGTACACGTACAGAGTAAAGGCATATTATGTAAGCGACAATGTTATGCAATACAGCAAGCCTGCACAGGTGGTCACCTGCACGCTCCCTGCAAACGTCACTGTCACAACAGCAAAGCGTTCGGGAAGCAACATCTCACTTGCATGGAACAAGGTATCAAAAGCCACAGGATATGAGATATATGTGAAGTCAGGAAGCAGTTGGAAGAAGCTCACCACAACATCAGGCAAAAGCTACACTGCAAAAAATCTGTCAGGCACTAAAACATTCAGAATAAGGGCATACAGAAAATACAATGGTGTGAACTATTATGGTGCTTATACTGAAAAGACGGTAAAATAAAACAAAGGCTATGTGTGAAAAAAAAAACACATAGCCTTTTGTTATTTATGGATATAATGCAACTGTAGGGGCTGGCGCCCTCGACAGCTGTCCCCTCGACGTTTCGTCTGCAATCTCATTTGTATTATCCGCACAATGTTGCTCTACACAAATTCTGGATAATCCAAACCATATCGCCTCGAGTGGGACGTCGTATTTCTGCAAAGCAGAAATTGCGCCGCTCCCCTACATAGTTTGTGCGTTAAATCACAATACTTTGCTTCCATTTGCTGTAAGCTTGAACTTTGCTCCCAGAACACCTGCCGCACCTCTGCACATAAGCATACGCTGCAGGAAAATGTCAAAATAGTCATACATGGTGCAGATACTTTCGTCTATCTGCAAATTAAGGGATATGACCTTTTTATCAGCATTTATCTTTAAGCTCGCTTCTGTTACCGCATAGTTCACCCTGTCATGGATATCAAAAGAGGACTTATCCTTATTTGACACACGATTTCTTCGCACGTCTGTTTTATCACCTATTATCACTGCGGCTGACACCGGGTCTGTTGCGCCCCCTGTTGATTCGTCATGGCTTCCAATGCAGGAAACTATCGTCACCCTATCTTCCAATGGCATATCAGTGTCTTTGAGAATATCGTTTGCAAGTATTGCACCATACTCTGCATGGTGTGTACGATTGACAGCGTTGCCGATATCGTGCATATACCCTGCTATCTTTGCAAGCTCTATGGTATGCTCATCATAGCCGAACTCTTTAAGTATTGCGGCGGCTCTGTCTGCCACAAGAGTGGTATGCACCTCTGAATGGTCTGTAAAACCCAGAGATGTAAGATTTATCCCTGCCCTTTTTATAAATGCTTTTATTTCCTTGTTTTTTCTTATCTCTTTGTATGTCATTGATTTCTCCTGTTGGTTTATGATTATATTTATCTACGCAAGGCTTTTTACGTCCACATAATGTATTGTAGTGGCGAACAGTGTTCGCCCGCATTTGCTCGCCTGCATGAATTTGCGATTATACAAACCATGTCGCTCTCCGAACGGGACGTCATATTTCTGCAAAGCAGAAATTGCGCCGCTCCCCTACAGTCACTCGCCGTGACGGGCATTTTACGCCATACATTGCAGCATGAGATACACTTGCACCGATCTTTAAAATGTGTAATTATAACCTGCAATTATCATATCACTATCCAAGCTTATATACAATACATTCCGCATTTATTTTACAATATTTTGACACTATACAGGCACAAAATAGCCGTCGATATGCTCATTGTCAAGCCCCTCGCCAATGACGATAAACACCGCCTGACCTCGCTCTATAGGCTTAACAGTGATGTTCTTGTGTGTGGCGTTAAGCTCAAGCCACTTGCCCTCAGCGTTTTGCATAAAGCCTTTTACACGGAATATCCTTCCGCACTTGCTGTCGCTCATAAGCCTGCTCACAGCATCTTCCATAGCATTATCGGGAAGCTTCATATTCATAAAATACAAAGAGGTATAAGCTTTATCTTGGTCGAACCACAGCTTTTCGTGGGAATCAGGCTCATAGCCACTGTTGGCTATCCTTTCCATATCCTCGTCTGTAAGCTCCGACCAATCTTTCATTATTATCTCAGGCTTAGTCATTCTGTGGCAATGGAACTTTTTCTGCACGGATTCTAGGTATTTTAGAGTATCCTCAAGCTCCTGTTTTGTGGCTTCCTGACATCTGCTCATGAGAACTATGCCTGCTTCCGAAAGCTGAGAAGCAAGAAGATAATCAGAAGCTTCCGACAAGTTGGTATCAAGGCAGGCATCTGCAATAGTTATAACGCTTCCTATCTCATACCAATTATCAAGAGGTTCTTCTCTAAGCACGTCAAAGAACTCGTCAGCTTCATAGATACCTGACGGCTCAACAATGACCCTGTCAAGGCCACGCATACCCATAGCGATAAGCTTAGTCTTAAAACGCCGTCTGTGGCAATCCTTATCAGCCGCCGAGACCATTTCAAGGTCGCAATTCTCGTCCAAAAGCTCCTGCAAAATAAGCATATCCACATTCACTGCACCGAAATCATTCTCCAACACGCCAATTTTACAGCCCTTATCCAAAAGATAACGGGCATATTTTTTTATAAAAGTAGTCTTCCCTGCTCCGAGAAACCCCGTCACAAGGTCTACCTTGGTTTTCTTTTTCTCTGTGTTCATAGTTAATGCCTCCTAATGGTCATATTATACCACATTGACAGTGCTTTGGCAATGACAGAAATAAAAAAAACGCCTTACACTAAGTAAAGCGTATTTTGTACAGGGACTCGCCCTACATTACAAAGTTGGCAGCAAAGCTTATTGAGCGGTGCAAAGCTTGGCAACAAAAAACGCACCCTGCAAGCCCGCAAAGTGCGTAAATACGCTGGTGCGCCAGAAGGGACTCGAACCCCCGACCTACTGGTTCGTAGCCAGTCACTCTATCCAAAAATAAAACCACAAATTTCTTTCAGTTAAACAAAATATCATGAAAATGGCTGCTAAGACTTTGGCAGCTTTTTTGATGATATTTACACATATCATCAAGCATAGACAGGGTAGCTCCCTGAGCGGCAGGACGTTCTCCCCTGCCGCTTTTTCTGTGCTTAATACGGAGAACTTAAACATTTTCAGAAAGGGTGTTTTAAATGGAGAACACAAAAACAAAAATCGTAGCCGTTGCAAATCAGAAAGGCGGCGTCGCAAAAACAACATCGGCATTTAATATTGCCGCTATTCTTGCACAACGAGAGAAAAAAGTTCTTATGATAGACCTTGACCCTCAGAGCAGTTTGTCGGTATCGTGCATGAAGTACGAATATGACCCTGACGATATCACTATCACTGAGCTTATGTCATCTATCATAAATAAGAAAACCATTGATTTCAAGCAGGCTGTACACCACAACGAGCCGAACAACATTGACTATATTCCTGCGACTATAACACTTTCAGGAATTGAAGTTGACCTGTGTAGAACACGCTGCTGCGAAATGGTGCTGAAGCGTGTCATTAGTAATTACATCGGCTGCTATGACTACATCATCATAGATTGCCCTCCGTCACTGAGCAACTTGCTCTACAATGCGCTTTCCGCCGCAGATATGGTCTTGATACCTGTGCTTGCTCAGGAAATGGCATTGAGCGGAATACCGCTTCTTCTTGACAGCATTGACGATATCCATGAGTATGCTAACCCTGACCTTGAAATACTCGGAGTATTCGCAACATGGACAGAGAAAAACAACACAATGTCAGCTGAAGTAATTGAGTCAATAAAAGCTGCATTCAATGATAAATACCTTGGCAGCATAAGCAAGTCAAAAGCAGCTCAGGACAGCAGCCGTGAGGGCATCGCCCTTTGCAACTATAAAATCAGCAGCACAAATAAATACAAGAATATGCTCGCAGACGAGTATCGTGTTATAGCTGACAAAATAGAGTGTGTCACGGTGACACACTAAGGAGGTTTCAATATGATAGATATAAAACGCTCCGCAAATCGTCCAAGAGCTAACTTCTCAAATAACTTTGAGGAGCTTCTCATGGATAAGCAAAAGGTGGTTTCACTGCCTATGTCAAAAATTGAGCCATTCAGCTTTAATGGTGATCCACAGCCCTTTGCAATAGATGAAAATGAGATATCTGCACTTGCCGACTCTATTTCAAAGTGTGGAATTATCACACCGATAATAGTTCGCAGCATTAGCAGCAACAGCTATCAGATACTCAGCGGTCATAAAAGATACGCCGCCTGCAAAAAGCTTATGTACCTTGACATTGACGCCGTTGTTATCGAAGTCACTGATGATAACGTGGCTTTCGATATAGTCTGCCAGGCAAACATTCAGCGTAAAGAGCCACGTCCAAGCGAGCTTTCAAAAATGTTCAATACATACTTAAGTCTGAGGAAAAACGTTTCAGCAGACCTGACAGTAAATGAGATAAGCAATATGTTCGGTATATCCAGAAAAACCATTTACCGCTATGCAAATATCTCAAATCTTGATAATGGGTTAGCAGAGCTTATAGACAGCAAATCTATTCAGATAAGATTCATTGAGCCGCTTGCAAAGCTCAGTCCTGAGCAGCAGAAAGCCATAGCAGACTATTACAATTATGACGAACGGCTCAGTTCAAAAGAGCTGACATTGGTTATAGAGCAAATGACAGACAACGGAAGCAGTGATATCTATGATATCATAAAAGCTATAAGAAATCTGTCTGAAAAGAAAAAAGAGCCATACAAGAACAGCTTATACAATGAGATGTATATCAAAAAGCCGTTATGTATGCAGAACATGACCGAAAGTGAGCTTGACAAGATAGTGTATGAGCTGCTTGATAAATATCTTGAAAATAATTTCAAGAGTACAAAAAAAGTCACCACAAACGAAAAATAATATGATATAATCATAGCACAGGAGGAAAAGTAATGAACATGACGTTCAAAATAGACATAGACCGCAGAAAAGTTGAAGCTATCCGCTGCTATATGCCAGACGGAAACATCGAAGAGTTGCTCAATGAGGAGATAACCAAAGCCGCAGAAAATGTGGTGAACAGGCTGTACAGCAAGACTGTTCCGAAAAAGGTTCAGGAATATCTCAGAAAATCAGCGGAGATTAAAACTGACAGCAAGAAAAAGGCGGAGCAGGTCAATGAGTAGCGGCGTCATAAAAACATTTGGCAGCAATCATCAGACCGCCTTGTATATGGCTAAAGACAAACGGCTGTATGAGATAGTATCAATAGACAATGATTGCGCTGTAATGGCGGCGTTTAATAATACGTTTGCGGTGGCTGCGAAGCCGTTTCTTGATGAAGTAAACAATGTAATAGACTATTCGAGCATTGAATACTTTGACCGCATATCACAGGCGAAAAGCTACAGTGATAGACTTCATAAATGCTTTGACAGCTCCAAAGCAGAAGAAAACATCAAAGAACAATGTGTCACGGTGACACACTCAGATAACATCACTCAAAAACATAAAAGTTTGTAATTGAAAGAGGAGGACCATTATGAACGAAAACAGGAATTTTAACGAAGATTTTGAAATCGAGCAGGCAGGACCAGAAGATGTTGGCTGCGATCTTTTTGAGTATGAGCTTACTCCAGAGGGTACATACGTCCCGAAGATAGCATACACAAGTGACCCCGAAGAAGAAAAGCTGCTTAAGAAGCCTATCCGCAAATGGGGACGTGCATGGATGAAATGGATGGAAGCAGAATACCCAGCAGACGTTGACATTCTCGTGTGCGAATGCCGTTGGCAGATCATTCCGAGAGAAATAGATATCGAAGCTGAGGAGAGGTTTAACGAGCTTGACGAGATCTACAGAAAAGATCACCCACGTCCTACAGAGTTCAATGCTATACGCAAGTGGGAAAAGGAAAGGCTTATGACACTCGAACATCAGGTAATGGAGGAGATCGTTTATAAGCTCCGTGAATAGGCTCAATAAGGAACACATGGCACGTTGAAAACGCAACAGAAAACAGGTAAAGGACACTTGAAGTTTCAGGTGTCCTTTTTTTACAAAAAGGAGTGATTGGACAATGGAAAAAATATTTTATGGTTCACTGGGAATAGCTCTTTGTATAACAGGAATTTGGGGAATAATCAGAGAATTTATTCCTGAAAAATACAGACTTTTCAAGAAAGGCAGGAAATAAAAATGATATTCTATGATGAAGAACACGAGGAACTGTTTAATAAGTTGTGCAAAAAAATGCCCTATCTTGACGGCTATCACTTGTCACTTGCTTATCTCCTCACGATGGACGCTGTTTTGCGTAATCATATTGGCGCACTATATGACGTAAAAAAAGATGTTATTATTTTTGAGGGCTTGAGCAAGCCGTTTCAGACAAGTACAAGTAGAAAAACAACACGCTTGGCATTCAACCTTTGGGACGGCTCAGTGTATGACTCAGATCCTCCTGAAACATATATCAACGAGGACGGCGAGAAAGTATATATTCCGAGCGAGTATTATGCGCCTGACAATATCTTTAACTGCACCTATGCGCCATACTATATGGAAGCGCTCAAGATGAGATTCGAGATTTTCATGTAAGTAATGAAATGAAGGTAATGATATGAAAGCTAAAAATTATTGTCCCGAATATGAAAAATACAAAACTATACGTCAATGGGCGCTCTTAGGACAGCTACCGAAAAAGGACGCTAAAGGCGTTGAGCTTTGGGCAAATAGGAATTGTCAAACTTCATATGTGTACTATAGCCCTGACGAGGTAGTGCCTGCAACAGAAAAAGAGTTGCAGGATTTTTTTCAGCCTGAGAGGGACAGAAAAAATAAGCTGGCAAGACTTAACCGCAAGTGGCATAAAGAAGCCGAAGAAAAGAAACGCCAAGAGGAGCAGAAAAAGATTTTTGATGAAGCTGTTAGAGCTGCTTTATCGCCTTATCGAGAATTGATATGGAAATTAACTGAGAAAACCAAAGAGCTTTATCCGAAAAAAGAGTATCCACAGGCTATTGTTATAGACACCGAAACCACAGGACTTGACCCTTTTCATGATGAGCTATTGCAGGTGTCTATCATTGATGAGGAAGGAAACGTTCTTTTCGACAGCTACTTCAAACCAATCAGACACACAGATTGGTGGGAAGCAGAAAGCGTTAATCATATCTCGCCAAAAATGGTAGCTGACGCACCATATATAAACGAGAAAGCCGCTGAACTATATGCGATATTATCGCAGGCACATTGGATAATCGGCTATAACGTTGATTTTGATTTGAATTTTCTTGTGGGAAGCGATATCATAACAGATGAGGAGTGCAACGCCTTTCGTACTGAAGATGTGATGATACAATTTGCTGAAATTTACGGTGAATACAGTGTGTATCATGAGAATTATAAATGGCAAAAACTCACAACAGCGGCGGCGTACTATGATTATGATTGGAACGTGAAAGGAATTGAAGCACATAATAGCCTTGCGGATTGTTTTGCAACATTGTTTGTTTATCATAAAATACTCAGTGGAGAATAGCAGATAATTGACACATGATGAATAATATGGTAGAATGGAGTGTGTACGATGTTACTCAATACATCTCAGTTAAAAGAGCTGTATAACAGATATGACAAGAAAAATAGTTCACTCATATCGATACCATTCTCAGCAATATCTGATGAGCCGTTAAAATTTTATAAATGGTATGCAGCTCTATTTCAAATCGAACTAAACGTCAAAGCGTTTGCTGACGTTGACAGCAAACAGATCATAATATATAAAGGAACGAAAATGAAATACTATGCTACCATTTTAATACCCTACGAAAATCGAGAAGCCTACATTGACGCAGTGTCTGAAATAAACCAAGTCGTATCTTCCAACGGTTGTACCGTTTTATTTGTATGTAATATTCCATATAACCTTGTTTCTTACCTTTCAATTGAAGCGGAACAAAATGAGGGACAGCTCATTGAAAACATTATCAAGAAATATGATTTGAGGAAAGAGCCTTCACTGGGGCTTCACGAACTGATCATTGAATTTTGCAACAGAAAATTCAATATGGCGACTATACCACCTAGTTTCAGCAAAGCAGATATAACGCAAATGTTCAATGACGCTTATTTCTTCTGTTCAAAATCAGATCTCACCAAGAAGGGATACAACTTTAATACTCATATTAGGAGGAAAAAAGTATTTATATCATACTGCCACGCTAACAAGGAATTGGTCTATGAAATAACAGAAGCCCTTGAATACAGCGGCATTGATCTTTGGATAGACAAAAAAGACATAAGCGTAGGTTCTCACCTGCTGGAATCAATCCTTGCAGGTATAGAAGAAAGTGATTTTGCCATTCTCTTTCTTAGTAATGCGACACTGTCATCAAATTACGGACAGTTGGAACTTAAAACAATAATGTCAGCGCTAACAAACAAGAAAAAAGGCTGGTACATAGTTAAAATAGACGATGTAGATGTAAATAACATCATGCCGTCATTAGGCGATTATAAATACTATGATCTCAGCAATGGAAATAAAACAGAGCTTATCAAGGATATCATCAATGCGATAAACGCTCAAAATTAAACAGCAATATTTGACATCACAAATCAATTGTGATATAATCTAGTTTGGAAAAGGTAAACTAAAACGGTAGGCGGTGTCCTCCCACACGGAATGGTCTGAATATTGTCAGCCGAAAGGCTCAGGCAAAATAGGATATTCGGGAGGTGATAGAATGGACTTAGCTTTCTTTGTCTTGACTATCGTGCTGATTGTCGCTCTCAACGAGCTGATAAAAAGCATAAAAAAATAACCGCCCTCGACCAAAAGTTGCGGTTATTTTTTACATAATCAAAAACTGAGGATAGCCGTCTATGCGGTTTACCTTTTCTATATATAAGTATACATCACTTTAAGATATATGTCAAGTCTAAAAAAGGAGGAAAACCATATGAAGAACACAATGAAAGCCATAGCCGCCTTGATAATCAGTGCGACAATGATAAGCATAACCGCCTGTGGCAACACAGACAACACATCATCAGCCCCTCCAAAGGCAACCACAACAGCTTCAAGCACAGAAGCTTCGGCTACCACAACGGAAGCCACACTGACCTCTCAGAGTGAGGAAACAACTTCCCTTTCGGCTACCACAACAACGGGAACGTCTGCAAGCACAAGCAGTTCTAAATCATCGACTACTCCAAAGAACACCGCAAAGGCGAACAGCTCTAAGGCTAGTAATGGCGGCACAGTAAATAATCAGAGCTACAGCCACAGCACTTCTAACAACGGCTCAGGCAACAATAGCTACAGCAATGACAATAACAATAACAACAGCTATCAGCCACAGCAGACGGAACGTCAGACAGAAAGACAGACTGAGCGTCAGACAACGACTAAAAGGCAGACCACAACAACGGCAAAGAAAACGAAGCCAAAGCCGACTACAACTACAACGGCTAAACCAAAGTTTAAGCTTACTCAGAATGATATAGACAGGCTGAAGAGAGAATTGCAGGCATATAGTAATGACATTGCACGTCCTCGATTTCAGAATAATTATTCCGAATTTGGCTATTCTTCTGTAGATGAATTACTTGCTGATGTTGGTTGGATGAACCTTGATAATTCTTCTTGGGGTACGCCTGATACTGTTTCACCTGATACTTATTCCTCATATGATGAACTTTACCGCAAGGTCAAAGGTCACGTTGATGATTTATACACTGTAATACCGAAAGACGCACAGATAGTTATATATACTGAATGGCACGGTGACGGTTCGGCAATCAATTCAGACGGCAAGCCAGCGTGGGAGATATACCTCATATACTAATTAAAAAGAAATAATGAAAATTGAATACGAACTTTAAAGCAATTCGAGAATTTCGAGTTGCTTTTTTTTATTGCAAAAATTCAAGCCACACGGCTTTTCAGATAGATAAAAAATTCTAGGAGGTAAGGACAAATGAAAAGAAAAACGCTTTTCAAAAGGCTGAGCAGTGCTGCAATGGCTCTCCTGCTCAGCTTGTCGGCATTAACGCAGGGCATAACAGCTTCAGCGTTTTCAAGCACTAACAAAGCCACACAGGAGTGGCTCAATGAATGGAGCTATGATTTCAGAGGCTCAGGACTTCCAAACGGCTATGACATTGAAACGGGCAAGTCCAATGACACACACTTCACAGGCTACTGGGCAAGCTCAGTGCCGTATTTCTCAACATCTGACGGCAGCTATGCTTATTGTATCAACTTTGATAAGTTGCACACAAACGGAACAACCTCTAAACAGCAAACACTAGCTGACTATGTAAAGGGTGCTCACGTTCCTGACAGTATGCAAAGACAGATCAAGGAGTTTTGCATTTACAGCTACAAGGGAAAAACTCAGTACGGCTACTCAAAAGATACCGAGATATGTGCCTCAAGCATAATGGCTCAGGCTGTTTCGGCAAGATACTATGACGGCAGTTCAGCAAGCCTTTCAAGCAACGAAACAAAGCTGCTCAATGCCTACAGCTACAACGGCAGCAATGCAAGTGCTCATCATAAAGACCTTGTTGACTGCTATAAAAAAATGAAAGCTGAAATGGTTTCGCATTATGATATTCCAAGCGGCACATCTGTAAACAGTAATAGAACACCAACCTACAAAGCAAAATATGATGTCAAGACAGGCAAGTGGACAGCCACAGTTAAGCTTGACAGCCTTTCACAGTTCAGCGTTTCAAAGCCGAACTCAGTGACTGTTACACGCTCAGGCTCAAATATGACTATCACAGCAGACAATGAGAAAGACCTGAAAAATGTTGTTTTCACGCTCACAAAGACAAAGGGCAAGTATGTTGAACACATAGACGAGTGTTCACCTCTTATCCTTTCGGGCGGCTCAGACGTTCAGGAAATGGTGGTTTCTTGTTATGAGGATAAAGACCCTGTTAAGGCTTATCTGAAAATAACAACGCCAACAGGCTCAGCTCACCTTGACAAGAGCTTCACAGATTACTTTGGCAACAAGCAGACCGCCACAGCGGATATGTACAAAGCCGTTAAGTTTCAGCTTGCCTGCAAGGTCGGTGACAGCTACAAGTTTGTAAAGGCAACTGGAAAGGACGGAAGCTACAGCTTCACTGACCTCGCTTCACAGGCTACAGACCTTACGCCAAACAATAAGGGTGATATTGATGTAACAGGTCTGCCAGAAGGCGATTATGAATGGCGAGAAATATCCACGGCAGACGGCTACATGATATCATCGAAGAAAGCTATCACTGTTGCCGCTGACAAGACGGCTACAACTGAGTTCGTAAACAAAAGAAATGCTCCTGACAAAGGCAAGATAACCATTCATAAGCGTGACGCTGAAACGGGTGCTGACCTTGAGGGCGCAAAGTTTGAAGTGGCAGCAGCCGAGGATATCTACGTCGGCAATGGTTACTGTATCTATCCAAAGGGAACAGTTATTGACACCATAACCACAGGTGTAGACGGCACAGCGGAAACAACAAAGGTTCTTTACAAGGGCTACAGCTATACAGTAACGGAAATTGAAGCACCAAAGGGCTATTCGATATCCGATGAGCCTACACAGACTATCAAGCTTGTTGAACAGCAGGCTGAGTTCGTTGTGGATTTTGATAACAAGCAAAACACTATTCCTTTTGAGATAACAAAGACTGACATTTCAACAGGCGAGCTTATCCCTGATTGCACCTTTGAAATTCTTAATGAAAATAACGAACAGGTCATCACAGGAACTACAGACGAGAACGGCATTGCGCATTTTCAGCTTGCTATAGGCAAATATTTCTATCGTGAGATTTCAGCACCTGATATCTATGAAATTGACGATACTCCTTATCCGTTCGAAATAACAGAAAACGATGATATCGTCAAGGCTGAAATGACAAACAAGAAGAAAAGTGGCTCTATTAAGGTCACAAAGTCTACAACAGGCAATCTCAATATCGAGGGCATTAAGTTCTTTGCAACAGGCATTTCTGATACAAACAAGGACTTGAAGTTTGAAGCGACAACAGATGAAAATGGCGTAGCAATGTTCGATAAGCTTGTTATCGGCAAGTATGTCATCACAGAGGACGGCTCAACAGTTCCAGCGGCTTATCTTGTTGCTGACGAACAGGAAGTGACTGTTGAATACAATACGACCGCAGAGATCACAGTTTCAAACGAAGAAAAAACAGGCTCTATCAAGGTTCAGAAGAGAACCGAGGGACAGAAGAATGTTGAGGGTATCACATTCTACCTCAAGGGTACATCAGACAGCGGCAGAGAGATAAACATTCCTGCAACTACCGATAAAGACGGCGTAGCTGTCTTTGAGAACGTACCGGTTGGTACATACATGGTTATCGAGGACGAGGAAACCGTTCCTTACGGCTATCTTGTTGCCGATGAAAAAGAGGTCACTGTTATCTATGCGGAAACTGTTGACGCAGAGATACTCAACAACGAGCAGACAGGTACTATCAAGGTACATAAGAGAACAGAGGGTGATCTGAATATTTCAGGTATCACATTCTACCTCAAGGGTACATCAGACACTGGACGTGAGATAAACATTCGTGCGACTACCGATAAGGACGGCGTAGCAGTTTTTGAGAACGTACCAGTGGGTACATACAAAATTATCGAGGATAAGGAAACAGTTCCATACGGCTATCTTGTTGCTGCCGAAAAAGAGGTCACGGTAACATATGCTGAAACTGTTGATACTGATATACTCAACGAGGAGCAGACAGGAACAATACAAGTTCATAAAAAAACCGCCGATATGACTAACGTTGAGGGCATTCGTTTTATTCTTTCGGGAGTTTCCGATACTGGCAGAGAGATACGCATTGAAGCCGTCACCGACAAGGACGGACTTGCGAAGTTTGAGGGCGTTCCAGTTGGCACATACACTATCACAGAGGACGGCTCTACAGTGCCATACGGCTATTTGGTGGCTGACTCCAAACAGGTGACAGTGGCATATGCACAGACTGTTGACACAGATATGGTAAATGAGAAAGCACCTGACACGCCAAACACTGGTTCTTCCGACAATGACATTGACGGCAGAACAGTTCTTGGTGGTGTAGTTGTCATACTCGCAGGAGCTGCGGTCCTGATGTTCAGCCGAAAGAAAAAGGAAATATAATTGATGCTGTCTGAAAAAGATAGCTAAAGGGGATCAATTTATCTATACATGAAGAAAGCCCCTGCAACTGGGCAGGGGCTGGGGAGGTAGAGATATGAATAGTAAATTGTATAATTATTTATTAAATGCTAATTTTATTGCATATGCCATTATAAATTCTATCAAATATATTGATTATATAATCAGATGGGTTCGTACACGTTCGCAATATAAATCACATCGTTTTTTAATTCTTTATAGTGATGTAATAACATTAATAGTCATAGCAATGTGTATAGGTTTCAAAGAAGCTATTACTATAACTGGTTTCATAACATTAGTAGTGTTTAATCTATATATGCCTATTGTTAACAAAAACTTCAATGAAACACTGTCATCAATGCTGAAAAGGTTTTTGTTTAGAAAAAGAAACAAGTTTGTTTGACAAACATGGAATGTGATTTTGTAATTTATTCATAATTACGTTCCATAAATAAAAAATCACGCATCCTATAAATGTGGCTATCCAAAATCCATTACTGATTGAAATAACTACATTAATCATGAATGTGGGAAACCCAAAACTAGGATTTGTATAAAATAAAATAATCCATAGGAAGTTTGTTATAAAAAAGAGTGATAACGAAAAAAGCACAATAGGTCTTTTGAAATTTTTGTAAAACATCTGTATCAAAGCAAACAATATGGCTGTTGCGAATGTGATGACGAAATATGTTACTGGATGATTTCTGAAAGCAAGGTAACATACACCTAGAATAATAAACGAAATTAAGTATACTATACTGGCGTCATCATCGCTTTTTGCCAAATATTGATTGATAGTGCTTTGATTATATGTTGTGTTATTAAAACTCGTGTTATCCGAATTATTATTTACAACATTATCGTGCCCTTTCACAGTAATGCTCGTTTTACTAGGCTGTTTATTTATATCATTTTCCCTAGTTTTGCTCTTGTAACTAATAACTGCTGTTGCCAAGCCAACTAAACTTGTTATAAGTGCTAATAAAGCTGTTATAATTTGAAAATACATAAGGTTATCCTCCTGATACAATATTGTTATATAATACAACATATTATATCATAAAATAATAAAAAAAACAATGATTAATAGAAAATAAAGCACACATTTGTTCCATTGTAACACACAAAACCAGTCAAGCAAAGGAGATATTTTTTTATGGACAATAATAATCAACAGCCATTTATAGATTCCAAGCTGCTAATATTGTTGGTTTTTGCTAACTCTTTGTTGTTCGGATATCTCAAAATATATTATGAGAACAATTCAATATTAAGAGTAAAAATAGAGATTATTTGGCTACTAATTAAAGCACTTATAATTTTGCTGAATAGCAAATATATGTACAAGCTTGTGTACAATCTGACTCATGACCAAGACATCTCCGTCAGCTTTTGGTCAATTATAAGAAATACACATCTTCTAAGTTGTATTTGCACTTTTATGGCTTTTTTACTTATGATCGGCTGAATGGTAATAAATATTTAAGAAAAGCACAATCAAATTTTATTCTTTATGATTTTCTTAAAAACAAACAAATAGATCACTAAAACAGATGGAAAGATTAAAAATAACAGTTGATATTTCCAATAATAAAAAAACAAGGGACGAACTATATCTAGGTAATTTTCATGAAATGACACAATCACCACGAGAAAACATAACATTTTAATTGCATTAACTAGCCGGTATCTAGTAACCTTTTTGTACGGTTTTAAATCAAAACACACAATGGATTTGTCATATATAGTCATATCAACATTATGTTTACGTGATATTGAAATAATTATATCACTAACGTGCAAGAAAAACCACCAGCAGAATAATAGCCATGTAGTCAAGTATACAAGAACTGTCAAACCCATAAGAATTGGATATACCCTTACATCATTAAAAATTACCGGATCAAGCATTGATTTTAAATCATTGTCAAATGAACACATTAACAATGCTAACAATACAAAATTCGATAATTTATAATTGTTGTAAATAATATTTATGATATCTTTTATAACGTCCATTATAAATACGCCTCCTTTCATCTATAAAGTATAAATATTATAAATTGAAAGGTCAATACAATATTTTTTACAAAGTTATAAACTTACACATACATAAGTGTGTCACAGTGACACACAACTTAAAATCGCAAACCTGAGCGTGTGAAGAAATTCATACGCTCTTTTTATATAACCGAGAGGAGTAACCACAATGATTACTGAAACGCCAAAGAAATCTAAGTTTGATATCTTGGAAGAAATCATGATAGGATTTCAAGATAATTACGAAACAGACAATGCTCAGACCCATTGGGTGAAAACCTACAAAGGGCGGCGAGAGCGATTAATTCAGCTGCAAGAGGAAGAATGTGAACTACAAGCGAATGTAATTGATGACGCTCACGATCTAGGATTTGTTGAGGGCGTAAGATATGCGCTCAACATCATGGATATGACAGATACAGGCAAGAATAAAGCGCTTTTGGAGCGGCTCTTAAATATTCTTGAAAAATAAAAGAGGGGAAACTTAAATGGATAAGCACGATAAGTATGAAGCTGTAAAACAAGCATGGTTTGAAATCAATGAGCAGCTGAGGAACAATAAGCAGGAATACATTGATTATCTCAAATTTTCTGCAAAGATGTATAAGCAGCCGTATTCAGACGCTGTGCTAGTATATCAGCAGAATAGAAACGCAACAAAGATCGCTGAGTATAAGAAATGGGGACGTCTAGGGCGATATGTAAGACGTGGCTCTCACGGCGTTGCTGTTTTTGGCAAAAATCACACTTGCAGATATTTATATGACGTCACTCAGACAGGCGGCAAAGAGTTGCCTGAGATGTGGACACTTACTGACCGCAACACACCTGAGCTGCTCAATACGCTTAATAACCGATACAATATAAGCGCAGGATCGATCAAAGAATGTATCGAAGCAATGACAGCAAACAGTATTAATTCTGCGCCTATTGCTGAGTCAGTACAAAATGCAATATCTCAAATGGGACTTGACACAAAACAGGCTGAGATATACCGCCATTCACTGGATTCTGTGGTGCGGTTCGTTGTTTCTCAAAGATGTAATCTTTCAGGTAAAATAGATCTGCACGCCGATGTTGATGTAAGCGCTCTTGACCTTATCAAAAATGCAAGAGATATGATTCTTTTCAGCAGAGCTGTTCAGCACGCTGCCAAAGACACGCTGTTTGAAATCGAAAAAGAAGTTATCGCAATTGACCGCAAAAACGAAGCTCTTGACAATGCCAAAACCGCAAAGCAAGAAAGCACGTCTGATAGGGTTGACGATATACTCCAAGACCTTATAAAGCTTAAGTTTTCGCAAGAACAGGTACTTGCATTAAAACAGGCTGTGGTGGCAGCTGCACAAAATGGTGAACATAACATACGGCATTGGGTAAGCGTCCGATATTCGCCCGACGAACTGCGGCATATATCATCTTTATTATCTGATTACTATGCTCAGAGTGTCATTGAGCAAACACTCGATCCAAAGGGCATACTCAATGATTACTATACATATGTAAATGAGCTCAATGGTCGGCTGAAGCTGTCAGATATGTTCTCTCACCATGATTATAGTGATGAACAAAAAGCCATGCTGCAGCAGGGTTTTTCTGAGGGAATTTCTATTACTGTTCTTAACGAGGTCGATGAACGGCTAACGGTAGACGAGATAAAAACATTCTTTGAGATGTTTCATCAGGCAGTTGACGGACAGATAGATCCACATGATGTTCAGATATATCTTGATAAAGCTGTAATAGAGCATTCAAAGCAGAACGTTCAAGCGGTTGAAGTCCATGACAACTCTGCCGACACAATCTCAGCAGATGTTACTCAACAGGACAAAAAAATAGAACCATCAAGAATTATAGGTTTGGCTGAAAACCAGCTACGCCCTGCTGTTCCTAATAGCTCTACAAGCAGTATAACAGACTCCTCTGGAGTTGTCAAGAGTGAAAAAACATTTGCCGAGCAGGTTGATGAAGCTTTAAGCGGAAAATTACCATTCTACACGAGTCTAAAAGTTTGTGACACACCGCAGATCTTAATTGATGTCGGTTGTGAACAGCTGCCTATGCTGTATACACAAAAGCATTTGAAAAATGCAATTTTACCGCCTGATGAAAGAAATCATCGGCATGGTCTTGAAATTGAGCAGATTAAAAGATTGCCAGAGCTTCTCTCTTATCCTGTAATGATTATTGATTCGCCAAATCGTAAAGACAGTATCATTGTTGTAACATCAGAAGTTGACAAGAGTGATAATCCGATAATTGCGAGCATAAAGCCAAACGGCAAGGGAAGATATGAAGTTGAAAATGTCAGCTCTAATTTCATTACAAGTGTGTATGGGAGAAACAATTTCCCTGAGTTTTTCAGAAGAATAGTTCAATCAGACAATCTCCTTTTTTGTGATAAACAAAAAAGCCAAGCAATGTTTGAGAGATGGGGAGAACAATACTCCGAATTAACAAACAATCTTGACTCTAATATTATTATACACCAAAGTCGCAATATTGTCAAGAGTAAAAAGCAAGAAAATAGTGCAGATATAAGTTCAAATGATGTCAAGACCTCTGCTGCATTATCCGAGCCTACGATAACATGTGAATGGAGCGAAAGTAATTACTTTGAGGACGGCAAGACCTACAGTGTTGCAGAATTTGATACGCTCATGGAACAGGCTGACAGTGAAATGGTGGCAGGAGCAAAGGCTGCAATAGAGAAGTACGGTTCAGCAAAAGCATGGTATGAAGCAGACGCTGATGACGAATTCTCACAGTTTATGGGCTATGATAAGGTCAAGTTTACTATCAATATGCCTGACGGACAAACGATCACTGAACGTCAGGACGCAGGTGACGGATACGGCGGCGTTATTGATTTTCTGAAAAGATACTCAATATACAACTCGATCGTACCTGAGCTTGAAGCTGCAAAAGCCGCACATATGGCAGACCTAGTCGATGAAGTGCCTACACCTACAAATGAAACACAGCCTGAAATAGACAAGCTTTTGGGCAGGCTTAAGCTTGATTGTGATTACTATCTGAAAACAGGTGCAGAAAAGCACTTGTGGGCAGAAAAAGTTGAAAAGCAGATAGCTAAGATCAATGAGCTGTATGAGAAAATGCCTGAAAACGCCTACTTCACAAGAGAACAGATCGACGATTATGAAAAGAAAATGCTTGCGATAAAAAATGGTGAGGTCGAAAAACCTATACCATATGAAACGCCTACAATCGCTGATAATGTTCTGTCTGAAGAAAAAAAGACAACACCGCCTGTTTCTGAAAGCGTTCCTATATCTTCTACATCTGATGAACAGATATCACTCTTTGAAACGCCGCAAGAAGATATCAAAACTGAAAAGGTAGAAAAGCCAAAGAAAAATGTCAAGGCAAGCACATACCACTTTGACCCTGATAATGTTGTTGTGGGCGGAGCTGCTGCTCGTTGTGACGCAAATATAGCTGCTATTGAAACATTGCTGAAAATAGAGAGTGAAAAGCGGCTTGCGACACCTGAAGAACAGAAGATAATGGCTAGATACTCAGGTTGGGGCGGAACTGCTCAAGCTTTTGTTGCAGATAATGAGAATGTTTCTGCTGACAGTTGGGGAGCAAGGCAGACTCGCTTAAGAGAGCTTCTGACCGCTGATGAGTATGGTGCTGCAAGATCATCAACACTGACAAGCTTCTATACGCCGCCAGAAGTCATAGACAGCGTATATCTTGCTTTGGAAAGATTTCAATTTGAGGGTGGAAACATCCTAGAGCCTAGCATGGGCGTTGGAAACTTTTTTGCAAAAATGCCTGATGAAATGAGGGCAGATTCAAAACTTTACGGAGTTGAGCTTGACAGCATTTCAGGACGAATAGCCAAGCAGCTCTACCCAGAGGATAATATCCAGATAAAAGGGTTTGAAAAAACAACATTCAAGAATAACAGCTTTGACGTGGTCATAGGTAATATACCTTTTGGCGATTATGGCATTGCAGACAAAGCCTATGACAAATACCACTTCAAAATCCATGACTATTTCGCTGCAAAAGCAGTAGATAAGGTGAAGCCTGGAGGAATTGTTGCCATTGTGACTTCAAAATTCACAATGGATAAGAAAAATGATAAGGCGAGAAAGTATCTTGCCGAACGCTGTGACCTTTTAGGCGCAGTAAGACTTCCCTCTGGAACGTTTAAAGATGCAGACAGCGTTACAACAGATATTATTTTTCTGAAAAAAAGAACAACAATGACCTCTGTTATTCCAAACTGGGTACACGTTTCAGAAACAGCCAACGGCATTCCTTGCAATCAATATTTTGTGGACAATCCCGATATGGTACTTGGTACTATGGCATGGGACGAGCGTATGCGAGGAAAATATGGTGCAGACAGCAAGGTAACGACCTGCTATGCAAACAGTGACGCTCCCCTTGCACAGCAGCTCATAAATGCCATTTCAAAAATAGACGGCGTTATTGATACTGTGGAAACTGAGCTTGACAATGGGACAGCTGAGATACTCCCTGCTGATCCAACTGTCAGGAACTTCACTCATACCATTGTTGACGGAGATCTTTATTTCCGTGAAAATGAAATAATGGTCAAGGTCACAGAAACAGGCAAATCGCTTGAACGCATGAAAGGGCTTCATACTCTAAGGCAAGCAACTATGGAGCTTATCAATGCCCAGGCTGACGGCTGCACTGATGAACAGCTTGCAGAGCTTCAGAAGAAGCTCAACAGCACATATGACAATTTCAGAACAAAGTTCGGAAATATTACGGACAGCGCCAATTCACGCTGCTTTTCTAATGATGATGACTACAACACTTTAGCAGCACTCGAAGTTGTCAACGTGGAAAATAAGACAGTTGAAAAGGCTGCAATATTCACAAAGAGAACGATACTTCCAGATATTCCAGTTTCAAAAGTTGATACGGCACTTGAAGCACTTCAAGTATCAATGGACAGATTGGGAAGGGTCGATATTCTCTATATGTCACAGCTCACAGACACTACGCCTGAAAAGGTTATTGCTGACCTTGGTGATGAAATATTCAGAGATCCTGCCAAAGTTAAAGACAATGACCCATATTCAGGCTATACGGAGTCATCTGAATATCTGTCAGGCAATATCCGTGATAAGCTGAGAATAGCCAGAGATCATGCGGAGCATATTGACAGCAGCTACAACAAAAACGTAGAAGCTCTGATGAAAGTTGTGCCAAAAGACCTTGAAGCCAGCGAGATATCCGTAAGGATCGGCGCTAACTGGATCGATGTCGCAGATTACAACAATTTTTTAAACGAGTATGCACACGCAAACACATATTACTACCCTGTCACAAGAACAAAGCTTGGAGAATACAAAATAGAGGGTAAAACATCTGACCGCTCAGTTGCTGCCACTGAAACATTCGGAACATCAAGAATGAACAGCTATCAGATATTTGAAAATCTTCTTAATCAGCGTGATATTTTAGTTCGTGACAGACGAGAGGAGGGCGACAAAGTATGGTATGAGATAAACACCAAAGAAACACAGCTTGCGAAAGAAAAAGCTCGTTTGATGAAAGAAGCGTTTAGAAATTGGCTGTGGGAAGATATGGGCAGGCGTGAAAAATACGTTGCAAAATATAACTATCTGTTCAATTCCATAAGGGGCAGAGAGTATGACGGCTCACATCAAACCTTTCCAGGCATGAACACATCAATAACGCTGCGGAAACATCAATCAAACGCCATAATGCGTGCAAAGCTTGGCGGAAACACACTCTTTGCACATGAGGTCGGCGCAGGAAAAAGCTTTGAAATGGTCGCAACTGTAATGGAAAAGAAACGTCTTGGTCTTATAAATAAAGCCTGCGTAGTTGTTCCAAAGCACCTTACGCTGCAAATGGCAAGTGAGTGGCTGCGGCTTTATCCAAATGCAAAACTGCTTGTGGCAAAGCCAGAGGACTTTACCAAAGCCAATAGAAAGCGTTTTATTGCAAGATGTGTCACTGGTGACTATAACGCCGTGATAATGTCATTTACACAGTTTGAAAGAATACCTATGTCGGACGAATATAAAGAGCAGTTCATGCAAAAAGAACTTCACGATATCATGAGTGCAATATCCGAAGCAGGAAGAAAAGATAAATCATCAGTAAAAGCCCTTGAACGTCAGAAGAAAAACATAGAGGAAAGGCTTGAAAAGCTACTTTCTTCTCCAAAAGACTCATCATTGTGTTTTGAAAAGCTCGGCTTTGACTATCTTGTATGTGATGAAGCACATAACTATAAGAACTGCTTTGTTTCTACAAAAATGTCAAATGTGGCAGGCGTGCAAACAACAGCAGCACAAAAATCAGAGGATATGCTGATGAAAACTCAGTATCTCAACAACAAATACGGCTGCAACAATATACTTTTTGCCACAGGTACGCCTATAAGCAATTCCATGGTGGAATTTTACGTTATGCAGCGTTATCTCAGACCAGATCTTCTCGAAAAAGCAGGATTGCAGAACTTTGACGATTGGGCAAGCACATTTGGTGAAGTTGTATCGCAATTAGAGATAAAGCCTGCAGGAAACGGCTTTCAAATGAAAAATCGTTTCAGCAAATTCGTAAACATACCTGAACTTATGCAGATGTATAAGGAATTCGCTGATATTCAAACAGCGGATATGCTGAAACTTCCTGTGCCAAAGCTTGAAACAGGCAAGCCGATAGTAGTGACCTCAAAGCCAGACGAACGTCAAAAAGCATACATGAAAGAGCTTGCCACACGTTCTGAAACGATACACAGCGGCACAGTTGACCCACGGCAGGACAATATGCTGAAAATAACTCATGAAGCACGCTTGCTCGGTCTTGACACTAGATGTATTTTCAAAGACGCTCAGCCTGCACCAGACAGCAAAGTGATGAAGCTTATCGATAACCTCGAAAAGAACTACAAAAACACTATGACAGAAAAAGGCGTTCAGATAGTATTCTGTGATATCGCTATCAACGAGGACGAAACACACTTCTCTGTGTACAAAGCTATAAAGCAGGCGCTTATGGAGCGTGGGATACCAGAGAAAGAGATCTGCTTTGCAGGAGACGCAAAGACAGACAAGGCTAGGGACGAAATGTTCAAAAGCCTGCGCAAAGGCGAAAAACGTTTTATCATCGCAAGCACTTCAAAGCTTGGAACTGGTGCAAATATTCAGGATAGGATCTGCGCAATTCATCACCTTGATATACCATGGAAGCCCTCTGACCTCACTCAGCAGGACGGACGTGGAATAAGGCAAGGCAACAGATTTTCGCAAGTCGGAATATATCACTATCTTACAGAGGAAACCTTTGACGCATATATGATGGGCATTATAACAAACAAGGCGAAATTCATAAATCAGATCTTGACCTCAAAAAGCCCTGCTAGAGTTTCAGAAGATGTTGACGAAATGGTACTTACATACTCTGAAATGCAGGCTATAGCGAGCGGTAATCCTATGATAAAAGAGAAAATACAGCTTGACAATGATGTTGCAATGCTGAAAACCCTTGAAGCAGAACACAAGAAGTCAATTTATAAAATGCAGGAGTTGGCAGAGAAAACTTTGCCGAAACAGATAACACAATACTCTGAACTTCTCACAAAAGCTAGGAACGATATGTCTAAATATCAAAAAAATCAGGCGTTGAACAAGGAGTTTGAAATGACAATAGGCGGTGTCAGATACGATAAGAGAGAAAATGCAGGAGAACAAATTGCCGTGGCAATGGCAAAATGTACTGCCACAGGTGAGCCTATAGAGCTTGGAACGTATCGTGGCTTTAAAATCACAATAGAACGAAATCCGTTAGCAAATACATTTTTTGAGCTTGATAAACCTTGTATCGCTGTTCTCCACGGAGAACTCACCTATTCATGTGACATTGCCACAGATAATGGCGTGGGAAATGTCAGAAGAATTGAAAATCTTGCAGGAATACAGATAAATCAGAAGCAATGTTCTCTTGAAGAACAGCTTGAAAAAGCAAACAAAGATCTCTCAGAAGCTCAGCAAAATATGCTCAAACCATTTGAACATGGACAAGAATTAGCCGAAAAGACAAAACGTCTTGAATATGTCAATGCACAGCTCAGCGGAAATTCTCAGAATAAAAACCACACTCCTGAAAGTGCTATAGAATTTAGGTTTCACAACAATAAATATCAGGCATTGATCGGCACTAATGAAAAATCAGAATGGTGTGATGTAGTATCAAAGGGTGGCAAGCTCATCGCTTCATCAGATACAAAGATCTATAATCTGTCTGAAAAAGAAAGCGATCAATTCCGCAGCTATGTGTTTAATGGCGGCAAAACTGACACAAGCAAGAATAATTCCTTACTGGAAAAGCTTAAGCCAAAGGCGCTTAAATTATAAAACATTGAGAGGAGGTGAGGATATATGATAGACAGAAGATACGAATCAGGCAAAAGCTTTGTCATGTACTCTAAAGAGGAACTTGAAGCCGCACGGCGAACAGATATGGTCACATTTCTCGAAAGCCACGAGGGTTTCAACTTTAAATCGTCAGGCGGTTGGTATGTAGGGATAGAGCATGACAGTCTTAAGATCAATCCAGACCGCTATACCTGGCACTGGTATTCAAGAGATCTTTACGGAAAAGGTGCTATTGATTGGCTTTGCAAGGTCGATGGATACGATTTTAAAGAAGCCGTATCACGTCTTATAGGCAACGCCAGTATACGAGCTTCTCCTGAAATGAGAAAAGCAGTAATCAGCGAACAGCACTATCAGAAAAAAACTAAAAAGGCAGAATTTAAAGTTCCGCCGCCCATGCAGGGCAAATGGCGAGAGCTTTACGCTTATCTTAACATAACGAGAAAGCTTCCAGCTGACATAATAAATTATTGTGTCAGCAATAAGCTCATATACCTCGATGTTAAAAAGCGAGCTATTTTCTGCGGCTACGATAAATTTGGCTCAATGAAGTTTGCAGAAGCAAAGATCACAAACACATACAACAAATACTATCCTCAGAACATTGAGGGAAGTATGAAAGAGTACAGCTTTTATATCCCTGCTAAACCAAATGCGTATGGTTATGACCCTACAAAGCTTTATGTGTTTGAAGCACCCATAGACCTTTTATCTCACGGAGCTTTAATGCAGCTTTCAATGAAAAAACAGTGTGCAGCAGTTGGAATGTCTGAAATGTATCGTTCTGATTGTTGGCTTGGAATAAACAGAGTATCACTATCAGGCTGCTCTGATATAGCACTTAAACAAAGACTATCTGATGATCCACGGATCAAACAGATAGTCTTTTGTCTTGATAATGATGAAAGAGGACGTCAAGCAACAGAAAAGCTAATGTCTGACTATTCTGCAAATTACACTGTAAAAGTGAGCATACCGCCTTACGGCAAGGATTGGAACGATACGCTGAAATTTATTGTAACGTCAAAAAACAAAAAAACAAATACGGAGGAATAATTATGAGAAAAATAATTGAAAAGATCAAAGAAAAAGGTGTAAAGCTTAGCGCTCGTATATTCGGAATTATGACAGCTTGTCTGTCATCAGCCATTGCAGCCTTTGCCGATGTTGAAACAGACGCAACCTCAGGTGTATGGGCTTCGGTCGCCACCTGGATCACCAAAAACAAAAATGGGCTTTCCATTGCAGCCAAAGCACTGCTTGGACTGTGTCTGGTCGGCGTTGTTATATGCCTCGGTGCAAGCGGCAAAAACGGCATATCATCAGTCAAGGGCTGGCTTATCGCTATTGGCGTGGCTGCTGCCCTGCTGGTTTTCGGTGACGCTTTCCTTGACTCAATATATGTAGCTTGATCTGCACGGACACATATTTGTGTGTGTCCGTAAAAGCGTTATCCCTAGCGTTCTTACGGGCATACACAGATAGACAGAAAGGAGTATTATTTTGAAGTACATGAAAAGCCAAAAGGTATGGTATCAGCTTATATTCATCACCGCCATTGTTATGAGCGGCTGCGGCAGTATACAGGCTTGTGCAGCAGAACTGGGATATACAGGGTGTTCCTCAGAGATTTTGAAAATGGTAACAATAAAGAACCATTTTCGTGATCTGTTGATAAATATAGAATTTAACATACTGAGTTTTCTTTGCGATGTGATAGATTACTTTGATAAGGCTGTCAAAACATTACTCAAACTCAATTTCTTCGACTACCTATCAGATGAGTTTAGCCTAAGTCAAATGCAAACGATTATTCTGTCTATTATGAGCCTTGCACTCGTTTTTGGAGCGTGTGCTCTCGTGATATTCAGAAATAAGATCAAGGTGTCTGATTTTCTGATGAGTATTTTGGTTGCAACTATACTGCTTGTGGCTTTTCCGGCATTCATATCTTCTTGCAACTCACTTCGCAGCAAGGGTATAACAACAGCACAGAACATAAAGATCAATGATCAATCTGAACAGACAACGGTCGACAAAGACGGCACAGTCACTGTCGGAACATTGGGCAAGGATCTTCTGGCGTCGGGAATATATGACGTTGAAAACAGCGTTGATAATAAGAAGATGATGACTTACCTCGATACTGTGGGCAGTTCAGGAAATGTAAAGGACATTCAGATAACAGGTGGAATTGAGCCTGACGATAGCAAGCCTTGGACTACCCGTTATCTTACAGATATACATGACGTATATCCTAAGCAGAAAAAGTACAATAGTCTAACCACAGAGAATATGATGTCCCTTTTAGGACTTGAAAATGAATATAATGTTCTAAAGAATGCAAATGGAGAGCTTATACTCAGTGCAGATTATGGTGCAAATATGCAGGTATACTGTTCTGTATACAGCACATCAGGTTCGATATATGGCAGTGTTCTGTCTGAAAAAGACTATGATAAATTTTTATCAGCCTCTATCGGCGACGCCTGCCCTTATGGCGTGACCTTAGGCGATCTCCATTACCCTGACGGCAGCCGAATAACTAATGTAAGCAACTTCAATACATATATCCGTGACCTCATAGCCAATCACCCTGCAGTAGCTGCGGCTGGAAAAACGCAGGAGGTAGGAGCAAACGCACATACTGTTGAGGAAGCACTTGACATTATCAAGGATGATGTTATAAGGGAGCTTAACATAGCGGCAAATACAAATACCGCCAAAGATGCAGAACCAGTAAATGCAGAATATCAATCTTTTCCTCTTTTTGACGAGGAAGATTATGATGATCTTAATTCGGTAGAGCAGATCATACGCAGAAATATAACCAGCGGCTACACGGTTGACTGTTTATATTATTATCATATCGACTTCTGGTCAACCTTTGTGCTTATGCTTGCAGTGGCTATCTGCCTTATTTTCAGCGGAATAAAAATAGCAACTACGCTATTTGAAATAATGTTTGCACAGCTCATTACACCCTTTATCATAGCAACAGACCTTAACGGCTCAGGCAGAGCTAAAAAAGCTATCCAGAATATGCTGCTTTCAAACATAATTCTTATGATAGTTGTAATTCTTTTAAGAATATACATAGCCGTTATATGGGGCATAAAAGGTTCGGAATACGGCAGCAATTTTGCGGTAATGCTCATAGTTATAATAGCAGGCGCAAAGTTTGTGATAGACGGTCCAGAGGTGTTGACAAAGCTGTTCGGCATTGATGCAGGCGTTAAGTCAGGTGCAGCCACAATGATGGCTATCAACCAATCAATGCAAATGGGCAGTTATGCCACAATGGGACTTGCTCGTGCAGGAAGCAGCGTTGTACATGGGGCAGGAAGTGTTGCAAAGCATACCGCAAGCAGCGCAGCAGGAGCAGTAAAAGGCTTTGCAGGCGGCGTATATGGTGGTATACACGGCGGTGATACTACCCCTGGCAAGATAGGAAAAGCTATAGGCGGCGCAGCAGCAGGAACTGTAACAGGCGCTGTCGGTGGAGCTTTCGGTCATACTAATGCAGGCGCAAAGGCAGCTTATGCAGTAACAAATCCAGGCTCAATAAAAGATACATTCTCAAATGCAAAAGACAACATTGCCAATAACGTAAAAGAGTCTGTAGGAGAGGGCTTTTCATCAGGCGGCGCAGGCAGCGCTTCAAAGGGTGCTGACGGAAAGGACGGCTTAAATGGCACTAACGGCATGAATGGAGCTAAAGGTGACAGAGGTGCGCAAGGTGCAGCAGGGAAAGACGGCACAAATGGAACTGATACAAGAGCCAACAACAATGAAAACAGCAGCAATAACAGAAATAACAACGGCACATCTCAGCCTGCCCGTGGCAGCGGCTTTGACGTTCCGACATCATCAGGCGAAAATAGCAACAATGCCACAAGCAAGAACGGCAGCGGTTTTAATGCTCAAAATCCTACAAGCAACAATACCACCAGTGCAGGAAACGGTGGCAGTAGTTCTGACGCTCCAAAACCAACAAACAGCAACAACAGCAGTGAGCTGAATAATAACAGTGGCAGCGGTTTCAATAAAAAAGGAGAGAAATAAGCTATGGGAGTAGTACCGAAAAAGACTAAGGCGGAACAGCGTATATTCCGACACATAAACCTCACCAAAATAGTTGGCTTTATAGTTACTCTTTTGGTAGCCTCGCAGTTATCAGGAATGTTGGTCAGCTCTAAGCTGGGCATTCCTTTTATCATATTCTGTGGCGCAGTGTTTATTATTATGAGTGGCAAAAGCCCCTCTGACCCCTGCAAATGCTTTGCAGAGGCTTGGCTTGAGTGGCTCAGCTTTCTTATGACAAATAAAACGCTGCATAAGCACAAGGAAGGAGAACAAAATAATGAAAAAGAAGTCATCGACATTGAAAAGTAAAATCGAAACTTCCAAAGGCTTTACGAGAGAAAAAAAGACCAAAAAGCTGAAAGATGATCCGTCAAGCATAATGTCACGTCTGTCATTTGAAAGCATACATAACGGAATAGTCGAGCTGAAAGTAAAAGGCAAGCCGCTCAAAATGGGCGTGCTTGCGGTATCGGGAATGGATATATTTGACCTTAATGACTATGACCGCAACACTGTTTTCAATAATTTTGCGAAAGCAACATTATCCATAGGCACAGGTCACAAGTATGTTTTCACATCAAAAACGCCATATCTTGCTAACCAAAAAGCTTTTATAAAATACAAAAGTCAGCAAAGCATAAACAGATATTCCGAATATCTGCTCAACGAACAGTACGAGCTGTTTGACAGCTTTGAGAGCAGCCATTTTGACAGAATGGCGTATCTTTTCATATACTCCGATGACGAGAAGAAAATCTATAACGGTGCACAACGTTTTATCAGCCATATGCGAGATATAGACGTATCGTGGTGTTCCGATGATGAAATAATCGTCACGCTTAACAAGCTTATCTGTCTGAATACAGAAAATCAGCAGCTATCTGAAAAAGGCAGCCTGAATGAGATCATTTTACCTGAGAAGATAACTTTTCGACCTAATTACTACAAAGTAAATGATGTATACGCACAGACGATAGTTGTTTATGATTATGCAGCGGAAATCGATGACCTCAAGCTGGCTCAAATGGTAATACAATCTGATGATACCATAGTATGGGATATAAGCATATCTGAAAAGGATAAAGTCATAGATGAGATAAGTGCATCCCTGCGTGAGTTAGAGTCACGAGGAGGAATTATTCAAGACGCTGCCGATAAGATAGATACAAATACCGAGTATCAAAAGCTTGAGATCATTTATCAGAACATAAAAAACGGCAATGAGCAGATATATTATGTTACGCTCAGGTACATTCTGAAAGACGCCTCACTTAGCTCCTTGAGCAAGCGTTCAAAAGAGCTAATCCATGAGCTGCAGCTCAGTGGTCTGTCTGCGTATATACCGACAAATACCACACAGCATGAGTTTCTTTCTGTTATTGATGATAAAAGCAACACTATTCAGACACCGTTTCCTGTTTTTGATACACTGTCAAGGCAGTTTCCTTTCTATTATCAGTCACATATCGATGATACAGGACTTTTCTTTGGATTCACGGAAACAGGCGGTTTGAATATTCTAAACACGTTTAAAAGGACAAAGACCCGTAACTCATTCGATCTGCTTGCGTTTGGTCTGAAGGGCGGCGGAAAATCAGTTACTTTCAAATCAATGCTTGAGGATCAGCTGCTTTTGGGCAATAAAGTAATGGTACTCGATATCGAAAGTGAATATCAGCCTATGGCTAAAGTTTACGGCGGACAGACAATAAAAATCAACAGCAGCTCAAAAATAAATCCCCTTCAAATATGCAAGGTAGTCGATGCAAGAGTTGATGATGAAATCTCACCTGAGGACGAGGCAAGAGAGAATTTTGCCACAGAGATGTCACGAATACGCACATTTATGTCTATGTATATACCTGAAATAGATATGTATACTATGGAAATCTTCATGGATCTTGTGACAGAATGTCTATCTGACAAGGGCATTTTCCCCGAAACAGATATAACACTTTTTGAGCCTGATAAGTTTCCCTGCTTTACCGATGTGAACAACAAAGTCACTGAAAAGCTGTCACAAACGGATTCACTGCCTAAAAGAAAATATGACGCATACTGTAATATACAAGTATACATAAAGCAGCTTTGTGGCAAGGGTGCATACGCCGGTATGTTTGACGGAGTAACGAACATTGATGTAAAAAGCAACGATCTTATCATCTTCGATGTTAAGAGCATCAGTGAAATGGCTGACAATGTTTATAACGCACAGTTGTTCAACATACTCACTATAATGTGGGCTACCATATGCAAAAACATAGGATATAATCAAAACGTTATCAATCCATGGGATATGCGAAACGTTGTGTGCCTTATTGATGAAGCACACCGTTTCATTTCCGTAAAATACCCTCAGGTAACGGAGTTTATAGAAAAACTATGTCGCCGTACACGAAAATATTTTGCAGGGCTATGGTTCGCAACGCAGTCGATACTTGACTTTATCCCAGACGGAAATCTTGCGGCAGCTGGCTCGATCAAGGTTATTTTCTCACTTGTCCAGTACAAAATGATACTCAAACAATCGCCGGAAAGCATTGAAATTCTTCATCAAGCCTTTCCTCGTTTTTCATATGCAGAGCTCAGAGAAAGCACAGCATTTGAACCGGGACAAATGCTTTTGTCGTTGGACTCGGACAGAGATAAGCTCCATTGCAGAAGAATAGTCGGAGCAAGACAGCTATTGTATATGGGCAATGCTCAGGACAGGATTGAGATCATACACAACTGCTTTTCTCATTATTATAATGAGCACACTAAGCAGGAATACGGTCTTATGCTGAGAAAAATGGACGCTGATTATTTCAGAAAATGCTTTCTTGCAGAAACATATTCTTACCTAAAAATCGAACAGCACATAAGCCAATATATCGACACTGTGATCATTCAAATGGTTGATAATATTATAAAAGAACTTCTTCAGGCAGCTGGAACGGAGGCGACAAAATGAAAGTAGTAAGTCCAAAAGCGAGCAGTAAGATATATAAGATATTCACTATTGTTACTGCTGTTCTGGCTGTTTTGTTTCTCACATCCAACAGTTGGATAGCCTCACTTACATACAAAAGCAAAAGCAACGGCTATAACAAAACAATGTCACTTAACGGCTATAATATCAAGGTGACAGACGCAGCGTATTACGACAATGTATGCGAATTTGTCATAAAGTGCCGCCTTTCAGGGTCTGACACTGGAGCTACATATCCTGAGGTTACGGCTGTAAATTTTGACGACGACCTTACAGATCATAAGTTCACAGCAGGCAATAAGTATGACGATTATTCAAGAAAGATCACAGTAAAAAATCCGCCGTCGAATTTCAAAATAATGCGTGTGGTTATTAAAACTTCTATGCCTGACACAAAATATGATGACGCATATGACGAGTTTGGTGAGAAGATACCGGCGCACACCGAAAAAGGGAAAACTATCACACTTAGAGTAACTATAGACAGAAAAGATATGCAGACCCACGCCGTGAAAATAGTTCCGGGGTACTCTGAGGAAAGCTCAAATGCGAACACAACAAGCAGTTTATACAACTCTGAAACATCTAAAATCACGAGCCAACAAGCTGTAGCAGTGACAACACAAGCTACAGCACCAACCACACATGATCTGAGTGAAAAGGCTGCCGAAGCATCTCAAACGAGCAGGACTACCACGGAGAAACGACAGCCTGCAACAGCAGAAATGAACACGCAGCCTGCCGAAACAAGGGATTACAAAGAGCCTGCATATGCGCCGCCGCAGACCACCGGCACGACACATAAAGAGCCTGCATATGCACCACCGCAAACCACAGCAGCAACACATAATGAGCCTGCACAAGCTGAAACCACCACAACACAGGCAAGGGTATATTCCATAAAACTCACAACAGAATTTGAGTACAATGACGTTCAGATCAAGATAGGCGAGCACACTCAGCTTCGTGCAGAAGTCAAACCCGATAACGCCGTAAATAAAAACGTAAAATGGGAAAGCAACCGTCCAGACATAGCAACAGTCGACAGTAATGGAAGGGTCACAGCAGTTGCAAAAGGCAAAGCTATCATATCCGCAGTAACAGAAGATAAGGGCTTGCAGGCAAGCTGTATGGTGACCGTCAAGGAATAGAAAAGAGGTAATAAAAATGCTATTTAACAACTCGTCAAATAAAATAAGAATCATAGGATTCTTGGTTTCAGAAGTAAAAATCATCAATGCCTATGCAATAGAATTTCTTATAGCCGTACCGAGAAAAGTCAAAAAAGGAGAGCAAGGATTTAATGATGTTTTCACTGTATATGCCAACGAGGCGAGCACGATCTCCTTTGCAAAAAATCATTTGCACAAAGGCTGTGTAGTAGTTGTAAAGGGAGAACTGAGGACCTTTACGGACAAATCAGTGAAGATATGCAGCAGTGATATAACCATTTCGTCACAGAACAAGTGAGGTGAAAACGTTGGAGAATATTCTTTTTGAATACCCGGTACGAGAAGATAACGGTTCATTAGATGAAGAATTTCAGGTATTAAAAAAGCAGCTAACAAAGCTTAAATATGCCGTGATGATATCGTCTTTTTGTTCATTGGCGATGTATTTTTTATCTGCATTTTTTGCAAAAGCAGAACTGATTTTTTATTTTCTGACAGCACTTTTTGTGTGTATCGCAATGATAACAGGCAAAATTTTTGTGCGGTATCCTAAACATTTTTTGCACATAAAAGCTACAGAAAATGAACTGGAGATCACATACTATAAAGACAAAAAAAGTACACACACTTTTGCGTATGGTGAAATAGAAGAAATACGTTTTGCAGATAAAAGTTATACGGCTGTCTGTATTAAACATGAGGGCAGAAAGCCGATATTGTTCGAGCTGAATAAGGATACACCTGAGCAGGGCTTTTTCCTTTTTACCATTCAGAAAATACTGCCTGCTGTTTGCAAAACAAACAGCAAAGCGATAGCTAAAGAATTTGGAAATGAAGATGATTATTACAACAGAATTTACGAGGGGAATAATTAAAAATGGATATAATCATACGCAATATTCCTGAGAATATGATAGATAAACTAGACAATATAGCAAAAGCTGAGGACTTATCACGGAACGCATTACTTACAAAACTAATATCAGATTTTGTGAAAAGCAATGACGATTTTGTTATAAATATTCTTCCGCCTATCGTTCGTGCGTTAGTAAATCAGGAGCTTGACCGTCTTTCAGAGGGTGCAAATTCCACTATAAATAATGTGTATATTGCAGCGCAAAAAATGATAAATACAACAGAAAAAATCGAAAATCTGCTTACAGAAACGATAACAAATTCTGAAGAAAACTCAATTACAAATGAAGAAATTCTCAGGATGCTTGAAATTTCGGACAAAGAAAGTTCATAAATAAGCCTGTTTTGTTTACATAGCAGAAATATATACAGATTATTACAGCATGAAAATTATATAATTCGTATATAAAGAGGTAAATAGAGGAAGTTTTCGTATATAAATCATATATAAATTTTGATTTGCAATATATATAAAATATATAATTTACAATTATATACAAAAAATCGTATATAAATCGTATATAGAAAAAGACCCGATGATATCACAGTATTCCACCTGAAACCTCGGTTCTACCGAGGTTTCCAGCAGGCACGATATCGTGCCTTTATGCTCTTGACCCACACCTCTAACTTAAATATCACAAAATAAAATCAAACTACACGGAAAGGTTGGATGAAAAAATGAAAAGCAAACCTATCAATAAGCTGCTGTCTTTTTCAGAACTACATTATCAAAGGTTTTTAAAGATAATGGAGCTGAATGGAATTAAAACATACAGCAATTGTCTTGCGTTTCTAATAGACAGTGCCTACAATAACATCAAACAAACACCAAACGATGAATGTTTGAAAAACATTCAAGATAACATTGAAAAGCTGCTGACGATTGCAAAAGAAAATAACAGCATGATATATCAGGAACGTGACGGAATTAATACGCTCCTGCACTTCTACGAAGTGCAGGAATTCCACTCAGCCGACAAGCGTCTGAGTGACAGCGAACCGCATGACGTCATGTCACGATCAAATGACAACTACAAGAGCATCGTACATCAGCGCTCAGTTGATAAGGGTGCAGACTCCCTGCAAGACGAACAGAGTGACTAATAATGACACCAGGAATATTTCACAAATGCAAATTCGTATACAAGTGGCGAATAAGCGGTGACGGCGGCAACAAGATATTCGATTTTCTGGACTATATGCTCCGCCCTGAAGCTTTTGAGCCGAACAAACACGCCAACGAAATGGAGTATGTATATTCAGAATTTGTGCCAAACGAGAAAAGTCAGGCTCAAAACATAAAAGCTGAACGCTCATTAGGTGCTTTCACAAGCACACAAGATAGTCTGACTCCTGCCGATATAGACAAGATACGTCAGCTTGAAGCTGTCAGCCGCTCTGAGGGCTGTCCGAAATATGCAGGAGTTATCTCATTTGATAACGCATATCTGCGGCAGAATAATTTCATAGTCGGCAATCAGCTCAACCGCCAGGCACTTATTGAAGCCGCACGAAAAGGCATTAACAAAATGATAGACAAATCAGAAAAGCTGGATGCAAGTAACTGCTACTGGGTCGGCAGCATTCACGTCAATACAGGTAATGTACATATCCATTATCAGCTTCTTGAATATCACCGACTTGAAGATAGGCGCATTACATACAAAAACAAAGGTCAAGACGATATCGAGCAGAAAGCTTTCAACGCTTTGAAAACTGAAATGACGCACTTCATTGACAAAAGTGCCGCCGCTGCTAACCTTACTGAATTTCAAAGAAACGTGCTTGCACCTCATATCAAGTCCGAATTTGCAGGCAGTATTCAAAAAATAAACGCACTTATCGACAAGCTTCCTGATGACCTAAAAAACAGCGGCAAGCAGTGGTGGTATGCAAAACAAAATGATGTGACAAAAAACGAGATAGACAGTTGTATCAGATCTGTCATATCAGAAAATCAAACTTTGCAAATAATGTTTGACACATATCTTCATAAGCTCGACAGCACACAAGCAATGTTCCGAAACAGATACGGACAAAATTCAAGGTGGGCTGAGTATAAAGAACATCAGCTTCACGATCCGTCAGGTTTTTACTCCAGAGTAGGAAACTCATTTCTTTCTATCTGCCGTGAATACTACAACACAAAGAATGTCAATTTTGAACCACCTGAGGATCTGCATTCCCATATAGATCTTGATAATACTTCTTACTTTCCAAAAACGAAAACGTATCTGTCTGAAAAAGAAAGCGAAGGCTTTCCTGAGAAAAATAAGCCTGACTACAACAACGGTATTTCTTCGCAGAAATCAAAAGTGTATCTGTCTGAAAATAAAAAAGATGATTTTGAGGATGCTATGCCTTATGACTCTTTAGAAAACTCTGATATCCCTGATGATTTGGAAATGTACCTATCTTCAAGAAATTATGATGAGTTGTATGAACCAAATGCTCCTGACTACAGCACGGATATTTTTCCGCAAGAGCCTGAAGCGTATCTGTCTGAAAATGATAAAAGCGATCAGGCAGTGGAACGTCTACGCATAGATTGGAGCAAGAACTATAAGCTCGCCCTCGACTATATGTACGGAAATGAACAGAACAAATCAGCAGTCATAAAGAAAGACCCCGAAAAAGCTTTTGAAATACTCTCAATAGAAAGCAAAAGCGGAAATATTCTCGCAACATATGACATAGGCAAGCTTTATGACAGCCAAATGCTAAAATCCAATGACGGCGATACATTAAGTCAGCAATATTACAGCAAAGCCTTTGAGAATTTTCACAAGCTGCTGTCCATAGTAAGCATGAGTGATGACAAACGTGATAATTGGACAAAATCCTATCTCAACTATCGTATAGGTAAAATGTATGAATATGGGCTTGGCGTTACTCAAGACTATAGCTCAGCTATAGAGCATTATAAGCTGTCTGAAAATAAATATGCTTATTTTGCTCTCGGAAACATATACAAATACGGCTCTGGTGTTGAAACAGACTATGCCAAAGCATTTGACTATTATATGCGCTCACTAAGCAGCAAAGGCGGAATGCCGTTCGCAAGTTATGCCGTAGGACAAGCTTATGAACTGGGACAAGGAGTAGAAAAAGACCTATCAAGTGCGCATAATTTTTACGCTGAAGCTTTAAAAGGTTTAGAGAAAGTATTCACGAAAAACCATGACGATAATATCAGCTACAAGATAGGTATGATGTATCTGAATGGCAAAGGAACGGATATAGACCTTGAATGTGCTGAAAAATATCTGCTGCTCTCGGCAGACTCCAATAACTATAAAGCACAATATATGCTCGGTAAGCTCTATCAGAGCGACAGCAAAAAAGATCTTCAAAAGGCTGAAAAAATTCTGATAAAGGGTGCTGAAAACGCACAAGATAAAGCAGGATTGTGTGAATATAGTCTTGGCAAGCTGTATCTTTCACAAGAGAGATATGACAAGGCGGCATCATACTTGGAACGTTCCGCAGCAAAGGATAATTACTATGCAGCATACACTCTCGGAAAACTGTATCAAGAGCAATTTAACGATAATACACAGGCTGAGAAATACCTTATTCAAGCTGCCGATCACAAAGACGATACTATGGGTATAGCAGCTTATCGCCTCGGCAAGCTGTATCTGTCTGAAAACAACAGACGAAAAGCATTGCAGTATTTCACGAATGCCGCAGACAAAGATAGCATACCTGGAATGTATGCTGCAGGAAAAATTCTTCTTGACAGCAAAAAAACAACAGAAGTTTCAAAAGGGATACGCTATCTTTCATCAGCCGCCGATAAGGACTTTGAGCCTGCGATATACACTCTGGGCAAATATTATAGCTCATTCAATAATACAAAAGCTAAAGAATACCTTAAGCGTTCTGCGTTTGAATACAACGATCCAAATGCACAGTATATTCTTGGAAAAGTGTATCTGTCTGAAAATAAAAACGAAATGGCTGAAAAGTGCTTCCGTCAGTGCGCTTTAAACGGCAACAACAGTGGACAGCTCGCTTATGGTTTAATGCTGCTTCGTGACGGTCAAAAGAAAGCAGCATATCAATGGCTGAGAAAGTCAGCACGCTCAGGCAATGACATTGCTAAAAAGATAATAAGCGGTAAAAAAGCGGATATACCATTTGAGTTCAGACTTGCAGGCTGTATGCAGGCGCAGAGGACACTTCTTCATAAATCATCAAGTATGCTGCGCAACGCCCTTAAATCTGAAGAAGCAAAAACTGCACGTCTTATGAGAGAATTTGAGATCGAGCAGGAAATGGCGAAAGCAAAAGAACAATATCATAGCATATAAAGGGGAACTAATATGGATCTTGAAAAACTTAAGCGCATAAAAAATCTTATCATCGCAAAAATACTTTTTGTATTTGGTTGGATCTATGATCTTGCTATGCGTATTTTAAATGCGGTGAATAAAACACCTATTGAAAAAGACAAAGACCGCCGAAATATCAGAATAAAACAATTTGCAATAGCTACATCGATACTATATGTGATCTTTAACAGCATTTTTATTTACATCTTTAAAAGTATGCGCAGGGTAAGCCTTAACGGACGCTCTGGTGAATACACAAGCACTCACTTTATGCCGTGGAACATCATTGTTCCGTCAGGATTTATGATGTTCATTTTTGAAATTATCCTGGCAATGGTAGTAGGCTTGTGTATAACAGTAAAGCTCCATACTCTGTGGCGTATGAAGAATGACAGCAAGAACATCAAGGGTGATAATAAATTCATGGAAGATAATGAGCTTCTTGAACACTTTCAGGCAGTCCCTATGGATAATATAAAGTCAGCGGAACAAGCTGGTATGCTCATTGGTGAAAGCAATGGTATGTACTACGTTGAAACTGGCACATACAACACTATGATAGTAGGCGCTCCTCGTTCAGGTAAAGGCGAATGCTATGTGCTGCCAAGTATGCGGCTTATGGCTAACTCAAAAAATAAGCCCTCGCTTATCATAAACGATATGAAAGGCGAGTTGCTTGAACTGACATATGAAGATTTTGCAAATAACGGATATAAGATAGTCACTCTTAATCTTATCGATACGGACCGATCTGATTGTTGGAATCCTCTACAACTTATCATTGACGAATATCTCGCTGCAAAACGGAGCGGAAGCAACGATCTTTCACAAACCTCTAAGCTTGTCAGCTCATTTGCCCACTGTCTTACAGACGATGTACAAAGCGAAGCAATATGGACAGACTCTGCAAGGTCACTTTTAAGCGCCTTGATATACTATTTTCTTGATAAAGGCTATGAAAAAGGTGATATGTCAAACGTTAATATGTACAGCATAACAACATTCTTCACTGAATTTGGCGTATATAATACAGTGATCGAGGACGAAAGCGGCAATAAGAAAATGGTCAATGCTCTCGATGAGCTGTTCAATGCGCTGCCTGTGGGCTGTCTTGCAAGAACATCCTATTCAACGTCAAAGTTCTCCCAGGGCGATACACGTTCTTCAATATACACTGTTCTCTCCGCAGACCTTGAGATCTTCATGACGGATATGGGTGTTCAAAAGCTGACATCTAAAAATGAAATAAACTTTGCTGACCTTATCAATGAAGATCAGCCTTGCATAATATATATGCTTGTGCCATATGAAGAAAAATCACGCTATGTAATAGCTTCAATGTTTGCAGACCAATCCTTTATGTACCTTGCAAAGCAGGCAAGAAAATACCAGGGCGGCAAATTGCCACGAAAAATAGAGTATATCTACGATGAGTTTGGTCAAATGACAAAGCTTCCTGACCTCAGCAGCAAAATGAATGCTTCTCCAGGAGCTAACATTCTGTTCAATCTCTTTCTGCAGGACTATGGTCAGCTCAAAAAGTATGATAAAGAAGAGGACGGCATAAAGGGCGCTTGCAATATTCAGATATACATACTCTCTCTTAACGGAAACACGAACAAGGCTTTTTCTGAAATGATAGGAAATGAAACTATAAACTATCTTACATTCAGCGGCAGCCTATATGGCTTTATCGATCACCAAGGCGAACACGTTGACCGCAAGGCTCTGCTCGATACCACACAGCTGTCTAAGCTTCCTTTTGGCACTGCCATAGTTAAGAAAATGCGTTGTGAGCCAATACGAACTAATATCACGCCTTATCACCTTATCGAGAATAAGCCGCCAAGAATACCTGTCGATAATCTGCCTATAAGAAACCATAACATAGACCTCTCTGCTGTGCTTTACCCATATGATGAGCTTTGGGACAGTTTGGGCGTTATAGGCAATCAGTATAGACTTGATAAGCTGAAAAATAATGTAGAAAGTGCTATGAACAAATACTATATGCAGCTTAATGATATTGAGAAAATAAAGGCTGCCGGCGGAGCAGTTTCTGAGCTTATGTATAAAGCTGCATTAGAACTTGAAAAACAGGCAAGTCAGGCGCAGCGTCAGGTCATAGAGTATCAGCAGCATATCCAACAGCTCAAAGAATTTCGTAATAATGAAACACGAAAAATATTTGCCCAGGCTTATTCAGACAATGGCTTTCAAGAGGAAGATGACGGCTTTGATGAAAGCACAGACGAGCTTTATCTCCCTAATGACTTCCCTGCTCCTCAAAGCGAACTCCCATATGTGGATATATCCGCATTGCTTTATAAGGTCAATGGACTTGCAGGAGATGAGCTTAGCAGCCTTCTTGAAAAGAAAAACTATGCCGCTGCAAGGGGCTACATAAAGAAAATACAGAAACGTCCTGATATACGCAGCAATTTTGTTGCCGATGAATGGGCGGCACTGGAACAATACATTAATAATGAGGAATTGAAAAATGCGAATACCTAACAGCTTTGTTACACGTTTTACACAGGCATCAGACTTGAAACTTGCCTGTGTATTCTATAGTCTTATCCACAAGAATACAAAAAGAAATCTGCTTGGCTATGAGATCACAGTCAAGCAGACAACTCTTGTGTCACTATGCGGCTTTTCGGTATCCACTGTTAAACGTGCGGCAAGTTCGCTGCTCAAGAGTGGATTTATCAAGTCCCAGAAGCGCCAAACAAATGCTCCTGGAAAACTTGGCACATATACATACACTATTGAAGCCGTATCTACAGCTTCTAAATATTTCACCATGGATAAAAAGCTCATAAGCAGATTGAACGGGAATGAATTCAGAGTGTACGCAATGTGCTGTAAGCTGGCTGACAGCTCGCACAAGAGCTTTTTTCAAAGCTATAATGATCTATCTCAGCTTCTAGGCATGAGCCGTCAGGACGTTCTCAGGACGATAGAAAAGCTTGTAAAAGGCAAATTCATTCGTAAGAAGAAGATCAGAACTCGTGCAGGTGATTTTACAGACAACACATATACTGTCTGCATATATGTTCATCACAGCAGAATAAAAAAAGCCTCCCGCCGCTCGAGCAGGAGGCAGAGCATTCATTGCTTTACAATGAACACACCCATTAAAAACACAAGTTCATTGTATAACAAAAAATCGGGTTTGTCAATAGGTTTTAAGAAAAAAATACGGCTTTCGGAGATTTTTTTCTTAAAAAGGGGTAGTGGGTAAAATGAACTGTCTATAACTGACCCATTCTTGATTATCTGTCTGAAATCAAATAATTGATTTTGGTTTATATACTTAGTTATTATCAAAGTTATTGATGAGTATTTGTTTTTTTATGTGAAATTCGCTTTTTTCTTTCAGACAGATATCAATTCAAGCTGTCAAAATGCCTGTTTTTGTAATATAATTAATTTATTATATCAAAAAAAGGGGATCATTATGACTATCGAAGAACTAATTGACGAAAAAACAAAACTTGAAAAACTTGTGATACAGCTTGCAGGAGAAAACCAACAGCTTAAAAACAAGTTGTCGGCTAAAAAAGCTAGTGACACTCCGTTCGCCGATCTGCTTGAAACGTGGCTGCACAACAAAAAAATGTCTGTAAAAGCCAACACATATGAAGCTTACTGCACCCAGGTCAATCACCACCTTGTGCCGTATTTTCGCAGCAAGGGTACAATGCTTTCTCAGCTCACGCCAGCAGTGCTTGAAGAATATTATTTCACAAAGCTTCAATCAGGCTTATCAGGCTCAACCATCAGGAAACATCATTCAAACATCAAGATGGCACTGAAATTTGCCGTAAAGAACGGATTGACAGACCAAAATGCAGCCTTGCTTGCGGAGCTTCCCTGCACTGACCGTTACTGTGGAAATTTCATAAGTACAGATCAATTTGAGATAATTCTTAACAAGGTCAAAAATACTGACCTGTACACGCCTGTGTTTCTAGCAGGAACTATGGGACTCAGACGCAGCGAGGTTCTGGGACTGCGTTGGTCAGACATAAACTTTGAAACGCAGACCATGTGCATACAGCATACTGTAGTCAAATGCATTAAAGATCACAAGATAACTTTGGTGTTTTCAGACGTTCCAAAAACCAGAGCAAGCCGCAGAAGCTTGCCTCTCCCCTCAGGCGTGCTCAAATACCTCAAGGAACTTAGACGCAGGCAGTGCGATAATTACACGGCTCATCGTGACAAGTATTCACGAGAATATCTTAAATACATATGCGTTGACGATATGGGGCTGATCGTCAAGCCCGACGATCTGTCTGTTGGTTTCGGCAGGATAATGGCAGAAATGAATTTCCGCTGCCGTTTCCACGATCTTCGTCATACCTGTGCGTCACTGTTGGTTCAGCACGGCATTGAGCTAAAGTCCGTGTCGGTCTGGCTCGGTCACAGCAGCATAGCTGTCACCAGCGATATATACACGCACCTTACATATCGTGAAAAGCTGAAAGTCGCTGAAACGATCGATGAGTATATGAAAGATGTCAATGTGTCACCGTGACACATTAGATAAGCGTCTTGGTTTTAATACGTGTTGACAAAATACGTGCAATGTGATATAATATATATGGTGGTGATAGAATGACGTTCAAAGAAATGGATAGGCTACTTAAAGAAGCTGGATGGTATTATGACGGTGCAAGAGGTTCTCACTTCAAATATAAACATAAGAGTAAAAATGGAATCGTCATTGTTCCCAACCACAAAGGAGATATTCCAAAAGGAACGGCAAACGCAATTTTAAAACAGGCAGGGCTTAAATAAGCCCTTGCCTTGTTATCGATGAAAGGTGGTATAAATATGTTATCAATGTATCCGGCTTGTTTTTACAAAGAAAAAGAAGGTGGCTATTCTGTCATATTTCCTGTTCTCGGAATTGCCACTTGCGGCGATGACATCAATCAAGCTATGAGTATGGCAGTTGATTGCCTTGCCGGTTATTTGTATGAGTTAAAACTCAGCAAAGAAGAAGTTCCTGCTGCACCTGATATGGATAAGATCGATATCGATGCAGAATATAACGATTATGAAAGTGCTTTTGTAAATATGGTGACCGTCGATGTTGATGAGTATGCGAAAAAGCACTTTGAAAAGTCTGTCAAGAAAACTTTGACCATTCCCTCCTGGTTAAATGAACTTGCTGTTGCCAACGGCATAAATTTTTCGCAAGTTCTTCAGACTGCTCTTAAGGATAAGCTGAATGTAAATTAATAAATCAGAATGCTTATAAATATAATTCTATGCCAAAAGGATCACTATGACAAATTTTAATGATTTTCTTGATGAACAGTTAAAAGATCCTAAGCTTAAAGCGGAATATGACGCACTTGAGCCTGAGTTCACGATAATTCAGGCGCTTATAGACGCTCGTAAAAAGAGCGGAATAACTCAAAGTGAGCTTTCAAAGCTTACAGGCATTGCACAGGGCGATATCAGCAACATTGAAACAGGAAACGCCAATCCGTCAATAAAAACGCTTCAAAGACTTGCCGCCGCTTTAGGCAAAAAACTTAAAATAGAATTTGTATAAAAAAGCCCCTAGTGTGTCACGGTGACACACTAGGGGTCATTTTGCATTTATATATAAAATATATATTTTTCGCCATTAATTTCCGCAAAAGTATTGACAAATTGACAAAATGGTGGTATAATTAATGTATAGAGGAAATTTAGAGGGCATAAAAAAATCGCACCCTCTAAGGCTTATAACCTCCGCCAAGAGATTATAAGCCCAGCAGCACAGATGTAAGAGGCAACTGTGAGCTTTCAGAGAATGCTATCCTCGTGCTCTATTATAGCACGTTGGAAATAGATTGTCAAGGGCTTTTCACGATGTCAAACATCTGGAAAGCTCTTTTTGCTTTTAGCTGCTGATTCAACTCATCAAAAATGCAGCTTGAAAATCAAATATCGTAAGTCCTCAAATAAGATTGAGATGAGGTCAACTGATGTGAAACACAAGCACAACAAGACATTGAGTTGTCTTTAAGTCGCTTTGAGCCATGACGTTCGTTACTGTTCAATCACGCCGATCAGGCATTCTTAACATTACAGAACATGAACACGAGCCAGCCAGTAACAGTTAAGCTAACTGCAAGCCTATGTGCCGACGCCACTATGGATTAACATCAGATGATTCGCTTAAGCTCCACAATGTGCAGCTGCCTTGACAAGGTCTAAGAGCGAAACGAAACAAATGTCACAAAACATATCTTAGCTTACTACAAGCTTTCATATATGCTCAGCAAGGATACTTAAAGATACTTGCTGAGGAAAGTCCACATTTTTATATCCTGTGGATTTTCCTTTGTGAGTATCAAAAATGATTGGTGCGCCAGAAGGGACTCGAACCCCCGACCTACTGGTTCGTAGCCAGTCACTCTATCCAGCTGAGCTACTGGCGCATTCAACTCTAATATTATATCATATGCAAGCCCCTTTGTCAATGAGTTAATGGAATTTCTCTGCTTATTTTACAGAATGTTCACATCGTTTCTTGTAGCTTCACACCTTTATCATCCCTTTAAATGCCATTGTTTTTCACACTTTTTGTCAATCAAGTGTTTGTAATCATTTGTAATACTTTTTCGGCAAACTGCTCTGTTTTTAACCGGAATTTTTGTAGATTATTTATCATTCTATGCCCTTGACTTATATTCTGATTGTGGTATAATAGTAATGTTCAATATTATGTTATGATAAAAGAAGCCAACCACAATATATAGTGGTTGAGCAGGATAGAATGAAAGGAAGAGTATAGGTGAAGATAATAAAAAGAAGCGGCGCTGAGAATACGTTCGATAAGGAAAAGATAGAAAATGCCGTTGCGAAAGCTAATATCACTGTGGAGGAAAAGGATAGGCTCTCTGAGGGAGAAATAGGAGAGATAGCACAGAATATAGAGGACAAATGCTCTGAAATGAATAGGGCTATGGACGTTGAAACTATTCAGGACTGGGTGGAAGCCGATATCATGCGCCACGGCAAGTATACGGTGGCAAAGCATTATATCACTTACCGCTATGAGCGTTCTATCGTCAGACAGGCTAATACTACTGACAAGCAGATACTTTCTCTTCTTAACTTCGAGAACGAGGAAGTCAAACAGGAAAATTCCAATAAGAACCCTACTGTCAATTCAGTTCAGAGGGATTATATGGCAGGCGAGGTCAGCAAGGATATCACAAGAAGATTTTTGCTTCCTGACGATATAGTTGAAGCTCACGAAAAAGGTCTGATACATTTCCACGACGCCGATTATTTCGCTCAGCATATGCACAACTGCTGTCTTGTAAATCTTGAGGATATGCTCCAGAACGGCACTGTCATAAGCGAGGTCATGATAGAAAAGCCACACAGCTTCTCTACAGCCTGCAATATCGCTACACAATCTATCGCTCAGATAGCTTCTTCACAGTATGGCGGACAGAGTATCACACTTTCCCACCTTGCTCCGTTCGTTCAGATATCACGTGATAAATACCGCCGTGAGGTAAAAAAAGAGTTCGCAGAGCTTAATATCCCTGCCGACGAGGATACTATAAATAAGGTAGCCGAAATGAGAGTAAAGGCTGAGATAGTTCAGGGCGTTCAGATGATACAGTATCAGGTCATCACTCTTATGACAACAAATGGTCAAGCACCTTTCGTTACTGTTTTCATGTACCTTGACGAGGTGCCGGAGGGGCAGACAAGAGATGACCTTGCGGCTATCATAGAGGAAATGCTCAGACAGCGTATCCAAGGCGTAAAGAACGAAAAGGGCGTCTATATAACACCTGCGTTCCCTAAGCTAATATATGTCCTTGAAGAGGACAACATAAGAGAAGGCTCAAAATATTGGGAGCTTACAAAGCTTGCTGCAAAGTGTACCGCAAAGAGAATGGTGCCTGACTATATAAGCGAAAAGAAAATGAAGGAGCTTAAGGTAGACAAGAATGGCAATGGTCAGTGCTACCCTTGCATGGGCTGCAGAAGCTTCCTTACAACATATCTTGACGAAAACGGCAAGCCTAAATATTACGGCAGATTCAATCAGGGCGTTGTTACAATAAACCTTGTGGACGTTGCCTGCTCGTCATATAAGGATATGGATAAGTTCTGGAAGATACTTGATGAAAGACTTGAGCTTTGCAGACGTGCGCTTATGCTCCGTCACGAAAGACTTAAAGGCACTCCGTCAGACGTTGCGCCTATCCTTTGGCAGAACGGTGCATTAGCAAGGCTTAAAAAGGGCGAAACTATCGACAAGCTCCTGTTCGGCGGATATTCCACCATATCACTTGGCTATGCAGGTCTTTGCGAATGCGTAAGATACATGACGGGCAAGTCACACACAGACCCTTCAGCAACGCCTTTTGCACTTGAAGTTATGCAGCACCTTAATGACGCCTGCGCAAAGTGGAGAGCAGAAACAAACATAGATTTCAGCCTTTACGGCACGCCATTGGAGTCCACAACATACAAATTTGCAAGATGTTTGCAGAAGCGTTTCGGTGTTATCGAGGGTGTAACAGACAGAAACTACATCACAAACAGCTATCATATCCATGTTACCGAGAACATCGACGCATTTGACAAGCTCACCTTTGAGTCACAGTTCCAAGCTCTCTCACCAGGAGGAGCTATCAGCTATGTGGAAGTGCCGAATATGCAGAACAACATAGAGGCTGTTCTTGCAGTTATGCAGCATATTTACGACAACATCATGTATGCAGAGCTTAACACAAAGAGCGACTACTGTCAGAAGTGCGGTTTTGACGGTGAGATAAAGATAGTAGAAGATGACGGCAAGCTTGTATGGGAGTGTCCGAACTGCGGCAACAGAGATCAGAACACTCTGAACGTTGCAAGGCGCACCTGCGGTTACATCGGCACGCAGTTCTGGAATCAGGGCAGGACTCAAGAGATAAAGGAGAGAGTCTTGCATTTGTGATTCCCCAAAAAGCCAATGTGGATTTTGAATTTTAACCAAAAATAGGCAAAAAAGTGAAAACCCAAAAATTTTTTCAGCCAAAATCGAAAATTTTTGAACATTATAGCCGTTAAAACCCAAAAGTTCAAAAATCAAAACTCGTCAGAAAAATGAACATTATAGCAAGGAAAACTCAAAAACTCAAAACTGCAAAATCCGAAAATAATGAACATTATTATTGACATAAAACAGCAAACAGCATATAACTATCGGGGCAATACAAAATCGTATTGCCCTGCTTTGTATGTATGAAAGGAGCGGAAAATGAATTATTGTGAGATAAAGAAAACCGATATCGCCAATGGCTCAGGGGTGAGGGTCACGCTGTTCGTATCAGGTTGCAGACACCACTGCAAGGGCTGTTTTCAGCCTGACACTTGGAACTTTGACTACGGCAAGCCTTTCACAGATACCACCGCAGACGAGATAATTGACGCCCTCTCAAAGGGCTATATAAAAGGACTTACGCTCCTTGGCGGCGAGCCTATGGAGCCTGAGAACCAGCCTGAGCTTACAAAGCTCCTCCGCCGTGTGAAAACTGAACTTCCCGACAAGGACGTGTGGTGCTACACAGGCTGTACCCTTGAAACTGACCTGCTTGCAGGCTCAAAATCCCCATACAGAACACAGTACACAGACGAAATGCTTAGCCTTATCGACTACCTCGTTGACGGCGAGTTCGTCCTTGAAAAGAAAAACATCTCACTGAAATTCAGAGGATCTGAAAATCAGAGGATACTTCATAAAAAGGACGGCATTTGGCTGCCTTGCGAAGATATGTAAAACAAAACCGCTCCCCGTGACATCACGAAGAGCGGTTATTTTTATTGCGTAGGTGCGACCTAAGGTCGCCCACCTTGAAACTTTTATAAGATAACTCTACAGCCTTACTTTTCAGACTTTGTAAAGAATATCGCCTTTATAAGCTGGATAACGAGCATAGAGCCAAAGCTTAGAATGTATATCCATGCAAACTGCATACCTGTCATGTCTGCTATCTTGAAAAGTCCCTTGAGTTGTGGAACGAGCAGAACGGAGTTTAAAAATACCATTCCAAGACCGAACGCCATAAGACCGAACTTGTTGTTGAAAAAGTCCTTTGAGAAGATAACAGGACCTTTTTTCTTGCAGGAGAATCCGTGGAACAATCTTGCAGAGCAAAGCACCGCGAATGCCATCGTCATACCAAGAGCTGCGCTTGTCTTGTTTCCCATAAGGAAAGCCGAAGCTACTGCTATCGCTATAACTACACCATACAATGCTATCTCGCCCAGGAAAGGACGTGTGAGGATAGATTCGTTTGCGTTTCTTGGTTTGCGCTTCATGACCTCTTCGGAGTGAGGTTCAAGACCCAAACCGATAGCAGGAAGCGAGTCTGTAAGCAGATTAATAAACAGCAAATGTATTGCCGCAAACGGAACAGGAAGTCCAAGCAGTGAGTTGAAAAGCACCACAAGAATTGCCGCAAAGTTGCCCGAAAGCAGGAAGAGTATAGCCTTTTTAATGTTCTCGTAAATGTTTCTGCCGTTTCTTATGGCCTTGACTATAGTTGCAAAGTTATCGTCTGCAAGCACCATTGAGGCAGCGTCCTTTGAAACCTCAGTTCCTGTGATGCCCATTGCAACGCCCACATCAGCCTGCTTTAACGCAGGTGCGTCGTTCACACCGTCGCCTGTCATGGAAACTATACAGCCGTTTGCCTGCCAAGCCTTTACGATCCTTATTTTATGCTCAGGTGTAACACGAGCGTAAACAGCCTTGTCCTTTACAAAGTCAACAAGCTCTTCGTCTGAATAAGCGTCAAGCTCGTGACCCTCAACAGCCTTTGAGTTGTCGTCAAGAATACCTATCTCACGGGCAATAGCCGAAGCCGTAACGATATGGTCGCCTGTTATCATGACTGGCTTTATGCCTGCCTTGCGGCATTCCGCAACGGCCGCCTTTGACTCCTCTCTCGGAGGATCCATCATAGCAATAAGACCGACAAACTCCAATCCGTCCTCGTCCTCTGGACATACGGTATCCTTGTCGAATTTTTTCTCTGCAAATGCAAGTATACGCAGACCTTTTTCCGAAAGCTCTGCCACACGCTGGGTTATAACAGCCTTTTCTTCGTCGCTTGAAGTTATCCTGTTTATAAGAACGTCAGCCGCACCCTTTACATATAGCACCTTCTCGCCGTCGATAACGTGCAGAGTTGACATAAGCTTTCTGTCTGAATCGAATGGTATCTCAGAAATTCTAGGGAGATCTTCCCTCACCTTGTCAGTGTCTATACCAAGCTTTGTACCAAAATTGATAAGAGCCGTTTCAGTAGGGTCGCCTATCTCAACACCGTCCTTACAGCTTGAATCGTTGCAAAGGATCATGGCTCTTGTCATAGTCTTGACCTTTTCATCATCAAGATCAACAGCGTCAGTGTCGATTATCCTGCCGTCTACCATTATTTTTCTAACTGTCATCTTGTTCTGAGTAAGAGTACCGGTCTTGTCAGAGCAGATAACCGAAACGCTTCCCAGACCTTCAACAGCTTGAAGCTTTCTTATGATAGCGTTTTCCTTTGACATTTTCTGCGTGCCGAAAGAAAGCACGATAGTAACGATAGAGCTGAGAGCCTCAGGGATAGCCGCAACAGCAAGTGCGATAGCGAACATGAACGAATCCATAAGCTTGCCGCCACGAAGCATACTAAGTCCGAACACTACTGCACAGACAATAAGGATAGCAATGGAAAGCTTTTTGCCAAACTCGTCAAGCGTGTTCTGGAGAGGCGTTTTTCTCTCTGATGCGTTTTGGATAAGCGAAGCTATCTTGCCCACCTCAGTATCCATACCGACTTCAGTTACAAGCATTTTTCCTCTGCCGTATGTTACAAAAGAGCCTGAGTAGACCATGTTAGCACGTTCAGCAAGAGGCTTCTCACCCTCTATATCGCTCATATCCTTGTCGATATTAACGCTCTCGCCTGTGAGTGCCGACTCGTTCACCTGAACAGACGCACATTCTATCAGCCTGCCGTCTGCACATATCTGGTCGCCTGCTTCGATAAGAAGAATGTCGCCCACTGCGATCTCCTCAGAGGGGATAATGACCTTTTCGCCGTTACGAAGCGCCTTAGCCGTCGGTGCAGAAAGCTTTTTAAGGTTCGTCAGTGACTTTTCAGCCTTGACGGTCTGAACTGTACCCAAAATAGCGTTCATTGTGATAACAACGAGAATTACCGCACAGCTTTCCACGTCCTTCATGAACGCCGAAACTATCGCCGCAACAATTAGTATGAGCACAAGGAAGTCCTTATACTGCTCTAAAAATATCATAGGAATGGACTTTTTCTTGCCCTCTGTAATAACATTTCGTCCGAACTTTTCGCAGTTTTTCACTGCCTGCTCGGTTGAAAGACCATTTTCACCTGATGAAAACTCAGTGTAAAGCTGGTCAAGTTTTTTCTGATACTGCTTCATAAAATACCACCTTTTTTATTTTTTCCTGTAAGCATTGCCGATATACCCTTCAAAGCCTCCTTTTCTCATAGGCTCAGTAAAATAAACGCATAAAAAAATCGGCAAGACGTTTATTGGGTAAACTGCGCCTGTGGCAATTTAATCAATAAAAGTCTCGCCGTTTAGATATGCAGCGGTCCCTCATCGGAACGTACTGACGCAAACATAAACGGATCTCTCCGCCAGCTACTCTCTTTTACTATGAGGTTATTATAACCTATATTTTTGATTTTGTCAATAGTTTTTTATATATTTTATTGTAAATTCGCAACGCTTCATATCATCAAAAAAGTGAGTCTTTGAAGCCTGACTTTTGTATAAAAAGTCCTTGGACATATGAAAAAATGTATGGTATAATAATTATAACAATGAGCAGCGACAGCGTAAGTCCGATTGTATTCGGACTTGTGCTGTTTTTTTATGCGCAAAAAACGGGAGGTAATAAAATATGAGCGAAAAAGCTCTGAAAGAAAACAAGATGGGCGTTATGCCCATGCCGAAACTCATGCTGAGCATGGGTCTGCCTATGATAATTTCAATGATAGTTCAGGCTTTTTACAATATCGTTGACAGCTATTTCGTAAGCAGGATAACAGATGATACAGTTGAGCACATAGGCGAATATGCCGTAAACGCCCTAACCCTTGCATACCCTGTCCAGCTTTTGATAATCGCTGTAGGCGTAGGCACAGGCGTTGGAATAAATGCCTTGCTCTCCAGAAGCCTTGGAGAAAAGAATTTTGAGCGTGCAGGCAAAATAGCAGGCAACGCCATTTTCATAGGTCTTTGCACCTACATCGTGTTCATGCTGTTCGGATTTTTCGGCACTGACGCATTTTTGAAAACACAGACCCATGATAGTCTTGCTCTAAAGCTTGGGGGCGAATATCTAGGCATATGCTGTGTGTTGTCATTCGGTGCAGTAGGTTCAATGATATTTGAAAAGCTTTTGCAGGCAACAGGCAAAACTATCCATTCCACCATTGCTCAGCTTGTAGGCGCAATAGCCAACATCGTCCTTGACCCTGTCCTGATCTTCGGTCTTGGCCCTTTCCCAGAGCTTGGAGTAAAAGGTGCGGCATATGCCACTGTCATCGGTCAGGTACTCACAATGGTCATAGGCGGCGTGCTTCATTTTGTGTGCAACAAAGAGATACCAAGCGGCATGAGGTATTTTATACCCCAGCGCAAAATGATAACAAACATTTATAGAATAGGCATTCCCGCCATAATAATACAGGCTCTTATGTCCGTCATGACCTACGGTCTTAATGTCATACTCAACAGGATAGGTCAATCCGCCGTAACAGCCTATGGTATCTATTATAAAATACAGCAGTTCGTATTCTTTGCATCATTCGGCATGAACAACACTATCATTCCGGTTGTATCATACAACTACGGCAAAGGGGACAAAGCAAGAGTTCGTTCAGGCATAAAATATGGTATGCTCTACACGTTAGGACTCATGCTTCTTGGCATTATAGGCTTGCAGCTTTTTGCTTCTCAGATATGCCATGTATTCTCACTGTCAGCAGATACGGAGATATTCGCCACCTACGCCATAAGGATAATCACTTTAGGCTATCTTTTTGCAGGTGCAAACATAGCCTATCAGGGAATTTTTCAGGCACTCGACCATGGCATAGCTTCCCTTGTGCTTTCCCTTATCAGACTTTTAGTTATCCCTCTCCCCGCGGCTTATCTTCTCACCCTTACCTCCTCAGCAGGCAAGATAGTATGGGCAGCCGTTCCGTTCGGCGAGCTTGTAGGCACTGTCGCCGCCATTGTGATAATGGGCAGGATAAAACGTGAGATAAAGCTCAAAGACTAAAACACCGCCCTTGATTATTATTCCAAAAGGTGCTATAATAGCATTGGTGATAATAATGAAAAGGAAAATACTTGTAGGTCTGCTTACCGCCGTTATCTTTTTGGCTTGCGCCCTTGTGATAAATATAACCCCAAAGGTGGAAATCGGTTCAGTTGTGCTGACCTGTGACGGAAGCAAATATGAGCTTCCCGGCACTGAAAAGACACGATACTGCAATGGCAAGAGCGAGAGCCTTTCCGCTGAAAAGAGCTTTGAAGATCTGCTCTCCTCTGTACCGTCATTTAATGTAAAGGCAGATGTAGATAAGGACGGCAATGTTACCCTTAAAACCCCTATGTCCGTAGAAGTCACAGGGGACAGGCTCGGTGACGTGCTTTACACTGTCTACAGCTATGACGGAAAGGTGCTTGCCAAGGAGTCCAAAAAGCTAGAGCTTCCAAAAGAGGATATTGACGGCTGTCTTGTGAAAATAAAAATTACATGGGGCAAGAAAGACACAAGCTATCTTGAAGAAGATTACTGGTTTGCCGCAATGTACAATACTGAAAGATAACAAAAAACGTCGGACGAATTTGAAAACGTCCGACGTTTTGTTTTTTAACATATTTGAAATCCTATTATACCCGCCATACAAATAACGCTGCCGATGAATCTCAGCTTTGTGATAGGCTCTTTTCTTATGAGCGCTATAACAAACAGCGAACACAGTATCATAGGCTGGATAAATGACGCACTCGCAAGGCTCACAGCAATAACAGCGTTCTCCGCAAGCAGACCTGCCACATTCGGAATCTTTGTAAGCACAACCACCCATGCACCCTTTTGATTTTTCTTGAATATCTCCAAAGGCTTCGCCCTTGGCAGAAGTATGATAGCCATAAGTATAAGCGCAAAGAACAGCGCCATGGTCGAGGATATGTAATTCTCCGACGCTCTTACAACTATGCCGTAGCCGTATCTTGCCAAAAGATAGAACACAAGAGGAACAACTATCCTGCGGTAATTTATATTGCCGCTGTCCGTTCTGCCTGATCTTGCGATAAAAACAAGTCCTGCAACAGTAAGCACGATAAAAAGAAACTTGAAAATGCTCGGCTTTTCACCAAGGAAAATATCCGTCGCATATGACATGAAAAGGGTGATACCAAGCCAAGCCTTAAGCTCAAAGGCTGATATTTCATCAAGGATAATAGCCGAAAGCTTAAATTCAAGGATCTTCGACAAGCACAGCAGACCTATCGCCGCAAATGACTGCCAGCTAAGCGTAATAGTCCTGTCGAGGAAAGGCAGACAGCAAGCCATGAAAACAGCCGTTGCCGCCGCCATTAAGAATCCAAGCTCATCGCCGTTGAATTTTGCCGTTGAAACAGCGTACTTGTCACTAAGGGAACATATTGTGTAGCATACAACTACAAGTATAAGCAAAAACATTATTTTTTCTTCTTCCTTACTCTATGATTTTCTAAGACCTGTATGCTGTGAAACATACGAAATAATGGGCGACCCAAGGTCGCCCCTACGCAAAGCCGATTTATCAGTTCTTTTTATTTTTCACAAGCCATACTACCGCCAAAATACCAAGTATCACTGAGAACAGAGTAGCAATGGCTAGACATATCCAGCTTGCATACTGACTTTGTATAAATTCGTTCTGCGATTGGCTTCCTATAAGGGTATCTACTCCCGATTGCGAGCCTAACGCTGAGAACAGTATTATAAATGCCATTCTCACATTCATTACGCAGGCTATAACGCTGTAAATATGCACTATACCCTGAAAAAGACACACTCCGCAGTCGTCCTTTACATAGCTTTTCACTCCAAGCACCGCACATACCACCGACACTGCCGTGTAGATAATGAACGCCGCAAAAAGCACTATCGTTGGCACTTTTGCCCCCTCGGTTTTCACTATCATGCTCATAAGCCCAGCCATACACCCCATGAACACAGCCGCTGCCGCAAGCCCTGCAACAGACCATTTTCTGTATAAAAGTTCTGACTTTTTTATCTGCTCTTTCTTTATCTGCTTAGGCATTTTCTTCCTCCGCCTTCTTGCTTTCAAGCTCCTCTTCGGATATCTTGAAGCGTATCCTGTCTATTTTCTGCTCGTCCTCCATTTTCACTGTCATCTCAAAAGGCGGACAGCTTATAACTTCATTCTGCTCAGGAAGTCTGTCAAGCATATCCATTATCCAGCCACCGAGAGATGTTCTTTCGGTTTCGATAGTATCCTCCGGCAGTCCTATCCTCTCAAGAAAATCCGATACCGAAAGCTCCGCCGACGCTTCGTAAACACCGTCGCTTATTTTCACAAGGGAGGTATCCTCCTCGTCGCTTTCATCATAGATCTCGCCCACAAGCTCCTCTATGATATCCTCAAGGGTACAAATGCCCTCCGTACCGCCGTATTGGTCGAGCACCACCGCCATATGCACCTTTTTGCGCTGCATTTGCTTCAGGATCTCAGAGATCTTGCGGTTTTCGGTTATGTAAAGTGGCTTGTTCATTATAAGGCTTATGTCCGTCTTGCCCTTGAGATACATTTCAAAAAAGTCAGACTGGTGGATAAGTCCAACAATGTGGTCTAAGTCCTTGTCATACACGGGGAGCCTTGAAAACTTTGTCTGCACAAAGCGTTTTTTTATGCTCTCCATATCCTCATGAAGCTCAACACCCTCGATATTTACTCTCGGCACAAGTATCTCGCTTATGGTTATCTCGTCAAAATCAAGTGCCGAACGCACAAGCTCCGACTCCTGCTCTTCAAGTACGCCCTCGTCCTGAATCTCGTCTATGATATATTTAAGTTCTTCCTCAGTAACAGACGGCTCGCTGTTCTTGTTGCCCACAAGCTTTGAAACACCGCTTTTTATGCCCATAAAAATAGCCGTAATAGGCGTGATGATGAACATGAATGCGGAAAGCGGAGCCGCCATAAGAATAGAAAACCGCTCAGAATTTTCCTTTGCAAGGCTCTTAGGCAAGATCTCACCAAAAATAAGCACAAGCACCGTCATGACTACAGTAGCCAGACCCACGCTTCCCTTGCCGAACTTCTCCGTAAAAAGCACCGTTGCAAGTGAAGATGAAGAAATGTTCACAACATTGTTTCCCACAAGTATAGCAGTGAGTGCCTTATCAAAATTATCGCATATGTTCATTGCCTTCTTTGCAGACTTGTTTCCGTCGTCTGCAAGTTTTTTAAGCCTTATCCTGTTGCATGAAGAAAACGCTGTCTCCGTTGCAGAACAAATAGCAGACAGCATAAGAAGCACAGCGATGATAACAACTTTCATAAAATAAAATTATCCTTTCAGGTCAGAATATAAATTTGCTGCCCTAGTTATAAAAATAGCACTAAAGGCAGTCATGAAAACTGACTACATATAGTTATCATAACATATTTTTTAACCAATTGCAACAGTATTGTTGAAAAAACGATGTAAAAGAGTTATAATATTCTTTGTGTTCATAATATTCATATGCACAAAAGGAGATAATAGAAATGGCAAAGAAAGATAAAGACATTTTCGACAAAATAATGGACTGGAAGATATTCGGCTGGTTCAGACCCTTTTACGTCAAAAACAAGGAAATGCTTTTGTATCTGTTTTTCGGCGTACTCACCACCGCAGTCAGCTTTGTGACCGCAGGCATCTCAAAAGTGCTTTTGGAGCAGGCAGGCATAGGCAAGGGCGGTGTTTCCACCACAAGCACCGTCATATCATGGATATGTGCAGTAACATTCGCATACATAACCAACAGGATATGGGTTTTCGAGTCTGAAGCAGAGGGCAAAAAGGCGATAATCTCCGAAGCGGCTTCATTTTACGGCGGCAGGATATTCACTCTTCTCGTAGAAATGTTCATGATGTGGCTCGGCTACTCACTTCTCAGCTTCAACTATTGGGTAACAAAGATAGTGGCAAACGTTGTTGTGCTGATACTTAACTATGTCATCAGCAAGCTTGTGGTCTTCAGAAAGAAATAAGCATACATAAAAAGCTGTCGGCAAAAAATGCTGACAGCTTTTCTTTTTCATCAGTTGCCACGTTGCAACCGACTAATCTCTGTACATAAGCGTGACCGCCATGCCGTTTATCACGCCCACTACAACTCCGCACACAATGAAAAACACCTTGATAGGCAGGTCAAGCAGAAGCGAGATAAGCCCGAACACGATAACAAACGCCATTGCTCCGCCTATCTGCACAAGAAACTTTCTTTTCACAAGCACAGGAAAACGCTCCGCAAGCTTTGCGGTCTTGTTACCCTTGCGGTCAATTATCCTGTAAATAAGCTGAGTCAGTGCCATTGGTATTCCGATAAATAAAATTGCTGTTATAAGTTTGTCCATTTTAAATTCCTCCATTTTTCACTTAAATTATAGCTTTTTGTATCAAAAAAGGCTGCCCAAGACGCAGTTCGTCCGTGGGCAGCCTCATTGCTGCATATAAAATTTCTTTTATCAACAATTAAAGAACTCTTACACCAACAACGCCCTCGATAGACTTGAAAGCGTCAGCGTCAACGTCGCCTGTAACATCGAGCATTGTGTAAGCCCAGTCTTTCTTAGACTTGTTTACAAGGTTCTCGATATTTGCACCCTTGTCAGATACAACAGATGTGATCTGTGCAATAAGTGCAGGAACGTTCTTGTGAAGCACGCAAACAAGGTGGTCGCCTGTTTTAGCAAGCTCTGCATTAGGGAAGTTTACAGAATTCTTGATAGTTCCCTTCTCGATATAGTCGATAAGCTCGTGAGCCGCCATTGTTGCGCAGTTGTCCTCAGACTCAGGTGTGGAAGCGCCAAGGTGTGGAAGAACGATAACATTCTCCTCGCCAAGAACAACATCATCTGCAAAGTCTGTTACATACTTTGCAATCTTGCCGTCCTTGATAGCCTTTACAACAGCCGCACTGTTGATAAGCTCGCCTCTTGCAAGGTTGATAAGACGAACGCCGTCCTTCATCATTGCTATCTGAGCTTCGTCGATAGTGTTCTTTGTGTCAGGTGTATAAGGAACGTGGATAGTGATATAGTCACTGTTCTTGTAAATATCGTTGATATCAGCAGTTACCTTTACAGCAGGATCAAGCTGGATAGCTGCATTTACAGAAAGGAATGGGTCATAGCCAATAACGTCCATGCCAAGTGCAACGGCTGCGTTTGCGATCTTTCCGCCGATAGCACCAAGACCGATTACACCAAGTGTCTTGCCCAGTATCTCAGGACCTGCGAACTTAGACTTGCCGCCCTCAACTGTCTTAGGAGCGTCAGGAGTGCCCTTAAGTGATGCAGCCCATGCAGCAGCCTCTGTTATCTTTCTTGAAGAAAGAAGAAGCGCACAAATAGCAAGCTCCTTAACAGCGTTTGAGTTTGCGCCAGGTGTGTTGAATACAACGATGCCCTGCTCTGCGCACTTCTCAACTGGGATATTGTTTACGCCAGCACCTGCTCTTGCAATAGCAAGCAGGCTCTCAGGCATTTCCATATCGTGCATCTTTGCTGAACGTACCATTATAGCAGTAGGATTTTCAGCATTGTCGCTTACTGTGTACTTAGCCTTGTCAAAGATATCAGTACCGCAGGTAGCGATCTTATTTAATGTCTTTATCTCATACATTGTAAATTACCCTCTCTTATAATAAGGTTACGCTTATGCGTTCTCAGCCTCAAACTTCTTCATGAACTCAACAAGCTTTTCAACGCCCTCGATAGGCATTGCGTTGTAGATAGAAGCTCTCATACCGCCAACAGTTCTGTGACCCTTGAGGTTTACAAAGCCTGCTGCTGTAGCCTCAGCAACGAACTTCTTGTCAAGCTCAGCGTCACCTGTTACGAATGGAACGTTCATAAGAGATCTGTCCTCAGGAACAACAGTGCCCTTGAAGAGCTTGCTCTGGTCAAGATAATCATAGAGTATCTTAGCCTTTTTCTCGTTGTGAGCCTTCATAGCCTCAAGACCGCCCATTTTCTTTATCCACTTGAATACCTTGCCGCAGATGTAGATGCCATAGCAAGGAGGTGTATTGTAAAGAGAGTCAGCGTCAGCCTGAGTTTTCCACTTGAGCATTGTAGGTGTTCCCTCGAGAACATCGTCAGTAATAAGATCTTCTCTGATGATAGCAATAACAACGCCGGCAGGACCAACGTTCTTCTGAACGCCGCCGTAAATAACGCCGTACTTTGTTACGTCAACAGGCTCAGACAGGAAGCAGGAAGAAACGTCTGCAACAAGTGTGTGACCCTTTGTGTTAGGCAGAGTCTTGTACTTTGTACCATAGATAGTATTGTTTTCGCAGATATAAACATAGTCAGCGTCCTCTGGAATATCCAGGTCTGAACAATCAGGGATATAAGAGAAAGTCTTGTCAGCAGAAGAAGCCACAGCAACAGCCTCGCCGTATTTCTGAGCCTCCTGATAAGCCTTCTTAGCCCACTGACCTGTGATTATGTAAGCCGCTTTCTTGTTCTTCATAAGGTTCATAGGAACGGCTGAGAACTGCTGAGAAGCACCGCCCTGAAGGAACAGTACCTTATAGTTATCAGGGATACCCATAAGATCTCTGATGTCCTTTTCAGCTTCCTTGATGATGTCATCGAACGCCTTGGAACGGTGGCTCATCTCCATTACGCTCATACCTGTGCCCTTATAATCGAGCATTTCATCGGCAGCTTCCTTAAGCACTTCCTCAGGGAGTACAGCAGGACCTGCGCTGAAGTTATATACTCTACCCATTGTTAAACCCTCCATATAAATTAGTTTCTTAGTTTCATTATTTATAAAGACTATAAATATATAAATTAATAATATTATTATATGCCTTTTATAAAAAAAAGTCAAGGGCTGTCATATAAAAATACTCACTCGTCATAAGTTTTTGTACATATCAGCACATAAATCAGCCCTGAAAACGTGCATTTTTACACCTTACCTATGCCGTTATATATAATAAGCACTGAAAAGCATGAAAAATCAGAATAATACTAAAGCGTTAAAAAGAGGTTAAAATTTTTGGTATTCCTTGAAATCTCCACATATGTGTAGTATAATGTAATCAAGAAAATGCGACAGTTGTATAATAATCGGGGAACAATTGTCACTCTCAGGGAAAGAGGATATATATGCAAAAGATATTTTATGTTTCAAGAAATGAGGACAAAGCCCATGATGGAAAAGCCCCGGATATGGACAGATTTCAGCGAGTTGAAAAGCTCAACAGTCTGATCGCGGCAGGCTGGGCTATAAAGGAAATGAAAAGCGAAAACAACAGCACATTCTTTGTGCTTGAGAAAGCAGACTAGACTTAAAATGGCGGTATAAGACCGTACCCTGCCAATAACGCAGACACGACGTCCCGCCAACAAGTTCGCCAGTTTTTTCAACAAACTTATAGGACGGTAGCCCCACCGTCCTTTTTTTGTGCAGATAAATTTTGCGAAAACGTTTTATGGGTATTGCATTTCAGAGAGAAATATTGTATAATTAATGTAATCGTTTTAATGAGTACAAATGATACTATACATATTATAAAGGAGTAAAAAATATGGCTTATGTAATCGGCGTAGACTGCGGCACAAGCGGCACTAAGACGGTGCTTTTTGACGAAAAGGGCACTGTTATCTCTTCTGTAACTATCGAATATCCAATGTATCAGCCTAAAAACGGCTATGCAGAGCAAGACCCTGCTGACTGGGCAAACGCAATGATAAACACTATCAAGGCTGTTATGACCAAAAGCGGCGTAAATAAAGAGGACGTTGCAGGTGTTGGTATCTCTGGACAGATGCACGGACTTGTTATGCTCGACAAGGACGACAACGTTCTTAGAAAGTCCATAATATGGTGCGATCAGAGAACTTCCGCAGAAGTTGAAGAAATGAACGAAAAGCTAGGCAGAGAAAAGCTCATCAAGATAACAGCAAACCCTGCCCTCACAGGCTGGACGGCTGCGAAAATTCTTTGGGTAAAGAACAACGAGCCTGATATATATGAAAAGTGCAGACACATTCTTCTTCCAAAGGACTATCTGAGATTTATCCTCACTGGCGAATATGCAACAGAGGTTTCCGACGCAAGCGGTATGCAGCTTCTTGACGTGCCAAACCGCTGCTGGGCAAAGGAAGTCTGCGATACGCTTGGCATTGATATGTCAATGCTGGGCAAGGTGTACGAGTCATGCGAAGTAACAGGCAAGGTCACAAAGAAAATGGCTGAGCTTACAGGACTTAAAGAGGGTACTATAGTAGTAGGCGGAGCAGGCGACAATGCCGCTGCGGCTATCGGAACAGGCGTTGCAGAGGACGGTAAGGCGTTCACAACTATCGGAACATCAGGCGTTGTATTTGCACACACTTCTTCTATCTCTATCGACCCAAAGGGCAGAGTTCACACCTGCTGTGCAGCAGTACCGAACGCATGGCACGTTATGGGTGTTACACAAGGCGCAGGACTTTCGCTGAAATGGTTTAGGGATAATTTCTGCAATGCAGAGAAAGAAACAGCAAAGTGCATGGGCGTTGACGAATATTATCTCATGGATAAGGAAGCAGAGAAAGTGCCTGTTGGTGCAAACAGACTTCTCTATCTGCCATATCTCATGGGCGAAAGAACACCGCATCTTGACCCTGACGCAAGAGGAGTATTCTTCGGACTTTCCGCAATGCACACAAAGCGTGATATGCTGAGAGCAGTAATGGAGGGCGTATCATACTCCCTGAGAGATTGCGTTGAGGTATTCAGAGAAATGGATATCAACGTATCCGACATGATGGCATGCGGAGGCGGCGGAAGCTCACCGCTGTGGAGATCAATGCTCGCAGATCTTTACAACTGCCCTGTAAAAACAGCTTCATCGAAAGAAGGTCCAGCCCTTGGCGTAGCACTTCTTGCAGCAACAGGCGCAGGAATTTACTCATCAGTACCAGAAGCTTGTAAGGCAGTAGTAAAGACCGACAAGGTACAGCAGCCTGAAGCAGAGCGAGTACCTGAGTATGAGAAATACTACAAGCTTTACACAGAGATCTATCCTGCACTGAAAGCAGAATTTGCAAAGCTTGCGAAGATGTAATATAAAACCAAAAGCTCCGATCATTTCGGAGCTTTTTTGTGTTAGAATATTTTGACAACTAAAAAACGGCTCTCCACAATAGCGGAAAGCCGTTTTGATATATTGGTCGGAGTGACCGGATTTGAACCGACGACCTCTACCACCCCAAGCCCACGCACGAAGTGCGCAGGGCGTTTTTTATGTCCGAAGCATTAAATGTTGAGGGTGCAGGGCGCACAAAGCTGTGCTGTGCGCCTTGCCTGCCCCCTGCCTGAGTGGCGGTCGCCAAAGTTTTGAACGCAGTGAAAAACTTTGTGTGACATCGCCACGCGCCCACCTCTGGGGTGCAGGTCTGCACATTGTTGTAAGGCTGTGCATACTTTGCGCCCTGATTATGTTATATCGGAGTGACAAGCAAGCACCGCTTCTCAACTTTAATCCGTTGTGGTTAGCATTTTGTATTCTCGCCGATAGGCGACACTCATAAGTCTTGATAGTCATTCGGCTCTGTGTAGTCCTCTTGCTCCTGTCGGTCTATGTCATTGCTGTCATTTAAGTATTTCAGTTCGTCAAGTATGTCCTCTTGTTGGTCGGAGATGTTTTGCAGTAGCTTGATTATGGTGTCTTGTCCTCTGTCCTGATGTGATTGTCTTATGGATATGTTGAAAACACAAATAATTAAAGCAATAACAATTACTAGCCAAATTATATTCAACCCAATGAATAGTGCTGTTGCTGTTTCTGCATTTTGAAATAATTCCTCTAGCATGATTACCCCTCTTTATCCTGATTAATTTTTATCATTATCTGTCCTATTTTCACAAGCGTTTCATTTTGCTGTTTCAATAGTTCCGCTTGCTCCTTGTTCCTCTTTGAAAGATCATTAACAGTTTTGCAAAGGTCAATAAATTTGCAGATTAAATAGACTATAAGTGCGAGTATTAACAGATTTATTATTAAACGTGTGGCAAGAATTAATTTTACTGTATCATCTAAAACACTAATTATACTATATACACTATTCAATTTTATCACTCCTTTATTTTTACAATAGCACTATTATTGTTCTGCTGTGTTATGTTGTATTTGCTGTTGCTGTCGGCTTTATAGCCTATTCCTCTTTTGTCATTCGTAAGTCCTGCTATATAATCAATACTCACTTTATAAAATTTTGCTAACTGTATAACTTTTTCAAATGGGATAGGATATTCACCTGTTTCCCACCTACTATATTGCTTTTGAGAAGTGTCAAGAATTTTCGCTATCATGCTTTGATTTAGTTCCATATCCTCTCTTAAATCTCTAAGTCTTTGATAATAATTAATAAAAATCACCTCACTTATTTGTTTATTCATACAAATTATATCATAGTACATAATTGTTCTATTGACAATAGTACAAAAATGGGGTATATTATATATGTCGGTAGTACATTATTGTACTAATCATTTGATAATCGTATGTGTCCCATGGAATTTTTTTAAATTAAATTTATTTGAGTGAAGCGAAAAGAAATTTAAGTTAAAAAAATAGGCAATGGAATTCATGAGCAAAGCGAATGAAGTCGCTTGCCGTTCCGCCCCAGCGCTAGCAGGGGCAAAAGGGACACGAAAAAGAAACACAAAGGAAAAGGCACGAGGAAAAGCCGAAAAACCTCAGAAAGGAAAAAAACATGAAAACAACTATTGTAGGCTGGACAAAAAAGAAAGCATTTAACGGAGTAATAGAGGGCAAGCAGATCAACAGCCCTGAAAAGGTCGTATTTCAGCTTCTGCAGGAAGTTGATAACCCCGACTGTCACGGAAAAATGGTTGATACGCTGAAAATACCGACCGAAAATGCAATCAGACTTAATGGAAATTCGGAAGATTTCAATAAGCTGCTCGGCTGTGATGTAATGCTGAACTATCAGATATTCAACGGACGTTCTCAGCTTGTTGATATCACTGTTATCAATGCAGACGGAACACTTCACCGCAACTCAAAATAATAAGCGGTGAAACCGCTGTTATAAAAATTTAATAAGAAAGGAGTTTTGCTAATAATGGAAGCTGTAACTACAATGCTTAGTAATGCCGTTACTGTTTTTGGTTCTTGTTGGGACGCTATGACAAGCAACGTGCCTATTGCAATTCTTGTCGGTCTGTCTCTTCTCGGCTCAGGTGCAGGACTTTTCGCAAAGTTCAGACACGCTGTATAAGCAAAACCATTTACATAAGCGGAGTAATTCAAATTGCTCCGCTTAATTTTTTTGAAAGGAAGTTGATAAATTGAGAAAAAAGTTTAAGCAAGTGTTGTGTATGTTCTCTGCACTTGTTGTGATGATATGTTGTGCCGTTCCTGCATTCGCATTAACAAATTCTGATTTGCCAACAGGTAGTTATAACCCCGAATTTGAAGAACAATATAAAACAGCTTTATCATATCTTAAATCAAAATATCCTGACAAGTTCAAAAATTATGTTATGATGTTGCCGTATTATGATAGCTCATTTAATCAAATCGGCTTTTATTGGTTTAACTGTGATAATTCCAATAATTTTGAAGTTTATGAGAAAAACAAATCTTATTATATTAAAAATACTGATAGTAAATCATTTACTTCTTATCGTATTTTCTTTAGCACTCGTTCAAGTCTATTCGGTGATTTATATGTAAATGGTACATCTTCAACAGATAATTTTGATTATGTTCTTTCATGGCAGATTTACGATACAAATTGTAATGTAAAATTTGGTGACAAGTATGAATTTGGTAAACCTAAATCTGAAGTTCCTGCTCCGTTTTCTGTTACATATAGTCCTGACCTTAAACTTAATCTTAAACGTAAAACTTCTGATTATGAAACAAAGTCTATTGATGTTACATTGACTCTTAATCAAGATTATCTTGATTGGTATATTAGGCGCTATGCTGAAATGAAATTAAATGTTGAAGTTGGAAAACTTGATAGTGAAAGTATTGAAGCTATTCTTGGTACAAAAAATCTTGCAGAAGTTTTTGATTTAACAGGCTGTGGTAAATCTAAGTGTATTTATTTTATATCTCTTTCAGATCCCTCTAAACCTCTTAGAACTGTTACACAAAACAGTGTATATACATATCTATCTCAACAACGTTATAGTATTGTTGATAAAGATAATGGAGATATAGATGGCTCAACTAGTACGGCTGTTTATGCTAATGGTTTGTATCCGTACTTTACTGTAGATTTTAAAGAATATTTTAAACATACAATGCAATCTGATATAGCTTCTGAAAATTGTTCTTATAAAAAATATCAGGCTGTTATAAAGAATTTGCCTACTTATCAGCTTTCTATACCTCTTGAAAATATAGATGCAGAAAAGTTTGAAGTTATATCCGTTCTTAATTCTATCCTTACTTGTGAAACTTTATTCCCTACTGAAAGCGGTCAATCTGTTTTTGATGATAGTTTTAAATCAGCTTATAGCGTTGATAGAGGACCTAAAGGTGTTTCCTTTAATAATATAGATTATGTTGATGTTGATAAATGGGATACTGATGATACAGGTTATCTTGACTATTTTTCAAAATCTGATTGTTATTCTGTTTATACTGCTAAATTTAGTTTTGATAGTTATCCTAAATATGTTCCTCTTAAAGACGGCAAGGGCAATGATATTGATATGATTAAAACTAACCCTTTTGATTATTCAATGCACCCTGTTAAACCTGGTACTTATCAATCAGTAAATAAAGACGGTACTTTATCAGAAGAACGCACACTTGAAGAACAGAAGAAGCATGATAAAGATAATACTTTTTCTAAAAATTTTGCTAGTGTTGATTATACTGACTTTTCATCTATTTTCTCAACCTCTAGTTCATACTTTGAGTTTTTAACTGCTTCAATCCGTATTCTTCCTGATTGGTTTATTGCTACTTTTACAGCATGGTTTGTTACATTTCTCACACTTGCACTTATTAAGTATGTCATTCAATAAGGGGGTATATTATGCGTGTAGTTGCTATTCTTGTATCTGCTATATTGTTTTATCTTATCCCTGATGCTGTTCTTGAAACTATTTTTTCAACTGGCTTTACTGCCTGCCGTAACATTTCTCAGTATATTTTTAATGCTGTTTCTAATCTTATTAAATAAGGTGGTGTGTATGGATATTATTTATGCTTTCAAAGCTATCTTTTATAATTTAACTCTCTGTATGTCTTATACTTTTGATTTTGGCTCTTTTACTTTTTCTCTTGGTTCTGTCGTAGTCGGTAGTATGGTTTTATCTTGTTCTGCTGCTTTTGTTATATATCTTTTAAAACGATAGGAGTAATAATAATGGTTAATATAATATGTTTTGTTCTTGCCGTATTGATGATTTTTTCTCTTGTATGGCTCGTTAGGAGGTAAAAAAATGCTTAACTTGGTTTTGTTTATACTTGTTGTCTGCTTTTTGGTTTGTACTATAAGCGGTGTTATAGGTTTCTTCACTGACCTTAGAAACTTTAAAGCTGAACATGAGTTCAGCGGAAACAGAAAACAGCTTATTGAGTTTTTGATGTTCGGTGAAGATGTTGAAATTAAAGCCGTTCCTGCGGTTGAAACTAATGATAGTGAGGTGAACGATAATGAAAGTACACATAGTGTTTGATGAGAACAACCCATTTTTTCAACTTTTGAAGTCAATGGGCTGTGACCTTTCGCAAGAAGTAATGAATAGATATGATGCTTTGCTCCTTGGCATGTCGTTTATATTTGCTGTGGTTATGATTTGTATCTTCTGTAAGTTCTTCTATAATGTGATGATACGCATGACACGTTGTGCAAGTGCTGTTTAGGTGATTTGTTATGATTATATTTGATTACATAAAACAAATACCGTCCTTTATCACCTATGAGGTATATGACCACCTTTTCGGTGCATACTTCAATAATTCTGCTATTTTTCAAGGTTGGGGCATTCACCTTTATACAGGTAAATTTGGCACTGGTAAAACGTCAACCCTCGCTCAGATAGCATATAACTATTGCGTGCGTTATCCTCAGTTGTCTATACTTACAAATATCAATCTTCAAAACTTCCCTGAGTGGACGAATATATATAAGCTTAATTCCGCACAAGATATCCTGCACGCTCCTAAAAATTGCATTGTGGTGATTGATGAGATAGGCACTATCTTCAATTCACGAGATTTCTCAGGTGGTAAAAGAGCCGTCCCTAAACCGCTTTTTCAGCACCTTTGTCAATGTAGAAAGCGCAAAATGATGATACTTGCTACAGTGCAACGCTTCAATCTGCTTGATAAACAGATACGAGATATAACGGCTACAGTGTCAACGTGCCGTGCTACATTCCGTCACCCTTATACACGTCTTATTAAGGTCAAAACCTATGATATAGACGAGTATGAAGCATATACGGAAAATAAGTCATATATGCCGAAAAAGCTTTACAGCCGTTTGTATTTGCAGACTAATCAGAGCCGACAGCTATATGATACTTCTCAGCTTGTAGATAATATGCTTGATAAGGAGTATATCAGCGACACGGAAATACTTGCTAATCGTGGAGTAGATGTCACAAGTGACATAATGCACGATAGAAAGACAAGCAGAAGCCTGCGAAAAAGGCGTGGCGTATAGCCACGAGCGACCGCAGGGGCGTGCGCTTGCGCCGCCCTGCGGTGCGTGTGGCTATTACTTGATATTAGCCACAAAAAGTACTCACTTTTAAAAATGAGGTGTTAAAAATGCCCCTAAAAACGTCCGCTAAAGAGGTCAAGTGCAATACAAAGATAAAGGAATATCGTGACGGCAGTTACACTATAACACGTTCTGACCGACACATTTTTAAAGACCCTGCTTTTGAGTATCACTGCAAGCATGAGCATAGTATTGACGAACGTTCAAGACAAGAGCATCTTAAAACGGCTCGTGAAAATTACATATGTTATTTTGAGTATGAGGACGAAAACGGAAACATAATGCTTGATATGCTTGATACGAGAAAATTTAAGGATAAGCTAGAACGTAGTGGTGAAGTTCGTCTTGATAGTTTGCAACGTGCTAAGCAAAGTATCTTTGATATTGTTTATCAGAATGATTGGAAGTACTTTCTTACTATAACATTTAGCGGTAAAGATTTTGACCGCTCCGACCCTCGGGAAGTCTTTAAGCCCTTGAAACGTTGGTTTGATAATGCTGTTCAACGTAAAGGCTTGCGTTATGTCCTTGTTCCTGAGTTTCACAAAAAAGGCGGTATACATTGCCATGCTCTTATAAACGATTGTGACTTTAAGTTCGTTGATAGTGGTACACGTCTTGTTAAGGGTCATGACAAGCCCCTTAAAATAGATACTATAAAGCGCCTGCATATATGTGATAAACTCGGCTGTGATATATCTGATTTGCCTGTTGTTTATAATGTTTCTGATTGGAAATATGGATTTTCAACCGCTATTCAGACTTACGGTCAAATGTCAAACCTAGCTTTCTATGTCACTAAGTACATAACAAAGGACGTGAAAAAAATCTTCGGTAAATTCTTCTGGAGTAGCAAGAACATTGTTCGCAAAACTAAAGAGATCTATTGCAATTCAGAATTTAAAGACGATTTGCCGATAGTCTCCCCCCCTCGTGCTAATGTATGTTACCAATATGAAAGCAGTTTCACCTTTTCAAGTCAGGTCGAAAAGAACTGCAATGATATACTTCAATATCTTAAAGAGAATGGAAATGATGATGTCCTATGATTTTTAAAGAATGGTTTGAGATGTTCTATAACGCATATTGCGTTGATGTGATAGCTTATGATTGCTATAAGGACTATTACTATATAAATCAAAAACACTTCGGTTATATAGCCGATATGGAGCTTCTGAGCGTAAAGCCTATTGATATTCAGAATTGTCTTAAATCCACCCTATCTTACAGTAATGACCGCCAAAGACGTTCATATTTCTTACTTAAACGTGTATTCCGTGAAGCTATAGTTAATGGCTATTGTGACAAAAACCCTTGCGACTATGTTAAACCTCCAAAACGTATAAAAAAAGAAGCTGAATATTTCAGCCCCGATAATCTCGTTCACCTTTTTGATGATGATAGTAGAGTTTGCAGAATGTTTCAGCTTGACTTGTGGACAGGTCTCCGCCGTGGTGAACTTCTCGCCCTTAGTTGGGATAACATTGACCTTGATAATAGATATCTTAAAGTCTGTCAGACACTCGTACATACTTCATGCGGTGATAGGATTGTACAGACCACAAAATCTCGCCGTGATAGGCTTATCCCCTTGCATAGTAATGCAATAGCTATACTTAATCAGATACGCTCTCAGGACGTCTCAGACGGCTTTCTGTTTGTTTCACCTATAACTCATACAGTTATATCCCTTAGACGTTATAACAGGCTCTACAGAGCGTTCTATGAGCAACAGAAAACAAAATATCCTGATTTACAGTATCTCACCCCGCACAAGCTTAGGCATAGCTATGCAACGTATCTTATTCAGTGTGGTGCAGATATCGAAACCCTCAGAGCATTGCTCGGACACGTTGATATAACAACTACCCAGCGTTATGTACATAGCAATTTCAACCAAATGTGCAAAGCTGTGAATAATCTCAAATTTGAATAATAAAGGAGTTTTTAAAATGAAAGAGTTTAATTTTTGGTGTAAAGAAAATACCGACCATGGTGAATGTGCCGATAAGGTATGCGATTATGATAAATGTTGCTGTTATGCTCACTGTGAGGAATGTATATTTTATCTTACAGATTCCCCTTCTTGTGATAATTGTTCTGTACCTTGTTATGATGATTAATACTTACCTGTGTATGTTTTTTGCTTCTTTTTTTCGTTCAAAAGCATTCGGGTGGTAAAGTCGAACTCGCTGTGGGCAGAACTTTTGAACGAATGGGCTTCCAGTTCGACATACGCAAAAGCAGGAAGAAGATTAATCTTCTTCCTGCATATCCTTTTCGAGTAGTTCAATTATAAGTGCGTTAAGGCTCTTGCCCTTGCGTTCTGCATGGGCTTTGTAGACTTCACGCTTGCCTTTTGGCACTCGTACCTTTATATCGTCAAGCTTTTCTCTGTATTTTGCGTTTGCTTTTAGTTGTGCTTTTGATGTTGAAGGAGTGAGGATAATGCAGAATATGCCTACAGCTACAGAACTTGCGATAAAGTATGCAAAGCGTGAACAGCTTAGAATTATTATTGATAAGGCTCTTAACATTCATGCTGATTGCGAATATGAGGCTTTATCTATGCTGATTAATGAACTCAAACAAATGCTTGAAGAAGCATAAAAAAATGTAGTCGGCTATCCGTCAAAACACACCGACTACATAATTACACACAAACTCGGATATCCTCCGCTTTGTAAGTCCGAGTATAACACAAATTTTACTAAATGTCAAGTTGAAAGGATTGTTGAAAATGAATATTGAACATATGAAAAATATCGCAAAAGAAAAAATGAACAAAGAAATAGCATTTCTTTTTGATAAGTTGACTACAGGCTCTGAGGTTCGTGCTACTTTGTTTGCGTTTTTTCTTGTTGACCTTTTTTCTATTGATGAATATCGGTTTTATCTTGAACTTATCCGTCAAGCTGAAAAATTTTAAGGAAAGTGTATAATACCGCAGAAAGGTTGATTGAAATGGAAAAATTTGAAACTATTGATAATTATTATATTCTTGCTTTTGCGTATCGTGTTTACGATGCAAAATGGGTAAATGAAGGTCTTATTTTAGAGAATAACCCTTATGATGTCACTGCACAAGAAAATGAAGAAAAACTAAGTAGGATATGCTTTCAGCTTATGTATGCAATGAATTCATATTATGAAAAAGGTATGATTAGTCTTACTGCTATATCCGATTATGATATTTATAAATCGGCTTATAGCTATACTCTTGGTTTAATCAAAAGAAAATCATCGTCTTTAATTTGGTCGAAGTCCGCTCTTTTAAACTTTGCTTCCGAATTACATGAAAAAATTATTGCACTTGAAAATTTTTAGCACTATTCAACTAAAAAAACGGCTCTCCACAATAGTGGAAAGCCGTTTTTACATATTGGTCGGAGTGACCGGATTTGAACCGACGACCTCTACCACCCCAAGGTAGCGCGCTACCAATCTGCGCCACACCCCGATATCGTATATATTATACCCGATTTGGATACAATAGTCAAGAGTTTTCAGTCAAAATAAAAAAATTGCAAAAAAGGTATTGACATTCACATTCATTTGTGATATAATAAATAAGCACTCAAGAGAGAGCAGTAAAAAAGCAGTAGAATATCGCGGGATGGAGCAGTTCGGTAGCTCGTCGGGCTCATAACCCGAAGGTCGTTGGTTCAAATCCAGCTCCCGCAACCAAAAGAAAAAGGCTGTTGCATTTGCGACAGCCTTTTATTTATTCTTATTCTCTTACCATTTCGTAAACTTGAATTTTAGAACCAGGAAACTCTTTACAATGCTGTTTGCAAATCTGTTTTGCCTCATTCAAGTCATATGCAAAGCCTATTTCAATATTATGATAAGGGTCTGTAACGTCATAGACTAAGTAGAATTTTTCTCCAACATCAATGTAATTAATAACGCTGCCATTCTTATTTTTTTTCATTTTTCATTTCTCCTCTGCATTATCCTCACTCCTTTCAATTTCCTCCGCTGTGAAAGTTCCCTTTATCTCTTTCACTATATATATTATAGCATATCGGGTACAATATATCAATTGATAAAATAAACAAATATATAGGGTACATATTGTGCATTATGTATATTGTACACATATATAAAATGTAGTATAATATCAGTAAAGGCGGTGATATTATGGCATATTCAGAAGCACAAAAAAAAGCAACTGCAAAGTACATGAAAAATAAGCTTGATGATATCAAGGTACGAGTGCCAAAAGGCAAGCGTGAAGTCTACAAAGCCCATGCAGAACGGCAAGGCAAAAGCCTGAACGCCCTTATAATTGAACTACTCGAAAAAGATATGCAGGAGCATTAAGCCCCTGCATTTTTTTATTAATCATTTTCCTGCTGTTTTGAATAATCTCTCATAAATTGAGGGGCGGAACAATTTTCACAAACAGTTGAATCCGTAAAATGATAAACACATTCCTCACAGTAACCATAACAGCCGCACTCAAAAAAACCGCATTTCTTATTATCGCACTTACCAAAATCAGTATTTTCCTTGCACCAAAAATTAAACTCTTTCATTTTCAACATTCCTTTCAAAATTCTCAAAAATCATTTCAAGAACATAGCTCACATAAAGCAGAAACGCCCCTGAATAAGCCGTAAGAACTACCCTCATAAATTATCACCCTTATAAGGTGAAAGCTTATAGCCTATCGTTTTCGACATCTGAGCCTTATTCTCAGCAGATACATGAGTATATGTATCAGCCGTAAGCTTGTATGTACTGTGACCGAGCCACTCCGAAACCTCTTTCATACTGAAACCGCTGTTAAGCATAAGCGTTGCATTGCTGTGTCTAAGGTCATGTATGCGAATTTTCGGTAAATCGTTCTTGCGGAGCAAGTCTTGAAAGGCGTGCAGTACATAATCATAGTGAAGTGGAATCCCCTCAGCATTCACGCACACATAATTCCTTGCCTTGCACAGTGGAGCTTGTCTGCTATAAAGCTTATGCAAATAATCAAGCTGCTCATCACTAAGAGGAAATTCACGGCGAGATTTTACAGTTTTCATTCTCTTGTTTTGACTTTCGATCCAGTGTCCGGACTTATAGTCTTTTATCCTCGTTCTTGTTTCCCTGATATAAAGACAACGTCCGAGGAAGTCAACATTCTCCCACCGCAAACCGAGTATCTCAGACTTGCGAAGTCCAAACCACACAGCGAGATAGACAAAGCTTTCTATCTGAGTACCATAAGCCGCACGCAGGAGCTTCAAGAGCTGTTCTTCTGTATAATATGACATTTCATTTTCCACCTTTCGAGGAAGTGAAAAAGCCGTGTAAGGATTTTTGCTTATAAAATCGTTCTTATATGCGTAATTCAGACACGCACGCATGACTTCATGATGTTTACGGAGCGTATTCACAGAAAGCCTTGTATCATGCAGTATGTGCCTTTGATAGCCCTCTATGTGCATAGGCTTGACATCAACAAGTCTAAGTCCTTTGCTCTTGAAATAAGGGTAAAGGTATTTTGTTATGATACCTACATAGCCATCATAAGTTGACGGAGATTTTCTGTAACACGTTTCATTATTCCATACTATGATATAGTCACAGAACAAAATTTTATCCGTGTCAATGTTTTCAATGCTCATTATCATTTTGCCAAGGTCCTTTCCTGATGATAGTTGTTATAGATTTTTACCTTTGTCACGTTATCAAGCTGATGAAAGACGGCTCTTGAAAGCCTGTGCTTGCGGAGATATTCAAGGAAACTTTTTGATTCAGTTGCAGGCGAAGTATTACGTAAAGCCCTAACAATATCAGAATTGCAATCGTTATTATAAAAGCTTTCAAGTATTTGTTGCTGAACATTTTCAGACAATGACAAATAATGATTATAACTAATCCTGCAAGTATCAGATAGAAAACGTTGAAAAGCAATAAGCATTTCATCATTCATTTAGTTCACTCCTTTCAAAATAATCATCATATTCCTTGCGATACTCATCAGAGTAAATATAATCAAGGAAATCTGCTATATTATCAAACCTAGATGAAACCTCTTCAAAGTTCGGTATGATATTCACATTTGTATTGTACTTATACTGGTTAGAGGTATAAGGTTTTGTAATAGCCGACTTTGAAACGCTATCAAAATCGGTATTACTGTATATGATCTGAGGGTCACGATTACAGTTTCGACTGCTCCAATAATACTTGCCGAATATCTTATTATTGCCCTTTGTTATATATTTTGTAATATAGAACGCAAGAGCCGCCGAATTATTCTCCACAGGAATAGCCGTGGAAAAACCGTATTTCCATTCAGGGATATTATATACAACGTTTCTAACGTGCAAGTTCTTTTCCTCTATGGTCTTTAATGTCACAGGTTTGTTATATCCAGTTACGAGCCTTGTGCCTGAATCGACCATATCAAAGCAATCATTGATAAGAGCGTGACAATGTATACCGCCGTTCTTATGCCTTTCAGGAATGAGCAAGTATTTCATATCTTTCCGCTTGACCTGATTTTCAAGCCACCGCCTAAGTTTTTTCTTAACAAAATCAGCATTGGAAAAATCGTACTCACTGCCATTAAAAGTGATAGTGAGAAAATACGCCCACTCATTTGAAAAGGCTATATCAAAGACCTTGTCTTTTGCACGCTTTAATATATCAGTCCGTTCCCCTCTTTCCTCTTTTGAAACCTTTGCAGGTTTTTTGATTATATCAAACATATCTGTTTGAGTATCTTCTTCCTGCTGAGATTTCTCAAATTTCTCCCATTTTCGTTTAAGCTGTAATATTTCTTGATTTTGCTGATATTCTTCAAGGTTTTTGTCAACGAATATGTAATTGTTGCAATAAGTTGTTGTCGAAGAGCCGTCAGCGTAGATTTTTGTTTTAGTATTTTTTAAAACGACCTCAGGGGGTAAATCATAAAAATTTGCCATTTTCCCACCGCCATTTTAGTTTTTGACGGAAATTTGCGGTTATTATCAAGTATATAACCGCAAATTTCTAAGCTTGCAAGCTGTTCGCCACGGCGCACGCAGGAGCGTGCGCACGTGGCTGAATCAATCTTGCATAGCTTTTAAAATTCTGCTTGCTATTTTCTCTTGCTCACTTGTGCGCCCGATTTTCAGCCCCTTAACGATTTCTTCCGTGTCATAAAGCGACCTTAATTCATCAGTGGCGCAAAATGTTTCTTTCCATTCTTTCGGACGTTTTCTCGTTCCTGCACTGCCCTGCTCTCCATTAATGAGATAATTTTCTTTTGTATAGCATTTATTGACGATAAGGCGTGAATTGAAATACGCCTTACAATCTATGATATAATTGACCTGCTCACGAATTATTTTTGTACACCTTTTCCACTCCTGAGCCGACCCCCATATACACTTGTGTAAATGCCGTTGCAGTGAGATATATTCGAGAAGCTCGTCCGGAGCATCTTTCCATGATTGAGAATTAAGAGTCAGGTGCATTTCATCGAACAGAAACAGCACGCCTTGATTAACACCGTTTTCGTCAATATTCTCAACGTTCAAGATATCTTCCCAACAATCAAAAAATCTGTCAGCCACTTCAGTATGAAAGTTAGCACAGATAAGCACTTTCGGAAATCTACTCTTGACCTCTTGCGCACGTTTCACCATGCTTATAGTTTTACCTCGACCGCCTAAGCCGTTATAGAGATACAGCCCATACATATTGAACGGAACTTCTTCACCTTTAAGCCGCTTTCTAATAGTCTTGAAAGTGTCCTTTACCGACAAAGGAAACGCATGAAGCACAGGCGTACCAAACAGCATAAGAAGCACGATAACACCCACCACAACGCTTCCCAAGGCGAGAGGTATAAGCATAGCTTTCCAATTGATATTAGCAAATGCCGACCACATTATAAAAGCCCCCTTACAAAGTTCACAAGTGCAGATACAAGCAGAAGTCCGAGAACAAAGAAAATGCTCTCAAACATCAATTCAAGATTTAAGAATTGGTCAAGCTGATAAAGAAAAGAAATCATATCCCTAAGAGCTGAATAAGCTTCATCACTTATTGAGAATGACTTAAAGAACGGCAGACTAAAGAACAGCTCTACTATTTTCGCAGTTATCATTATTCTCCCTCACTTTCACTTGATTCATGAAGCTGTATTCCGAAGCAACGGAACAAAGCCTTAATTGTCGCATAGATACAGATAGCGTACATTGCTATAGTTGAAGCATTGAACAGCGCACTCTTAAGCTCGTTCGGAGCTGAGTTCATATTAAAATCAAAGTCCTTTCCGAAAAGTGTAAACGTAACTGAATTTGATGATGATTGCTTACCCTGCTGAAAAGCTTTTCTCAACTTTGCATAAGCAGGAAACTTGCTTTCTATAGCAACATTCAAATCTTTTGAGTTAGGTACAAAAAGATAGGTCACGAGCTTCTTCAAGTCGACCACGAGATTATACAGTGCAATGCCGATATTTTTAACAATAGTCCACAAACACTTGCCGAGCCACTCAAAAATGCCTAAGAAGTTGAAGAATACAAATTTCAGAGCCGCCCACAGCCAACGGAAGAAGCCAGTGAAAGCGTTCCACAGAAATTCAACAACCGCCTTTAAAAAGTCCGATATGCCGTCCAAGTCTTGAAACATATCAAAGTTAACGTAATCTCTTATATCAGGAAAATCAGTATCTATATAATCAGACAATGACGGAAATTCTTCATAATCTTTCTTTTCGCTGAAAGGCTCTTTCTTGTGACTATCTACAGTATCAACAAGACTGTACTCATAACTTGCGGCGCAAAATCTATCCTTATATAACGCTTCATCACCCTTACCCTTAGCCGCTATAAGGAAGAAATAAAGCTTGCCCGTATTTTCAATATCTTTGTTGCTGTTATACCGCATAATGCCGTCACGCATAACATTCAGAGGGATTGAGCCATGCAAAGGGTTTTCTTTCGTGAAATCTCCCGAAGTGTCCATAGGGAGATAGTACCAGCCGTCAGAGTTAGGATAATCCCATTCTGATTGATTAGATACGGCAATGTTTACGTTGTATATATCATTGTCATTTTTCGGTTCAAAATCAAACAGAAATTTTTTGCTATCTTCATCATAAATGATAGAAGCTATATATGGCTGACTACCAGGATAATTCAACGAAGTGCCGTTATTACTGATATCAATATTTGTATGAACAACATGAAATTGCCCCCCAGGGTTGCCAGTTGCATTATAGAAAGAAATATTGGAATATGCTGCGTTAATTCCAGACTGTTCTATATACATTGTACCAGTATTCATGTTATAATTAACCTGACAATAAAATCTTGCGTCAAAGCTTTTAGAAACAAAATTTTCAAGGTCAAAACTATCAGTATTTAAAACCCATAGGAAATAACGTTTATCAGTCCATTGTGTATCAGTGCAAAAAATATAATTTACATTATCAGTATCACAGCCAAGTGATTTAAGTTTATCGCAAGCCATGTTATACGCATTAGTCTGAATAGCAATTTCACCGCCAACACCCCCACCGCCTACATCATCAAGTGCAAATACAGGCACAACACAAGCCGAACACATCACGATAAGGGCAAGCACTAATGACAGCGTTGCTTTAAGTTTTCTATTTATCATAATTCCCCCTTAAAAATTGGCATAATAAAAGGGCAGTTCACTGAATGAACTGCCCTCGTTGCTGTCAGGCTTACGCCTTTACGTACTTTTTGAACATTCTGATAGCAATGCCGATTACAGTTGTCAGAGTTATCACAGGGATAAGAGCGACAATAGAATCGGAAACGCCCTGAATAGCAGAGTTAGCGAACTGTGTCATAAGTTCACCGACATTTACGAGAGTATTGCCACCTTCTGCAGTTGTAGAAACAGGATTCATTAACACATTCTCCTTTCTTAATTAATTAAGCTATATATCCACTTGCCAAACTTGATGACAAGATAAATACCGATAGATATTGTTATCAAAAAGCATATAGTGCCTAAATATGAAATTGTAATATTTTGATTATTAATTATAGTGTGCTGATTTTCGATAACAGCCGACATAGTATATTCATCAGTCTGCTCAGAGGTAGAAACAGACGATACATCAATTTGTGAAGAAGTGACATCATTCAACGCCCACAACCTCAATTCCCTGAGCCTGTCGCTCCAGTTCTTTAACACGGAACTGCAGTTTAGAAATTTCTTTATTTTTCTTATCAATTGCCTTAAAGCAACGAGTAAGGCAATAAAACAGGGCAAGCGCCACCACCAAGCAAAAATAAAGTGCGTATACTGTCATGTTCAAGCCCCCTTAGATAATGACCGCTTCAAGCTTCTTCTTATCGTTGTAGAAATACTGGATTTCCGTTCCGACAAGTGCTCCGATATCTTTCATAGACACATCTTTACCGAACACGTTTCCTCTTTCGCTCCAAGCACACTTGCAGTCATTTGCAATAGTGTAGCCCACGCCCTGAACGAAGTTTGAATCGTCCGCAAGTTTGTTTTCTATAGGCTTCTGCACCTGCAAAACCAAGTTGTCATAGTCGATTGATTTTCCGTTATCGTCCGTGAATGTGCCTTTCTTGTGGATTGCTCCTATAAGTATTCCTCTCATGTTTTTTTCCTTTCTGCGGTTGAGGTTATCCGCTCACCTTTACTTGATTTAATACCCCATATGGGGTACAAATATAATATACCCCATATGGAGTGAAATGTCAACCCCATATGGAGAACTTTGTTATAATTGTACAAAAAGGAGGAATTAAATGTATACAAGATTACGAGATTTACGTGAAGATAATGACATATCACAAGCAGAGTGTGCAAAAATCGGGTACATTTCAAAGAACAGTTACATAAGGTATGAAAATGGGGAAAGAAATCCACCGCTAGACGTCATAGTGACATATGCTAAATTTTACAACGTGAGCATAGACTACATAGCAGGATTGACCAATGACAAAGGCGGATTGCACAACAACGTGCAGAGCAAGTACAACATAACACAGAAGAACAGCCCTAAGGCTGTTATCAAAATCAAGGAGGAAAAGTAAATGGAAGCGGTATTAACAACCTTAACATTTTGGTTTATAGCCGGGCTAATCGTATTTATACTGATAATCATATCAATCATTGGAACATGGTTTGAAGCACGAGAAATGCGCAAGGAGCTAGAGCAGATGAACGCATACCTTGCAACGCTCAATGACAACTTGATTATAGGTTTTCAGAACAACGACCGCCAAAGTCGCAACTTCTGAGAGCCTGCCGCCCTCGTTCCTGCTTTCCTGAGCTGTCGCTCTTGCCGTGCCTTGCCGCCCTGCGGAGCTTGTGCGCTCCCCTGCACTGTGCTGTCGCACCTGCCGTGCTGTGTCGCCCTCGTGGAGTTTGTGCGCTTCCCCTGCGCTGTGCTGTCGCCCCTGCCGTGCTGTTTCTCCCTTGTGGAGTTTGTGCGCTCCCCCTGTGCTGTGCTGTCGCCCCTGCCGTGCTGTTTCTCCCTTGTGGAGTTTGTGCGCTCCCCCTGCACTGTGCTGTCGCCCCTGCCGTGCTGTTTCTCCCTTGTGGAACTTGTGCGCTCCCTGCGCTGTGTTTGGTGCGAACTGCGTTCGCAATAAAGGGGGATTCTTGAGCGGCGTTCCCCTCTTTTTGGAGCATTGAAAGCATTGAAAACATTGAGAGTGTTGAAAAATCATAGATTTTCCAACACTCCCAACATTTCCAACACTTCCAACACCCCAAAAATTCACCCCCTAGCCGCTCGCATGATGGATTTCCCACATAGATAGCGCTTCGCTTTTTTTCTTTTTCTCTTAGAATATGCGCTGCTTTCCTCGGGGCTTTTTCTTTGTGGTTTTGTCCGCTGTTTGTGTTTTTTGTTTTCTTTTTCCGTGTTTTTTCTTTTTGCTCTTGTGGAGCTTGCCTTGTGTCGCTTGTCGCTCCATGTGAGGGCTTGTGCCTGCTTCCGTGAGTAGTTTTCCCTCGTTGCTTATCACTTCTCCACGGGGCTTATAGTTACTTTTGCGAGGGGCTTCACTCATGCCGTTCACCGCTTGTCAGTTCTCATAACCCGAAGGTCGTTGGTTCAAATCCAGCTCCCGCAACCATATTGGTGATACCAAATGGATACTCACCTTAAAAAGCCCGTGTTTACGGGCTTTTTTGATATTTAGAAAACAAAAAATTTTAATGTAAAACCGTGGATGCTTTTCACCAGTTTTCACGAAAAAAAGGGAGTCGAACCCTACACAACAAAAAATATCGAACATAACGGCAGACTTTGAGTATATTTTGCTCTAAGCCTGCCGATTTTTTATGAAAAAACATTCACAAAGTTTAGAAGGCTGTTTTGTCAAATATCACGAAATGTGATAAACGACAAAGCGGTCTTTTTTTATTTCAAAGGAGGCTTGATAACAAATATACTATAAAAAGGGAATCTAAAACGACTGGAGGTGATCAAGTAAAAAATGAACAGCAGTCAGACCGAGGACATGACCGAAGAACCCGATATGGGAATGACGATGTGAGGTGTTATATGATTTACAACGAAAAGAAGGTAGAAATGCTCAGGCAGAGATATCCCGAAGGAACTCGGATATGCCTTGACAGTATGGATAACGATCCCCGTCCGATTCCACCAGGTACTAAAGGCATAGTTCAATTTGTGGACGATGCGGGTACTCTGCACTGTAAATTTAATAACGGAAGAACGCTTGGGGTTATCCCCGATGTGGATAAGTTCCATAAAATCGCTCAGGAACAGGCTCTGAATGATACGCAAAGGCAGAATCCGCCGTCTGATGCCTGTTGAGTGCTGGCGGCTTCAAGGTTTTACAACCGAACAGTTTGAAAAAGTCGCAACTGCAGGAATGTCCGACGCACAGATCTACAAGCAGGCAGGAAATTCAATTACGGTAAATGTGGTTGAAGCTATTGCAAGAAATTTACTGAAATTTGACGAGGAGGAAAACGCAAATGGAACAGGTAATTAAAATCTTTGAAAACGAGGAATTCGGCAAAGTGAGAACGGTCGTAAAAGACGGTGAACCGTGGTTTGTAGGCAAAGATGTTGCGGAATGCCTTGGATATTCTAAGCCAAGAAATGCGATTAACGCTCATGTTGACAACGAAGATAAGGCACTCGCCCCGATTCAGGGCGGGTGTTCTACGGGTACTCAGAATACGATGATAATTAACGAAAGCGGACTTTACAGTCTGGTACTTTCAAGCAAGCTTCCGAGAGCCAAAGAATTCAGGCGTTGGGTCACAGCCACGATTTTACCAACTTTGAGGAGAACAGGCGGCTACGTCAGCAACGAAGAAATGTTTATAGAAAACTACCTCCCGTTTCTCGACGAGCCGTACCGTGACCTGTTCCGAATTCAAATGACGATCATAGGAAAGCTGAACGAGCGTATCCGTCACGATCAGCCACTGGTGGAGTTTGCAAATCAGGTGTCAAATACCGATAATCTTATCGACATGAACGCAATGGCAAAGCTTGCGAGAGCAGAAAATATCCCCGTCGGCAGAAACAAGCTTTACGGCTGGCTCAAAGGAAAAGGCGTTCTTATGGCGAATAATCTCCCCTATCAGGCGTTTATCGACCGAGGATATTTTTCCGTAAAGGAGTCGGTTTTTGAAACTCCGACTATGACAAAGACCTATCAGCAGACGTTTGTGACAGGAAAAGGGCAAAGATTTGTGATCACTCTGCTGAGAAAATATTATGGCAAGGAGATGGGATAATGCACACAAACAGAATTAAAGCTAAAGTGGACTTCAAGTTCTGCCTCGGCAGTATTCCAGCAATGCTGAGAGCCACAAAGCCCGTACTTTCGGAAAGGCAGTACAAGGAGCTGTGTAACGAGGTCAATAAAGCTGACGGCTATCTTGAACAGAAACGTATTATTTTTTCATATGTTGACCCTATAATCAAGGGTTGAAGTAAACACAATTAAATAACAACTAAAGTCGTTTTGCCAATGACAGAAAACTTCTGTAATTAGCAAAGCGACTTTCTTTCTGTCATTGGCTTTAAACGACGGAAAGGAATTTCATGAACAGTTTTATGTCATGGTTAGGCGGTAAAAAGGCATTGCGTGACGCAGTACTTGCAAGATTTCCGCCTTACTATGAACGATATATCGAGGTTTTCGGAGGTGCAGGCTGGGTTTTATTCCATAAACCGCCCGGTATGGATTTTGAGGTATACAACGATTTTAACGGAAATCTTGCAAATCTTTATCGCTGTGTCAGGGATAACCCGAATAAGCTGAAGTACAAGCTTCGTTATGTCCTCGATTCTCGTGAAGATTTCGACTGGATTGCTAGTCTTCATAAGCGAGGTCTGTTCAGCAGATTTCGTGATGTTGACAGGGCGGCGAAGTTTTATCAGCTTATCCGTTACAGCTACGCAAGTGGACTTGACAGCTTCGGCAGTCAGCCGCATTCAATATGGTCGGATTTCCCGATGATAGACTTGGCAGCAAGGAGATTGCAGAAGGTAGTAGTTGAGAATAAAGACTTTGAAAAACTGATACGGCAGTACGACCGCCCTGTCAGCTTTTTTTATTGCGATCCACCGTACTTTGCAACCGAAAACTACTACAAAGACGTTGGTTTTAAAACCAAGGATCATATTAGGCTCAGGGATTCGCTAATGGATATCAAGGGCAAGTTTCTTGTTTCCTACAATGACTGTCCTGAAATCCGTGAACTTTGGGATAAACCTAATATTCACATTGAGGAGATCAGCAGAGTGAATAATCTGGCGCAGCGATACGACGGCGGCTGTCAGTATGCGGAACTCCTCATATCCAATTACGATACAAGCGAGAGATTACAGGCGGTACGCCAGCTCTCGCTGTTTGACGATGAAACGGACAATTTTGGAGGTATAATTTTATGAAAAAGATAATTTTTGCACAGGTACTCACGACCAACGGAACTACCGAATTTTCGGGACTTTATGATGAAAACGGAAATCCTGTTGTTGTAGAAATGGAGTGCGATGATAACGGAGTGACGCTTACGATATGGCGCAATGCTCCTGAAACAGAACGTCCCGACTGCGGCATCTCGGAGGAAGAAATAGAGAGGACGTGTTCAATGTATGATGACTGTAACGAGTGTCCACTGTGGGATTATTGCAATGAAGATGAGGAGGTTTTGTAAATGAAAATACTTGTTATTGAGCCTGAAAAAGCGCCGTATGAAAAGGAAATCGGCGATGATATTCACGATATGCAGGCAATAGTCGGAGGGTGTATCGAACCTATATATTTTGAGCCGAAAGAAACTGCGATTGCTTGGTGCAACGATGAATTCCTGCTTAATGGTTCACAGCCTAATCGTATTGTGGGAAATGTTCTTGTACATGGAACTTTCTTTGTTTCAGGAAATTATATGAACGAATACGGCGAATGGGACAGCTGTTCACTTACCGATGATCAGATCAAGAAATATTCCGAAATGTTTGAAACTCCCATTATCGTATTGGAGCAAATGCAGGCTACGGAAATTGAGGTAGAAAATACTCCCGATGAGGAAATGGCGGATGAACCTGAGCCGGAAATAACGATGTAATAAAAAGTAAAGTGTTGTAATTTAAAATCAAAGGAGAAATGCATTTTATGTTTAAAAAATCCAAAATATTAAAGAAGCTTGGCGCAGGGTTTATGGCAGGACTCTGCGCTTTTTCTATGCTCGGTTCATCTGTGAGCGGAGCGATAACAGCAAATGCCGCAAGTACTTCGACCGAAAACTCTGCGTTTCCGTCTTCCGATACGGTGATCGCAAAGGCGGCAACTTTGCTCGGAACACCGTATACATTTGGGAATAAGGGGTACTGGTACGCATACAATCAGGGACAGTATACTCCTCTGTCGGTGCAGACGATAAATAATCTCGGCATCGACTGTTCGGGACTTGTGTACTATACGCTGACGCAGCTTGGATACAAAACATCGGGATTTTCATGGAACAACCCCGTTCCTGTGGATACCGATCACTGGCTGACAGTCAGCGATAACTGCACAATCACTTATGACGGTGTGACTTCAAAAGTCGATGTTGAAAAGCAGAATATTAAGACCACGGACCGTCCGTATTGGGAGTGTGCCGACGGTTCAAATATTACTCCCGGTTCGGTAGTTGTTGCTGAAAACCCCAGTGGTATCGACCATGCATGGATATATATGGGTGAGTTCGACAGCCGTTCCGATGTTGTTTCATATCTGAAATCAATTGGAGTTTCGGAAAGTCTTATCAATTCCAAAACGGTCGGTGACGGAAAAGGTGCAGGCGGTACTCATTGGAGAATTGAGGCTAACGGCTCTGAGGGCGTTGTAATTAATAACAAGGCCGACGGTAAAACAGCGACCGCTATGAATATGTCGGCTTTTAGGATCACAAAGACCGATGTGACTTTTGAGATAGATAAGTATAATACAAACGGTGATCTTGTGGGAAAATCAAGCGTTGATAATTCTACTGCGGTATATGGAATCTACAGCGATAAATCCTGCAAAAACAAGGTTGCCAAAATCAAAATCGGCAGCAATGGAAAAGGCTCTGTAAATCTGCCAAACAAGACTTATTACGCAAAGGAATTGAAGGCTCCAACAGGTTATTCAGTTGATCCGACCGTATATACAATCAAAGCAGGAAAAAACAAGGTGAAAGAGGACTATGAAACAGGAACAATCAAAATTAACAAAACTGCCGAGGATGGCATAATCAGCGGCAGGGAGTTCAAGATATCCTATACCTATAACGGTAAATCTCTTGCCGAAACTGATAAAACCAATGCAAAAGGCATTGCGGTATTTGATGATCTGAGGGTAGGGTAACGACAGTGCGAGATGGCTCTGCGAAAAAATCTCTGTAAATTAATCAACTGTGATAAAAACGTTAGTTGGGAATGGCATAAAATTTGCCACTCTAATTTTTTTACAGTACACAATGCACTCTATAGACTAACTTAGATTTTCTCATCCGCTCTATAGAGTTGCTTGGACTTTATTATACACCAAAGTTCAATTGTTTGGAAGTCGTGGATTTATTTTACGCTTACATAAAATCAACACATAATGTCCAAAAAATACAAATAATTTGTTTGCCTATTCGTAAAAAACACCATTGACAATTGCCGACTTTTGGAATATACTTAACGAGTTAGACAATATAGTGTCTCATTTAATGCTTATTCTGTTTTAAAGGTGATAAAATGATAAAATGTGAATTAATGCGAATTTTCAAAAGTACAAAGGGCAGATTAATTATTTTATTGATGTTTTTGCTGCCATTAATAGATTTTATTCAACATATTTATAATGACATTATTTTATTTGGTTCTTTTGACCCTGAAAATCACCCTGCTTTTACAAGCTTTTTGTCAGGTTCAACAATGGGGCATTTTACACAAATACTGCTTTCTTTTATATTGCCATTATATTTCTTGCTTTTATATGCGGATAGTTATACAACCGATAGAAACAGTGGCTATTTAAAATGTCTGATAATGAGAGTAGGAAAAAAAGAGTATTACAAAACAAAATTTAAAATTGCAGCAATTGTTCCGTCTGTAATAATGTTTTTCTCTCTGCTTTTGAATTTCTTATTGTGCATAATTTTTTTTCATAGCGGAAGTTCGTTCGGAGGCATGGAGGAATACTATCATGATATGAATAAATGGTTTATATTTGGCTATAACCACCCATATATTTACTATTTTATTTATATAATAACCTACTGCTTCGTCTGTGGTCTTTGTAGTGTTTTAGGATTATGCTTTTCAATTATTTTCAGAAATCATTATATAGCTTACCCTGTTTCATTTTTTGTTTGGATAATTCAGGCAATTTTTCCCTACGGTGTCGGAAATTCCATACAACCTTTTACTGAGTACGGATTTAATCATTATCTTTCAGGCTTAATTATATTTTCAGCTACTGTATTGATGGTTTTTATAGTTACTTATTTTATGGGGTTAAGAAACAAAGATGAAATATAAGAAAAAACATTACATATATTTTTTACTGACATTTATTTTCTTTTTGTTCTATCACTTTACTGTTGAAAGGAAAAACAAATATATATCCATGGCAAATGGAGATAATTTAATTAAAGATGCAATTGATAATACAGTGAACACTGCCGGATATTTGTGGTATAACAACACAGCAACAATTTATACATTATTGTTTGCATTTCTGTTTGGTAGTACTCTCTTGAAGCTTAATTGTCAGAATGTTATTCGAATTTCAAGAGAAAAGATTGGAAATAAAAATCTGATAAATTCAATTTTTTGCTCTGTTATGTTTTCAGTTGCCTTTTGCCTGCCACATTTGATTTTTATGTGTGTGAATTTTAGTAAAAATATACTATTTCAAATAAACTTTTTTGATATTTTTGCTCTGCAATTTTCAGCATATGTTCTTTATTATCTGTTGACAAGTCAAATTATGATATTTCTGTACTACATTACATTAAATTCTATTTTAAGCGGTATTCTTGTATTTATAGTTAATTCTGTTATGATGTTTATTTATAAACTACTGCATCTTAATACACCTATATTTTTTACACTTGTCTGCACCAAATATTATAATACAGATATGAAAAATTTGAATATAGTTTCAGATGTTCTGATGTTTGTTCCAATAATAATTGTGTTTGTAATTCTGAATAAAATCAAAATAAAGAATAGAGATGTTTTGTAATTATTTAAATAAGAACAGAAGTATCTGATCTAATGATAAGTAAATCTCATCACTATTTGAAATTTCAATACTTATGGATTGCTTCTTGTCAGTGAGAGATATATGCCCACTTCTGACGTTTCAATGAAGCAGGGGACTCACACTATGTTAAAAAAAATGTTATTATATATTCCGATAATTTTTCTTTCGGCACTTTTTATGCAAAACTCTCTTCCCAGCAGAGGTCTTTTAGGTTTAATTGAAGGGGTAAATATCAGAAACAGCAATATGCTTGTTGCATCGGATTTTCTGTTTATTTCACTGGTTGTTTTCAATTTATTTGGCAATTGTGAAAAATACCTTTATGGTTATGGAAAGTATGAGCTTTTGCGATATAAAAAAAGAACTTTAATCCTTGGGAAAATAATTCTGAAATCATTCTTGTCAGTATGTGTATTTTGCCTGACCCGGATAATTATCTATGCTTTTTTATTATTTATCCGCAACGAAAAAATTATTGATTTTACAGTTGCAGATATTTCAAATTATATTTTCACAAGCATTTTATCATTGTTCTTTATCAGTATACTGCAAATATTGGTTGAACTGAAGTTTTCATCATTTGCAGGCGTAATTACAGCTTTTTCATACTACATAGTTTCCACAATTCTGGGTGGATACTTTATTGAAAAGGAGCAATATTTTCCGTTACTGTTTTTAACTACAAACTTTTCAATGAAAAACCGGACAGATTTAATATCAGCTGATTTTGTAGATTTATACATTTTATATTTAATTTTGGCTTTTGCAATTATTGTATGTATTTTTTTATGCAGGAAAATCATAAAACAAAAAGATATCTTTTAGGAGGATATGCAATGTCTGAAATAATTATAGAGAATTTATCCAAAACAATAAAGAATAATAAGATTCTTGATAATGTAAATCTGACTTTTGAAAGTGGTCATGTTTACGGACTTGTTGGCAGAAACGGCAGTGGAAAAACTATGCTTTTGCGTGCCATTTGCGGCTTGATTTTTCCTGACAGCGGCAAAGTAATAATTGATGGCAAGCAGTTGCATAAGGATATTTCTTTCCCTGAAAGCTGTGGCATAATTATAGAAAATACAGACCTTTTGCCTAATTTTTCAGCTTTTGATAACCTGAAAATGCTTTCAGAAATAAAAAATACAGCTAATGATAATATGATAAAATCTGCAATAAAATCAGTAGGACTCGACCCCGACAGCAAGAAAAAAGTAAAAACTTTTTCACTGGGAATGAAACAACGATTAAGTATTGCTCAGGCATTATTTGAAGATCCTGACATTCTCCTTTTGGATGAGCCTACAAACGCTCTGGATGAAGATGGTGTCAATGATGTCAGAAGAATCCTGTTAGAACAAAAGAAAAAAAACAAGCTTATAATCATTGCAAGTCATAATAAAGAGGATATTTCGCTTTTGTCCGATACAGTTATATCAGTTTCCAATGGTAGATTTCAGCGTAAGTAATAATATGTTTTTGTAATAAATCGGAAGGCTTTTAAAATGAAAAATAGTTTAAAGAAGAAAGTTATAAGCATTAGTATGTGTGTTGTTGCAGTATCAACTTTAATGATTCCAAGTGTATTTGCAGCATATAAAGATAATAATATAGGTTTTTCTTTTAGAATTCAGGGTAGTGTAGATAATGCACAAGCTCCTAAGTCAGAATTCAGGAATACAAGTGATAACTCTAATAGTTGGAAAGTACAAATGAGTAAATCTGGTGAAGGTCAACATACTATTACAAATTTTTGGATAGTAAACAAAAATGGTAGAAGTGCAAGTTCAGAATATTCTATAAAACAAGGAGATTCTGCACGATATAAGAGAGCAAATGATAATGGCGATCATATAAATGTTTATCTTACTGCTGAAAATAATAATTTTATGTCTTCTAAAACATATACTGTAACTGGATATTGGGATGAAGAAACAGGTGTATATTTATAAAAAAATAGTAAGCAAAAACAATCAAATATAAAGTATTATTACAAATGAACATATTTTTACTCATAAAGTGATCTCATTTCCCACTTAAACAGACCCTCTGAAGAAAAGTCTGTAAAAAGTCAGTCAACTGTGATATAATAAAAATAACACAGGAGGCTGATTTTTTATGGGAAGAAGAAAAAGAGAACCAATGAGCGAAGGAAAAAAGAACATCATCGGAATGCTGCTCGAGGAGTATGGTATCCGATATCACAGACCGCCTCCTTCCGCAGATAGAGGACTGGCAGAAACGTCCTCTTAACGAAGTTTATTCCATTATATTTATTGATGCTGTACATTTTTCTGTACGATGCCGCTGAGAAACTGGGACCTAGTTCTGTGAAAGCAATCAGGTCTATATCGGTGATAAACTAATATGCAAATTTGATAGCAATTATACAATTTCAGGACTATCGTTTGATAGTCCTTTTTTCATGCCCAGATCACCCACAAATACCACAAAAAGATCGGTCAGTAATCCCATTTGGGATCTACTGACCGATCTTGCTGTTTATTCACTTGCACAAAACGTAACGCCAGCCTTAAATCAACGTTCCTTGTCCGTCAGCTCAAACCTGATACTGTGCAGGTCAAGCCCATTCTGCGCAAAGTATATCCTGAAAGTTGTGAAGCGTGAGAACATAGGCGTTTCCTTTTCCATTGAAACAGCCTTGCCGCCAGTGCCGTTGAACGTGAACGTACCCACCGCAGTTCCCATGCTGAACAGCGTCATAGGTATCTGTGCAAGCTCACTCTGCGTAGAGCTTGCCGTAACTATCACCCTGTAAATACCGAAGTTTGACAGGTCAAGAGCAAAGCTGTAAGAAGTGCCTTTCTTTGTGTCAACATCACTAAGGTCAAGAGTTATGTCACGGTCTACCTTGTAAAACTGTACAGGCTTGTCGTCCTCCTGCTCCTCGTCCTCTCGGTTTATCACCTTGACAGTATCTCCTATACCCTCCGCACGCTTAAGAGCATTAGTGTGAAGAAGAAATCCGCATATGTTCGCCGCATTTCTCTGAAGCTCACACCTCTCTATACCGCCATTTTCAAGGGCAGCAAGCGTGTTATCGTCATTCTTTTCTCCGTCAGGACAAACCATGTAAACATCGTTCTGCGCCCTAGCCATAGCTGCAAGATCCGTCTTGTCAGGCTCTTTTCCACGAACGTTTATGTTCGCCCACCAGTCCGTCATGGTGAAGCCCTTGAAGCCCCATTCCTCACGAAGTATCACTGTGTTAAGGTCAAAGTTTCCTGCCGTCCACAAGCCGTTTACTCTGCCATATGTGGTCATAACAGAGGAAGCTCCTCCCTCTTTTACCGCTATCTCAAAACCCTTTAGATATATCTCCCTGAGTGCTCTTTCCGATACCACCGAGTCGATAAAATGCCTGTTTGTCTCACGATTGTTTGCACAGAAGTGCTTTATCGTACCTGTCACCCCTGCACCAGCCATGCCCTTTAACTCAGCCGCCGCCATTTTGCCCGTAAGAAAAGGATCTTCCGAGAAATACTCAAAGTTTCTGCCGTTCAAAGGGTGTCTGTGAATGTTCATTCCAGGTCCAAGCAGACAGTCCACCTTGTTAGCCGCCATTTCAAGCCCCATAAAAGCGAAAAGCTCACTTGTAAGCTCCTTGTTGAACGAAGAAGCTATCATAGTGCCGTTCGGCAGGCTGAAAGCCTTTGTGCCGCAGTCAAGTCTCATGCCCGACGGACCGTCCGAACAGCAGCCAGCAGGTATGCCAAAGCCATTGAGATTTTCCGACACTCCACCGAACGCCGAAGCCGTACCAGCCGTGACCCTAGGGCTTCCCATGCCCTCGCCCCTTATAATGCAGGAAAGGTCATAGTCTGAAAGCTGTGCAATAAATTCGTCCATGGTGTTCTTGCCGTTCTTAACGTCCCAAAGCTTTATGCCCTTGTCACCAGTGTATGCTATCTCTTTCGGGAGTTTCTCCAAACGCCTTGCACTTTCGTCTACCTCAGATACAGGCACAGCCTCTCTGCCAATGTTGAAAGCTCCGCCCTCGCAAACAGGCTTTATCCTCTCAAAACTCTCCACAGGAGCAAGCGACTGAGTGAGCCTTTCTGTTACCAGATCCTCACCCTGCTCAAAACTGCAAGCATATTCAGCACTTCTCACGTCACTGCCCACATAGAATTTATATTCCCCTGCTTCAAGCACATAGCATGACTTGTTGCCCGTCACACCCGAATCATCATAAGAAGCAAGCTTTGCGATATCCACTGCTATCTCAACTGCCTGCTCTTCCTGTGGTACAAGCTCCCTGGTCTTTTCAAAGCCGCAAAGCACTCTAGCCGCCTTGCCGAGCCTTCCCTGCGGAGCTTCGCAGTAGACCTCTATTACCTCTTTGCCCTTGTAAGAACCGATATTTTTCACCGATACAGAAAGCTTCACAGCCCCCTCTGTTATCTCAGCCTTTTCCGTCTTTATCTCAAACGCAGTGTATGAAAGACCAAATCCGAACGGATAAAGCACCTTTTCTTTAGCAAAAGTCTCAAAATAGCGATATCCCACATAAATATCCTCAGCGTAAATATCCCTGTTTTCCTCCCTGCCGAAATTAGCGTCCGAAGGGTAGTCCGACGCCTTGTATGCGATAGTGTCAGGAAGCTTTCCGCTTGGGCTGACCTTTCCTGTCAAAACGTCCGCTGTACCCTTTCCGCCTGTCATTCCCCCCTGCCAAACATAAAGCACAGCGTCAGGGGCAATTCTGTTTATGTCGGTCATATCTATGATATTTCCCACGTTGAGAAGCAAAACAACTTTCTTGAAATGCTTTCTCACCACCGTGAGCATTTCTATCTCGTCATCGCTTAGCAAATAAGAGCCAGCCTCCAGCCTGTTGTCCTGCTCCTCGCCTGCCGTCCTGCCTATTATCACAATGGCAGTTTCACAGCTTTTTGCAGTTTCTTTGACAAGTCCCTCGTCAAGTGGCATCTCTTTCTGCGACCACGGCTCTCCGCCCCAGCCCTCGCCTAAGTCGAATGGGTTTTCCTTGTCCCATTTTCTGTATGTGTCAAGAAGCTTCTCATTGACCTTTACGCCGTTATCAATAAGCCCGTCCAGAATGTTCACTACCTTAGTAACGTTCACCATTCCTCCCGAGCCTGTTCCGCTTTTATAATAATGAAACTGTATGCGTCCGAAAACAGCCACCTCTTTGTCTATATCAAGTGGCAGAGCATTATTATCATTTTTGAGCATAACGATTCCCTCAGAAACCATTTTCGCCGCAGTATCAAGATATTTGTTCCAATCAAGAATTCTTTCCATAGTTTTCACCTTTCCATATTTTCTATTGAATTTCAAAGTGTATTATAGCACAACCCTCCCACCTATTCAATAAAGATACTATGAACAATGGGTTTACTTTTTATATAGCATATCCTGTCCTCAGGAAAAATATTGCACAATGTGTTTATTTGTGCTATAATGAGTATATATGACTGCACCGCACGCTTCTTGTTCGGTGTTCCTTATTAAAAAAATTATTATCGGAGGGGTAAAAGTGGATAATATCGTCACTGTCGGCGGACACATAAACGCATCTATAAACTTTGCCATGCAGCAAAACTATGTCCCTGTCATAAGAAGCCTTGTAGTAAATAACAACTCAGAGGAAGCCCTTGAGAATATCAGCCTTAAAATAACCTTTGAGCCTGAGTTTGCAAAGGAATTTACATATTATATCGGCTCTATCCCCGCAAAAAGTTCTGCCGAGATATCCCCCGTGAGGATATCTACCAACACAGATCTTCTTTTCTCTCTTACAGAAAAAATGGTGGGCAATATCACCATTGAGGTGCTTCAAAAGGGAGAAAATATCTTCACCTATCAGAACACTATAGAGCTTCTCGCCTGCGATCAGTGGAGCGGTTTGAACATAATGCCTGAGATGATAGCCGCATTTGTTACGCCAAATCACCCTGCGCTCTCCCCAGTTATCCATGACGCTTCCACGTTCCTGAAAAAGTGGAAAGGCGACCACTCTTTCACAGGCTATCAGACCAACAACCCAAACAACGTGAAGCTTCAAATGGCAGCAATTTTTGCCGCCCTTGTTCAGCAGAAAATAGTCTACAACGATCCCCCTGCAAGCTATGAGGTCATAGGTCAGAGGATACGCCTGCCGCATAAGGTCTTGGAGCAGAAAATGGGCACTTGTCTTGACCTTGCGGTGCTTTATGCCTCCTGCCTTGAAGCGGTGGGACTTCACCCTCTGCTGTTTTTCATGACAGGTCACGCATTCTGCGGCTGTTGGCTTGAAAACGAAACTTTCGCAGATTGTTGTGTTGACGATGTTTCCGCCATTGAAAAGCGCATTGCAGAAAATGCCGAAGAAATGCTCCTTGTGGAGTGTACAGACTTTGTTGACAGCAACGTTCACGATGTCGAGCGTTTCGACCACGCCATGAAACACGGCAAAGACCATATAAGCAACATGGAATTTCAGTGCGTCATAGACATTATCCGCACCCGTGGAAGCGGCATAAGACCTATCCCACTGCGCCCCGAGCAGTCCTATTCAGGTATGCAGCTTGCAGAAGAATCCGACAAGCCAAAAGAGATGCTCGCCCCCTCCGAGCTTAACAGCTCGCTTCTTGGCAAAGTGGCAGAGGGCGACGATAAACCCGTCACAAAAATGCGCATATGGGAGAGAAAGCTCCTTGATTTCAGCCTGCGAAACTCTCTTTTGAACTTCCGTGTCACAAAGAACACCATGCAGCTTATGACCGCAGACCTTGGAAAGCTTGAGGACGAGCTTGCAAGCGGAAGTGACTTCCGTATCATGGAAATACCTACCGAGTGGACAGTTTCCACTCGTGACGCAAAAATATTCGCTATCGAGAACGAAAAGGACCTTGTTACCAATATCGCCGAGAACGAGTTCAAAAACAACCGCATAAGAACATTCCTTAATGAAGCCGACCTTGACTCCGCCCTTAAAAGCCTCTACCGCTCCGCAAAAGTAAGTATGGAGGAAAACGGCAGTAACACACTCTTCCTCGCTCTGGGACTTCTCCGTTGGTACGAAAGCGACCTTTCCGAAAAGCCACGCTATGCCCCATTGGTGCTTATCCCAATAGATATCGTCCGCAACACACGCAATAAGGGCTATATAATAAGGAGCAGACAGGAAGAAACTCAGATAAACGTCACGCTTCTTGAATATCTCCGCCAAGACCATGGCATCAGTATCACAGGTCTTGACCCTCTCCCACTTGACGAACACGGCATTGACCTGCCACTTGTTTTCAATACTATCCGTCAGGCGGTCATGGGCAAAAAGCGTTGGAACATCGAGGAATATGCCTTTATCGGTCTGTTCTCGTTCAGCCAGTTCGTAATGTGGAACGACCTTCGCAACCGCTCAGAGGAGATAAGCCAAAACAAGGTGGTGTCCAGCCTTATGGCTGGCTCTCTCACCTATGCTCCCGAGGATATAAGCATAACCCCTGAGAATATAGATTCCGACCTTGACCTTGAAAACATGGCAGTGCCAATGAGTGCAGACTCCTCACAGCTTGCCGCCATCGCCGCAGCAGGAAGCGGACAAAGCTTTGTTCTTCACGGCCCTCCGGGAACAGGAAAATCTCAGACTATCACAAATATGATAGCAAACGCCCTCTACAATGACAAGTCTGTGCTGTTCGTTGCCGAAAAAATGGCAGCCCTCAACGTGGTGCAGAAACGTCTTGCAAATCTTGGTCTTGACCCGTTCTGCCTTGAACTCCACTCCAATAAAACAAACAAGACCACTGTCCTTGCAGAGCTTGACAAAGCCCTTGAAGTGGGCAAAATAAAATCTCCCGAGGAGTATTCAGCCGAAGCCGCAAGGCTCAAAGCTCAGAAAGCCCAGCTCAACGATACCATAACCGCACTTCACGAAAAGCGTAACTGTGGTGTGACCCTTTATGAAGCTATATCAGCCTATGAGCGCAGTATATCCGAAAAAGACAAAATATCAGTTTCAAAAGACATCTTCGCAAACCTGGCAAAAGAAACTCTCGACCGCTTCAGCGACCTTGTGCATAGATATTCAATAGACATAGCCGAAACAGGCGACTTTGCCAACTTCCCACTTAAAGATATCGGCATTACATCATATTCTATGGAACAGCGTGACAAGTTCCACACTGAAGCCGCCGACCTTGCCCAAAAAGCCACCGCTTCCTCTCAGTGCGCTCAAACTCTCGCACAGGCTTATAGCTACAGCGGCGACCTTGACAAGACAGCAGTAAAAATGCTTTCCCACATATACAAAGCTTCCACCGCTGACGGTGAACTTCTTGACGGACTTCTCTGCGCACCTCACTATGATATCACCTTGCAAAAGATCAAAGATACTCTTGCCATAGGAAAAGAGTATACCGCTCTCTGCACCGATATCCTCAGCCATTTTGAAAAAAGCATTTTTGACTTTCCTGCGTCAGAATCGAAAATGCTCTATAAGCAGGCAGAGCAAAGCTGGTTTTTGCCAAAAGCCATGAAGCTTGGAAAACTTGTAAAAAGCCTAAAGCTCCACGCCAAAGACCCTGCTTCCGTTACAAAAGCAAACCTTGGTGAAATTCTCGATAAGCTTTGCACCATAAGCGAAAAGAAAGACTTACTGCGAAGCCTGCCGTCAGATGTAACAGCGCTTCTCACAGGTATTTACATGAACGAGCAGACCGATTGGAATGCCCTTGAAAAAGCCGTTTCAAAAACCGACAGCATTATGAATGCCATTAAGCAGAAAGCGGGTGCTGACCCTGCACAAATGGCTCAGACTATCGGAAAAGCAAACTGCACTTCTGAAGGACAGGCTCTCTCCTCGTTCCTTGAAAAGCTTTCAGCCTTTGAGGACAGCTTCTCAGCCAACATGACCGCCATAGAAGCAAGTGCAGATTGGCTTGGCTTATCTGCAGAAAAGCTTAATACCTATGCCGAAAACGCCGATAAGCTTAGATACGCCGCCCAGTTCAACAGCGTTGACAAAGAGCTTTCAGACAACGGACTTTCAGGTGTCAGCGAAAGCTACCGCACAGGCAATGTCGACAGCGAAAACGTAGAAAAAGCATTCTCCTGCACGCTAAATTATCAGCTTGCACTTATGATAATAAACAGCGATAAACGTCTTAGCCAGTTCAGCAGTAACAGTGCAAACGACCTTATCACACAGTTCAAAGACACTCTCGACAAATTCTCACGCCTGACTATACAGGAGCTTTTGGCTCGTCTTTCTGCAAAAATACCTGCCCAAGGCTCAGCCTGTGCTTCCACCTCTGAAATGGGCATACTCAAACGTGCCATAAAGAGCAACGGCAGAATGATGTCACTTAGAAGCCTTTTCGATAAGATACCAAATCTTCTCCGCAAGCTCTGCCCTTGTATGCTCATGAGCCCCATATCAGTTGCACAGTATATAGACCCGTCATTCCCGAAATTCGACCTTGTTATCTTTGACGAAGCTTCCCAGCTGCCAACAGCCGAAGCCGCAGGCACTATCGCAAGGGGCGAGAACGTTGTTATTGTGGGCGACCCTAAACAGCTCCCACCAACAAACTTCTTCTCCTCAAATCGGATAGACGAAGAAAACAGCGAAAAAGAAGACCTTGAAAGCCTCCTTGACGATTGCCTTGCTATCTCCATGCCGCAGCAGTATCTCAAATGGCATTATCGTTCACGCCACGAGAGCCTTATTGCCTACAGCAACATGAAATACTATGACAATAAGCTTCTCACATTCCCGTCCCATAACGACCTCATTTCAAAGGTGAGCATCGTCCACCCGGAGGGTCACTATGACAAGGGCAAAACAAAGCAGAACAAGGCGGAAGCAAGAGCCGTTGTTGACGAGATAATAAGACGAATGAGCGATGAAAAGCTCCGCAATGACAGCATAGGTGTTGTAACATTCAGCTCCGTTCAGCAAAATCTTATTGACGATATGCTCTGCGAAGAGTGGGCAAACCACCCTGAGCTTGAAGAGCTTGACAGAAAGTCACCAGAGCCGGTCTTCATCAAAAACCTTGAAAACGTCCAGGGCGACGAACGTGACGTTATACTCTTCTCCGTCGGCTATGGTCCTGACGAAAAGGGACAAGTTTCAATGAACTTCGGCCCTCTCAACCGTGACGGCGGCTGGCGAAGACTTAATGTAGCAATATCCCGTGCAAGAAAAGCCATGATAGTCTACTCTGTCCTCCGTCCTGAGCAGATAGACCTTTCAAGAACACGTTCCGAGGGCGTTGCAGGACTTAAAGGCTTTCTGGAGTTTGCCGAGCGTGGAAAGCTTGCCGTAACAGCCCACAGCACCACAAAAAGCACAAGCGACAGCACTGTAACAGAGTGTATCGCAAAAGCCATAAAAGAGCTTGGCTATGGGGTGAAATGCAACATCGGAAGCTCCGAGTTCAAAGTTGATATCGGCATAATCGACCCTGACAACGAAAAGGAGTATCTCTTGGGCATACTCCTTGATGGTGAAAACACTCTCCACAGCTCAACCGCACAGGATAGATTTATCCTACAGCCAAGCGTACTTAACGGTCTTGGCTGGAATATCCTGAGAGTGTGGACGCTCGATTGGTTTGACGATAAGGACCGAGTTCTGGGAAACATAAAAGCCGCCATAGACAGCGCACCAAAGCATGAAGCCGAAACCGCTCCCTCCTCAAAGCCTGCCGTCTATTCCACATCGCAGTTTGAAAAAGAAGAAGCTTCCGCCCTCACATCAGCCTTTGCACAGCCCTATGTGACCGCAGATATTGGCATAATGGGTACATCTGATGACTTTTATAAGCCAGAAAACAAGCAGAAAATAAGGGAAACAGCCGAAAAGATAATCGCTGTCGAAGCACCAATAAGCGAGAAGCTTTTCATGAGAAAAGTTTTCACCGCATGGGGCATAACACGAAGCGGCTCAAGAGTGGAAAGCATCTTTGCCGATGCCGCACAAGGTGTTTCACCATTCGCCACAGCCGATGAAAACAGAGTTTTCCTTTGGAAAGAGGGGCAATCCCCTGAAAGCTATTCTATCTATCGCACAAGCGATGATACCAACAAGCGAAGCATGGAGGATATCCCCTCCGAGGAGATAATAAACGCCGTGAAAGAAGTGCTTTGCCAGCAGATAAGCCTTTCAGAAACCGACCTCGTAAGAGAAACAGCCAAGAAATTCGGCTACACAAGAGCCGTAGGCACAACGGAGAGCGTAATAAGCTACACCCTGAAAAAAGCTCTCACCGCAGGTCTTATCAAAAAATCAGAAAGCGGAAACATCTCCGCAAAATAATACGCAAACAAACCAAAACCACCGCCGAGAGCTTTCCTCCCAGCGGTGGTTTCTATTCATATCAATATTTCCATTTCTCCGAGCAAAGCTGCATCTCAACCATGTGCTTGTAAATACCGTTAGTCTTTTTAAGCGCCTCAGGCTCACTCTCATGTTAGCCTGCCCCTTAACGCTGCCTTGTGAGAACACATTAGCGCAGTGATATAAAACACCATTTCAAGAACTGCAAAAGAACTTTTCTTTTTCTCTTTCATAACATGGTTATTTAAACTTGTCAAGTTTTTTTCTTAAAGCAGCTCAAAATCTTGTAATAATATCATTTTCATGATATAATTTTATCATATGAATAAACGACAGGAAATGATAAAATGAAAAACATAAACAAAGCGATCACTTTTGCTAAAAAAGAAACCGTCCTGATAGTGGCAATGCTCTTAGCCGTTATATCTGCATTTTTCGTCACACCTGACAAAGCATATGCAAATTATATCGACTTCAGAACACTTGGACTTCTGTTCTCTCTTATGACAGTGACCGAGGGCTGCAAAGGTCTTGGCATTTTTGAACGCAGTGCAAAATTTATCATAAGCAAAGTCAATACCGCATTTCAGCTTTCCATAGTGCTTGTGGGGCTTTGCTTCTTTTCAAGTATGTTCATAACAAATGACGTTTCACTTCTGACCTTTGTTCCCCTCACTCTCACCGCCCTCTCAACTCTCGGTGAAGCAGGCAACAAGCTTCTCATACCCATTGTCGTTCTGCAGACCATTGCCGCAAATCTTGGCAGTATGCTCACGCCTATAGGCAATCCTCAGAATCTATACCTTTTTGGTGTATCGGATATGAAGCTGAAAGATTTTCTTGTACTTATGCTTCCCTTTACTATTGTTGCAGGAGCGATGCTTTTTCTGTGGACGCTTGCATTGTGTAAAAAGTCAGGAAATCTGTCTGTCAAGACAGATATAACTGCTGAAAACTTCGATACATATTCGACTAAAGACAAGACAAAGCTTTCAGGATACGTACTGCTTTTTGTCCTTTGCCTGCTTACAGTTGCAAGGCTTGTCCCATGGCAGATAACGACCCTCTGCGCACTTGCTTTCTCTGCCATTGCTGACAGAAACGTTCTTAAAACAGTTGATTACTCACTGCTTCTTACTTTCTGCGGATTTTTCATCTTTATCGGAAATATGGGCAGAGTAGAGATTTTCCGCAGTGTACTCAGCAGCATAATAAACGGTCACGAGCTTTTTATTGCCGTTGCCGCAAGTCAGATAATAAGCAACGTTCCATGCGCTATACTCCTTTCAGGCTTCACAAACAAGCTGAACGCACTTATAATAGGAACGAACATAGGCGGCCTTGGTACTCTTATCGCCTCCATGGCAAGCCTTATATCCTACAAGCAGATATGCCGCAGCCACCCCCATATCAAAGGCAGATATTTCGCATATTTCACAGCCGCAAATATCGCTTTTCTCGCTGTAATGGCTCTGACTGTAAAGATCGCATACTGAAATAAGTTTTCTATACCCTGCCCACTTTATCTGCATAACATTTTCGCTAAATGCCCACACTATCCGCAGGAGGTGTTTTTATGCTTGAATTTTTTGCAGGAACGCTGGTAGGCGGTTTTGTGGGCGTTGTGACAATGTGCCTTTGTATCACCGCAGGCGAAAGCGACCGTCATGATGAACGATGATGTTTTACACAGGTAAACTTCGTGATTTTTACCAAAAAAGCTGCCGCAAAATCTCCCTTTGCGGTGGCTTTTTTTATGCCTGTCCGTATTGACAAATACTCCGCTTTGTACTATAATAGTATCATTGTACTTTAGCAAGTAAAAACGCAAAAGCATAAAAGCTTTAAAGCGACACATGAAGTAAAAGGAGTGTATTGGATTGACAGCAAGGTGGATAGTATTGGTATTATACCTTGCACTTATGATAGGCATAGGTGTTTATTACCGCAGAAAATCGGCAAGCGTCAATGATTTTGTACTGGGAGGAAGAGGTCTTGGAGCATGGTTCACAGCCTTCGCATATGGAACTTCATACTTCTCGGCAGTAATTTTTGTAGGCTATGCAGGAAAATTCGGCTGGAATTACGGTGTGGCTTCCACATGGGTAGGAATTGGAAACGCCGTCATAGGCTCATGGCTTGCATGGAAAGTTTTGGGCAGACGTACAAGGATAATGTCAAAGCACCTTGAGGCAAAGACCATGCCTGAGTATTTTGAAAAGAGATACAACAGCAAGCCTTTGAAGATAGTTTCGGCACTTATCGTGTTCGTATTCCTTATCCCTTATACGGCTTCGGTCTACAACGGCTTGTCAAGACTTTTTGAGAAGGGCTTTGGCATTCCTTATAAATATTGTATAATCGGCATGGCAGTTTTCACTGCGGTGTATGTTATCATGGGTGGCTACAAGGCTACAGCACTGAACGATTTTATTCAGGGAATAGTAATGCTTGTAGGCATTGCGGCGGTAGTTCTTGCAGTGCTTGGCGAAAACGGCGGCCTTGGAAATTCTCTTGACCTGCTTGGTGATATTTCTGACGCAAATGGCGACAAGGGTGCATATTCGTCACTATTCGGTCCTGACCCTATAAACCTTGCAGGCGTTGTTATTCTTACCTCTCTCGGCACATGGGGACTTCCGCAAATGGTGCAGAAATTCTATGCAATAAAAGACGACAAGGCTATCAAAACAGGCACCATCGTATCCACATTCTTTGCAGTAGTGGTAGCAGGCGGCTGTTACTTCCTTGGTGGCTTCGGCAGACTTTTTGTCAAGAGCGCTGACGGACTTCCTGAGGGCGGTTTTGACGGAATAGTTCCGACTATGATGGAAAAACTCCCTTCACTGCTTTTCGGACTTGTTATCGTTCTTGTGCTTTCGGCGTCAATGTCAACACTTTCATCGCTTGTGCTTACATCAAGCTCCACTTTGACTATCGACCTTATCAAGCCTATAATGAAAGAAAAAATGGACGAGAAAAAACAGCTTATCACAATGAGAATTTTCATTGCCGTATTTCTTATCATCTCAGTTGTGCTTGCAATAATCACTCTTAAAAATCCACAGACAGTAATTTCAACTCTCATGTCTATCTCATGGGGCGCACTTGCAGGAGCATTTCTTGCGCCGTTTATGTACGGACTTTTCTGGAAGGGCGTAACAAAGGCAGCTTGCATGGCAAGCTTTATCGCAGGAGTAGGCATAACAGTGATACACATGGCATACTACACCCTTGCAGGTCACACAGGAACACTTTGGGGCATAAACCTTGCCTCGCCTATCAACGCAGGCGCATTTGCAATGCTTTTCGGACTTGTTCTTGTACCTATCGTTAGCCTTGTCACAAGGCAGAGCGACGCTGACAAGGCTCATGCTGAAAAGGTGTTCGAGTGCTATAATGACAGCGAAATATGATTTCACATGGCTTACATAATTGAAACGCAGACAGGGACGGACTTTGTTCGTTCCTGTTTTTTTGGGGATAATGCAAATGATATAGTGAGCGAAACGACAAAACAAGCGGGCGAACGGTGTTCGCCCCTACGATTTTGTTGCCGTGGGTTTTAGCCTTTTTTATTCAATTTTCAAGTTGCATTCGGAGTATGACACTGGGTATTATGCCCTAGGTTTTGTATACACAAAATATCACAATGCACGCCCACGTCCTGATACAAGTACTCTACAGCCTGTTCCAGAATCTCTCATCGTATTCACTAAGTCACAGGGCTTGTACGTGCCCGCAAGTATCTAAGACGCCTTCTACTTATCCCTGAAAAATGCTCTTTTTGTTGCATAAAAAATGCAACAATTAATGGATTATTGCCAAATTAAATCATAAATCATTTGTTTGCACAAATTGACCACATGAATTTTGTATAATATCCACTGTAGGGGCGAACAGTGTTCGCCCGTTTTCCTACCTGAACTAACTTTTGGGGGTCCACATTATTAATGTGTATACAGACAGCAAAAAGTTCCATAAAACACCGTTCAACACCTGAACGCATTTTATGGAACTCTTTTCAGATTATAAATTTCTTCGCCTTGTTTACAATACTGCGGTCGTTTTCGTAAGACAGGACCTGTCCTGCCCTGCCGATCTCGACCCAGCGTATGTCTGCGATCTCCTCTTCCTGAGGAGTGTAGTCGGTGTTCTTTGCTTTGCCGATAAAGTAGACAACGATCTTCTGCGTGTCCTTCCTTGGTGAATAGGACACTATCTCCCGAAACGTGGTATCAAGATTTACGTCTATCCCCGTTTCCTCCATGATCTCACGCTTGGCAGTTTCTTCCTCTGTTTCATCGCCCTCAACGTGACCCTTTGGGAATGACCAATGACCGCTGTTGATATGCTTTATCAGCAGTATCTCGGTGTTGCCGTGATACTTTCTGTAAACGATAGCACCGCAGGATTTTTCATGCAGCATCATTTTTCCTTTCCGGAGCTTAGCCCCAATATTTACTCATTGATTTAATTATATCACAACAGCCCTCATTTGTCTATACCCTTTAATAAATATACTCCTATTTTGTGCATATTCCACAAATCAGGTAAAATAAAAAAAGCCGTGCAAAAGCACAGCTTTTTGAAACAGTCAAAGATTATTCCTCGACCTTGTTCTCGATATACTTAACGATATCGCCAACAGTCTTGATGTTCTCGACCTCTTCATCAGGGATCTCTACATCAAAGCTCTCCTCGATGCTCATTACAAGGTCAACTACGTCCAGTGAGTCAGCGCCGAGATCCTCTGTGATAGAAGCCTCCATAGTTACTGCGTCCTCTTCAACGTCGAGCTGCTCTACGATAATGTCCTTGATCTTATCAAATACCATTACTTTACCTCCATTCTGTACTTTACTGGGTCTGCCGCTCAGCGCAGCATTTATGTCAGCCGCCGCCGCTCATAAGTCGGCAAATCATTCGGCATGATCATCAAAAAAACTCATTCCTGCGAACTTTCCTCAAACTCGCCCACAGTTCTAAACTTATTATAACGCCCCTCAAGCAATTCGTCAAGACCTTTTTGCAATTTTCTTTTCAAAGCTCCCTCGATATAGTCAGAGATATTCTCCGCAGTGAGCTGTGGGTCGTTATGTGCGCCGCCGTCGGCTTCGGAAATTATATGGTCGCACACGCCAAGTCTTGTAAGATCCTCGGCGGTTATCTTCATTATATCGCAGGCTTCACGCTCTCTTGTGGAATCCTTCCACAGGATACTTGCAAAGCCTCTCGGTGATATTACCGAATAGATAGCGTTTTCAAGCATTGCAAGCTCATCGCACACTGCAAGAGCCAGCGCTCCTCCCGAGCCGCCTTCTCCGAGTATTATGGAGATAACAGGAGTCTTGAGGGTCATGAACTCCATGATGTTTTTGGCTATCGCTTCGCCCTGACCACGCTTCTCAGCTTCTACGCCGCAGAATGCGCCTGCTGTATCAACAAGGCATATAACAGGTCTATGGAACTTCTCAGCCTGCCTTGCAAGCCTGAGAGCCTTTCTATAGCCCTCCGGGTGGGGCATACCAAAATTGCACTTCTGATTTTCTGCAAGATCTCTGCCCTTTACCTCTGCGATAACTGTGACAGGTATGCCCTTAAAATAGGCTATGCCGCCCATAACAGCACCGTCATCACCAAAAAGTCTGTCGCCGTGCATCTCAAAGAAATCGTCGAATATAAGAGGGATATAGTCCTTGGCAGTAGGTCTGCCCTTGTGTCTGATTATATCAAGTCTTTGACAAGCTGTCAGCTCACTCATTTGAGGACACCTCCTTTGCTGGCTTATGAAGTCTTAGTATATGAGCGAGAACTCTTCTCATTTTCTTTCGCTCAACTATCATATCAACAAAGCCGTTTTCAAGCATGAACTCGGCAGACTGGAAATCGTCAGGAAGCTTCTGCTTGATAGTACCCTCTATAACACGTCTGCCTGCAAATCCGATAAGCACCTTTGGCTCTGCGATTATGATATCGCCCAGTGACGCAAAGGAAGCTGTTACTCCGCCTGTGGTAGGGTCTGTCATAACTGCGATATAAAGCAGACCTGCTTGATTATGTCTGGCCACAGCACCGCTTGTTTTCGCCATTTGCATAAGGGAAACTATACCCTCCTGCATTCTTGCTCCGCCTGAGGCTGTGAATGCGATAACAGGGAGCTTATTTGCGGTGGCGTATTCGATAGCTCGTGTTATCTTTTCGCCCACAACACTGCCCATGGAAGCCATCATATAGTTGGAATCCATAACGATTATAACTATCTTCTCGCCTCTTATGGCAGCCTTTCCTGTAATAACGGCGTCTTTAAGACCGGTCTTTTCTCTCAAAGCCTGCTGTTTTGCTTCATAGTCAGGGAAATCTATAGGATTTTTTGATACCATATCCTTATCAAATTCCTCAAAGCTACCCTTATCTATGGTGATATCAAGCCGTTCTTTTGCGGTAAGTCTTGAATGATAGTTACAGTGAGGACAAACCTTGCCGTTTGCCTGAAACTCCTCCATAAAAGTGACGTTTCTGCATCTTGGACACTTGAAAAGCAGACCCTTTGGGATATCGGTCTTTTTCTTGTCATCGTCCGCCTTATCGCCGTTAAATCTTACTTTAACGACAGAAAACAGATCTTCAAGCATTATTCCTTACTCCTCTCATCTGCCAAAATGTCGGTACGGTTAAGAAAACCGTTATCGTAATTGCCCTCTAAAAACTCCGGGCGTCTTATAAGCTTGAGCTGGAAATCAACATTGGTTGCAACGCCGTCCACGATAAACTCAGACAGCGCCCATGTCATTTTTGCAATAGCTTCTTCTCTATTCTTACCGTGAACTATGAGCTTGCCTATCATGGAATCGTAATAAGGCGGTATCTCATAGCCCTGATAAACTGCGGTATCTACTCTTATTCCTGGTCCTCCTGGGATAAAGAGCGACTTTATCCTGCCCGGTGACGGTCTGAAATCAAGAAGCGGATTTTCCGCATTTATACGGCACTCTATTGCATGACCTGTCAGCTTTATATCCTCCTGCTTTATAGACAATCTCTGTCCTGATGCGATAAGGAGCTGTTGCTTTACAAGGTCAACGCCTGTGACAGCCTCTGTGATAGGGTGTTCCACCTGTATACGGGTGTTCATTTCCATGAAATAGAACTCGCCGTTTTTATCCACAAGGAACTCGATAGTGCCTGCATTCCTATAGCCACAGACCTTAGCGGCTGTACAGGCGGCTTTGCCCATTTTCGCACGAAGTTCCTCATTCATAAAGCTTGCAGGGGAAGGGGCTTCCTCGAGGACCTTCTGATTTCTTCTCTGCATGGAGCAGTCACGCTCGCCCAGATAGATAACGTCGCCGTAATTATCTGCAAGTATCTGTATCTCGATATGCTTAGGGTCTTCTATGAATTTCTCGATATAGATCTCGTCATTGCCGAAGCAGGCAAGAGCTTCCTGCTTTGCGGCGGTCATCTGTGCTTCAAGCTCATCGTCGGAGTGAACGATCCTTATGCCACGTCCTCCGCCGCCTGCTGAAGCCTTTACCATAACAGGGTAGCCAAGATCTCTTGCAAGGGTATGCGCCGCATGGATATTGGAGATAGCGCCGTCTGAGCCCATTATAACAGGCACGCCTGCTTCTTTCATTGTTTCCTTTGCCTGCGCTTTATCGCCAAGCATTTCAATAGACTCGGCTCTTGGGCCTATAAAAGTTATGCCGCACTTTTCGCACATTTTCGCAAAGGACGGATTTTCAGACAGAAAGCCAAAGCCCGGGTGGATAGCGTCTGCACCTGTTATCTCGCAGGCGGAGATTATCGCCCTGACATTAAGATAACTGTCCTTGCTTGGTGCAGGACCTATGCAGACTGCTTCGTCTGCTATCTGAGCGTGGAGAGCGTTTCTGTCGGCGGTTGAATATACCGCAACAGTATGTATTCCAAGCTCTCGGCAGGCTCTTATAATGCGGACAGCGATCTCGCCTCTGTTCGCTATCAATACTTTTTTGAACATATTATGCCTCACTAATTATGACTAGAATAAGAGATACCTTACTTTATCGCAAAAGTTATCTCAGCGGAAACAGCCTTCTTGCCGTTTACAGAAGCAAGTGCCTTTCCAACGCCGATAGGACCCTTGACTTTGATTATCTCCACCTCGATATCCAGCTTATCACCAGGCACTACCTGCTGACGGAACTTACAGTTGTTTATGCCGCCGAACAGACCTATCTTGCCCTTGTTCTCAGGAAGTGAAAGCAGTGCAACTGCACCTGCCTGCGCACACATCTCTACCATAAGTACACCCGGGGTAACAGGATAGTTCGGGAAATGTCCCTTGAACCAAAAGTCCTCAGCCTTTATATACTTTGTAGCCTTTACACGCTTGCCCACTTCAAGCTCGTTTACCTCGTCGATAAGCAGAAAAGGGTCACGGTGAGGGATTATTTCCATGATCTGCTCTTTATTCAAAACAACTGCCATTGTCTTTCCTCCAAATCAGTTTAGTCAAGTATCATTATGGTCTGATCGAACTCAACAGCATCGCCGCTGTTTACGCATATCTCTCTTACCACGCCGTCAAATTCGCTCTGTACTTCGCTCATTACCTTCATGGACTCGATAATGAAGATAGTGTCGCCCTTCTTTATCTTGTCGCCAACGCTTACGAACGGCTTTGAATCAGGTGACGGAGCGGCATAGAATGTTCCCACGATAGGGGCTTTAACTGCCTTGCCGCCTGTTACCGGTGCTGATGTTGCCGACGCTTCTGGTGCTGTCTGGGTAGCAGGTGAAGCTGTGCCTACAGCCATTGGCATAGGCATTCCCATTGGTGCAGGAGGAGGGCATTTCTTGCCCTTCACTGTTATCACCTTGTCGCCGTCAGCTATTGTTATCTCACCGAGGTCTTTATTCTTCACGATATCGGCAAGCTTTTCTATTGTTTCAAGGTCAAACTGACCATAAATCTTTTCGCTCATATCAGTTTCTCCTTATCAGTCGCACTTCTTGATACAGATAGTAGCGTTATGTCCGCCAAAGCCCAGAGAGTTTGAAAGTGCTGCATAGACAGGCATTTCTCTGTTGCCCTCAACGCAGTAGTCGAGGTCACACTCAGGGTCAGGAGTGGTGTAGTTTATTGTCTTATGAACAAAGTCGTTCTGTACAGAAAGTGCAGTAACGATAGCTTCCATGCCGCCTGCCGCACCAAGAAGGTGACCTGTCATAGACTTTGTGGAGTTTATGACCGTCTTTCTTGCGGCTTCTTCGCCAAGAGCAAGCTTGATAGCTGTTGTTTCATACTTATCGTTAAGACCTGTTGATGTGCCGTGAGCGTTGATGTAGTTCACCTGCTCAGGCTTCAGACCTGCTTCTTCATAGGCATACTTCATTGCATGAGCGGCAGCCTCACCTGTTGGTGATGGGCTTGTCATGTGATAAGCGTCGCCTGTTGCGCCATAGCCTGCTATTTCAGCTATGATATTTGCACCTCTTGCTTTAGCGTGCTCATACTCCTCAAGGCAAAGTATGCCTGCACCCTCGCCAAGTACAAAGCCCTGTCTGTTCAGGTCGAATGGAGTTGAAGCCTTGTCAAGTTCTGTTGCCTTTGAGAGAGCCTTCATATTGTTGAAGCCGCTGAGTGCGAAATGAGAGATACAAGCCTCTGAGCCACCGCAAAGGCAAACGTCAAGATAGCCGTCCTTTATTTTTCTGAAAGCTTCGCCGATAGCGTGAGTACCTGAAGCGCAAGCTGTGGTGGTACAGAAATTATCGCCCTTAAAGCCTGTATGCATTGCAACAGTACCAGCCGCCATATTGCCTATCATCATAGGGATAAAGAAAACTGATACCTTATCAGGCTTTTCGTTGAACTTTGTTACTTCCTTTTCGGTCATGTTAAGACCGCCGATACCAACACCGATTATAACGCCTGCTTTGAAAGGATCAACGTCCTTGAAATCAGAGCCAGCCATTTTAAGAGCCTGCTTTGCAGAGCAAACAGCGAACTGAGTAAATCTATCCATTCTCTTTGCTTCTTTTTTATCTATATACTCAGTGCAGTCAAAATCCTTGACAGCGCCGACTATCTTTACAGGAAAATTTTCGGTATCAAACTGGTCAACATAAGACAGGCCGTTCTTGTTAGCCTTGATATTAGCCCAAAATTCCTCTACGTTCTTGCCAAGAGGGTTTACTGTACCCATACCTGTGATAACAACTCTTCTCATTTAAACACTCCTTAGTATCATTTAAAACATATCAAATCTACATTCCGTAAAACAAATCTACATGACGTAAGATGCCCGTCACGGCGAGTGACTACATCATAAGTCCGCCGCTTATTTCTATTACCTGTCCTGTAACGTAGCTTGCGTCCTTGGAAGCAAGGAAGGATACAACGCCTGCTATCTCGTCAACTTCGCCGTAACGCTTCATTGCTATCTGATTTATCATAGCCTGCTTCTGAGCGTCTGTGAGCTTGTCTGTCATAGGGGTCTTGATAAATCCAGGGGCAACTGCATTGCAGGTGATACCTCTTGAACCAAGCTCCTTTGCAACTGTCTTTGTCATGCCGACGATAGCCGCCTTTGTTGCGGAATAATTTATCTGTCCAGGGTTGCCGTAAAGTCCTGCAACGGAAGCAAGATTTATTATCTTGCCTGACTTCTGTCGCATCATAACGCTGCCCACAAATTTTGACATATTGAACACGCTCTTCTGGTTTACAGCAACTACCATATCGTACTGCTCCTCGCTCATACGAGCCATAAGACCGTCACGAGTGATTCCTGCGTTGTTTACGAGAACGTCGATAGTGCCGAAACGAGCCTTTACTGCCTTGACTGTTTCCTCTACCTGTGCATAGCTTGAAACGTCACAGATGAACTTTTCACACTCTACACCCTCCGCCTTTATCTTATCCATTATATCGTTATCTTCAAACATTGCCTCAGAGATATCGTTGAGAGCAATATTATAGCCGTCCTTTGCAAGTCTGAGTGCTATCGCTGCACCTATTCCTCTTGCGGAACCTGTTATCAATGCTGTTGCCATTTTATCTTCCTCCGTCTTTTACTTGCTGAGAAGCTTTTCTGCTTCTGTGAACATTTCCTCTATCATATCCTTTGCAGGCTCGACCTTCTTTACCATGCCTGCGATAGCTCCGCAGAGGAAAGAACCCTCCTCAAGGTTGCCGTCCTGAACGGCTTTTCTCAGTGAACCGAGGGTTATCTCCTCAAACTCCTCAGGTGTGATAGTGCCGTTTGCTTCGCCGCTTGCAAGCTTCTTTGAGAACTTTGTCTTAACGTTTCTGCATGGGTGACCTGTATATCTGCCTGTTACGATACTGTCTGTATCCTTAGCCTTTACAACAAGCTCCTTATAAACAGGGTTTATCTGACACTCCTCTGCGGCAAGGAAACGTGTGCCGAGCTGTACGCCCTCTGCGCCAAGCATGAATGAAGCGGCTATTCCTCTGCCGTCTGCTATTCCGCCTGCGGCGATAACAGGTATCTCAACTGCGTCAACTACCTGTGGTACAAGACACATGGTTGTGTTCTCACCGATATGTCCGCCTGACTCTGTTCCCTCTGCAATAACAGCGTCAGCGCCTGCTCTTTCCATTCTCTTTGCAAGAGCAACTGACGGAACGACAGGTATCACCTTTATGCCTGCTTCTTTCCATGCAGCCATATACTTGCCTGGGTTGCCTGCACCTGTTGTTACGACAGGTACGCCCTCGTCTATAACGAGCTGAGCGAGGTCGTCGGCATTAGGGCTCATGAGCATGATATTAACACCGAAAGGCTTGCCGTTTACAGCCGCCTTTGTCTGTCTTATCTGATCTCTCAGGTAGTCGATAGGTGCAGAGCCGCCTGCGATTATGCCAAGTCCGCCTGCGTTTGAAACTGCAGAAGCGAGAGTATGCTCAGCTATCCAAGCCATACCGCCCTGAAAGATAGGGTATTTTATACCCAAAAGTTCAGTTATTCTTGTCTTTGTAGTAGTCATAGTAGTTCTCCTTATTGTCAAAAGCAAATTTTATGTCATAATACATAATAACAATTTATTATGTACCGAATATAAACTGTATATTTATTATCAATACTCGAAAACAGCCGCACCATAAGTAAGTCCACCGCCGAAGCCTACAAGACAAATCTTGTCGCCTCTTTTTATCCTGCCTTCTGCAACTGCGTCGCAAAATGCGATAGGGATAGATGCGGAAGATGTGTTTCCATAGCGGTCGATATATACCGGGAACTTGTCCATTGAAACGCCAAGGTGCTTTGCGGCAGTTTCTATTATTCTTATATTTGCCTGATGCGGCACTATCCAATCAAGGTCATCAGGGGAAATTTCTATCTTTGCACAAGCCTGCTCAACTGCATTTGGAAGTGCCTTTGTGGCAAACTTATAGACCTCTTTGCCGTCCTGCTTGAAGAAATAACCCTTCGTTTCAGGCATATCCATATCAAATTCCTCGCTATTAGTTCTGAAAGCGTTCTCAGACTTCAAAGCACGGGAAGCAAGATACTTTGCACCGTTTCCGTCTGCGCCAAGGAAGCTTGAATATGTAGTATCCTCTGCTGTTTCAAGGACGAAAGCGGCTGCGCCGTCACCGAAAAGCACGCAGGAAGAACGGTCGGTATAGTCAACGAATTTTGAAAGCTCCTCAGAAGCCACCAAGAGAACGGTCTTTATTCCATCTCCTGTCTGGAGATATCTCTTTGCGGTATCAAAGCCGTAAACAAAGCCTGCACAAGCAGCGTTAAGGTCAAATGCGATACAGCCTATCGCGCCTATCTCTCTCTGGATAAGGCAGGAAAGTGACGGAGTGAAATAATCCCCTGTTACTGTTGTGGCAATAATAAGGTCGATATCCTCTGCCTTTACTCCTGCGTCAGCCATTGCAGCCTTTGCCGCCATTGCTCCAAGATAGTATGTAGGCTCGCCATTTGTGATGTGTCTTTGCTTGATGCCTGTTCTCTGAGTTATCCACTCGTCGCTTGTTTCAACGATCTTTGTGAAATCCTCGTTTGTTGCGACCATTTCAGGCACATATTTGCCTATGCCCTTGATCTTTACGCCTGTTACTTTACTTCCCACTGATTTTTCCTCCTGAAAATTCTATATTATATATTGTATATTTCCGCAATTTGTGCTATAATGTTCTTGTTCCTATGGAGCAAATCAAAATATATTATATCAAAATATAATTAGTTAATTTTTTAACTATATAACACATATCATAACATTATAATTATAAACTGTTTTTTTAGATACGTCAATAACAAATTATGAACAACTCTTGATGAATTTAAACATTTAGAGAATTTTTCACAAGTTTTAGGGCGTTAGTTAATATTATGTGTCTATTTTTGAAAATATCTTGCAAAAATTAAATCATAAAACAATAATTAAGCGTAGATAACTTTCAGAAATTTACAGATATGAGATGAGGCGGCTTTGATATTATCAGGCGGCTATGTATAAATTTAACCACAAAGGAGTAAAATTTTATGTCAAAAAATATTTTTTTGTTTTCAGGTCAGGGCTCACAGTATGTAGGAATGGCTAAGGAGCTTTGCGAAAAGTATGATGCTGCAAATGCGGTTTTCGACACAGCGGAAAAGGTGCTGGGATATGACCTGAGAGCGGTAACATTTGACGGTCCTGACACTGAGCTTAACAAGACAGTGAACTCACAGCCTGCTATAATGGCTTGCTCGCTTGCCGCTTTTGAAGCCGCAAAGGCTGAGGGCATCACATTTGACGGCGTAGCAGGTCACTCACTGGGCGAATATGCTGCTATGGTAGCCGCAGGTGTTGTGACGATAGAGGACGGCTTCAAGCTCATCAAGGCGAGAGCGGCTGCAATGCAGAAAGCCGCAGAGGCTAACAGTGGCTCAATGTATGCTATAATCGGTCTGCCTGCTGAAGAGGTCGAGAAGATATGCGAGGAAACAGAGGGCTATGTTGTTCCTGTAAACTACAACTCAGCCGTTCAGACAGTTATCGCAGGCGACACAGAGGCTTGCGAGGCGGCTGCGGCAAAGTTTGCGGAGATGAAGAAAAAGGCTATAAAGCTCAACGTTGCGTCTGCTTTCCACTCAAAGCTCATGCAGAGTGCGGCTGATGAATTTATTGAAACTGCAAAGACAGTTGAGTTCAAGACTGCAAACGTTGATTTCTACTCAAACGTTCTTGGAACAAAGCTTGAGGACTTTTCTGCTATGCCTGATATGCTTGCCAAGCACATCGTTTCACCCGTTAAGTTCACTTCTGAGCTTGCAGAAATGGAAAAGGCAGGCTATGAGAACTTTATCGAGCTTGGTCCTAACAAGGTGCTTACGGGTCTTGTAAAGAAAACTCTCAAGGGCAAGAACGCTGTGAACATTGAGAACAATGCCACAATGGAAAAGGCTCTTGCTTCTCTGAGCTAAAATATCGAGGGGAGAAAAATGAAAAAGGCTATGAAAAGGGCTTTGCTGTTGGCATTGGCGGTGGCAATGCTTGTTTGTCTGAGTGCCTGTGGAAAATGTGCGTGGAAGATAAAGATAAACGGCAAGGATATACAGATACCATGCACTCTGGACGATATTGGCGAGGAATATGAATACACGCTGGATTATCCTTTTTCGGGGAACTCAAACGGCAAGGGGATATTCTCGGTGGCGCTTATGCAGGACGGCAGTATAATAGGCACTGTTAAGGTAGAAGCGGACAGTGTTGACAATATTGACAGGAAGTCGAAGATACGTCAGATAAGTGCGGCGCAAAGCAGTTCCGATAAAAAGGGAATGAGCATTGCAGGGGTAAAATGCGGTGATGACAAGACGGAAGTCAAAAAAGTTTTCGGCGAGCCTGACAGTCCTGACGCAGACGCATGGAAATACAAGAAAAGGGGCTTTTGGGCGACTTTCTTTTTTGATGATGACGGCAAGGTGACAATGCTGAGCATATCAGACATTGATGATGAAGATACCTGATAAAAGGCGGTGTATAAAATGAAACGCAATGACTACATATCATGGGACGAATATTTTATGGGCATTTCACTGCTATCTGCACAAAGGAGCAAGGATTCTCACACGCAGGTAGGGGCGTGCATAGTTTCTCAGGACAACAAGATATTGTCAGTAGGCTACAACGGTATGCCTACCGGGTGTTCTGATGATGAGATGCCGTGGGACAGGAACGGAGAGTTTCTTGACACGAAATATCCATTTGTGTGTCATGCCGAACTTAACGCCATTCTCAACCATGCGGCAGGAAGCTTACAGAATGCCAAGATATATGTTTCACTTTTTCCATGCAACGAATGTGCAAAGGCTATCATTCAAAGCGGCATAAAGGAAGTCGTTTACTGGGAGGACAAATATGCCGACACTGACGGAGTTAAGGCTTCTAAGAAAATGTTTGAGCTGACGGGGGTAAAGATACGCAGGTATATACCTACTAACCGTGAGATAACTATAAGGCTGTAAAAGGCAATTATCCTGCCGAAACAGTTTCAGGCGACAATGCGGGCGAACACTGTTCGCCCCTACTGTACATTGTGCGGTTATTAAGATTTGTGCAATAAATTGCAAGTTGCCCCTACAGATATACATTATTAATATGCGGAAATTTTTTATAAAGAAGGAATGTAAAATGTCAAGAAAATACGCTATACTTGGAGAAACGCTTAAACACACTATGTCGCCTCCTATACACGCTAGACTTTTTGAACTGAAAAACCGTGAATACGAGTACGAGATACTTGAAGTAAAGCCTGAGGAACTTAAAGACAAGGCGGAGTATCTTAATTCTCTTAACGGCTACAACATCACTATTCCACACAAGATAGGCATTATCGACTACACTGATGAGCTTGACCAGTCGGCAAAGCGTTATCACTCAGTGAACTGCGTTGACAACAAAAACGGCAGGCACGTTGGCTACAACACTGACTGTGACGGCTTTCTCAGAACTGTTCGTGCAATGAATATCGACTTCACAGGAAAGATACTGCTTATAGGCTGCGGCGGAGTAGGCAGAATGATGGCAATTGAGGCGGCTCTTGCCGGGGCTGACCTTTACATTGCGGTACTGGAGAGCGATATGCCTTTGGCTAAGCAGGTAGAGAAAGAGATAAAGGCTATGAAGTCTGACGCTAGGATAACTATTGTTCTAAACACTGAGATACCGACCGACGTTCACTACGAGCTGCTTATGAACGCTTGCCCTGTGGGAATGTATCCTAAGACAAACGCCTGCCCTGTTCCTGATGAAGTTATAAAGGCGAGCGGTGCGGTATTTGACGTTATATACAACCCTCGTGAGACTTTGCTCATGCAGAAAGCCAAGGCTATGGGCAAGAACGCTGTGGGAGGCATGGCAATGCTTGTTTGGCAGGCGGTTTCCGCTCACGAGATATGGGACGGCGACGAATACACAGACGAGGAAGTTCAGTCTATCATAGACGAAATGGAGATCGCTGTGGAGAAGGATTTTAAGTAAAATACATTATAATAAGGATAGTAAATATGAGACCAATATTTTTGTGCGGCTTTATGGGCTGCGGAAAATCTACTGTGGGAAAGATCTTGGCGAAAAAAATGGGCTGTCAGTGCGTTGACCTTGACAAGTATATCGAAAATACGGCAGGAATGAGCATACCTGAAATATTCGACAAATACGGTGAGGAGCATTTCAGAAAGCTTGAAACCGAGGCTCTTGCAGCATTTGCTGACATTGGCGGCGTTGTTGCAACAGGCGGCGGAGCATTGCTTTCGGAGGAGAACGGCAAGGTGGCTAAAAGATCGGGCATGGTGGTCTTTATCGACACATATTTCAACACCTGCTACGGACGCATAAAAAACGACCCTAACAGACCTATCGCTTACAACTCCACCAGAGAACAGCTTTTAGAGCGGTTTGACTATCGAAGGCCTTTATATCTCGCCCACTCACACTATGTCATAAGCGGTGGTTATCCGCCTATCGTCATCGCTTCTAAGATACAAAAGCTTTACAAGAGATTTGATTTCGGGCAGGGCTGATTTAGCTCTTCCCTGCAGGGGGGACCTTCATGCCCACTGTTTTCGGGCTTATCGCAAACCATGCGAGTCTTAAGCTCATGCCCGTTTATCTTGCATTTTTCTTCATACTTCTGCTTGTGATGATGTCAAAAACGGAAAAGCTTTGTCATAATAAATAGTACGGCTTGTGCAAACAGTACCAAATTATTTGTATCTTGGATAATCAAAAATAGCTATTTATAACGAATAATCCAAAAAGTCTGCAAGCACTGATAAAAAATGTTGAAAATCCTACCGATATGTTGTATACTTATGGTATGAAAACGTTATATTAAACTGCCATATGACAGAAGGGAGCTGCAAATGGACATACAGAAAACCGTGCTTGTCGTTGACGACAGCACAACGAACCGATCTATACTTTGCGACATACTACATTCTGACTATACTGTGATCCAAGCAGAAAATGGCATACAGGCTCTTACAATGCTAAAAAAACAGGATAAAAAAGTTGACGCTATAATACTGGATATCATAATGCCCGAAATGGACGGATATGAGTTCATGGATAAAATAAAGCATGATAAAACCTTATCTCAGATACCTGTTATTATTCTAACAGAAAAATCAGACAGAGACACTGAAAAGAAGGTGCTTGAAAGCGGTGCGTGGGACTTTGTTCCAAAGCCTTATGACGCTGATATTATAAAGCTAAGGCTCAAAAACGTTATCGCAAGAAGTCAGGTATCGCTGCTCAAAGAGCTTAATAACGTTATGAACTACGACCCTCTTACGGAGATATATTCAAAAAATAAATTTTTCAGTGCGTCAAAGGCACTTCTTAAGGCTAATCCTGACAAGCAGTTCGCTTTTCTAAGACTAGATATCGACCGTTTCAAGCTTATAAATTCATTTTTCGGCACTGCGTATGGAGACAGACTGCTAAAGCATGTTGCAAAACGTATAAGAGATTTTGCAAAAACAACGGAATGCTGTACCTTTGGTAGGATAGACGCTGACGTTTTCGGTATCTTCACCCCTTATCAGGGCAAGGAAGAAACAGTAAAGCAGATAGAGCAGGCTGTTGAAAACATGAAAAAACTGTCCGCAAGCTATAACATCATGATCGTTTACGGCGTTTATGTGGTGACTGACAGAAGCCTGCCAATATCCTTCATGTGCGACCGTGCCGCTCTTGCCGCTAAAACTGTAAAAGGGCATTATATGAAAAGCTATGCTTTTTATGATGACAAAATGCGGCTTTCTATTGAAAATGAGCAGAATATAATAAATGAAATGAGCGACGCTCTTGAAAACCACGAGTTTGTGCCTTACTATCAGCCTAAGTATGATGTAAAGACAAACAAACCTGTGGGGGCGGAGGCTCTTGCAAGGTGGATACACCCTACCAAGGGATTTATCTCACCTGGTGTGTTTATCCCGATATTTGAGAAGAACGGCTTTATCTCAAAGCTTGATTTCTACATATGGGAATGCGTATGCAAACAGCTCAAGGAATGGAAAGACAGCGGAGTTCCGCTCTTCCCTGTTTCTGTAAACGTTTCAAGGGTCAATCTTTATAACCCTAATCTTTCAAAAATAATAATCGAACTTACGAAAAAGTATGACGTTGACCCTAAGTATTTCAACATCGAGATAACGGAAAGCGTTTATACTGACGACAATGTAATGATAGATGATATCACTAGCCAGCTCAGAAATAATGGCTTTACTATCCTCATGGACGATTTTGGCAGTGGCTATTCTTCCCTGAACGTACTCAAAGATGTTCAGGTGGATATGCTAAAAATGGACATGATGTTCATGTTCAAGGCAAAGTATGACGGCCGTGCAGAAACTATAATTTCTTCTGTTATCAGAATGGCCAAATGGCTCAATATCCCTGTTATAGCGGAAGGCGTTGACAGAGCGGAGCAGGTAGAATTTTTGAAAAGCGTAGGCTGTGACTACATTCAGGGTTTCTATTATTCAAAGCCTTTGCCTGCGGCAGAGTATGAAAAGCTTATTTCAGATCAGGAGGAACAGCCTGTGCCTGAGAACGGGACGTCAGTAAACGACCTGCTGTGGGGCAAGGGCGGAGGATTGCTGGCATATATCGACAGCATCGACCAGCCTGCTACGATATATGAATGTTTTCCGGACGGCACAGTGGTAATGGTATGTTCAAACAAGGCGTTTTCACAAAAATACGGCTATGACAGCAGTGTGTACGGCAAACTCAATGTTATGAACTGCATTGACAGCGAATGCAAAGAGAAATTCACAAGCACTGTGAACAAGGCAATAGAGAGCAAGGACAGAGCAGAATGTGTTCTCAGTATGCACGAGATAAACGGCAAGAAGCACTGGTTCAAGACGCATTTACGATTTATCAGCGAAACAGGTGTAAGCTCTGTGCTTATAGCGTATTTCACGGACGTGACCGACATGGTGTTGACGGATAAACGCATAAACGACTATAAGAACTATATCCAAAACGAAATAGACCGAAAGCACAAGATCCTTATTGTAAGCAACAACAGCGACGCACGCTGTCAGCTCGAGGGGATACTTTCTCAGGAAAATACCGTTTTCACTGCAAAAACCATTCAGGAAGGAAAAAAGCTTCTTCTTAACGAGGATATCGACCTTATTTATTTTGACATACAGCTTATTTCCAAGGACGACGAATTTCCTCTTGACATTGATGAGAGAAGGCTCCCCGTTATTGCTATAACCCAGGCTCATGGCGTACTTAAAGGCATGACAAAATTGAAGAACAGAGTTTCAGACTTTGTTATGAAGCCGTATATAGATGAGCTGGTACGTCTGAGAACGAACAATCTTTTAAAGATCAATATTTCAGGCAGTGCAAACGAAAAATATTTTAGCCGAACGAAATGATCTGAAAAAGTCCTCTGCGATAAGCGGGGGCTTTTTTTCTCTTATTAAGCTGTTAGCTTTATTGACAAAATATACACTATCTGATATTATATAGGTATGAATGCTGAAAGCGAGGGAGAAAAAATGTATCTTGACAAGTGGCGTGTGGCAATAAGAAATTTGAAAAATTCGCTTTTTTCATATCCAAACACGGCTCAAAGCTGTTTCCCTGACCCTATCACGGACGACACAGTGTTTTACTGCGTTCAAGGTCTTGTATATGGCAGTCAAAAGTTCCCTGACGGAAAATTCATACGCAGTTCTCCTGTGACCTCGGTATACTCCGAGGACGGAAAGCTTTTTGCCAAAACAATAAACAACGTTTATGAGCTTAAAACGCCAAGCGATTATTTTGACTGCGATATCGCTGAAAATGCCGCACAAAAAACAGGAAGCAATGAACTTGCTGAAACAGCTAAAATGCAGAGAGAAAAGCTCACGGCACAGCTTGATAAATTTTTCACGATCTGTCAGAGGCTTTGCGATAATGAACAGGCTGACGTTGCAAATGAGTTACCTGAAGATACTCTTGTTATATGCTATTACGGCACTGACCCACATGGAAACAAGATGTTCTACAAAAAGGAAGATATGGTAGTGCCTGTTTTTGCATATGTGACCGTTGGGCTGGTCATTGATTCTGTGGGGCTTGCGGAAAGCGAGGAAAAGCTGGAATCATGGGATACGCTGGGGAGATATTATATTGACAGCGAGCTTATGGAGTTTTATGACTGTGACACGAAAAACCTTATTTTCTGCAATTTGACGAACTCTCCTATATATGTCACAATTTACGAAAGCTCCGCTGCTATGCTCTGTATGCCGAACACGGCTAAGATAGCTTCAAGAAAAGTAAAAGAAAAATAAAACTTTTATCCGTCTGAGATCTCAGGCGGATTTTTTTATTGCACAATATAGAAGAGAACGTGAAAATTAATAGAATGTTAAACTTTTAACGTGCCATAGCAATTGAATAATCGTCGAAAGTGTAGTATAATTTTCTTATATAGTTGCTTTTTGATGTAAAATAATATATTTAACTATTTTTTGTATCGTGAGGAAAAGATCATGGAAATTTTAAAACAGCGTATTCTTAAGGACGGAGTAGTAAAGGAAGGAAACGTTCTCAAAGTCGATAAATTCCTTAACCACCAAATGGACGTCAAGCTTTTCAACGATATTGGTGAGGAGTTTGCAAAGAGATTTGCAGGAACAGGCGTAAACAAGATACTCACTATCGAGTCATCCGGTATCGGCATTGCCTGCATTGCGGCACAGCATTTTAACAACTGCCCTGTTATTTTTGCAAAGAAAACTCTCAGTAAAAATCTTGACGGCGAAATGTTCGTTACTCAGGTAAAGTCCTACACAAAGGGCGTTACATATGACGTAATGGTATCTGAAAAATATCTCGGCAAGGGTGACAAGGTGCTTATTATAGACGATTTTCTTGCTAACGGCTGTGCTCTTATGGGGCTTATAGATATCGTGAAGCAGTCCGGGGCTGAGCTTGCGGGAGCAGGTATCGTTATCGAAAAGGGCTTCCAGGTTGGCGGAAAGACTATCCGTGACATGGGCGTAAAGCTCGAATCTCTTGCTATCGTTGACTCTATGGACAACGGCACTATCACTTTCAGGGACTAACGCACAAGGCGTTACCAATAAATATTTTATGGAGGAAGATCAAACATGAAGGTAAGACGTATTCTTGCGCTCGTTCTTTCTGCGGCTCTTGCTGTAACAGCTCTTACAGCTTGTACATCTGCTAAGGACGAAGCATCACAGAAGTCGGCTGACAAGCAGACGACAACTCTCAGCTATGACACTGTAAAGATCGGTGTTATACACATCGGCAACCCTGCCGACGGATCAGGCTACACATATGCTCACGATCAGGGTATCGTTGGTATGCAGAAGGAGCTTGGACTTAAAGACGATCAGATCGTAAGAAAGAACAACGTATCAGACAGCGACCCTGCTGCTACAGAAACAGCTATCCGTGAGTGCATCGAGGAAGGCTGCAACATCATCTTCGGCACAAGCTGGGGCTATATGGACAAAATGGAATCCCTCGCTGAGGAATATCCTGACGTTTATTTCTGCCACGGCACAGGCTACAAGAACAACGGCAAGAACCTTAACAACTACTTCGGAAGAATTTATCAGGCAAGATACCTCACCGGTATCGTTGCAGGTATGAAGACAGAGTCAAATCTTATCGGTTACGTTTCCGCTATGGGCAGCGAGAACTCTGAGTGCACAGGCGGTATCGACGCTTTCGCAATGGGCGTTTATTCTGTAAATCCTGACGCTAAGGTTTATGTAAAGGTAACAAACAGCTGGTACTCACCAACAGAGGAAACAAACGCTGCAAAGGCTCTTCTTTCTGAGGGCTGCGACGTTATCGCTCAGCACTGCGACACACCTAACCCACAGCTCGAGGCTGAAAGCGCAGGCAAGTGGGGCGTAGGCTACAACACAGATATGTCTAAGGACGCTCCTAAGGCTACACTTACTTCAACTCTTTGGAACTGGTCTGCATACTACACATATCAGGTAAAGCAGATAGTTGATGGCAACTGGAAGTGCGAGAACTACTACGGCGGCATGGCTGACGGTCTTGTAGACATCGCTCCTCTGAACAAGGATCTCTGCACAGAGGATATGCAGAAGGCTGTTGACGAGGCTAAGGCTAAGCTTGAGGACGGCTCATTCAACGTATTTGACGGCGTTATCGAAACAAACGACGGCAAAACAGTTGGCGAAGAGGGCAAAACTCTTGACGACGCTACTATCACAGGCGGAATCAACTGGTACTTCAAGAACGTTGAGGTCAAGTAATAAGGCTTAACAGCTTAACAAAACATTTATACGGGCGGTGCAGGTTGCCGCCTGTTTTGTTAATGATATGAGCATACGGCAGCAGGTAATTCTGCTGTCGGTTTCTGATGACATTAGCAAATCTAAGGAAGTTCATAAAAAGGAGCTGAAAGTATGAGTGAAGAAATATCTGCTGAGATCGCTGTAAAATGCAGCGGTATAACAAAAGTTTTCGGCAGCGTGGTTGCAAACGACGGCATTGATCTTGAAGTAAAATACGGTGAGATACTTGCACTGCTGGGCGAAAACGGATCAGGAAAGACCACGTTGATGAATATGCTTTCGGGTATCTATCACCCTGACAAGGGCAATATCTACATTGCCGGCAAGCCTGAGGCGATAAATTCACCTATGGATTCTATCGAACTTGGCATAGGCATGATACATCAGCACTTCAAGCTTGTGGAGGTGTTCTCCGCCGCAGACAACATTGTGGCAGGCACAAAGGGCAAGCTTAAAAGCAAGGGTGCTGTAAGAGATGAGATAAAAAAGATATCTGAACAGCTTGGTCTTGAAGTTGACCCTGACAAAAAGGTATACAATATGTCCGTCAGCGAAAAGCAGACAGTTGAGATACTGAAAGTGCTTTACAGGGGTGCTAAAATACTTATTCTTGACGAGCCTACGGCGGTTCTTACTCCGCAGGAAACTGAAAAGCTTTTTAATATCCTGAGAAAAATGAAAGCTCAGGGCTGTGCTATCATTATCATCACCCACAAGCTGGGCGAGGTAATGGATATATCTGACAGAGTGACCATACTGCGAAAGGGCAAGAGCGTTGAAACTGTAAACACAGCAGAGAGCAGTGAAAAGCAGCTCACTGAGCTTATGGTGGGCAAGGCGGTGGAGCTTTCAATAGAAAGACCTGAACCTGTGAACGTAAAGCCGATACTTAACGTAGTCGATCTGACGGTAAAGAACTCTGAGGGAAGCATTGCTCTCGATGACGTAAGCTTTGTTATAAACAGGGGCGAGATACTTGGTGTGGCAGGCATTGCAGGAAGCGGTCAGAAAGAGCTTTGCGAGACTATCGCAGGGCTTCAGAAGATAGAAAAGGGCGCAGTGCTTTACAACAAGGAGAACATCATAGGCAAGACACCTAAGGAGATAATAAATCTCGGCATAAGCATGAGCTTTATCCCTGAGGACAGACTTGGAATGGGTCTTATCGCTTCGGTGGGTATGACGGACAATATGCTTCTTAAAACATACAAGCAGGGCAAGCTTTGCTTTGTGGACAGAAAGCCTGCTAAGGCGCTTTCAAAGGAGCTTATAGAAAAGCTTGAAATAAAAACTCCGTCAACAGAGCTTCCTGTAAGAATGCTTTCGGGCGGAAACGTTCAGAAGGTCCTGCTTGGACGAGAGATACACAGTGAGCCTGACCTGCTCATAACCGCATATCCTGTTCGTGGACTTGACATCAACTCATCATATCTTATATACTCGCTTCTTAACGAGCAAAAGAAAAAGAACACGGCTGTGCTTTTCATAGGCGAGGACCTTGACGTTCTTCTGGAGCTTTGCGACAGGATAATGGTGCTTTGTCACGGCAAGATAACAGGTATTTGTGACGCCAAAAAAGTCACAAAGGAACAGGTAGGTATGATGATGACAGGCTCGACAATGGAGGAGGTGCTGGGCATTGGCTGATATTATAAAAAAAGAGCCTCTTATAAGAATAGCCAAGCGTGCTGAACGCTCAAACAAGCAAAAGCTTATCATAAGGCTTCTGTCGGTGCTTCTGGCTATTTGTGCAGGCGGAATATTCATTCTTATTCTTGGCAAAGATCCGTTTTCATACTATGCGAAAATGGTAAAGGGTGCTTTTATCGGCAAGAACGCCGCAAGCCCTTTTATGCCGTTCAAAGAAACAATAAAGATAATGATACCGCTTCTTATATCTTCTCTTGGCATTACGCTTGCGTTTAAGATGAAGTTTTGGAATATCGGTGCAGAGGGTCAGATAATAATGGGCGGAGTTTTCGCTTCATACTTCGCTCTTTATCATTACGATATGCCTCACTATCTGCTTTTCATTGTGATGTTCGTTGCGGCGATGATAGGCGGAGGACTGTATGGCATTATCCCTGCATTTTTCAAGGCAAAATTCGACACAAACGAAACTTTGCTCACCCTTATGCTAAACTATATCGCACTTTACGTTATAGATTGGCTCACAAAGGGCGCATGGCAGGATCCTGAGTCAAAGGGATATCCTAAGATAGCAAGATTTGACCTTAACGCATGGCTTGACTCGCTAGGCGGTGTGCAGATAGGCTGGGTGATAGGTCTGGTGCTTGTGGTATTGGTATTTATCTATCTTAAATACACAAAGCAGGGCTACGAGATAACTGTAGTATCAGACAGCCACGCAACTGCAAGATATGCAGGCATGAGCCCTAGCAAGATAATGATAAGAACGATGTTTTTGAGCGGCGCTATCTGCGGTATCGCAGGAATGGTGCAGGCTTGCGGAACAGAACACACTCTTTCAACATCTGTTGCAGGTGGAGTAGGCTTCACGGCTATCATAGTTGCATGGCTTGCAAACCTCAATCCATTCGGCATACTTGTGGTGTCATTCTTATTCGCAGTTTTGGAAAAGGGCAGCACTGTGGTATCGTCTGAATTTGTTCTTTCACCTTACTGCTCGGACGTTTTGCAGGGAATAATCCTGTTCTTCGTGCTTGGCTGTGAATTCTTCATCAGATACAGATTTGTAACAAGAGGAGGCAGGAAAAATGACTAGACTTATTTCATTCCTTGCCCATGCGGTATATATGGGTACTCCTCTGCTTTTCGGCACAGTAGGAGAGATACAAAACGAAAAGGCGGGACACCTTAACCTTGGCGTTGAGGGAACAATGGCAATGGGCGCTTGCGCAGGCTTTATGGTAGCATACAAGACAGGAAGCCTTTGGCTTTCCATACTTGCGGCATTTCTTATGGGTGCGCTTGTTTCCCTTATCTATGCTTTTCTTACCATAACAATGATGGCGAACCAAAACGTAACAGGTCTTACACTGACTATATTCGGCACTGGACTTTCAAACTTCATAGGCGAGCAGATGATATCCGCTTCACCTACAGGAAATCTCAAGCTTCCTGACGGAGTGATGAGCAGTCTGAAAAACATTGACATACCGCTTCTCAGCAAGATACCTGTTCTTGGAGAGGTGCTTTTCTCACAGAACATTTTCACATATCTGAGCATTGTTATCGCTGTGATAATGTTTATCTATCTGAAAAAGACTAAGGTGGGTCTTAACCTTAGAACTATCGGTGAGAATCCTGCTGTTGCGGACGCTGTGGGAATAAGCGTTGTGAAATACAAATACATAAACGTTCTTATCGGCGGAGGAATATGCGGAATAGGCGGAGCGTTCTGCTCAATGGTAATAAACGGCGGTGTTTGGATGGCAAACAGCGTGAACGGTCTTGGCTGGATAGCTGTAGCGCTTGTTATCTTCGCTGTATGGAATCCTGCAAGGGCTATTTACGGAGCGTATATTTTCGGTGCATTCATGGTGCTGAAATACTACTTCCCGAAAAACCTCGGCTTCACTGTTCCTGAGTCATTCTTTGATATGCTCCCATATCTTGTAACGGCTCTTGTTCTTATCATCACTTCAGTGAAAAAATCAAGAGAGCGTTCACAGCCACAATCCTGCGGTATAAATTATTTCCGTGAGGAGAGATAAAAGGTAACGTAATGGGCGAACACCGTTCACCCCTACAGATAATACCTAAAGCAACATATTTAAAAGCTCTGCATTTTGCAGAGCTTTTATTTTGCCCTAGTGACAAAATGCAGAAGATGTGATATAATCAGATAAAAAGGGGTGAGAAAATGCTCAATATATACGAAAAATGCCCACAGCCTAGGTTTTTCACCTGCGGCTGTCTTGAGAATGATGGTGGTTTTCTGCACATCAGGAGAACGCTTAACTGTGATGTGCTTATTTTTGTGACAGAGGGGACGCTTTTTATCACAATGAACGACACCGATCTTGCCGTGTGTCCGGGAGAATATGTCCTCCTGCCCTCCGGCACAGAACATTGGGGCACAAAGCCATGCGCAGGCAGGCTTTCATATATGTGGGTACACTTCTCTGCTCCGAAAACCCGTGGGGAAAGCTGTCCTGAGAGCGGCTTTGCATACATTATCCCTGAGCATTTCACCGCCGCAGACCCTGGACGTGTGAGCATCATTTTCAGACAGCTTCTTGACTATCAGCGACAGGAAAGGCTTTACACTGAAATGCTCCCTGTCTGCACACTTTCAATGCTTCTTATGGAGATAACACAGCAATATCTTGCCGCCGGGAATGAACATGAGATATCCCCGAAGATATACAACATCTGCCAATGGATAAGATCGAACTGTCAGAAAAAGCTCACGGCAGAGATGATAGCACGGCATTTTCACTACAACGCTGAATATCTTTCCCTTATCTTCAAGAGGGAAACAGGCTGTACGCTTATAAAATATCTAAGCCGCACTAGAATAGACATCGCCAAAAGGCTTCTTGAAACGGAGGGCATAAGTATAAAGGAAACCGCCTATTCAAGCGGCTTTTTTGACGAAAAATACTTTATGAGGACCTTTCGCAAGCTTGAGGGCATGACGCCTATGCAATATCGTGAGGCGTTTAGGAAAAGGAATATAAACAGTAAATAAAAGAAGCGATACCACACGGCTTTTTGTGCGGTATCGCCTTTATTTTATATTAACTAAAGGTTGATAAAACAAGTGAGCGGACACTGGTTGCACCTACAGGAGGTTTGATAAAAACTTACTTCTTCTCAGAGAAATAAACTGTGTATTCCTCGTCCATAACGTCGTAAAGTGGCTTGAATGTGATGTTATATTCCTGTCCCTTTGTGATATACTCGTTCTGCTCCCATGGGAATGTGCTATAGGTGTGTTCTATCTGTGGCTCGAAAATATCGGCAGGCTTTGAGTAGTCACCGTGTAGACCGCAGTCACAGCCTGTTATGCCTGCAAGAACTATCGGCCCGTCAACTGCTGCCGCAAGGTATGGCATATCTTCAAGACGCTCCATTCTTATTTCTGACGGGAAGAAAAGACCAACTGTGTCGTTCTGCCACTCCCCTGCTAGCTTTATATAGCCGTTTGCGATCTCAGCCTTTACTGCATTGCCGTTCACTGTCACTTCAGGCTCACCGCTTACCCATTCAGGCAGGCGAAGCTTCAGAACAAAAGCTGTCTTTTCTTCACAGCTTACTGTGAACTTCATTGACCAGCGTGACATTGTGAAGTCAGAATGTTCGTCAAAGAAAGTCTGGCTGTTATAGTTTTTCATATCAGTTGTCTGCTCAATATGAACAGGCTTGTCTGATACTGTGATATCAGCCTTTGAAGGTATATACTGGCTGACAATAACGCCCTCACTGTCTGTAAAATAGACAAGGTCAGGATAAAGAGTCTGAGCCTGCACCATTGTTCCGTGACAGCACCAGAAATCGTGGGTCTTGCTGCCCCATTTTTTCTTTGAACCGTGTTTAAGAGGCAGGAAATATGTTGGCATACCGGTAGAAGCGTTCTGCTGTGCAAGGAAGCCGTTATAAAGGCAACGCTCGATATAATCTGCATACTTTGTGTCACCTGTCCACTTGAAGAGGTAGTCGGCAGTTCTTACGAGGTTGTATACAGTGCAAAACTCCTGATCTGACGCACCAAGGAAATGACCCTGCTGATGAGGTGGCACCCAGAACTCACCTGAGTTTGCACCGCTTGTGGCGTATGTTCCACGGTCTGTAACAGCGCACTTGAAAAATCTCTCTGTGCGCGTTTTCCACTTTTCATCCCCTGTTATCTCATACATTCTTGCCGCACCATGAGAAAGCGGGATACTTGCGTTTGCGTGGTCATTTGTGAGAGCGTCGCCGCCCTTATCAAGAGTATCAAAAATGCAGTTTCCGCTGTAGCGTTCGGCAAGCTTCATATACTTTTCGTCTTTTGTTATGCCGTAAAGGTCAGCCCAGACTTCGAGCATACCGCCCTGCTCGCCCTTATAGATGACGTCGGGTGAACGTTTCAGCATCTCGTCTGTCCAATGAACATACCAATCTGCAAGCTTGCCCACAACGTCAAGAGCCTGCTCATTGCCTGTGTATTTATACACGTCAGTAATACCCATGACAGTTTTGTGCATTACATACTGAGGTGACCACACATACTGACCTCTTGCCATCAAATCGAAATACTTTTCAGGGATAGAGCCTATCCACTCGCCGCCATTGAGCTTCTGACAGCGTGCAAGCTCGCTTATTATCTTATCAAGCTTTGCTTTAAGCTCAATATCCTCATTTGAAGCGCAATAAGCTGCCGCCGCAGACAACCAATGACCGAGAAAATGACCTCTCAACTGGCAGGTAGGAGCTTCCCAGCCCCAGTGGAGCTTTGCTCCTTCAGGATCGTTCGCCACCTGAAGCCCCGGCATTACAACGCCTGCTTCTAGGTAGAAATTCTGCAAAAGGCAAGTGGAGTCAAGCTCAAAAAGGTAGTTTCTGTTAAGGCCGGCTCTTTCACGAAAAAGTCCTGAAAGAAGCGACACATTATGTCTGTTCACTTTATCAAGCATAGAAGATACCTCCGAAATTTTATTTTTTCTATACTTGATTATAACAGCAAACCGCATATCTTTCAAGTGGACAAAACCCGAGATTTTATGGACAAAGCTTAGGTATTCATAGCCCAATTACGATACAAAAAAAATGGGCGACCACAGGTCGCCCATACGCTTTGTTAGGTTATGATAAACTGTTTTTACTTCGCCTTTGCCGAAGCCACAAAAGATTTGAGCTCCTCCTCAGGCATATAGCCGACAGTTGAAGCAACTACCTTGCCATGTTTCACAACAAAAAGGGCAGGTATGCTCGAGATACCGAAAGCGGATGCAAGCTCGTTTTCCTCGTCAACGTTGACCTTACCCACCTTTACAGAACTGTCCTCCTCAGAATACTTATCCACCAGCGGTGAAAGCATTTTGCACGGACCGCACCATGCTGCCCAGAAGTCAAGCAGGACAGGCTTTTCCGAGTGCATTACTTCGTTTTCAAAATTATCCTTTGTTATGACCTTTACAGACATTTTTCACAGCTCCTTTTCTAGTCCTTGCTTTTGTAATAGAGCATACAATGGCAGAAGCCCTCAAAATTCGGGTCGGCTATCTGCTCACGGAACTCTTTGCACATACACTTGTTTTCCTCTGTGCGCTGTATCCTGCACGGACAATAGCCACCTGTGCGTTTAAGCCCATCTTTTATGCTCTTTACCATTTCTTTATCATCATTAAGACGTACCATTACTACCTATCCTTTGCAGATATGCTTAGATTATTCCTTGACAAATGCCTTTACTATCTCGCCAATATACTGATAGTGATAATCCTTGTCAGAATACCATTTCTCATCGTTTTCAGTATCAACAAAGCACTCAGGCTTCATCTCCTGAACATAAGCCTTTTTGCACACAAGCACCATATCAGCTTCCGCAAAAGCTGTTACCTCCACGCCGTTTTCAGACACGAACACAGGGGTCAGACCTGTTTCCTTTGCCTTGTCGCAGTCACGTCCACTATGTGAGCCACAGAATGAAAGTGCCTTTTTATACTCCTCTTTGAAAAAGCTTATGGTGAAATATTCTGCCTTGTCGATAAATTCCTTTGTATATCTCTGTGGTCTTATAACTGTGGTGAAGGTGTTCTTTCCCCACATAACGCCTGCAAAGCCCCATGAAGCTGTCATTGTGTTCCAGCCACTCTCGTCGCCTGCTGTTACAAGAAACCACTCCTTGCCTATCTTTTTGTATGGATTGAAGTCAAGGGTATCAAGCTTATCTGCCGCTACCTCTTTGAAACCGTTGAAACTGCTCATTTTCATTACCGCCTTTCAGTATTATGTCAGACTTATCATACTTATTGTACACCAATATCGTATAGAAAACGTCTGAATATATTATATATCATTTCTTATGAAATTGCAACCCCTTGAAAGCCCTGAAATATTGTACAAAAATCGTTAAAACAGGGCTTTTTTGTGTTGCTTTTTTTGAAGAATAGTGATATAATTGAATTAAGTATTTGTAAAGCTGTTTTTGTGTTTTTGGTTTAGCTGTTTTATTTTATGCCGTTACAATACTCGATATGTATATCTTTTGAAGTTTATACAGAATAAATTGTATATTGTCTAAAAATATACATTAAAAAGCCTTAAAATGTGTATAAATATAAAATTTTTATGCAAAAGCACTTGACAATGCTGTATAAAGGTGTATAATAATTTTATCGGCATGAAAGCCGTGAAAATATTATACAAACATACTTACTACATACAATGGAGGAATTTTGTTATGGCAAAAGAGATCAAAAAGGTTGTCCTTGCTTATTCCGGCGGACTTGATACATCTATCATCATTCCGTGGCTCAAGGAAAACTACAACAACTGCGAAGTAATCGCTGTTTCAGGAAACGTTGGTCAGGGCACAGAGCTTGACGGTCTTGAGGAAAAGGCTATCAAGACAGGCGCTTCTAAGCTCTATATCGAGGACCTTACAGAAGAGTTCATCGAGGATTATGTATATCCAACAGTACAGGCTGGCGCTGTTTATGAAAACCAGTACCTCCTCGGCACTTCATTTGCTCGTCCAATCATTGCAAAGAGAATAGCTGAGATTGCTATCAAAGAGGGTGCTGACGCTATATGCCACGGCTGCACAGGTAAGGGCAACGACCAGGTTAGATTTGAGCTTGCTATCAAGGCTTTCGCTCCTGATATGCAGATAATCGCTCCTTGGAGAATCTGGGATCTTAAGTCAAGAGAGCAGGAGATCGAGTATGCTGAGGCTCACAACATTCCTCTGAAGATAAACAGAGAAACAAACTACTCAAAGGACAAGAACCTTTGGCACCTTTCACACGAAGGTCTGGATCTTGAAGATCCTGCAAACGAGCCACAGTATGAGAAGCCGGGCTTCCTTGAAATGGGCGTTTCACCTATCATGGCTCCTGACAAGCCAACTTATGTAACTATCCACTTTGAAAAGGGTATCCCAACAGCAGTTGACGGCGTTGAGATGAACGGCAAGGAGCTTGTTACAAAGCTTAACGAGCTTGGCGGTGCAAACGGTATCGGTCTTGCTGACCTTGTTGAGAACAGACTTGTTGGTATGAAGTCAAGAGGCGTTTATGAAACTCCAGGCGGAGCTATCCTTTACAAGGCTCATGAAGTTCTTGAAACTATCACACTTGACAAGGAAACTGCAAGAGTTAAGCAGTATCTTTCAATCAAGTTTGCTGACATTGTTTACAATGGTCAGTGGTTCACTCCTCTCCGTGAGGCTATGAGCGCATTTGTTACAGAAACACAGAAGACTGTTACAGGCGATGTTAAGCTCAAGCTTTACAAGGGCAACATGATAAACGCAGGTGTAACATCTCCATACACACTTTATGATGAAGAAGTTGCTACATTTGATGAGGACAATGTTTACAATCAGGCTGATTCAGCAGGATTCATCAATCTCTTCGGTCTGCCTATCAAGGTAAGAGCTAAGCTCGAGCAGAAGAGAAACGCTAAGAAAGACTAATAGCGGCGCTCTGGTCAACAGAGCATAAAGGTGTATAACCTTAAAAAGTTTGTATAATATTTTTCACGGAGGTTTTGATATGTCAGATAACAACAGCATTTTTGAGCCTGCAATAGACAAGAAGGTCGAGATCTCTTATGACAGCCTGCCGAACTCCTCTTTTGAGGACGTAAACCTCGGCGGAGCAAAGTTCTCGAACGTAAATCTTAAGGAAGCCGTTTTCGATGACGTTAATATGGACGAGACACATTTCAACAACGTCAGCATGAAAGAAAGCGACTTTGCAGATATGTATATGGTAAACACAAAGTTCTTGGGCGTAAATCTCAGCAACTCGAGATTTGGCTGCTCTATCATGAACAATGTTGAGTTTAAAAATCCTGATCTTAAGAACTCACAGTTCATTCACTGTGACCTTACAAACGTTGAGATAAACGATTGCAAGATAGACGGTCTGAAGATCAACGGCGTGGATATCCAGAAGCTGCTTGAACAGCACGAAAAGGAAATTTGATCCGCACTTATTGAAATGTATTGGGGCAGGATGATCCTTTGGGGTCATTTTGCCCATACATTTTTTATATTTGATAACTTGAAATAAACATAAAGGACGGTTTTAAAATGGCAGGAAAAATGTGGGCAGGAAGATTTACAAAGGAAGTTGACGAAAGAGTCAATGATTTCAATTCATCTATTTCCTTTGACGCAAGAATGTACCGCTATGATATAGAGGGTTCTATGGCGCACGCCACTATGCTGGGCGAGTGCGGTATAATCGAAAAGCACGAAAGCGAAAAAATAGTCCAGGGACTTAAGGGTATTCTTGCGGATATCGACGAGGGAAAATTACAGTTCGACCCTACTGCAGAGGACGTTCATATGTTTGTTGAGGCTGAGCTTACCAAAAGGCTTGGCGACACAGGCAAAAGACTTCACACGGCAAGATCAAGAAACGATCAGGTGGCACTTGACGTGAGAATGATACTCAGAGCCGAAACAAAAGAGATAATCGAGCTTGTGAAAAAGCTTGAACACACTATCCTTGACATTGCAGAGAAAAATCTCACAACTGTTATGCCGGGATATACTCATCTTCAAAGGGCACAGCCTATCACATTTGCTCACCACCTTATGGCGTATGCAAATATGCTTCTGAGAGATATTTCAAGACTTGAGGACAGCTACAAGAGAACGAACATCATGCCTTTGGGAAGCGGTGCTCTTGCATCTACAACTTACCCTATAAACAGACAGAGAGTTTGCGACCTGCTTGGCTTTGACGAGATAACACAGAACTCGCTTGACGGCGTTTCAGACAGAGATTTCTGCATCGAGCTTTGCTCAGCTATCTCACTGCTTATGATGCACCTTTCAAGATTTTCTGAGGAGATAATACTTTGGTGTTCATGGGAGTTCAAATTCATCGAGCTTGACGATGCTTATGCAACAGGCTCGTCTATCATGCCACAGAAGAAAAACCCTGATGTTACTGAGCTTATCAGAGGCAAGACAGGCAGAGTTTACGGCGACCTTAACACACTGCTCGTTATGATGAAGGGTCTGCCACTTGCATACAACAAGGATATGCAGGAGGACAAGGAAGCTATCTTTGACGCTATTGACACTGTTAAGCTTTGTCTTAAAACGTTCGATCCGATGCTCGCCACAATGAGAGTTATCCCTGAGAACATGAGAAACGCCGCAGCCAAGGGCTTTATCAATGCTACTGACTGTGCTGACTATCTTGTTAAAAAGGGTATGCCTTTCAGGGACGCTTACAAGATAACGGGTACTCTCGTTCACACCTGCATTGAAAAGGGCTGCACCCTTGAAACTCTCCCATTGGAGGAGTACAAGAAGCTCACTGACAACTTTGACGAGGACGTTTATGACGCTATCAGCCTTGACACCTGCGTAATGCAGAGAAAGGCGGCAGGCGGTCCTGCGCCTGAGTCTGTAAAAGCTCAGATAGAATATGTCAGAAATAAGCTTTGATAAACACCGCTCCCCTGTTAAGGCGGCACTGCTATATCTTGTGCTGTGGGAGCTTGCGACAGTTATAATGTGGCTTTTTACGGCTAAGCTTTTTGTGATATATCCGCTGTTTGCGGTGGGATTTACGGTGGTGTACCCTGTGTGTACATGGTGGGCTTGCTACCGACACGCTAAGAACTACGGCTTGAAATGGTATGTTGCGCCTGTGATGATAGCGGTTTCGGTGATAGAATATATCTTTGTGGAGGAAGCAAGGTCGGTAGTGCCGAACTTTATCGTACTCACTGTGTTGACCGCAGGCTTTGCCGCAGGTCTTGGGAACTGCTTTGCGGATAAGGACGCAATAAACGCCGCAAAGGAAGATAAAAAGCGTAAAAAGCTGAAAAAAGAACCTGAATACAAGAACATTTTGGACGATAATTAAAAGTATGCAGACGGCTAAAGAGCTGTCAGCCAAACGGGCGAACACTGTTCGCCCCTACAAAAGTTTGCCTTTGCATGAGCATACAGATTATTGGCAGACAAAATCATAAAGTTTTTTAGAAGGATATGAAGAAAAATGAAAACAAGAGTTTTTATTGATGGCAAAGAGGGAACAACGGGACTTCAGATATATGAGCGTTTTCAGAACAGAAATGACGTTGAGATAATGCTCATTGACGAGGAAAAGCGCAAGGACGTGAACGAGAGAGCAAAGATGATAAACTCATCGGATATCACTTTTCTCTGCCTGCCTGACGCAGCGGCAATAGAGGCGGCTTCACTTTGCACAAACCCTGATGTTAGGATAATCGACGCTTCTACCGCCCATAGAACAAACCCTGCTTGGGATTACGGCTTCCCTGAGCTTTCTGAAAAGCATAGAGAGAATATCCGCAATTCAAAAAGAGTTGCAAACCCAGGCTGTTATGCAAGCGGATTTATAAGCCTTGTTTATCCTCTCGTAAAGGCAGGAGTGCTTCCTGAGGATTATCCTGTTACCTGCCATGCAGTTTCAGGCTACAGCGGCGGCGGAAAGAAAATGATAGCCGCTATGGAGAGCGAAAACAAAACAAAGGAAATGTATTCTCCACGTCAGTATGCACTTGGGCAGAAGCACAAGCATATCCCTGAAATGCAGGCGGTGTGCGGACTTAAATATAAGCCTATGTTCAATCCGATAGTGGACGACTATTATAATGGTATGGTTGTTTCTGTGCCGCTGGTGACAAGATGTTTGACAAAGAAGTATACACCTGAGAATATCCATGAAATAATGGCGGAGCATTATCTTGGTCAGCATTTCGTTAAGGTAATGGAGCTTGGCGGAACAGAAACGCTTCCTGACGGATTTATCGCAGCGAATACATTGGCAGGAACAAATAATATGCAGATATTCGTCTGCGGAAATGAGGATCAGATATTGCTTATGTCGAGATTTGATAACCTTGGAAAAGGCGCAAGCGGCGCAGCAATACAGAATATGAATATAATGTTGGGGATAAACGAAGCAACGGGGCTGGAATAACAAAAAAGCAAAAAAACAAACCAAAAGCACCGCACAAAAAATCGCCGGTGCAGGGCGGCGTTAGCCCTGCCGAGGGACGGGGGCGAGTAGCCCCAGCGGGGGCAAAATAAAGCCAAAAGCAAAATCAAACCCAACAGGGGGCAGAGCCACCTCCACAAAAGTATGGTCTAAAAAAAGCGGCGGACAAAAAAAATAAAACAAACCGAAGTAAAATTTCTCAACCAAGCCTAAAAACCAACAAAACTCCGCCGCTTTTGTCATTTGAACAGCGAAGCGTCTTCAAATGACTCGCCAACGGCGACAATAAGCTCCCCCACAAAGGAGAGCAATCCCCGACCAATGAGTGCGAATATAAAAGTGCGGAAAAAATAAGCGGGCGAACGCTGTTCGCCCCTACAGAAATAATTAAAAGAAAAAATCTGTCCTGATCTAATTAGTGTGAAAATTTTGTAAGGAGTTTTGAATATGAAAGAGATATCAAAGAAAAATTTCGACGGCTATAAGTATGTAGACGGCGGCGTGTGTGCTGCTAAGGGCTTTAAGGCTAACGGTCTTTATTGCGGCATAAAGGAAAACCCTACAAAAAAGCCTGACCTCTGCCTTGTGGAGTCTGACGTTATGTGTTCAGCCGCCGGCGTTTTTACTCAGAACAAGGTCAAGGGTGCCCCTGTTACTGTTTCTCAGAAAAATCTTGCTAAAACAGGCGGCAAGGCTAAGGGCTTTATCCTCAACTCCAAAAACGCTAACACCTGCAACGCTGACGGTGAGGAAAAGGCTTACAAAATGTGCGAGATGACTGCCGCTAAAATGGGCGTTAAGCCTGAGGAAATTCTTATCGCTCAGACAGGCGTCATAGGTCAGATACTCCCTCTTGAACCTATCGAAGCTAAGATAGACGAGCTTTATGAGGGACTTTCCTATGAGGGAAACGAAAAAGCCGCTATTGCTATCATGACTACTGATACAGTGAAAAAGGAAGTGGCTGTTGAGTTTGAGCTTGACGGCAAGATCTGCCACGTTGGCGGCATGGGCAAGGGCAGCGGTATGATACACCCTAACATGGCGACTACGCTCAATGTTATCACTACAGACTGCGCTGTATCCTCCGAAATGCTCAAAAAGACTCTTACTGATATCGTCAAGATAACATATAACTGCCTGTCTGTTGACGGTGACCAGTCAACGAATGATACCTGTGCTGTTATGGCTAACGGACTTGCAGGAAACCCTGAAATAACAGCCGAGGGTGAGAGCTACGAGGTGTTCAAAAAAGCTCTTTATATCGTTATGATGAACATTACAAAAATGCTCGCAAAGGACGGCGAGGGCGCAACTAAGCTCCTTGAATGTACTGTTACTGGTGCAAAAGACCTTGACACCGCTATAATCGTTGCAAAGAGCGTTATATGCTCGCCGCTTTTCAAGTGTGCAATGTTCGGTGCTGACGCTAACTGGGGCAGGATACTCTGCGCTGTCGGATACGCTGAAGCTGATTTTGACATAAACAAGGTGGACGTTTCACTGTCATCAAAGGCAGGAGAGATACACGTTTGCCACAACGGCGCAGGCATAGAGTTCTCTGAGGAAGTGGCTAAGACCGTTCTTCTTGAGGACGAGATCACAATAAGCGTTTCTATCGGCGACGGCAACGGCACTGCCACTGCATGGGGCTGTGACCTTACATATGATTATGTTAAGATAAACGGCGATTACAGAAGCTAAGACATAAAATCAGTATAGGAAAGAAGAATGAGAAATGGACATAAGCAATAAAATCAGAAGTCAGATACTTATTGACGCTCTGCCGCACATTCAGAAATACCACGACAAGATAGTCGTTGTAAAATACGGCGGCAACGCTATGACAAACGCTGAGCTTAAAGAAGCTGTTATGAGCGATATCGTGCTTCTAAGCGAGGTAGGCATAAAGGTAGTTCTTGTTCATGGCGGTGGCCCTGAGATAAATGCAATGCTCAAAAGAGTCGGCATTGAAAGCAAGTTCATAAACGGTCTGAGATACACTGACGCTGAAACTATAGATATCGTTAAAATGGTGCTTTGCGGAAAGGTCAACAAGGAACTTGTTTGCGCTTTGCAGCTCCACGGCGGAAAGGCTCTCGGTCTTTGCGGCTGTGACGGGCAGATGATACTTGCGCAGAAGCTTGACAGCGAAGTTGACCTTGGTTTTGTGGGCGACATCAAAAAGGTAACAACAAAGCCTATAGTTGACGCACTTAACAACGGTTATGTTCCTATAATCTCCACAGTTGGCGTTGGCGAGGACGGACAGTCTTACAATATCAATGCTGACACTGCGGCGGCTAGGATAGCCTCCTGCCTGAGAGCGGAAAAGCTTATCCTTATGACGGATATAGTTGGTCTGCTGGAGGACAAGGACGATGATTCCACACTTATCCCACAGGTAAACGTCAGCGATGTGCCTTATCTCAAAAAGAAAGGCATCATAAGCGGCGGAATGATACCAAAGATAGACTGCTGTGTTGAAGCCGTAAGACGTGGCGTTAAAAAGACCACTATCATTGACGGCAGAGTACCGCACTCGATACTTATCGAGCTGCTCTCAAACGAGGGTATCGGTACACAGTTTATATAAAATATCAATACATATTGAAAAGAGTGATAAAATGAACACCATAGAACAGTTCAACGAACACGTTATGCAGACCTATGGCAGAATAGGTCTTGTTATGGAAAGCGGTCATGGTCAGACGGCTGTTGGCGAGGACGGAAAAGAGTATATCGACTTCGGCTCCGGTATCGGCACAAACAGCCTTGGCTACTGCGACGAGGATTGGGTGAACGCTATCTGCGATCAGGCACACAAGATACAGCACACCTCAAACTACTATTACACAAAGGTACAGGCTGATTTTGCAAAAAGGCTTTGTGAGGCAACAGGCTATGAGAAAATGTTCTTCGGCAACTCGGGCGCAGAGGCTAACGAGTGCGCTATCAAGCTTGCAAGAAAATACAGCTTTGACAAATACGGCAAGGACGCTGAGAGAAATATCATCATCACCCTTGTAAACAGCTTCCACGGCAGAACGCTTTGCACTCTTTCTGCAACAGGTCAGGAGGTTTTCCACAACTACTTCTTCCCGTTCGTTGGCGGATTTGAGAATGTTATCGCTAATGATATTGACGATCTTATGGACAAGCTCAACAAGCTTGACAACAAGGTTTGCGCTGTAATGTTCGAGTTCGTTCAGGGCGAGGGCGGTGTTATACCTCTTCAGCAGAGCTTTGTGAACGCTATCATGCTTGAATGTGCAAAGAGAGATATCCTCACTATCGCAGACGAGGTACAGACAGGCGTTGGCAGAACTGGCAAGCTCCTCACATCTGAGCTTTACAACGTAAAGCCTGACATAACCACACTTGCAAAGGGTCTTGCAGGCGGTGTTCCAATAGGCGTGTGCCTTGCTAACAAGAAGTGCAGTGAGGTACTTGGCAAGGGTACACACGGCTCAACGTTTGGTGGAAATCCTATTTCCTGCGCAGGCGGAAACGCAGTTCTTGACAAGGTGACAAAGCCTGAGTTTCTTGAAGAAGTTCGCAAAAAGGGCGAATATTTCAGAGAAAAGCTCGCAGAAATAGACGAAGTTGAAGGCGTTGACGGACTTGGTCTTATGATAGGCGTAAGGCTCAAAACCAAGAAAGCCGCTGACGTGCTTAACAAATGCTTTGAAAACGGACTTCTTATTCTCACTGCAAAGGACAAGCTGAGATTTTTGCCACCGCTGAATATCTCATATGAGCAGATAGACAAGGGACTTGCTATACTGAAAAAAGTTCTTGACGAGAAATAACAAAGCGTTCGCCCGTTGGCTACGCAATACCAAATAAAAATCAAATTACGGAGGAAATATTATGAAACATTTACTTAAAATGCTCGACCTTTCCAAGGAGGAAATTCTCGACATTCTCAATCTTGCAGACCAGCTCAAATACGAAAACAAAAACGGTATCGAGCATCACATTCTTAAAGGCAAAACTCTCGGAATGATATTCCAGAAGTCCTCTACCCGTACAAGAGTTTCTTTTGAAACAGGTATGTATCAGCTTGGCGGTCAGGCACTTTTCCTTTCAAACCGTGACCTCCAGATAGGCAGAGGCGAGCCTGTTCAGGACACCGCCCGTGTTCTTTCACGTTACCTTGACGGCATCATGATCCGTACTTTTGAGCAGAAAGAGGTTGAGGATCTTGCTAAATACGGCTCTATCCCTGTAATAAACGGTCTGACAGACTTCTGCCACCCTTGTCAGGTGCTTGCTGACCTTATGACTATCAGAGAGTTCAAGGGACGTTTCGAGGGTCTGAAAATGTGCTACATTGGTGACGGCAACAACATGGCAAACTCGCTTATCGTTGGTGGACTTAAAGTAGGCATGGAAGTTTCTATCGCTTGCCCTAAGGATTATCAGCCTGCTGCTGAGGTTCTTGAATTTGCCAAGGGCTACGGCGACAAGTTCTCAATGACAGACGTTCCTCTTGAGGCTGCAAAGGACGCTGATGTACTTTTCACAGACGTTTGGACTTCAATGGGCGAGGAAGCTGAGACAGAGAAGAGAAAGATCGCATTCAAGGGCTATCAGATAAATGACGATATCATGGCTGTTGCAAAGGCTGACGCAATGGTACAGCACTGTCTGCCTGCTCACCGTGAGGAGGAGATAACCGAAAAGGTATTCGAGGCTCACGCAAATGAGATATTCGAGGAAGCTGAAAACAGACTTCATGCACAGAAAGCCGTTATGGTCAAGGTAATGGGTCCGCAGGAATAATTCGCATATGACAAAAGCCGTCCACGCTGGTGGGCGGCTTTTTTGTGTTGAACACATCAAAAAGGTCTTTGATGTGACGGGATAAAAAGATCCGCAGTCCTCAAAGAACTGCGGTCATAGTTAAATAACATTTTCATTTACGATATGGTAGCTTTGCAGAATTTCTGGGTCAAACTGAATGAGTGAGATCATTCTGCGTGCAGGACCGATAGGCTGGTTCGTACCTGTTTCCCACGCCTCAACAGTTTTTGTCGAAACTCCGATCACTGCGGCAAATACCGCCTGCGTAAATCCCAGCTTTTTTCGGATCGCTTTTATATCTTCAGCAGATATATCAGGCAAAGGCTCTATTCTAAGAGTTGTTTTTTAGCAGAAATTTTACCTTTTTCGTAGTCAACTGCCTCGTTAAGTCCAGTAATTATGCTGTCAAACACATTCATATTAAAGCTGGTCTCCTTCGTATTTATTATTGAAGTTGTAATATACTTTCTCATTTGGAAGCACTGCCTTAATCGGATAAACTGACATCCCAAAAGAATCTGTAAAAATAACATCTTCTCCAATATGTTTTTCAAGAAACTCATCAGAAAAATCAGATATTAAACCAATGCTGATAGCTCCATTCCTTGTAAAATTCAATCCTTCAATTTGTATACTCTTTTCAATCAAAGAACAATCTGAAGTGTGAAAAAAATTCAACAACATTTTTTGAATATCTCGTTCGATTTGAATCTGATTATCAAGATAATATCTGATTGCTTCTTCTTGTTCAAATGAAATTACAGCATCTTTTTGATTTGAGTATATACATAGATACAGGTCAAAAGTTTTATCCCATAATGTAATGATAAAGCTCTTCTTTGTGTACCAATCTGTTTTTTTAATCAAAGTTCCTAATACAGGATGCTCAATTGTAGTTGGTTTATTTTTTTTCTTTGTCTTTCCAAAAAACATAATCTCGCCTTTAAAATTTGTATGGCTTAGCCCATTACTACTTCAACATTTACTGTTGCGCCGTTTTCAGCTACAGGGAGAACATTGCCCTCTACTGCCTTGCCGTCAACTGTTACGCTCTTTACGCCCTTGCAAACGTGGTCAGGGTTCTTAACAGTGATGTTGTATGTTGCACCTCTGTACTGACGTGTTGCTGTCATGCCGTCCCACTCGTGAGGGATAGATGGATCTATCTTCAAGCCGTCAAAGTCAGCCTGTACACCGAGAATGTACTGTGAGATAGCTACCATGTTCCATGCGGCTGTACCTGTGAGCCAGCTGTTCTTGCCCTCGCCGAATCTGCTTGCGTCCTTACCAGCTATCATCTGACCGTATACATAAGGCTCTGTCTTATGAAGATCAGAGATCTCCTCGTTGAATGCAGGAGCTATCTTGCTGTAATACTCAAACGCCTTGTCGCCTCTGCCTGCATATGCTTCTGCGCAGATTATCCAAGCGTTGTTGTGTGTGAAGATACCGGCGTTCTCCTTATATCCGCCCGGATATGTGGATATCTCACCATACTGGATATAATACTTTGAGTATGCAGGGTTGTTAAGAACAAGACCATACTTTGTATTGAGGTACTTGTCGATAGAATCAAGTGTCTTGATGTCAGCGCCCTCGTCCTTGCCTATTTCAGACATAACTGCGAAGCCCTGAGGTTCAATGAATATCTTGCCCTCTTCACATTCCTTAGAACCCATTTTTGCGCCTGTGGAATCGTAAGCTCTCAGGAACCAATCGCCGTCAAATGCAGATTCCATAACGTTCTTCTTCATCTTGTCTATCTCAGCCTGTGCTGCAGCAGCTTCATCGTCCTTGCCAAGGTGCTTGAGGATAGACACATAGTTAGGGCCTGTGTATGTAAAGAGTGTTGCTACCATTACAGACTCAGCTACCTTTGAGTAGCCACCCTCGGCTGCAAACTTAGGGTTTGTATAAGTCTGGAAGCTCTCGCCCGGAGTATCAGAGTAGCATGAAAGGTTGATACAATCGTTCCAGTCAGCTCTCATTGCAAGTGGCAGACCGTGAGGGCCGAGGTTATTTACAATGTGATAGAATGATACCTTAAGGTGGTCGAGCATTGGCTTAGCCTTTGACTCGTCATTATCGTATGGTACCATTTCGTCAAGGATAGACCAGTCGCCTGTTTCCTTGATATATGCGGAAACTGAGAGGATCATCCACAGTGGGTCGTCTGAGAAATCGCCGCCGATATCGGAGTTGCCCTTCTTTGTAAGAGGCTGATACTGATGATAGCAGCCGCCGTCAGGGAGCTGTGTAGAAGCGATGTCGATGATACGCTGTCTTGCACGGTCCGGTATCTGATGAACGAAACCGAGGATATCCTGGTTTGAATCTCTGAAGCCCATTCCTCTGCCGATACCGCTCTCGAAATATGATGCGGAACGTGAAAGGTTGAATGTTACCATGCACTGATACTGGTTCCAGATATTTACCATTCTGTTTACCTTGTCATCAGGTGTGTCAACATTGATAACGCTAAGAAGTCTGTCCCAAGTTGCCTTGAGTTCTTCAAGTCCTGCGGCTACCTTTTCAGGAGTGTTATACTGCTCGATCATTGCGAGAGCCTTTTCCTTATTGATAGTAACGCCGTCAGCCTCGAACTTCTTGTCAACAGGCATTTCAACATAGCCGAGGATAAATACAAGAGTCTTTGACTCGCCCGGAGCAAGTGTTATCTTCTTGTAGTGTGAAGCGATAGGTGACCAGCCGTCTGCAAATGAGTTGTTAGCCTTGCCTGCTTCAACAGCCTGTGGGTTATGGAAGCCGTTATAAAGACCGATAAATGAATCTCTGTCTGTATCATAGCCGTCTATCTCGTCATTTACTGTATAGAATGCAAAGTGATCACGTCTGTCTCTGTATTCTGTCTTGTGGTAGATAGTTGAGCCTACTACCTCAACACGGCCTGTGCTGAAGTTTCTCTGGAAGTTTGTGCAGTCGTCCTGAGCGTCCCAAAGACACCACTCTGCAAATGAGAAGAATGAGAATGTTTTTTCTTCATTGCTCTCGTTTGTGAGAACTACCTGCTGAACTTCGCCGTTATAGTTCTGAGGAACAAAGAATGTAGCCTCAGCCTTAAGTCCGTTCTTCTTACCTGTGATGATAGTATAGCCCATACCATGACGGCACTCGTAAGCGTCAAGCTCTGTCTTTACCGGTGACCAGCCCGGATTCCAGATAGTTTCGCCGTCCTTGATATAGAAGTATCTTCCGCCCATGTCGATAGGCACGTTGTTGTAACGGTAACGGGTTATTCTTCTCAGTCTTGCGTCCTTATAGAAGGAATAGCCTCCTGCTGTGTTGGAGATAAGTGAGAAGAACTCCTGTGTGCCAAGATAGTTTATCCATGGATATGGCGTTCTTGGATTGCTGATGACATATTCCTTTTTCACGTCATCAAAATGACCAAATTTCATCAATAATTTCCACCTTTCGTAATTTATCTATTGTTAATTAATTTCTTAATTATAACCATTGTGAAGTGTTTAGCAATCACAAAGTGATCAAACCAACGGGCGAACGCTGTTCGCCCCTACATTTACAGAGCTGTTACATAACTCTCATTCTGCATAATGATAGTTTTTTCTATTATTCAGTAAAGAATCTCTGCCAGCACTTGAATGTGTGACCCTTTGTTATCTCCTCATATCCGCTCACCTCGTTAGGCAGGCTGAGGTTAGGAGAGTTTATCATAGCTGTCATTGGTTCAGGACAGAAATATCCTTTATTGCCCTTATCGTTCCACATATTCCAGAACTTAAATTCTTTTGACACCTCGTTGCAAACCTTATGACCATTGTCAGTATCCACAACATAAGAGCCATGGAAGTCCTTACCGTCAAGCTTGTTCATGCCTGCGGTGTACATATCGTTTGAGATATTATTCAGAGTAGGCATTTTTGTACCCTCTTTATATTCAAGGTCTTTCTTTTTAAGAGGCAAAAGCTTTTCTGTTGGCAGACATCTCTTGTCAAGCTCGCACTTTTCGATTATCGGCACGCACATTCTCATTGATTCCTCCCTGCCGCCGTCGCACATTGGCGCATTAAGGCAGGTATGAGTACATATGGAAACAGGCAGAGCCTTGTCGCTGTTGTTTGTCAGGTATATCTCCTGCAAAAGACCGTTTTCAGAAAGCGTAAACGTATAGGATATTTTAAAATCCACCGGAAAATAAGAATACATCTCGTCATTCTTGTCAAAGGTATAAGAAGTAACAAGCACAACTTTTTTATCCTGTGTTGAATAACACTCTATTTCGTGTTCTCTCTTATGCACCCAGCCATGGATAAAATTATCAAGCTTTTTCTCATTTACAGGCATTTGATACACTGCATCAGAGGTCTTTATAATGCCCTTATCAAAGCGATTAGGCAAGAAAAGAGTAGGCAGTCCCCATATCTCTCTCGCCTTATTTATAGTCTTGAGAGTGCAGTCATCACGATATCTGAACACCTCTATGCCGTTTTCCTCGTCACGAAGCCTCAGCACAGCAGCACCAAGTTTTGGTGCGATAACGCAGGAATACTTTCCCGACTGCATTCTAACACATTCCATATCTTTAAACATGAATTTAAGGTCTATATTATTCAAAAAAGTAACGCCCCCATAGTGCAAAGCGATGATCTTCCTCCCGCTTTACCATACATTTTTACTTAAACGATTAACATACAATCATTATAACATAGCCCGTCGCTTTTGTCTAGTACAAAACGCAGATTTTTATATAGAATTTTAGCTGTGTTTTTTAGTAGTTTTTTACCAAACGTTTAATGAATAATCCAAAAAAATATGACAATACTACAATCAACAGCCCGCTGACAGACGGACTGCTCTATATCTTAAACAATCAAAGGAGGAGTTTCTCATGATAGATAGGATCGCACTGCTGCTTCTCATAATAGGCGGCATAAACTGGGGGCTTGTGGGCATTTTCCAGTTCGACCTTGTGGCATTTCTTTTCGGAGGTGCTGCAGCGATACTAAGCAGGATCATCTACGTTTTGGTAGCTATTTCGGCTATCTGGTGCATTTCACTGTTTTTCAAAGACAACAGACTTGTCACCGAGCAGTAGTCCCCTGCAGGTCATGACGGCAGGAGAGGGAGCTTGTTTCAGAGGGCAGCATTTTATCACGGGTTTGCCTGCTGCATATTCTAAAATCGGCTCTCTTTCCTGCTGTCATGACCTTATTTTTTTGTTTTAAACATTAAAATTTGAACATCACAGACACTAAAAATGGATAAGATATTTTACTTTTTTAAGTCGATTTAAGTTCAGACCTCACGCAGATGTCATTGTTAGCATAATGTCAACGAAATATTTGTGCAAAATCCCGAATTTTCAGAAAATTAACAAGTTCTTTGCAACTTTTTCTTGACTATCGCTACAAAAGAGGTTATAATTTAATTGATGTTAAGGATATTGAACATAATTTGTTTGATTTAACATCCGTTTTGTTGTCTCCTTTCTTTTGTTCTACACATAGTTTTTTTTATTTTATTTTCTGCTGAGCACCGTTGCTCAGCATTTTTTTTGCCCATTTTATGCACACGTTGAAAAATTCATATTTTAGAGTTATAATGTTATTTTATGGACTAATAAAACAATATGTCAGTTCTTACCTGTCAAAACGTTTTCGTCGTGAGAGAAAGGAGTAAATAGAATATGAGATATCTTATAGTTGTTGATATGCAGAATGATTTTGTCACGGGCAGTCTTGGTTCAAAAATGGCAGAAACGATCGTTCCTGCTGTCTGTGAAAAAATACGCAGTTACAAGGCTCAGGGCAGCACTGTATTCATGACCCTTGACACGCATTTCAAGGATTATCTTGAAACGCCTGAGGGAAAAAAGCTTCCTGTGGAGCATTGCATAAAAGGCACCGAGGGCTGGCAGCCTGAGACTCAGGTAGCTGAGGCTATCGGTGGAAGCGCAGAGGTCTATGAAAAAAGCACATTCGGCTCGACTGAGCTTGCACAGCACCTTGCTGAAATAACAAAGGCAGGGGACGAGATAGAGCTTTGCGGACTTTGCACAGACATTTGCGTGGTATCAAACGCTTTGCTAATAAAAGCTTTTTGTCCTGAATGCGAAGTCATAGTTGACGCAAATGCCTGCGCAGGAGTAACGGAAGAAAGCCACAAGGCGGCACTTGTTACAATGGCGTCATGTCAGTGCAGGATAGATAATTTTTGATTTGAGGGGGAACACCGCTTCGGCGGAATGATTTATGAGTGGTTTCAAAAAAGGTCTTAAAGACGGCATACCTATTGCTTTGGGGTATCTTTCGGTATCTTTTACATTCGGACTTCAAGGCGTAAAAGGTGGTCTGAGCTGGTGGGAAACTGTGCTTATCTCTATTTGCAATGTGACCTCGGCAGGTCAGTTCGCAGGACTTGACATTATGCTGTCGGGGGGCGGTTTCTGGATAGAAATGGCTTGTGCCCAGTTTATAATCAACCTGAGATATGCCCTTATGTCAATATCTCTTTCACAGAAAGCTGACAAGTCACTGTCGGGAATACACCGCTGGCTGGTAGGCTTCGGAGTGACAGACGAGATATTTGTCATGGCAATGGGAAATATAGGGGAAGTTTCAAGGCAGTATATGTACGGGCTTATCGCTTTACCTGTAGCAGGCTGGTCGCTGGGGACTCTTATAGGTGCGGCGGCAGGAAAAATACTTCCTGAGATAGTCATAAGCGCACTTAGCATTGCAATATACGGAATGTTCCTTGCAATAATAATACCGCCTGCAAAGAAAAACAAGGGCATTGCAATGGCGGCGATATTTGCGGCTCTTCTTAGCTGTTGTTTCAAGTGGCTGCCTATTCTTAATAAGGTATCCGGAGGATTTTCCATAATAATCTGCACCGTTCTTTCCGCAGGGATAATGGCGGCTCTCATGCCTGTTAAAAATGAGGAGGACGGTCAATGCTGAGTATAAGAGATTTCTTCATTTATCTTTTCATTATGGCAGGAGTGACCTATCTTATTCGTGCCCTGCCGTTGGTGATATTCAAGGGCAAGATAACAAACAGATTTGTGCAAAGCTTTCTTTACTATGTGCCATATGCTGTACTTGGAGCAATGACATTCCCGTCCATACTATTCTCAACGGGAAACCTTGCGGCTTCCATAGCAGGACTTATAACAGCCTGCGTGCTTGCATTCAAGGAAAAAAGCCTTATCATAGTTGCGGCATTTGCCTGCCTTGCAAGCTTCTGCGTGATACTTATTTGTCAGCTTATTTAAATGTAGGGGCTGGCGTCCTCGACAGCCCACCAGCTCATGCAGGACAAGCTTGTTGAACACAAGCAGTATATTGCTGAGTATGGTCTTGATATGCCTGAGATCAGAGATTGGAAATGGGATATCTGATAAAAAAGCCTTTCTATTAATTAAATATACCCACACAAAAAGGGACTTCCGTTTATTCGGGAGTTCCTTTTTTGTGCATAAAAATATCCCCCGCCTTGCGACGAGGGATAAAAAGCGCTAAGTCTATAAATTACTTTCTGTTGTTTGCTATCTTTGCAAGAAGATTCAGTATTTTAAGATAAAGATAAATAACACCTACGATAAGACCATAGCTTGCATACCATTCATACTGAGCAGGAAGCCCCTGTTCAACTGTCATCTGGATAGTTTCAAAATCGCACATAAGAAGCGCTGCGGCGATAAGAACGCCAATAACAGCGAAAAGTATGCCGATAGGGCCGTTGTTTATTGCAACGATTGAAGTGTAGATAGCTGAATGAGGTGCGAGCCATGCAAGAAGCATGAAAAGCAATCCGCCAATGATAGAAACCCAAAGGCAGGTGATAAGAGCAGTTTTCATTCTGCTTCCCACACGAACGCCCTTTGAATAGATAACTGCAAGCACTGCAACTGTGAGAAGCGTCAGTGTAACAGCTTCAACTATTATGCCTTTCCACTGCATTGCGTAGATCATTGACATAAAGGTGAGGGCATATCCCATGCCTGCGGAATAGATAGAGCCTGTGACCGCCGTTGTTTTCGGAGCGAATGAAGCCACAAGTCCTGCTATTGCTGTTGCGATAAGAGCGCCGACAAAGATAGTATACTCAGTGGAAAAAGCCTGCGCACCGCCGCCGAAGAAGTTGTGAATGTAAAAATATGCTCCCATGCCTGCGGCGAAAACTGCAACAAAATACAAGGTCTTCATTGCAATGCCCTTATAGCTTGCCGCCTCCATGCCGTAAGTGGACTGTGCAAAAGAGCGCAGCTTTTTCACTCGTGGATTTGAATAGCTTTCAGAAAAATTGTTATAATCGTTCATGAATTTGCCTCCTTTATTTTTTTCGCCAATATTTATTTTCATGGCTTATATACTATTATACATATTTTCTTAAAAAAGTCAATATGATTTTTCAGGCAACAACGCAAGGTTCTTTTTGGGGACTTGTCCGCATATGATGTAAGCAAAGGCAAAAGCACTGAAAAATCTTGTGCAGTCAAAATGTTTCGCACAATGTTATCAAGGCTATGCCAAAAAATCGGAAAGGAAGATACATTGTGCTGGATATACTTGAAAAGAAGCTTACGGAAAACCAGACCACAAGAAAGGGGCTAACAACTGCGGAAGCTGAAAAGCGGCTCAGTACGGACGGAGAGAACCGCCTTGCCAAAAAGAAAAAGACCTCTGCGGCGAAAATTTTTGCAGGACAGTTTCATGACGTTATGGTGATGATACTTCTTGTGTCGGTGGTGATATCCGTAGCACTTGGGCAATATGCTGACGCTGTGCCTATCGTGCTTATAGTTATCATTAACGCTGCGCTGGGATTTATTCAGGAATACCGCTGTGAAAAAACTCTGGAAAAGCTTGAAAATATGACCGCTCCCACCGCCATGGTATATCGTGACGGCAGGCTTGTGAAAATTCCTGCATCGGAGGTCGTGGCAGGAGATGTTTTTACTCTCGAAGCAGGTGACAGAGTGCCTTGCGACGGCTACATAAACTCATCAAGGGCGTTATCATGCGACGAATCTGCACTCACTGGCGAAGCTGTGCCTGCGGTAAAGAAATGCCGTACATCTGAGATAGATTTTACCGCTTTGAACAAGGATTACATGGTATACATGGGAACAGTTGTCACAAAGGGCGTTGGCGAGGTCACGGCGGTGGCAACAGGTGAGCGAAGCCAAATGGGCAGGGTTTCAACCATGCTTGATGAGATAAAAGAGCCTGAAACTCCATTGCAAAAGAAACTTGGAGAGCTTGGCAGAACTCTTGCTATCATCTGCCTTGCAGTGTGCGTGGTAGTCTTTATTGCAGGCGTACTAAGGGGCGAGCCTGTTCTCAATATGGCAATGACAGGAATAACCATAGCCATTGCCGCAATACCTGAAGGCTTGCCTGCCACTGTGACTATAGCGCTTGCCCTTGCGGTCAGAAAAATGCTAAAGCGTCAAGCACTTGTACACAGGCTTCATTCAGTGGAAACTCTTGGCTGTGCCACTGTTATCTGCACTGACAAGACAGGCACTGTGACAATGAACAAAATGACAGTTACTGATATTTTCACCTGCACCGAGAAAAGCCGTGCTTACGGCGTAACAAAAGAGGGAGCAAGCTTTGATGACAAAGCCCTCAAAGCATGGGAAAGCCCTGACCTTGGCAGGATACTTTTGTGCGGAGCAGCCTGCAACAACGCAAGGCTCTGCCCGCCTGAAAAGATAAAAAAGCGTGACAGGGGCGGCAGGCAAAGCGAGCTTTGTGCAGAGGGCGACCCTACAGAAACAGCTATACTCATAGCCTGCGCAAACTCAGGTATAAACGTCAGCTCCCTTGGTTACAGACGAACTGACGAGCTGCCATTTGAAAGTGAAACACGCTCCATGACGGTAATATGCGCTGACGAAAAGGAGGTCACAACGGCATTCAGGAAAGGCGCTTTTGACGTTATCATAAAAGAATGCAGCCACGTTTTTTCTGACGGCGGCGAGCTTATACCATTTGGCGGAGCAATGAGAAAACAGGCTTTTTACAAGTGCGATGAATACGCTTCAAAAGGTCTGCGTGTGATAGCATTTTCACAGCAGGTGGACGGGGAATGGGCTTTTCTTGGACTAATGGCAATGAAAGACCCTCTCAGGGCTGAAGCCGCAAAGGCGGTGGCAGAATGTCAGCGTGCAGGCATAAAGACTGTCATGATAACAGGCGACCACAAGCTCACCGCTCAGGCTATTGCAAAAGAGGCCGGCATTATGAAAGCAGGCTCTATCGCTTTGACAGGCGACGAGCTTGACAGAATGGACGACAAACAGCTTGACGAGGTAATAGAAAACTGCCGTGTGTTCGCAAGGGTGACACCTGAACACAAGCTCAGGATAGTAAAGGCATTCAAAAACCGTGGGCACGTTTGTGCAATGACAGGCGACGGGGTAAACGACGCACCTGCTATAAAAGAAGCCGACATAGGTGTATCAATGGGAATATCAGGCACAGAGGTCACAAAGCAGGCGGCTGACGTGATACTTCTTGACGATAATTTTGCCACCATTGTGAACTCCGTTGAGGAGGGCAGGACCATATATCAGAACATAAGAAAATTCGTGCGCTACCTTATTTCCTGCAACATAGGCGAGGTCATAACAATGCTCGGTGGAATTTTAATGGGGCTTCCAATGGTACTGCTTCCAGCGCAGATACTTCTTGTAAACCTTGTTACAGACAGCCTGCCTGCAATTGCGCTGGGGCTTGAGCCTGCGGAAAGCTCGGTAATGAAAAAGCCCCCTAGAAAAGAGGACGACAGCTTTTTCAGCGGCGGACTTATGTGGCATATCGTAATAAGAGGGCTTCTTATCGGTATCTGCACCCTTGCAAGCTTCACTGTTCTGCTCACTAACACCCATTCTCTCGGCACTGCAAGGACAGGTGCGCTTATAACACTTGTACTTAGTCAGCTTATCCATGTGTTTGAATGTAAATCGGAAGAAAAGACACTTTTCACTGTGCCTTATCTTTCAAACCCATTCCTGCTTTTCTCTGTATTCATATCAGCGGCAGCACTGTTTGCAGGCATATGGCTCCCTGTTCTGCAAAAGGTATTTTTCACAGCCGTTCCGAGCCTCGGAGAGTTTCTTGTGGCGGCGTCAGCGGCGGCTATCGTGCCTGTTGGGGCAGGAATAATACCAAAGCTTTTTATGGGCAAAAAATCTCCTGACGTAACAGTGAACGCCCCGCAGGGATAGCAAAAGACCGACAGGGCAAAGCTTTGTCGGTCTAATTTTTTAATCCATATTTTTTATCCAGCCTTTTAAATATCCTGCCAAAGGGTTTTGATAAAACCAGCAGGAAGAACACGTTTGAAACTGCGTATATAAGGGTAAAAAAAGCTGACGAGCCAACAAGGGCAAGGTATCTGCTGAGAATAAATGCGTTATCAGCCCACAGACAGCTCCACAAGTCCATGATAAGAGAAAACGCCATTCCTGAGATTATGCCGAAGGTCACAAGGAGCGGCTTGCTTTTTATAAGCTTATCAGCCAACATTCCTGCAAAATATCCGGTCAGACCCCAAACCAGCATTTGAAAAGGCGTCCACGCACCCTGTCCGAAATAGAAGTTTGAGATAAGTGCGGTCATTGCACCTGTCATAAAGCCCGATTCTCTTCCCATATAAAGGGCGGTGATAATGACTATAGCGGTGCAGGGCTTAAAGCCCGGCAGAAAGCTGAAAACTATCCTGCCGAAAACTGACAATGCGGTCATGGCGGCTATTATCACAAGCTGTGTACTGTCGGAATGCTTTTTCTCAAAGTGGAGAAAATAGCCTGCCACGGTAAGAATGGCAAGTGCGGCGGTGACAAAAGAATAGAAGCGTTCTCTGAAAAACATTATGCCGCCAAAGCACACAAGGGGTATGACAAGAAGATAGATAAGCCCTGACACAAGTTTTTTACTGCTCATTTTGACCTCTTTTCACCATTGCGAGCCGTTCTCTTACGGCTGTTGACGTCACTGCACCACTGAAAAAGCCCCTTGTGAGCCTTGCGGCGGCGGTGGTGTAAAAGCGATTTTGGGAGAAAAACTCCACGGCATTATCCTCGGCGACTATCTTCCCGTCAAAAAGAAGTCCGCACCTGTCGCAGTATTGTGCGGCAAATTCAAGGTCATGGGTCACGAGAAGTATCGTCCTGCCCTCGTCTTTTATGTCCAAAAGAATATCACCAAGAGCCTTTTTGGCGAAACTGTCCATGCCCTTTGTACACTCGTCGAGGATTATTATTTTCGGGTCAGCAAGAAGAATTTTAGCAAAGGCACATTTCTGTATCTCGCCGCCGCTGAGATCCCAAGGGTGGCGGTCAAGAAGATGTTCTATGCCCATGCGCTGTGAAACATTTTCCACTGCGACTTTGTCACCGCTTTGCAAAAGATCCTCACGGACGCTTTCTTTTACAAACATTGTCACAGGCTCTTGGGGCAAAAATGCAAGCATTTCACGGAAAAGCGAGCCGTTTTTATAGGCTTTCTGCTTTTTGCCAAAAAGTGAAACTGCACCCATATAAGGCTTGCAAAGTCCGCATATCACACGCAGGAGCGTTGATTTTCCGCCGCCGTTTGAGCCTAAAAGCCCATAGCACTCCCCTTTTCTGATACCAAGATCACAGCCTTTGAGGATATCGGGGGAGTTTTTTTCATATCTCTGCCACAGATTTTTGCACTGCAGGGCATAAGGCTCAGCACGTTCTGTATCATTGACAGCCTGCTTTGGAATATCCGTCACGCCAAGCTTTTCAAGCTTCGCCCTGCCTTGTCTTACATTGAGTGGCAGGTCGTCGCAAAGCCTTGCGAACGCCTTGACGGTTTCTGGAAGAAAGCCCTCCAGAGCGTTCTCCACAAAATATTTTGCAGTCAAGGCAGGCGTCCCGAAAAACTCGGTTTTGCCCTTTGCAAGATACAAAATTTTGTCGCAGGAGTCAAAAAGCTCCTCGGGGTCATGCTCGGCAATGATGATAGTCACGCCCATTTCTTTGTTAAGGCGGTCTAAAATGCCAAGAAGCTCCCTTGCGGCAACGGGGTCGAGCTGTGCGGTAGGCTCATCAAGAAGCAGGATATCAGGGTCTGTGGCCATGACGGAACACAGAGCGACGAGCTGTTTCTGACCGCCCGAAAGTGTGGAGTTATCCCTGTCATAGAGCGGCTCGATACCGAAAAAAGCCGCCATTTCACCAACACGGCTTTGTATCTCACCACTTTTCACACCAAAGCTTTCAAGCCCAAAAGCAAGCTCAGCCGATACTTTGTCGCATACCGTCTGGCTGTCAGGGCTTTGCATTACAAAGCCTATCTTTTCGGTACTTTCTCTATCAGAAAGCTCGCTTCTGTCCTTGCCCATAAGGGTGATGTTTCCGGAAAGCTCGCCCCTTGGGGAAAGCTCTCTTTTCAGAAGCCTGAGCAAAGTAGATTTTCCGCTTCCCGAAGCACCGCAGAGCATTATTTTTTCGCCTTTTTTCACTGAAAAAGTGCAGTCAGAAATGGCATAGTCCCTGCTTTCGTTATATTTGAAAGCTACATTTTCGCAAGACAATATTTCCATTTTATGCTCTCCTTTACTTCAAGAATAAACGGGAAAACGCATAGTAATGCGAACATTCCCACAGGGAAAACGCTGTTTTCAAGCTTTATCACAGGGTAAAAAGCGGCGGACAGCTCGCCCTTTGCGGAAAATATCAGCACCAATGCAAAGATAACTGCAAAAGCCGCCACAAAAATGCCGTCCCATGCTCTGAACTTGAACGAGTGTGCAAAGCTTCGTTTCCGGATACCATAACCACGGGCTTTCATTGAAGCGGCTGTGTCCGCTCCCCTTTCAAGCGTGCCTTCACAAAGGGCTGTGAACACTGTGCAGTCTTTTTTCAGGCGGTCAAAACGGCTGTCGGAGATGTTCGCACCAGAGCAATTCAAAGCGTCCAAAAGCTGTCTGTGAAGCCTTTTGAGCTTTGGGATAAAGCCCATTGTCATTGTTATCACAAGGGCGGCTTTTGGCGTTTTTCGGCCAAAAATGTATAGGAGCTTTTCCCTTGTAAGCACCTTTCCAAGAGCTTTGCACCACATTATCACAGCGGTGAGGGATAATCCAGCGGTCAAGCCATAAAAAAGGGCTTCCTTTGTGTAAGCCTTGCCGTTTACGAAAAACAGCGGCGTTACGCCCTTATGTGAAAAAAGTGGATTTGTAACAGTCAAAACGGCGGTAAGAAAGATGTAGAAAGCAAGGTCTGATGCGGTCTGTCTACAGCTTTGAGTTATGGCACAGAACAGGAACGCTCCCACTGCCGAGCATATGCCAACGGCTGGTGAAAAGCAGAACATTGTCACCGCAAGCACAGCCGTAAAATACACAAGGGCGGTCAAAGGATGAAAAGCTGACAACCTCATTTCACCGCCTCCTTTGTGTAGTCGCAAACGTAGTAAAACTCCACGCTGTCACCGTCATGGAGGACATACTGTGAACAGCCCTTATCGGGGCTTTCGCCATTTACCGTATAGGTCCACCCTGAGGACGGACCGCAGGAAAACTCGTAGATATTGTTTATGCCACGGACATACACAGTGTTGTAAATATTATCCTCTGAGCCTTGATAATCAAGGGGTATCTTCCCGCACCTTGTAGCTTTTTCCAACAGATCAAAGGCGGTGTCGCCCTCACGGAGGACATATTTTTCCGCAGGCATAACAATGCCGTCTGAGGGCACATAGCGCTCGTCACGGAGATTTTTGTCAAGCATATCGTAGTTATCCAAAATATCAGAGCAATCCACTGTCAGAGTGACAGTGTGAGCGGCATTTGCGGTATCGTCGCTGTGCAGGCTGTAATACTCGTCAACGGACTGAATATCAACGCCCTTTATGACCGCTGCCGCTGCTAAAATTATGGCTATGAGCAGAGCGATATCCTTTTTCACTTTTCTGCTCCCTCCTGACCTTTGAGCTTTTTGGCTTTCTTTGCCTGACCTGCGAAATTTTTAACCACTGCTATTTCCTCTTTGGTTATCTCGAGTCTTGAAAATCTCGCCTTTTCGTATATTTTCTCGCACTCTGCAAAGCTCTCCGCCATATCAGCGCCAAAGGTCTTTTTTATGCTCTCGGAAAGCTCTCTTGGCGTATGGTCTGAGAAATTCCTGCCGCAAAGCTTTTTTCTGCCTGCAAAGAACAGCTTCTCCACCTTTTTGCTGTCAGGCAGAGCGGCAAACTTTCTTTTTCTTACCAAAGCTATTATTGCCACAATAAGGCAGAGTATAAGTATTACCGCACCGATAACGATATATGCCGCATAGCTTTTCTCCGCAGGTTTAGTCTTGTTCTCCTCAAAGATCTCTTCCCTTGGTTTGTCCTCGTCCTCGGGAGCAAGGGCTTCGCCGCCTTGGTTGGTGGGCTTTGCTTTTACAGAGCTGTCGTCAGTTTTTATCATGCCAACATAATCGGGGCAGACCTCGAAAGGCTGCCAGCCTATGCCGTCTTTGTAATACTCCGCCCAATAGTGGAGCTGTTTTGAAGTGACGGTCAGGGCTGAGTTATCTGTAAGGTCTTTGGTCATATCTGATGTGATAAAATATCCTCTGCAAAGCCTGGCAGGAACGCCCTTTGCACGGAAGATCTTCACAGCGGCGGCAGCAAAATCCTCCTCGCCCCCACGGCAAGTTACCTCAAGCATATCTGCAAAAGAGCTTTCGCCCCCATAGGTCTTTGACCTGTCAAGCACTGCGTCTGACACAAAAAAGCTTAGCATATCAGACCGCAGTTTACCCTGAGGACCTTGCAGATCAAAATGGTTTGCGGCAAGCTGTTTGTCCTCGGCTGATATGTCAAGGCAGGTGGAATAAACATAGTCACGATAACCCTTTTCTGCGGCAAGATAATCCGCAGGCTCAGAAGTACGCAGGGTATCAAATGTGCCAAAAGGCTTTGTGAGATAGCCTTCCGACACCGAAAGCCTGTAATAGCTTTTGGTGTTCTCAAAGCTTCCGCCTATTATCTTTGGGTCGGAAAAAGCGTTCTCTGCGGCTGTCATACCATAGGTATAAAGGGGCTTTCCGCCATTTTTGATGTTTACTGTAACATTGCCGCTGTCGGATATACCAAGGGCATTGTCAAGGGAAGAAGTCTGAAAAGCAGGGGAAAAATCAAGCTTATCAAGCCAATAGAACTCGTCTGAGTAGGCATATTTCTCCTCACCGCTAAGCTCCCCCCACACGCCGTTAGTTTCTTTCTCAAAACGGCTCTCCAGAAGATACAATGGCTGTGGGTGCTCCATTATGATCTCATACTCACTTTTCGCATTAAAGCGATCGGCAAAGGCAAAGTTGGAAAGCTTATCAAAAAGCCCTGTCAGGGAGGCTATAAGCACTGCGCAAAATGCTGTAAGTATAAGCACAAAGGGCTTCAAATCGCCTTTTATGCTGCCGGAAAACGTCAATGCAAGGATACCTAACGCAACTTCTGCAGTGGCATAGTACAGAGGGATATCAATAAAAATACCTGCGCAAAAAAACAGCGCAAGCATTGCCACTGTAAAAACTCTGCTGTCAAGACGGCTGAAAATGCTCTGCACTGTGGAAACTATCACTGCACCCACGCAAAGAGCAAACCAAGGGTCTGAGCTTTTTTCCACAAGCATTTCCACTACTCCTGCGCTTTTACCGTGGGCGGTCAGGACGCAGTTCAAAAGCCCTGCAAGGCTTGTTAAAAACTTCTTGTGGAATATCACCGCCGACAATAGTGCGGCGAAAAATGGTATAGGCAAGGTCTTTTTTGATACCCCTGCAAGGGCTGTCAATATGCACACACCTACCAGAACAAAGGCTCGCCAGCCCATACCAAGCGACAATGACAGCAGGAGCATTGTCACTGCACCAAAAAGGCTCTGCATGATATAAACACCCTTTGAAAAGCGCTTTTCCACATAGCAAACACTTGCTGTCAAAATTGTCACCTCTTTTACTATTTTATCTCGATAACACGGCTTATGCCGCTTCTTTCAAACAGCTCTGAAAACTCCGTCAGCCGCTCTTTTCCCTGCTCAGGCTGTGAAGAAAGAAGGCTGTCCAGAGCGACAGTGAAGCTGTCTGCGCTATCGATATGCTCGAAAACTTTTCTCTGCTGAGAAAAGCTGTAAAACGCCATATAATGCCCTATACCGCCGTCTGAAAGATACATTGAAAGGCTCAGTGCCTTTGCGGCAATGCGGTCATAATCCGTTGCGGGGACATTTCCGCCTGTTTCAACGTAGATACAAAGGCTGTCAGTAACAGGCTCGCCATATTCACGGACGTAGATATCACCAAGTCTGAAAGACAGCTTCCAATGCACCGATTTATAGCTGTCCCCCTGACGATATTCTCTTATTCCAATAGGCTCGCTGTGGTCAAAGCCCTCGTTTTCATTGCTGAAAAAGTCGCTTTCAAGGGCTTCCTTGAGCTTTGCTTCTTCGCTCTCATCTATCTCTGCAGCATCAGGCATTATGTTCACACTGCCCTTTATTTTGCACTGCGCCTTTTTCCATGTTAGCCCTGTAAAGTCAAAGGCTCTAAGTGTCAGAAACTCTGCTTTTATCTTTCCGCAGGTGTCGCTTTTTACAGTGATATCCACCTGAGCAGGCTCTCTGCTGATGATAAAATGCACCTTTATATCATCGCACTGTCCTGTGAGCATATTTCTAAGCCGCAGTTTACTGCTGTATTCGCCGCAAGTTCCTGTGAAGATAAATTTAAGGCTCATGTCCTTATTTTTCAAGCCTGTGCCGTCGCTTACCAGTGTTGCTGAAAGCTTTTTCTTCGAGAATATATTTACACATACTGACAATACAAAAAGCACTGCGCACAACCCAAGCACCGATATGCCAATGGGCTTTTTCAGCACAAAAAGCAGTATGCCCAAAGCTGTGCAAAGACAGAAGCCTAGCCTCTTCATCTGCGTTTTTCCTCATTCTCAGGGCATTTTACGCTGCCAAGTATCTCGTCAAGCACACTTTCTGCCGCAAGCCCTGAGAGCCTGCCCTTTGCAGAAAGTGATATCCTGTGGCTGCAAACATGGGCAAAAAAATCTCTTACGTCCTGGGGAACGACATATTCTCTGCCTTTATAGCACGCCCACGCCTTTGCTATCCTGCAAAGTGCCAACGCTCCTCTTGGGGATACGCCCAGAGAAATATTTTCATTATGCCTTGTGGCGTCGCAAAGGTCTGAGATGTAGTCATAAACGCTGTCGTCAACAAAGACCGCCTTTGCCTTTTTCTGCATTTCTATAAGCTTTTCAGCGGTGCAGACGGCTTTCACATCTGCCAGTGGGTCTGAACTGCTTCGGTCTGACATTATGCTTCGCATTGCCGCCTTGTCAGGATAGCCCATTGAAAGCTTTATCATAAATCTGTCAAGCTGTGAAACAGGCAGTGCCGCCGTGCCAACTGTGCCTGTAGGGTTTTGTGTTGCTATCACTGCAAAAGGCTCAGGCAGAGGATATGTTCTGCCGTCAACTGTGCAGGCCCGCTCCTCCATGACCTCCAAAAGGGCAGATTGCGTCTTGCCTGAGGTTCTGTTTATTTCGTCTGCAAGAAGTATATTCGTCATTGCCGCACCGCTGTGAAAAGTAAAGCCCTGCGCCTGTCTGTCAAAAGCCGTATAGCCTGTGATGTCGGAAGCCACAGTATCAGGGGTGAACTGTATCCTCTTTGTTTCAAGCCCCAAAGCCTTTGAAAACGCCACCGCAAGAGTAGTTTTTCCCACGCCCGGAACGTCCTCCATAAGCACATGACCCTGCGCCAAAATTGCGGCGAACACCATATCCACCACTTCGTCCTTGCCGATTATGACCTTTTTCACTTCATCTGTTATCTCACGCATTTTTTACCCTTCTTTCTTACCACTGTGAAAACTCCCACTGCGCACAGCACCGCTGCCGCAGATATCACATACACTGTCACGTTTTTATCCTCCGCCTCTTTTATTATCTCGTCGGCAGAAGTGACCTTTTTCCGCTCGCTTTCAGGAAGCTTTTTTATCCTCTCTGCGGTCTTTTCCAAAAGCTCCTTTTTGTCTTTTCCAACACTATCAACAGGATAAAGCTCACGGCTTATGATACTGTTAAGGTCTGATATCTCACTGTAAAGCTCGTTCGCTTTGGCGTTCATTTCTTCAAGCTCTGATATTATCTTATCCCTGTCGGAAAGGCTCTCGTCAGCCTTTGCATGGACTAAAAGCACAGCCGTAGCAGTGCAGTCCCCCGAAGTAACACCGTTTTTTCTCAGGGCTTCAAGCTTATTCCTGTCGCTTTTTGTAAAGCCTTTCTTGCCCTTATATATTTCCGTTTTCTCGATACTGTATACACAACCGTTTCCATGGTCTGTCTGTGCAAGCTCCACTGTGAAAGCCCTGTCGCTCAAGGTCAGGCTGTATTTTTCTGCCGCATTTTCAAGCTCTGCACCGTATCTCACATATGTGCGTTCGTCACAATCAAGGTCATTGAAAAGCTTCAAGGCTTTTTCTGCGCTCTCCTCGTCTGAGATATCCGAAAGCCTGCCGTTTATGCCGTCAAGCTTTTCACGCTGTAGAACTGAAAGCTCCTCTCTCATATCGTAAATACGTCGCATCGTAAGTTCAAAACGCTTTTGTGCCGCAAGTGCGCAAAGCGCCTGCCCTGTGGCAAGCTCGTCAGAATCGCCGCCCTTTTCATGTGAAAATCCACCGTCGCTGTTCTGATAGGAAAGCAGGGCGGTCAAAAGGTCGGAACTTTTCACAAAACGGTTGTCAGCTTCGGGGTCGATACCAAGTGAACAAAGTGCTATTACTACCTGTGAATCAGCTTCTGCGCTTCCGAACGTACCTGAGCTGTCCTGCTTGCCGCTTAGATACTCCACCGCTTTGTCAACGCTTTTTCTAACATCGTCACGGGAAAAATCATTGTAATATGGGGCGATCGCCTGCAAAGCCATTGCGGTGATGTCGATATCGCTTTCACCTTTTGACAGCGAAAAGCCACCATCGGTATTCTGCGAAGAAACTATCTCGTCAAGTATACGCTCTCTGTCAAACTCTGCACCCTCCGGGGTCTTGTAACCCATTGTATCAAGGGTCAAAAGTGCAAATATCCAGCCGTTAAGACCCTGTTTGCCTACGGAATTATTTTCATCTCTGCCGTAAACACCGCCTTTTACAAAGTCTATGCCCCCAAGGTCGGCAGGGTCGCCTCCCATTGCGGAGGCTGTTATAGCGCACCTCTGCCACTCGGTAGCGTTGTCGGTATCTGAAAGAGCTTTCACACGCTGAGAAAGCGCAGTGAGATAAGCCTCATAGTCCTCCTCAAAACCAAAGCGTGAAATGCCTATGGCAAGCCAATCTGAGCTTCCTATGCCTGCGTTTTGCAGAAAATCCCCCGAAAAAATGCTCTCGTCCTGAGAAATGCCCATTTTGTCACGCTGCCACTGACAGACCTTTTCTGCGCTTTCAGTTATCCTATCACTTTTATCTGCATTCACCGCAGGAACATTTGTCAGAAGCATTACTGTCCCTGCAAACACCGCCACTAATCTGCCAAGAAAACCTCTCGTTTTCAACAATATCCTCCTACCATGTTTTGTCATAGCTATCCTGTGAACCTGTTATATCTCTGCCGTAGGCAACTGTGAACGCAAGCCTAACAGTGTCGCCGTCGGTAAAGTTCACCTTGCCCATGCCGTATGCAGGCATATTGCCGTTTACAGTGTACACCCAGCCTGAGCCGTAGGTGTAGTCAAATTCTCCAAGGCTGTCGGCATACTGTGTGTTGCTGTCTGCAATGCCATCATTTTTTATAAGCTCCGCAAGCTCGCTGTTTACTGCTCCACCTGAAAACGCACCGCTTTTGTGTATTCGACTTAGATATCTCTGATCGCCCTTGCCTGTAAAGTCACCTGTGAAGCCGTTTTGCTGAAGAAAACGCTCTATAACGTCAACGCCTGTGTCCCCCTCGTATATTGCCACCTCTGAGCCTGCGGCAAGCTGTCCAAGCCCTATGGTATCGGCGTCAAAGCTCATTGTTACAACGCCTGTCTGCTCGCCCTTTTGTGCGCTCACAGAATTTATGGTGTAGGCATGATCGGCATATCTGCCCTCGGGGTCATACACCCTTATTTCAAGAAGATTTGCCCCGCCCGAAAGCTGGAGATAATAGGCAGAGTTCCTGTCCTGTGCGATACACTCAACAGAAAGCCCATTGAGCCAGACCTCGGTCTTGTCGGCATATATCCTTCCGCCCTGATAGTCCTGTGCGTTAAATCTGAGAGTGAAGCCCGAGCCTTTCACTGTCTGTCCGTTGGTGACGTTTATATACGTTATCTCAGGTCTTGTGGTATCGTCCGCAATGGGAACATAAGTGACAGTGAAAGATCTGTCTATCTTTTTGTCACCGTCTTTTGCATAAAGCCTTATACGGTTATCACCGCTTTGGAGGGTGCAGGTATAATTATCTCTGCCCGAAAGCTTTTTGCCGTTTAGAATAACGCTTAGCTTTGCACTGCCGCTTTGACCTTTCATTCTCGCATAGAAGCTAAAATCGGCGTCATTTACAGTGCGGTCATAAAGGTCAGTATCGATTGAAAACTCCGCAGAAGTGTATTTTATCTTAAAGCTTTTTTCAGCCTTTGAGCCGTCCTTTTCCGCAGAGAGAGTTATAGTATTCTCACCCTCAGAAAGTTGTGCGGTAAAAGTTTCACCGTCTGAAAGCTTTTCACCGTTGACTTTAACCGTCAAAGGTATTTTATCACTGCCGTAAAAAGCTGTGGCTGAAAATGTTATGCTTTCTGTGTCAGTATCCTTATCCGCAAGGTCGGTATCAAAGGTTATCTCCTTTTTGTCAAAATAAACTGTATAGTCCTTATAAGCCCTTTTCACCTGACCGCTTTTGTCGGTATAAGTGCAGGCAACACGGATAGTGTTTTTTCCTGCGTGAAGGGTAACGCTGCCAGAAAACTGATTTACAACGCTGTCGTTCACAGTGACCTGAACTTTTTGCACTGTGAGAGCTTTGTTTTTATGTGTTATTGTGAACTCATAAAGTGGCTTTTTTACACGCTCGCCCTCTTTTATAGAGGTGTTGAAATATTCTGTGTCGGTGTTCTTTGTGACAGTTTCGGTCTTGCTGTCAGGCTTTTTCTTTACCTCGTCAGACTTATTTTCACCTTGGACATTTATGGTAACATTTGTGTTCCCGCCATTTACTGTCGGGGAATTTCCGTCGCTTTTGTCAGCCTGCGGAGAGCTTTCTGTTGTATCTGTATTGCTGTCGCTACTATCAGTGTTATCACTGTCATCTGCCTGTGAGCTGTCCATATCTGAGCTTTCGTCCTTTGGCTGAGAGCTTGTTTCATAGCCCTCTCCGCCCTGTCCGTCCTCCTCCGCAAGGCTTTCAGACAGTGCTGAAAACGGATTTTCAGGTGTCTTATAACTGCTCATATTATAAAAACGCATACACAAAAAAGCCGCTGCGATAAAAAACGCCGCTGCTGACAGCATTATTATTTGCCTGTTTTTTTGTGTATGCTTTTTCATAATATTCTCGCTTTTCATATCACAGAAAATGCCCGCCCCCTGAAAATAGAGGGCGAGTATCCTGCAAAATAACTTATATCTTAATTGTCTTAATTTTTTACTTTCTCTTTCTTGAAACTGTAAGAGCTCCGCTGATAAGAAGTGCAAGACCTGCTACGCAAACGCCTGCTGTCGCACCTGTGTTAGGGTTAGCCGCACCTGCGTTATTTGCTGTCTTTGATGAGCTGTCAGCAGCCTTTGATGTGTCAGCACTGCTTACAGACTCTGCGGCTGATGAAGTGGCAGAAGATGTATCCTCAGAGTTTGCAGAAGATACTGTGCTTTCGGAAGATACGTCAGATGAGCTTACAGAGCTTTCTGCTTCTGATGAAGAGCTTGGTGTCTTGAGTTCTTCAAGCTTTTCCTCTGCGGCCGTAAGAGCGTCAACATTGCCTACATATTCCTTAAGGTCGCCAAGAGCGTCATAAGCGACTCTTGCTGCCTTGATGTCATTCTCGCTGTCAAGTGTTATCTCGCCAAGATCACTGATAAGCTTCTCAACAGCCTTTACGCTGTCATAATCCTCTGCTGCAAGAACTGTTACGTCGATAGTTGCTTCAACAGGTGAAACGGCAACGCCTGTTGTGTTTGCAGCACCCTCGTTTGTCTTATCTCTGTACATACCATACTTGTATGTAACAGTAACGAAATCATCGTCTGCTGTAAGAGCTGTATCGTCGATAGTCACATAATCTGTAACGTCTTTCTTCACACCGTTTTTGAGAACTGCGTAAACCTTCAAGTCGGAAGCGTCATAAGCTTCGCCCTCTTTGCATACTGTCTTAGCATTCTCGGTCACAAGCTTTTCCACCTCTGAGCCGACAGCCATTATGTAGCCTGAATCGTTCTTGAAGTAGATAGTGCCGTTTTCGTCTGCAACAAGGTCAGCTATAGCATACTGTGCCTGAGCGCCCGTTGGTGTGAAAAGTGACGGAGCTGTTTTCTTTCCGTTTACTATCTGAGCGTCAAGAACTTCTGTTACGCCCTTTTTATCCTTTACATAGCGGATAGCGCCTGCTGATGCGTTCTCTGAGAAGTAAACATAGTTATAGCCGTTCTCATTCACAACGCCAAGACCTGATGTCTGTGGGTAGCCCTTTGTTTCTGCCTTGTATGCTATCTCAAAGCTGTCAAGGTCGATAACTGCAATAACACTGCCCTTATAGTCGCCCCAGCCTGAGCCGTTTACGCCAACATAAGCTCTGCCGTTAAGAACTGTAGGAGTTGATGTGCTTGCGCCACCAAGTGCAATGCTGTCAAGCTTTGTGAAATTGCCCTCATCGTCTATTGTTGCCTTATAGAAATATCCGCCGTTAGATGTGAAATAATAAGCGTCTGTATCCTTATCGTAAGAAATAGTGCTTCTTACTCCTCCGCCTACTGTATACTCAGTATCTATAACGCTTCCTGAGTTTTTGTCAAGAGTAACTATTCTTGCAGGGTCGGTAGTGTTTGCCTTTGCATTTTCCATGCCGAGAACGACAAAATCATCAGTTGCATATGCGCCTGCCCAATAGAAGCCGCTTTTGTTTGTGAATATCCACTTTGGTGACTTCTCTTCATCTGTTGTGTCAGGATCTTCGTCCTTAACGTCTATGCAAACATACTGATCGTTTTTTCCTGAACCATAGTTGCAGAAGCCTGTGTAGATACAGCCGTCATTATAGTAGATAGGGCTTACAGACTGTCCGCCCACGCTGTCCTTGTATACCCACAGCGACTCGAGGGTGTCAGCGTCAAATGCCTGAATTCCGCCGTTAAAGGCTGAGAATATCATGCCGTCTGCATAAGTAACAGGCTGGATAGCGTAGCTGTTTGTGCCTGCTCGCTGTCCAACTACTGAATCCACAACGCCCGTTTCCTTGTTCATTCTCATGAGCTTGTCGCCAGATGTATAAACGATATCATCTCCAACGATAGCCACAGGCGACGGACCATCGTTCCAGCTTTTTCCTACCTTAGTTGCCCAGTTAAGCACTGCGTTATCCGCACTGTCAGGGAGGACTGATGTTGTTACGTTGTTGTTTGTTCCGTCTGAAACAAATGCGCTTACACACACGCTCAGACTAAGAGCAGTCGCAAGAGCGAAGCTGGCTGTTCTCAAAATTTTCTTCTTCATTCTTTTCTGTCCTTTCGTTGATACACACTGTTCCGCCGTCAATGCACTTTTTATGAACACCCCGACCACAGCAAAAAATGCCTTTCCGCCGAAACGAAAAAGCATTCTATCCGCTTTACTGCCTGCACAGCGATAAAGCAGACCGTCATCTTCATCGCCCAAGACAGAAATAGTCAACGAAAACACAGCAGATACCTGACTTATGACAGCACATAAAAAGCCTGTCAAACACAGTAATGGCGGTTGTGCAGGATTTGGACCTGCTTCCCTGACGGCAAGGCTTTTGCCCTGACACGCTCTACTCAGCTAACAACTTTTCAAACTGTGCTTTCTTAATATTCACATCATGATAATTATACCATATCGCTATGGATTATTCAATAACCTTTTTACACCACTAATAAGTCTGATACAACGCCGTTTTTGTGGCATTTTCATAAACTCATAGACTGAAACTTTGTTGGATATAGTTTTAGGCTATACCCTCAGTTTCTCCTCCAGCTCCGTGTCAGGCTTGACAGTGATAGTGTAATTGTTTGTAAAAATAACCATGCCCGGCTTTGAGCCGTTTGGCTTTTTCACGTTTCTTATGAAAGTGTAGTCAACATCCACCCTGGAGGAATTTCTTCCCTTTGAGTTGCAGGCGGCGATTATTGCCGCTTCCTCTATTGTCCTGTCAGGTGGCATTTCTCCGTCGCAGGTGACAATAACGTGGCTTCCTGTGATATCTTTGACGTGGAGCCAAAGGTCAGTTTTCTCTGCTTCCTTGCAGGTGAGGCGGTCGTTCTGTTTATTGTTCCTGCCCACCCTTATTTCATATCCGTCAGAAGAACGGTATCTTATAGGCGGCAGAGCCTTTGGAGGCTTGCCCTTGAACTTTGAGCGCTTTACATAGCCCTCCTGAAAAAGCTCCTCACGAAGCTCGGCTATATCTCCCTCCGTCTGTGCCCTCGTTAGAGAATCGAAAACAGAATCCAGATACTTGACCTCCTGCTCGCCCTCTGCAATAAGCACAGTGAGCTTTTTCTCTGCGGTGTCGAGCTTTCTGTACTCCTTATAATACTTCTGAGCGTTCTGTGTTGGCGTAAGCCTTTTGTCAAGTGGTATCTTCACTGTAGGGCAGTTCTCGTCATAAAAGTCCTGCACCTCAGCATATGCCATGCCCTTTTGGAGCGCATAGAGATTTGAAGTGATAAGGTCACCGTAAATGCGGTATTTTTCCCTGTCCTTGCACTCTTTAAGCTCCTCACGCTGATTTTGCACACGCCTTTGAGTTCTCTCGGAGGTGTTTATAAGAAGCTTGAAAAGGTCGTTGGCTTTCTGCTTTATTCTTGAAAGGGAGTCCCTCTCCGCATAGAAATAGTCCAGAAGAACACTTGGCGACTCAAAGCTTTTTGTCACCATGAGCGCACCATACTGCGTGATATCGCAGAAGCAGAAATCTTTGAGATTGCCCTCTTTTGTTTTCAGCACTGTGTAGACGTTAGTGCCGTCATTTATGCTGTCACGGACTTTCGAGAAATAAAACCACAGCCTGTCCGCAGTGTCTCCGCTTAGCTGTTCGGCTGTTATCTCAGCACCCCTTGCCGCAAAAAAGACAGCCTCTCTTGCAAACACAGGGGATATGCCCTCCAGCGTTTTCATTATTGCCTTTGAAAGCTCCGCCGTGGGGTTTTCGGCTATCTTTGCAAGAAATTCTTCTTTTGTGCAGTCAAGAAGATTCAGCCTTTCCTCTCTTGGGGGCAAAGTATACCGCGCACCGGGAAGAACCATTCTCACTGATGACATTTCCTGTCCCACACGCTTTATGCTGTCTATTATCCTGCCGTCCTCACGATAGAGGATAAGATTTGAACGCCTGCCCATTATCTCCGCCGCAAGTGTGAGATTCACCCTGTCGCCCATTTCGTTGGTGGCTTCAAAGTCAAAGAAAAGTATACGCTCAAAGCCGTCCTGCCTAATGGCAGTGAGTCTGCCCCCTGCAAGATGCTTTCTCATGAGCATACAGAACATAGGCGGTGTTTTCGGATTTTCTATATCCGCCGTTGTTATATGGACCCTTGCCGAGCCTGCACCTGTGCTGAACATAAGCTTCTGCGCACCCTCTTTAGTGCGGATAGTCATTATAAGCTCCTCTCGTGAAGGCTGGTGTATCTTATCCACCCTGCCGTCAATAAGAGGGTCAAATTCTTTTCTGAGCAAGCTCAGATAGATTCCGTCCAATGCCATTTTACTTACCTGCTTTTTATATTACTTCAACTATATCCCTGTTGCTTACGGCTATCTCTACTCTCAGATCACTGAACTTGTTTTTCAGCTCACCAGCGATAAACTCGCAGAAGATATTTTCCGTATAGAAATGACCTGCGTCTATAACAGAAACGCCCATATTCTCGCCGTCTATAAAAACGTCATGCTTTACGTCACCTGTCAAAAGCACCTGACAGCCTTTTTCTGCTGCATCAGCAAGGAACGAACCGCCTGAACCTGAGCACACTCCCACACGCCTTATCTCACGCTCTCCGCCGCTGAAACGGACTACTCTACAGCCGAGAACGTCCTTTGCTCTCTGTGCAAGCTCACGAACATTCATGCCGTCACACTCGCAGACATATCCACAGCCAACGCCATGCTCTTCATGCAAAGCGCTCTCGGGTTTTAGACCCAGCATTTTGCAAAGCACGTCATTCATTCCGCCTTCTGCAGAGTCGAAATTTGTGTGCATGGAAAGAGCTTTCTTTCCACCTGCCGCAAGTATAACCGCAGGGTCGTTCGGCACGAGGGTCTTTAGTCCTCTGAAAATAACAGGGTGGTGGGTGAGAACAAGGTCAAAGTCACGCTGACAGACTTCTCTTGCCACCTCTGCGGTGCAATCAAGCGCCACCAGCACGCTCCTTACCTCTGCGGACATTTCTCCCACGTTAAGACCGCTGTTGTCATAGCCCTCCTGCAGGCGGTATGGGGCTAAATCCTCTATAAAACTATAAATATCATAAACTGTTGTCATTTTTGTCAGCTCCTTTTTTTATATCCGATGTTCTGTCAGGGGTATTTCTGTCCTTGATCTTTGCGTCAAGAAGTTCGTAAAAGCCCGTGATGAATGTTGTCACTGCGATAACCACCAATGCAGGCATCATAGTGACAAAGGGCATATAGTTGAGTGCGGGAAACCATGTACCTCTCGACAAAGCCTCTGCCACATCTTTTTCGCAATGAGTATAGACAAAAGCCATAAAAATGGTATGTATAACAAGCGGTATAAACGCAAAGCTGAGCCAGTAAAAGGCTTTGCCCACGTTTGGTTTCTTAAATTTAAAATAAAAACCTATATACGCACCCAAAGCAACAACGCCGCTTAATATCACGCTTGCACCGCCGGGACTTACGGAGCAGAATGCAAGCAACAGAATTACTGACAGTATCGTTACGGAAAGTTGGGTCGCTATACCTATCCCTAAAGCTTTCAGAAATTTCATTTTGTCCCCCTGTTTTTTTGTATCACATTTTTATTTTATCAACGTTTCAAGTTCGCTCTGTGCAAGCTTAACGAGCCTTTCTCCCAGCTCCTTTTTGTCCTCAGACTTCATCATTCCGCTGCCTGCGACAAAAATTCTTTTTGCCTGCCTTGCGATATACTCTTTCCCCTCGCCCTCAGGCTTAACAAAGCCGAACTGCAAATATCTGTCATTGCAATCATAGGACGGCGTTTTGCCTGTATACACCGCCTGCATGACAGAATATGCAAACAGCCCCTCTGTGCAGGCAAGCTCTTTTTTCACCTCAAAGCCGTTGTCATAAAGCCACTTTCTAAGCACGTCCCACTTTGTCATAGGCTGTAAAACGAGATTAACGCTGTTTTTCACCCACGGACATTTTTCAAGAAGCCTTGCAATAAGCTCTCCGCCCATGCCTGCCATAACAACGTCTGTTATGCCCTCTGGTGGAACATTGTCAAGTCCGTCTGAAAGCACCGTTCCAATGCGGTCTGAAAGCCCCTCACGATTGATATGCTCCTCAGCCGACTTTAGCGGCAATGGTGCAACATCACAGGCGAGAGCCTTTTTGCACATATTTTCCTTTATCATAAAGCAGGGCAGATAGCCATGATCTGTCCCCACGTCGCATACAAAATCTCCTGTACAAAGCTTTGCACAGGTCACAAGTCTTTTATCCAAAGCTTTCCTCCAAAGAAAAAAATCGCCGCTCGCCCCCTGAAAAGGCGGCTGGGCGGCGAAAATAGTTCCAAACGCTTATTCTGCAAAGTGCTTGTTGAGCTTTTCGAGCATTTCCTCAACAGGAACGCCATGAACAGCACAAGCCTCTTCAAGAGTTTCGCCTCTTGACGCTGGGCAGAACAGACAGTGCATACCCATTTCCATAAAGTATGGTGCTGTATTTTCATCAGCGTCCATTATATCGCCTATAATAGTATCCTTTGTAACTGTGAATGCCATTTTATATTCCTCCTATCATGATAGACCACGCACCGCAAATGCTTTGCGTTATACCTATATTATAACCAATCCTGCGAAAAAAAGCAAGCCCTTTTTAAGGCAATACCACACAAAGATTGTGCGTCAGATGCGTAGTCAGATTTTTTGTCAGATTGCATAAAAATTCCGCAGGTATACTGTCGTATGTCAAGGGATTTTTGTGTGATATGACGGAAAATCTGCAAGCAGATGGCGTGCAAAGCCGTCAGGCGG